>Ga0102947_1000898_pt1 | contig 10362 bp, 11 predicted proteins | sample SalPon2A_A_D2_MG_FD_78210 | JGI IMG/M metagenome (GOLD analysis project Ga0102947, IMG submission 78210) | Soil microbial communities from South San Francisco under conditions of wetland restoration - Salt Pond MetaG R2A_A_D2_MG | ecosystem: Environmental > Terrestrial > Soil > Wetlands | place... | reverse complement strand
GCCAGCGCCTCGGCCCTTTCGATGTACGGCGCGATGGTGGCCTGAATAACCGCTTCGAGATGGGCCAGCTTCGCACAAACGGGCTGCTCGTTCAGCTTGCCGATGGGACTCGTCTTGATGTCCTTCCCGCCGACAACACCCTCGACCTTTCGGTGCGTAACGCCGCCTATGAAGGCGACCTCTTTGGCCCTGGCACGGCTACCCAACTGACGCCCTGGACCCGCCCCAACATCAACGGCTACACCCACTACCCCGGTGACTACGAACCCTCCTGGCAGGCCATCGACAACATCCGCTACCTCCCCGGACCAGCCGACACCATGGTTTTCGATTATGTCCCTGACTTCCGGCACCGCCCGGTGGTCCGTACAGCATCGTGGATCGGAGACGAAACCGAGGGGTATACCTTCGAGCAAAAAGTGGTAGTGAAGCGTGGTACAACCTTGCACCTCGGCACGACGCTTACTTTCTCCAAAGGCCTGCATATTGAGCCCGATGCAACGGTGATCATTGAAGAAAACGCACTGATTACCCTTGCCTCAGAGAGCGTACTGGATATGGCGCGGGGAGCGACGGTGCAGGTAGTCGGGCACCTTCAGATGGATGGTTTATTGAAGCCTGCCGCTGGTGCTCACCTCAAGACGCATAATTTGGGTATGATTAGCGTCTCCCTGAACCGCTAATGCTCCTTAGATCATAGCTCGGTGGGCGGTGGCACGGGGTCACTGGCGGGGAATGTACCCTGAAGTGCTACGTCGCGGGGATCGAACTCCTCTTCTGGTAGCGCACCACTGAGGTAAGCACACACCAGATGGGAACGGCGGCAGGCAGCATAGGCAACACGAAGCTGGGCATCTGCATGCTCGTGCGGTGCGAGCGCCTCAGCACAGGTTTCGGAGATTTCCGCGCACAGGTGACTAACATTCCGGCTGAACTGCGAACCTCGGCTCAGCAACTCGACCACCGCAAGGTTCATCTCGGCACAGTCGTTTAAGAGATTGAGCACAGAGCCACTGGCCCACACACCGCCATAATGCGTACCGTGCGTAGCCGTGGCCCGGCAAATGCGATAGGTGGTCAGGCAATCCTTAATGGCTTGCTCCGAAGTGGAGGAGGAAACAGAAGGGACAGAAGGAGAAGTCTCGCTAGCCATGATGCAGTGTCCAAAGGATAAAGGGTGGGTGATCTTGGTGTTACGATGGACCCGAACTGCCACAGCGGGGTTTCGATACGGTTCAGGTTTTCCAAGAATCCAACAAGAAAGGGAGATGGCTGGCTATCTTCCTACTGAAAGGCTCCTTTTTTTGAACAAGTTACGGGTTTGACACTTCACAGGTCATCGTGGCATGCCCTTTGCAAATCATCCTGCATACCATGACGATCCCTACCATCTGACCATACACTGCTATGATCATGCGTACTACCCTCCTCCGCCTGTTGCTGCTGGCTGTGGTTGTCCTTTCTGTTGGACAGACCGCTGCCGCCCAGGATGCCGAAACTGTCTTCGAGCGGCTCCGCGACAAATATGCAACCATTCAGTCACTCCGCGCTGAGTTTACGCAAACCATGACCTCGGCTTATACCGACGAAGCATCGTCTTTTACGGGGCAACTGGTTTTGGAAGGCGACAAATACCGCGTCGAAACGGGGACTGAGGTGCTGATCGTGTCGGATGAGGAAATGTATATCTACCGTCCCAGCGAAAAGCAGGTGCTCATCAACGATGTGGTGGAAGATGACAACTCCTTTTCCCCTTCCGATTTTCTGCTGAACTATGATGAGCGGTTTAATGTCTCCGATGTTGAAACCGTCACGCTGGATGGCACCCGCCACTATAAGCTGCGGCTCGTTCCCAAAAATGCAGATTCCTTTTTCCAGGAAGCTACGCTCTGGGTTCGCAACAGCGACACCATCATTACCCGCGTGGAAGTGTTGGACGTGAACGACACGAAAATGGTGTTCGCGCTCGATAACATCCAGCTTAATCCCACCATTGACGCCAAGACCTTTACCTTCACGCCCCCCGCTGGTGTAGAAGTTGTAGATTTGCGCTCCTGACGAAACAAGACGACACCTTCGTCGATACGCAGGCGGAGCAGGGTTTTTTCCTGCTCCGCTTTTTATTTGCTACTACCCAAACCCCGTATACTGTGACGTCCCGAACACGCAAGATCCTGGCTCAAGTTGGTAGTCTGGCCTTGGCTGGCGTGTTGCTCTACCTTGCGCTACGTGGCGTCGATTTCAAGGAAGTCGGCGAGACGCTCCGCGAGGCCAATTACTGGTGGCTCGTCCCGATGGGGGTCGTCCTGCTCTTGAGCCACTGGCTCCGTGCCTGGCGCTGGCAGGCCTTGCTTGAAGCCCTCCCCCCATCCCGCCCAGAAGCCGGACCACAACCCGTTTCCCGGAAGATCGCCTTTTACTCCGTGATGATCGGCTACATGGTCAACTACGCCGCGCCGCGCCTCGGTGAAGTTGCCCGCACCGCCAACCTCGCGACCCAAGAAAAGCTGCCCTTTACAGGTGTGCTGGGTACCGTGGTCGTCGAACGGATTCTGGATGTGCTGGTGCTGCTCTTCGGCCTGACAAGCGTCTTTGTACTTCTCCTCGACCGTTTCGCTGCCCTCCAGGACCTGTTTCTCACACCCATTCAGGCACAACTGGGAGATGGGTCACTCTGGCTCCTGCTGGGCCTCTTGCTCATAGTAACGCTTCTGCTAGCGTTCATCTTTGCACGGGCGTTGCGCCACAAAGACTCCCGCATGGCCCGGTTCTGGAACCAGCGTATTGCCCCCCTGTGGATCTCTTTTAAAGATGGTCTCGCCACTGTCCTGCGTAGCCCGAGACGCCTTTTTCTAGGCGGCAGTACAGCAGGCATCTGGCTGTGCTATCTGCTGGCGGCGTACATTCCGTTCCTCATGTTTGGGATGACGGACGCTTTCGGCATCTCGCTGCTGGATGCCTGGAGCATCATGTTTCTGGGAGCCATCGGCGTAGCCATTCCGTCACCGGGCGGTGTAGGCTCGTTCCATTACATCACCATCCAGACGTTGGTGCTGCTCTTCGGCGTCGATCAGGCGAGCGCGGCCACCTATGCTGTCTTTGTGCATGGCGGGCAACTGGTGCTCTACGTGGCCGTTGGGGCCCTCTGCCTGTTGCTGCAAGGCTCTAGCTTTGGAACGCTGCGTGCCGCCACCCAGGTTGCCCAGACCAAGACCACTTCGCCGTCTTCGGTCTCATCCGATTAGCAGCAGGATGGACTTTGGAAATGTAACTTTGTATTCCGATCTTCGGAACAGGGCCCTTGCGCCGCCGATTGGGCTGGCATAATCTCTCAAATTCAATATTTTAGGCACCCGGTTCGCCCGTACCTTGTAGTAAGCAGGATGGGCTTCTTGACCTTTCGCTAACCTTCTGGCTTCCCACATGTCCACTACCGATACAACGAACTACCGCATGCTGATCGTCGACGACGATCCCGACATCAGTGCCGCGCTGCAAGATTACTTTGAAATCAACGACTATGAGGTCGTCACGGCTGCTGATGGCGAGGAGGCGCTTGATCAACTCCAGAAAGATCCTGACTTCGACATCGTGCTGCTAGATGTGATGTTGCCCAAGAAGACCGGGTTCGACGTGTTGCAGGAAGCCCAGGAAATCGACCACGTGCCGCCTATCCTGATGCTGACGGCGCGGGGCGAACAGGAAAATATCCTGAAAGGATTCGGCCTGGGCGTAGAAGATTATATCACCAAGCCGTTCAATGCGGAGGAGTTGGCAGCCCGCGTCAAGGCCATCCTGCACCGAACGCAGCCGCCAAGCAAAACGCCGATGGTGATCTACGAGATCGGGGATGTCGAGATCAACTTCAGCACGCACGAGGCCACCCGCGATGGCGAGCCACTCAGCTTCACCGCGCTCGAATTCGACATCCTGCGCTACCTGATCGAAAACAAGGGACGGACGGTTTCTCGCAAACAATTGCTGCGCGACGTGTGGGGCATCAAGCAGGAAATCATCACCCGTACCATCGACCGACACATGGCCTCGATCCGCAAAAAAGTCGAGGAGGACCCGTCCAACCCGCGCTACATCGAAACGGTCTATGGCATCGGCTACCGGTTTAATGAATAGTGTTTCTGGTTGATGGTTACTGGTTTACGGTTTAGGAGTAAACAACCAGACACTAGAAACCAATATCCTATGCCGTCACGCGCTCTACGTCAGCAAGTTTGTAGCCAATACCGTAGACACTCTTGATGGGCCACGTCTCTTCGTCTTCGCCGTCCATAATCTTGCGCAGGGCATTGACGTGGCGGTCGATGGTACGCGTCTCGACGTTGCTGGGCAGCTTCCACACATCGCGCAGGATCTGCTCACGGGTGGCGGTGCGTCCGTGGTGCAGGATCAGGTAGCGCAGCAGCTTGTACTCCAGGTCTGTCAGTTCCACATCTTCTCCCTCCCGCTGCACGGTGCCCACTGAAAGGTCAACCGTCAGGCCGCCCACCTGATAGGTATCATCGGACCCTTCCGGCTCGGCTTTGGACCGCCGCAGAATGGCGAAAATGCGGGCGATTAGTTCATCGGTGGAGAACGGCTTGGTCAGATAGTCGTCGGCACCGAGTTCGAAGCCGCGCATTTTGTCTTCGTGTGCGCCCAGCCCCGTCAACATCAGCACGGGCGTGCTTACGCCTTTGGCGCGAATCTCGCGCAGGACCTCAAAGCCATTGCGTTCGGGCAGCTTGGCGTCGAGGATGATCAGATCGTAGCTCGGCAGCGCCACGGCTTCGCGCAGACCCGACTCACCATCGCCGACGAGCTTCACTTCGTAGCCTTCCGATTCCAGAAAAAGCATCAGGCCGGTGCTCATTTGCGGATCGTCTTCTACAACCAACAGCCGCTGCATGGTACCTCTGTCTCTCATAGTTTCTCTATTTGATGTAGCTCAGGAGGATTTGCACGGCATAGTATACAGAACGCCACACCCTGCGACCGACAAAAAGTTGTTTCCCACCTTTGGCAATATGACGATAGAAACATGAATGATGATGTGATACAGTGCGTCCACTCCATGCACCTCAATCCAGCGTCAGCATATCGAGGATCTGAAGGTTGGTGCCCCACATGCGCGTTGTCATCACATCGGTTTTCTTCTCCCCACGGAAGCGCACACGCAGGCTGTCCTGCTTGAACTCCTCTTCCAGATTCAGGGGATTGTACTTCGTCCCATCTTCGGCGACCAGGCCATAGAAGCCCCCTTCCAGATCCATGTAAACAATGGTGCCCACGCCGCTGACGACATCTGCAGGATCCGGTCCATCATCGGATTCGATCAACTCTCCGGGGTCGGCTACGTCGTCGGGCGAAGTTTGGGCTACTTCAGGCGATGGGTTGGAGCACGCTGCCATCAACAGGAATAGAAGCAGAATACCAAAAGAGAGACGTTTCATGGCGCATCGAGATCTTTGGAGGGTATCGACGCTACATTTTATATGGATAAGCCCCTCCGGTTCATCCAGCGGTCAGGCGCTACAATATTGTTACCTGCTCACGAGGCCGCCACGGCTGCCTTCTCTTCTGTGGAGGTGGCAGCCGTGCCTACCTCATGAATCCAGCCGCCCGCCAGCACATCCTCGCCTTCGTAGAGCACAACAGACTGCCCGGGCGTGATGGCGCGGCGGGCTTCAGTAAAAGCCACCTGCAACGTGTCGTCATCCGTCTGCCAGACGAGACAAGGACCACCATTGTCTTTGTAGCGGATCTTGCCAATGGCCGGGCGCTCCTCGCGCAAGTCGGGGTACTTGATCAGATTAAGCTGCCGCGCTGTCAACGTCTGCTGCAACAGGTCTGCGCGGGGCCCCACCGTGATTGTGTTGGTCTCTGCATCAATGTGGGTGACGTACACCGGCTCACCGAGTGCCAGCCCGAGGCCATGCCGCTGTCCGATGGTGTAAAACGGATAGCCCTCGTGCTGCCCGATGACGGTGCCGTCCTTGAGCACAAACGCGCCGCCGGCTACCTCTTCTTCCAGCCCTTCTACCCGATCCTTGAGGAACCGGCGGTAGTTGTTGTCGGGCACGAAGCAAATCTCGTAGGAGTCCGGCTTGTCGGCGACGCGCAAGAGGCCGAAGTCGGTGGCCATCTGCCGAATCTCAGGCTTGGTATAAGTACCGAGTGGAAAGATGGACCGCGCCAGATGGTGCTGCGGTAGGCCCCACAGCGCGTAGCTCTGGTCCTTGTTGGTGTCTAGTCCTTTGGAAAGGACGTAGCGTTCCAAAGCATCGTCGTGGCGCACGCGAGCGTAGTGGCCCGTGGCGATGAAATCACAGTCGAGGTCATCGGCGCGGCGTAGCAGGGCGGCCCACTTGATGTGCGTGTTGCAGAGCACACACGGATTCGGCGTACGCCCGGCCAGATACTCTTCGGTGAACCGCTCGATCACCCAGTCGCCAAACTCTTCGCGGATATCGACGATGAAGTGCGTAAAATCGTGCTTGAGCGCCACGGCGCGGGCGTCATTCATGGATTCCAGCGAGCAGCAGCCGACCTCTTTGTTGCCGCGCACGCCACTGCTGGTGTAATCCCACGTCTTCATGGTGATGCCGATCACCTCGTAGCCCTGCTCGCGCAGCAGCACGCCCGTCACCGACGAATCTACGCCGCCGCTCATCGCTACCAGTACCCGTCCGTGCTTGCTCATTTTTCTGCTTTCGCTTCTCTCAAACTGCCTTTCGCTAAGACATCGGCTTCAACGGAGGCTCAGAAAGGGCGTTCCTGTCTTGGACAGATGTTCAAAACCTGCTTGTAGAACAAGTACCTGCGCCCCTCGAACAAACGATAGTCCATTGTAGTCCTAGAAAACCCAGCCTGCTTAAACGATTCAGGAGATTACCGATGGGAGCCGCTTACCAAATTTCAACAGAGCAAGACGACATTGTCATCCGGCTATCGAAGGCAGACACGGATGAAGCGTCGTTGATGAAATTGCTCGATTACCTTGAGTTAGAATCAATTCGCCGCCGTAGTCAGCTTACCGAAGAAGATGCTGCTCTGCTTGCGCAAGAAATCAAAGGACAGGCATGGCAACAGGTCAAACATCTCTTTGAGGAAGCATAGATGGAGGCTACCAAGCCTGTCATCGTAGATGCAAATATCCTCTTTTCTGCACTCTTGCGCAGTGAGTCGCGTTTTGCGCAGATTATTTTAGAACAGATCGGCCCTTCTTCATCTGTGAGTCCACCATCGTTGAGATTTTCAAGCACAAGGAGAAAATTGTTCGCCTGAGCAAATTGATAGATGATGACATAGTCCGTTTACTGTACATGCTGTTGCGTAGGCTCACTGTTGTCAAGGAAAACTTGATTGCCCCATCCATTCGGCAACAAGCCTATGAGTTGTGCCACGACATAGATGTGAGCGATACACCCTTTGTGGCTTTGACGCTTCATGAAGATGGCCTCCTCTGGACAGGAGACAAAGCGCTCAAGAAAGGCTTGTGGGAAAAGGATTTTGTGCACTTCTTCGAGCCCTAGTTTGCTCTCGATTGAGACCTTAAACATTTACTGTTAGAAACCTGTGTTTGCTGTATTGGAAACAAGCGTCTATTATTGGAAACCGGGTAGAGATTTACTGTTTCGGTTCGCTAGTAAAAGCTACGTGCTTCAGCACGAGTACATCAAAAAGTCCGCAATCAGCACCGGTTCATTCTTTGAACTTGTAATCGGATACCTGATGTGATACGTTGGCGGTGAGACGAAATGTCTGGCACCCTTTCCAACGTATACACCATGTACAAATACGGTCAGTATTGCCCGGTCGCTCGTGCTGTCGAAATCCTGGGCGACCGGTGGACGCTGCTCATCGTGCGCGACCTGCTTACCGGGACGCGCCATTTCAATGAGCTACATCGGGGCCTGCCTGGTATCTCAAAAGCCCTGCTGGCCGACCGCCTCCGTCGTTTGCAAGACGAGGGTGTGGTAGAGAAACACCACCTATCCAACGGGCGGCAGACGACGGAATACCGCCTCACTCAGGCCGGCGAAGAATTGCAGGCCGTCATTTATGCACTACTCAACTGGGGTGCCCGCTGGAGCTTCGGCGAGCCAGATCCTGAAGAACTCGATCCCATCCTGCTGCTCTGGTGGATCCGTGGTCGCGTCCATACCGAGTGCCTGCCCAAAGAGCGGGTCGTGGTAGAATTCGACTTTCACGGTGCGGACGAGGGCTTTTACTGGCTGGTCCTTACGGCGGATGATGTGTCTGTCTGCTTACAACATCCCGGCTACGAAACAGATGTCGTTGTACACGCCGACCTTGCTGCCTTCTTCCAGGTATGGCTGGGACGGCTCAGCTACGCGGAGGCTCTTCGCACCAAACAGATCAGCATAGAGGCCCTGCCTGCCCTCGCCCGTGATTTCCCCAACTGGTTCGCCTGGAGCGCCGCCGCTGCTGCCGTTCGTGCGGAAAAGGACCGGCTACCTATCACCAAGAATCCTGTACACATACCATGAAAACTATCAAGCTATATTTCACCCTTGGGAGCTTGCTACTGATCTGGGCTCCTGTGCACCATGCTTTGGCACAAGAAGCAGATACGTACGGGGGGCAACTCGGTAGCGTCAACCTACCCGTGTCATGCAATGAAGACGCCCAGCCTCTCCTGAAGAAAGGCCTTGCGCTGCTGCATCATATGACATACGACGGGGCAGCCCAGGCATTCGCCGCTGCTACGGAAGCCGATCCGCAGTGTGGGATGGGCTACTGGGGCGAAGCGCTGACCTTCATCCACCCCCTCTGGTCCGATCCCCCCACGGAGACGAACTTTGAAAAGGGCCAGTCGCTGATCGACTCAGCAAAGCGTCTTGAGCTATCTGAGAAGGAAATGGCCTATCTATCGGCGGTGGAGGCCTATTACGCAGCAGGCTGGAGCCGCAACGAGTCAGATAATCTAGCGCAATTTGATCAGGCATGGCAGACCGTCTACCAGCAGTATCCTGACGACCTGGAAGCAGCCGCATTCTACGCACTTGCTCACATAGCTACAGCACATCCAAGTGACAAAACATTTGCCAGACAAAAGCAAGCTGGAGCCATCGCCGAGCAGGTGCTGGCCCAAGCCCCTGATCATCCTGGGGCACACCACTACATCATCCATGCCTACGACAACCCGCCCCTGGCAGCGCAAGCCCTGGACGTGGCGCGCCATTACGGAGAGGTAGCGCCTGCTATCCCCCACGCCCTCCACATGCCCACCCATATCTTCACCCGGCTGGGATTATGGGACGAGTCGATTGCCTGGAACAAGCGCTCTGCTACTGCCGCCCTGAACCACCCCATGGGCAAAGCCATCTCGCTGCACTACCTGCACGCGCTCGATTACCTGGCCTACGCCTACCTGCAACGGGGCGAGGATCAGAAAGCCCGAGAAGTGCTGGAAACGCTGGCCGCCCTCGAAGGTCCTTTCCATGTGGAAGTAGCGACGCCGTACACCCTGGCGGCGGTCCCCGCTCGCCTGGCCCTGGAACGGCAGCAGTGGGCCAAAGCTGCCGCGCTCGAGCCGAAGACGCCGCACGATTATCCGTGGGCGCAGTTCCCCGCCATCGAAGCCATCACCCATTTTGCACGCGCCCTCGGGGCAGCACGAAGCGGTAGCCTGCACGTGGCCCGCGAAGCCCTTGATAAACTGGCAACCCTACAAGAGCAGGCGGCTGCCACCTCTGCCTACTGGGCCAAACAGGTCGAGATCCAACACCAGACAGCAGCGGCATGGCTTGCCTACGAAGAAGGGAAACGGGATGAAGCCCTGGCCATGATGCAGCAAGCTGCCACACTGGAGGCTTCGACAGAAAAGCACCCGGTCACCCCCGGCGAAGTCTTGCCCGCTCGTGAACTCCTCGGCGACATGTTTCTGGAAATGGGTCGCTATGAGGACGCACAGGCTGCCTATGAAGCATCCCTGCAACGCAGCCCGAATCGCTTCAACAGCCTCTATGGAGCCGGGCGAGCCGCCGAAATGAGCGGAGACAGGACAACTGCCGTTCACTATTATGCCCACCTCGTTGACATGACCTCAAATGTGGACACGGAACTGGCACGCCTCGAACACGCTCGGGCCTTCCTGAAGGCCAACTGATTCTCTGTGAAGCACACCTCTTCTATCTGCTGTAAATGCTTCGGATGAGAGCACCGTAACACTAAAGTCACGACAACAAGCTATTACATGTGCTTAAGGCATCTACACGGAGGACGATACCTCTGGTACCGCCGTTTCTAGCAATCGCGTTGTTTGAGACTCACTCTACGTTTGCTGTTGTTGTTTATGCCTGCCAGTATGGAAATGATGTCGGGGAGCTATGACCCCATCCT
>Ga0102947_1000897_pt1 | contig 10363 bp, 11 predicted proteins | sample SalPon2A_A_D2_MG_FD_78210 | JGI IMG/M metagenome (GOLD analysis project Ga0102947, IMG submission 78210) | Soil microbial communities from South San Francisco under conditions of wetland restoration - Salt Pond MetaG R2A_A_D2_MG | ecosystem: Environmental > Terrestrial > Soil > Wetlands | place... | reverse complement strand
TATTACCGGGCTTATGGGTATAGGTTTCCAAAGCTTTGGCGGCATGCTGACCGGTGGGGATGATTCTTCGGCCCCGGCAGAGGAAACGACTGCCCAGCAAATTGAAAAAAAGAAAATGGAAGAGATGAAAAAAGAGATCGATGAGAAGACCGTGTCATATACTAATGCAATAAACGAATAGGATGATATTAGCTGCAAGCACCCTGGGCACCATTACGATTACTGTCGTCGCCTTTTTGATTTTGTTATTGTTGCTGGTTGCGCTCCTGCTGGTTACCAAGGAAAAATTATCCCCTTCAGGACCAGTGACCATTACCATAAACGGGGAGAAAAAAATACAGGTGGCTTCCGGGAATTCCCTCCTGTCTACGCTTGGAAATCAAAAAGTCTTTTTACCCTCTGCCTGTGGCGGCGGGGGTACCTGTATCCAATGTGAATGCCACGTACTTTCCGGTGGAGGAGAGGCACTTCCAACCGAAACCCCGCATTTTTCCAAGAGGGAATTAAATGAAGGTGCCAGGCTGGCATGCCAGGTAAAAGTAAAACAGGATATGGAAATTACCATTCCTGAAGAGGTATTCGGAATTAAAAAATGGGATGCCACCGTGGTACGAAACTATAACGTAGCTTCGTTTATCAAGGAATTTGTCGTGGAGATTCCTGCGGATATGAACTATAAGGCAGGAGGGTATATTCAAATTGAGATCCCACCCTGCGAAATTAAATATTCGGACATTGACATTACTGCCCACCCGGAAGAACATGAGACTCCGGATAAGTTTCAGACAGAATGGGACAAATTTAATCTCTGGCCCCTTAGGATGAAGAATTCAGAAACGGTTGAAAGGGCCTATTCAATGGCTTCCTACCCGGCAGAAGGGCGGGAGATCATGTTGAATGTCCGGATTGCCACCCCTCCGTGGGACAGGTCTAAGAACGGCTGGATGGATGTTAACCCGGGGATTGCATCCTCCTATATTTTTGCGCAAAAGCCGGGTGATAAAGTGGTAATTTCAGGGCCTTATGGCGAGTTCTTTATCAATGAATCCGAATCGGAAATGCTCTATGTCGGAGGCGGTGCCGGGATGGCACCCATGCGGTCTCATCTCTACCATCTTTTTAAAACCTTACGCACCAAAAGGAAAGTGAGCTATTGGTACGGAGGAAGGTCTAAAAGGGAATTGTTTTACATAGATCACTTTAAAAAACTGGAAGAAGAATTCCCGAATTTTCATTTTTACCTGGCGCTTTCTGAGCCTTTGGAAGAGGATAACTGGAAAGTAAAAGAACATCTGGATGCCCCCGGTGATGGTTTTGTAGGCTTTATACACAATTGCGTGATAGATAATTACCTCAAACAACATGAGTCACCGGAGGATATCGAACTCTATTTTTGTGGTCCCCCCCTGATGAACAAGGCTGTTCAGAAAATGGGTGAGGATTACGGCATCCCCGATGAACATATCAGGTTCGATGATTTCGGAGGATAACTCAATGGAATGATCACGGGATATTAAAAACCGATATGCCAAGTGTCGGTTTTTTTAATAGCGACGCAATGAAGCCACTCACCACACAAGAACTTCACAACCTCGCGATGAATATTGTGGGGAGGGAACTGGAAGCGGAAGGCTTTGAGTTTTTGGGGGTGAACAGTACCCTGAAAAAAAATCCGCAATTTGTATGTCAAAAAGAGAAGCAGTTATATTTCGTGGTTGTCAGAAATATTGTTTTTCCGAACAACCCTAAGGATTACGATACCCGTGTACTTTCAAAAGTAAAAGAACACGCCACAAAACACGAGGCAAAAACCTATTATGCCGGTGTTGGATTGTATAACGCCACGGATCAAAATTTGCCGGTTTATCTGAATGAGACTTACCTCGTGGATTATCAGGGTCTCCTAGAAATTTAAAATGAAAAAGCTGCTATTGTTGTTTGTTGCGTTATCCGTGATCGCATGCGGAGAAATCGGGCCGAAGCTGATCCGGAATTTTAACAATGGTCCTGCCCTGGGTACCTCTTATAATATCACGTATCTGTCGGAGGAAGAATTGGATTATCAGACAGAAATCGATTCTGTTTTTGATGCGGTGAACCAATCCATGTCAACCTATATTAAGAGTTCGGACATTGCCAGGATAAACAGGGGTGACACCACGGTGGTTGTTGACCAAATGTTCAGGGAAGTATTTGAACTATCAAAGGAGGTATACGAGAAAACCAACGGCTATTTTGATCCTACTGTAGGAATTTTGGTCAATGCCTGGGGGTTTGGCCCCGGGGAACAAATACCTCTCGACAGTGCCAAAGTGGATAGTCTTTTGCGTTTTGTCGGTTTTGATAAAGTGACCCTGGATAACCATAATCAGGTTTTCAAAGAGTTTCCCGAGATTCAATTTGATTTTAATGCAGTGGCCAAAGGATATGCAATAGATCGCCTGGCGGTGCTATTGGATCAGAAGGGTATCCCGGATTATCTGGTAGAAGTGGGAGGGGAGGTGGTCACCAAAGGTGAGAACCGCATCAGGGGAAAGCCATGGGTTGTGGGGATCGAGAATCCGCAAACGGATGGGGACAACAACCTGAAGGCCCTGATACGGCTAAAAAACCGTGCCCTTGCTTCTTCAGGCAATTACCGGAAATTCAGGATCGATCCAATTACCGGGGAGAAGTATGTCCATACGATAGATCCGAAGACAGGATTTACCAAAAATTCGAAGGTATTGGGAGCCAATGTTATTGCCCGAACCTGTGCACGGGCAGATGCTTATGCCACCGCTTTTATGGCGTCGGCTTTGGAAGAATCCATTCAGGTCTTATCCGCGGAAAAAGGGTTACAGGCGTATATCATTTATCTCAATGACCGGGGTGAGACCGCTGAATATATGACCACCGGATTCAGGGAGTTGATCATTGAGTAATAATGGATGGCCGGGGATTCCCGGCTGTTTTTTGATATGTATTACATGCAATACGTGAAATGCATTATCACGAGTTCGTAAATAATAATAATGATTACTTGTGTATTCAATACGTGAGGAATGCTTTTAACCGCCCGGCTTGGTCACCACCGGAAGTATCTCCCCCATGGCCAGCCGGTACCGCCAGATCTCTCCAGGGCCTAATTGAACCGTATAATCCACCTCATTTACCGAAAAACCCACCGATCTCAGCTTTTCGAAGAAATCACGGCCATAAATGCGCACATGATCGTACTGACCAAAGATACGCGCACGCTCTTTTTTGTCGGTGATGGCGTGATCCTCAAAGGTGTGGTCCCTGGACAAGTCCTGCGGGACCTGGAATATGCCCCATCCCCCTGGTTTCATGACCCTGTATAGTTCCCCCATGGCCCTGGCATCGTTCCGGATATGTTCTAAAACATGGTTGCACAGGATGACGTCAAAAGAATTGTCCTCAAATGGGAGGTCACAAATATCGGCCATGACATCGGCCAGCGGGGAGTTGAGATCTGTTGTGGTATACTCCAGATTTTTAAGTTTTCTGAACCTTTTGTAAAAGGCCTGTTCCGGTGCAAAGTGCAATACTTTTCGGGGTGCGGTAAAAAAATCGGTTTCACTTTTGAGGTAAAGCCATAACAGCCGATGACGCTCAAGGGATAGGGTAGAAGGAGACAGTACATTTTCCCTTGGGTTCTCATAGCCATACGGTAGAAAACTTCTGAATTGACGCCCGTCTATAGGATCTGTATGTGTGCTCCCCCGCATAAAAAGGGCAAGAACTGGTCTGGCAACATAGCTCAGTTTTATAAGCAAAGGCCTTGGGAGGAGGTTAAGAATATATTTAAAGAGCTTTTTCAAGTTATTTCTCTGGGTTTCTTATGGCCATGACGTCGCTAATGATCTTATATATCATTCTCCGCTGTCTTTAAATCCATCTGACGCAACATGGAAGAGTGCGTATGGCCCTGTTGACGAACGAATCTAACTGACTACTTTTTTCTGGCGGAATTCCTGCTCTTCATCACTCTGAATGCCCAGGGCTTCATAGATGTATTGAAAAGTAGAAAGCAATTCAGGTTTCCCGTTCACAATAGCAACATTGTGTTCAAAATGGGCACTCGGCTGGCCGTCCGCAGTAAGGATGGTCCATCCGTCCCGAAGTTGTTTTATATGCCGTGTTCCCATATTGATCATGGGTTCAATAGCCACTACCATTCCCTCCGCAAAGCGTTTTCCCCTGCCTCTTTTTCCATAATTGGGTATTTCCGGACTCTCGTGCAACTTTTGGCCCAGCCCATGTCCCACGAGTTCCCGGACGATTCCATAGCCATGGCTTTCACAATAGTTTTGAATGGCATAACCTACATCTCCAACGCGATTACCCACCTTAAATTCACGGATGCCTAAATACAGGGATTCTTTGGTTACCCGGAGTAATTTTTTAACTTCCGGTGCAACTTCTCCTACTTCAAATGTATACGCGTGGTCCCCGTAATATCCATTTTTTAAAGCCCCGCAATCCACAGAGATAATATCCCCTTCCTTAAGCGGTTCTTTATTGGGGATCCCGTGAACTACCTGGGCGTTTGGACTCATATTCAGCGTATTCGGAAAATCGTACATCCCCAGAAAACCCGGCTCCGCCCCCTGATCACGAATAAACTCTTCTGCTAATTTGTCGAGGTAGAGCGCATTTACCCCCGGTTTTATCTCAGCAGCCAGCATTCCCAAAGTTTTGGATACCACGAGAGCGCTTTCGCGCATTAGCCCTATTTCTTCTGTGGATTTGATATTTACCATGGAATGCAAAGATATTATTTTCCGCAGGACTTCATCATACCAGCGATTGCTGAGTCATAATATCAGGTTGTGGAATACCCATGAGTTTTAGGATCGTAGGAGCCAGGTCCCCCAGAATCCCATTTTTAACGGATTTAATATCCGGATCAACCACGATCAGGGGTACGGGATTTGTCGTGTGTGCCGTGTTGGGAGTTCCATCCGGATTGATCATGGTGTCGCAATTGCCATGGTCTGCAATTACCAGGGTAGTATAGCCGTGTTTAAGCGCGGTAGAAATTACGGCACCTGTACAGGCATCGACGGCTTCACACGCTTTGATTGCTGCCTGCATGTCACCGGTATGCCCCACCATATCAGGATTGGCGAAATTAAGGCAAACAAAGGCTGCCGCTTCCTTTTCCAATTCGGGAAGGATGGCATCTCTTATATCATACGCACTCATTTCTGGCTGCAGGTCATAGGTGGCAACTTTGGGGGATGGGCAAAGAATACGTTGTTCCCCCTCAAAGGGGATCTCCCTTCCACCATTAAAAAAGAAGGTGACATGCGGGTATTTTTCGGTCTCTGCAATTCGGATCTGTTTTTTGCCTGCTTTCGCAAGTACTTCGCCCAGGGTCTCTTTCAGGTTTTCTTTGTTGTACACCACATGGATCCCCTTAAATGAATCGTCGTAGTTGGTCATCGTTACATAATACAGGGACAATTTGTGCATGTTGTATTCGTGAACATCTTCCTGGCTGAGTACCTGGGTAAGTTCTCGTCCACGGTCGGTCCTAAAATTAAAAAAGACCACTACATCCCCTTCCGCAATGCTTGCCAGTGGCTCCCCCTCGGGATTTGTCAGCACGATCGGGTGAATAAACTCATCCGTTACCCCGTTGTCATAACTGTTTTGCATGGCTTTGGAAATGTCCCCGGTTCTGGTCCCTTCACTGTTAACGAGCAGGTCGTAGGCCTTTTTTACACGTTCCCAGCGTTTGTCACGGTCCATGGCGTAATACCGGCCGATCACGGAGGCTAATCGGGTAGGTTGATCCGAACAGAACTGTACCAGATCCTCAAGGAAGATCCTGCCACTTCTGGGATCTACGTCCCGGCCGTCTGTAAAGGCATGAACGAATGATTTTTTAATCCCGTAATGGGCGCATACCTCAATAAGGCCTTTTAAATGTTTTATATGACTATGGACACCGCCATCGCTTAACAGTCCCAGAAAATGTACCGCTTTGTCATTATTCTTTGCGTACAAAAAGGCATCCTTTAATGCCTTCTCATCTTTGAGTGTATTGTTCTGTACAGCCAGATTTATCTTTGCAAGGTCCTGGTATACTATTCTCCCCGCCCCGATATTCATATGGCCTACCTCGCTGTTTCCCATTTGTCCCTCCGGCAATCCCACATTCATCCCATCCGTCAGGAGATCGGCATTGGGGTATTGTTTATAGAGTGCATCTACAAAAGGGGTATTTGCATGATCAATAGCGGAAACTTTGGGATCCGGGGATTTACCCCAGCCATCCAATATCATCAAAAGTACTTTCTTGTTCATACCTGCATCTTTGCCAGAAACCCAAAAATAGTGCGAAATCACAAGTATTACCACTAAACACCACGGGAATTTTAACAAATTATAAATCGCTTTGTCATTGTGTTAAAAAATTAACGCTTCCTTTCCGGTGGATGTTAAACTTTAGTTATTTAACTGTTAAGATTGAAACAAAATTTAAGAAGCGTCGTCTATATTTATATAGTTATCAAAATATTCATCAATTAAATCTTAATTCATCATGAGAAAAACGATCCTAACCTTAACCACAGCATTTTTGTTTGTGGTAACCGGCGTTTATGCCGACAGTAACGAACAACGAGATCTGGCAACGCCAGCCACCCTCACGGCAAATGCAGAACTCAATTCCTTTTGCAAAGCGATTATGCAAGGTGATTATGACACCGTCAAACGGATGATAGAGTTGGGCGAGGATGTAAACCAGAAATCACTTGGAATGAGTCCCGCTATTTTTGCGGCCCGATACAACAAAGCGGAAATATTACAGTTGCTGATTGAACATGGCGCGGATCTCAGGGCAAAGGATGATAAAGGGTTTACTGCGAAAAAACATGCGGAGCTTTCCAATGCAACAGAGGCATTGGCCGTCATTGAAAATGCTATGAAGAGTTGAGCGGGGGTTTACTCATCAATCAAAAAACCCTGACGTACGTCAGGGTTTTTGTTTTCATCTATTTACTACATATAGTGCTCAGGTAAAAGAGTAAATAAACACTGACAAAACTTAAAATTCAAATCCGTTCAAAGCCCGGTCCATAAACGCATACACTGCCATTACCAGCATCAACGCACAAAAGACGGAATAGACTTTTAATAGTATAACAATAATTTCCGGCTTGCAATTGTCAAAAGCCTCAACATACAGATTTCTAAAGTGTCCAAGTGTTCCCATTATAGTATCTTTTTATTATTAATAATAAAAGCTATAAGGGTTAAATCAGGGGCGTATGAAAGATTTGGAGTAAAACCAAAGATACTAAAAAAATGCAATTTAGCTAAAAATCATAGGTGAAATACCATTATTCCTGTCCCTTGTACTTTGCAATAGCCTCCCTGATATTTTCAATTCTGTTATCAGGATCGGGATGGGTACTCTGGAACTCCGGTGGCCGGTTGGGACCTCCCGCCTCTTTCAGGATTTCCATCACCTCGATCATCTCCCCGGGTTGGTACCCGGCTTGGATCATTAAAAGAACTCCCAGGTCATCGCTTTCCAATTCGTCACTGCGACCATTATTCAGTAAGGTATTTTGGCCAATACTACCTACGATTCCCCCTGCATCCGCACCCACGCTGGCACCTATAGATACCGTTTTCCAAAAATTACTCTCTGCTATTCGTTCCGCGGAATGCCTGCCGATCACATGTCCGATCTCATGGCCAAGCACTCCGGCAAGTTGCGCTTCGTTCAGCCTGGAGAACAGGGCATAGGTAATAAATACCGGGCCGCCGGGAAGTGCAAAAGCATTGATGGTCTGGTCGTCAGCGAGCAGGTGAAACTCGTATCGATAAGGTGTTTCCCTGGCAATGCTGTTTTTAACCAGTTTATTGCCAACAACATCCACAAAGGATTGTAAACGCTCATCGGGGTATAGCCCGCCATATTGTTCGGCAATTTCAGGAGCACTCTGTAGTCCTATGGCAATTTCCTGTTCCGCGGTCATATTAATGGTCTGGCTGCGACCTGTGTACGGATTCTCCTCTTTATTGCTGCATCGCTGTACAAAGGCAAACGTCACAATGGCCAAGCCGATAAAAATCCTGATTTTCCAGCTTCCTCTTCTCATAGTACCGGAGTTTTCCTGTAGATTACAAAGTACAAAAAAGCCTAAAGCAGGGCTGAATTAATGTCTAAAATATTATCTCTGATATAGGTTTTTACAAAGCCCGTTGTAAAATGCTCGCTGCCCATAAAGTCCTCCTGCTCCAACAACTGCATAATGTTCTTTCCCCGGAAAGCGGTGAGCATTGGGATCGATAATGGTGCATAGCTGAAGTGCCAGGGTTCATATTTAAATCCTTTTCGCTTTGGATCATCGGTATAGACCAGGTAGTAATCAAATTTTTTAGCGTTTTCATCCATCCATTTTTTAAACTCCTCAAAAGGACCGCCTGCCCTGAATTTTTCGGGCATAAGGACATCACCGGTTGCTTTTTTGTTCCCGTCTATGATGTCGATATCGGTACCCCAGTGATGCCGGCTCGTTCCGGGAATGGTAGAATACTCAATGATCTTATCAATAGCCTCCAGGGGCACCATGCCGTCCGCTGTATACTGTTCATACTTTCGTTCAAAGATGGCCTGCTGCTGCGCAAAACTTCTGAAACTGGATACAATATGGATATTGATACCATCGGTATGGGCAGCCTTCTTCATGGCTACAAATGCGTCATGCGCTTTTTTTCTCAGGTTGATACCTTCACCGTGCAGCTCTATACGCTCCTTTCCCATGAGCTCTTCAATGGAAAATTCTACGGAATCCTGGAAAACGACCGTGGCGGGTAAAATCGTAAGGGCAACACCCGAAAGACCGCTTCGTCTGATAAATGACCTTCTTTGCATAATTCGATGACTTTAGTATAGGAGGATTTTCAATGATGTAATCAAAAATACTGCCAGGAACAAAAGGACGCTCCTAATGCCACGGCTACCCAAAGGTATGAAGTATTTTCAAAAATTACAGAATTTGACAGGAACTGCGCCTAGTTCGCAATATAGAGGTATCCCTGATGTTTTTGCCTTAGCGTATGAAGCGTAACAATATAAAAGTAGATGCCTGATTCCAAACCTGCATCCCGCTGAATGGCGGTGTCCCTGTTCGACTGTCCCCTAAAATCGTTGTTGTAGTTATCCTTGGTATATACAAGGACCCCGTACCGGTTAAAGATCTGGAGTGAATTTGCAGGGGATTGCTCCAGGCCTTCAATGACCAGTATGTCATTCCGGCCATCCCCGTTGGGGGTCATATAATAATTATCCAGTTCTATGGTGTCAAAGGTCTCCAGGAGATCGTCATTGCCCCCGAGCGTTATGATTTCATAATCGCCGGGAACAAATATTTCTGAAGTCACGGATCCATATGCCATGCCCCCTGTAACTGCGGTATTTCCCAAATTCACCCATTGATTATCAGCCTTGCTCCACCCAACCACTTTTAGATCGCTAATGTACTGACCCAGGGCAGGAATGTTGCTGTATTCGTCCCAGCTAAGGGTTACCCGGGAGGGCAGATCGCCTTCCAGGCGCCAGAATTCCTTATTGCTTACGGAAATATATTCCGAGGCTTTTTTAGCCGTGCTGAACGTGGCACTGAGGATCTTCGAATCGTTTGGATCTTCAAAGAAATAAGCGCATTTCACCAACGGGTTGACCGCCTCTGAGGCAATGGTAAGCGGGCGTAAACGATCATCATCCCCTATCGGGAAAATAAAGGAAGCCTTGTTGCTAATGGCTGCATATCCGTTGATCTTGGAAACACTGCTTTCCCCGGTGTAGAACGAATCATCATAGAAATTGGAATAGACATTCGACTGATTGCGGGGGGTAAGGATATCTCCCGTAATTAAATTTCCGTTATTATTTACGCCTATCGTGGTTTCCAGGACAAGGCCGTTCTCCACCACCACTTCGGCATCATAAAATACCGGGGCGCTGACACCCGAAACGGTTAATGATCCGAAGTCGCTGTAAAATCCGACCAGCCCTGAATTCTGGTCAAAAACACCATCATTGACCAGGTCCGTGTGAAACCCAACCTGGGCCGCATTGTGGATCTGCATAGGCCCATAATTGTGAATCGCTTCCTGGCCGATACAGGGAAGACTTATAAAAAAGAAAAGGAAAAAACCGATCCTATACATGGCCTATCGAAGTTTGTTAATTGCAAAGCTTGATTCCCCCGAACCACTAAAGCGAACGGTGCCCGAATTGGCCTCCCTGTACGTAATAATGGTGATGACATCATTGGCATTCAACTGTAAGATCTCATTGACATGTATGCTCGAATGTTCATGCCCGGTATTGAAC
>Ga0102947_1000896_pt1 | contig 10374 bp, 10 predicted proteins | sample SalPon2A_A_D2_MG_FD_78210 | JGI IMG/M metagenome (GOLD analysis project Ga0102947, IMG submission 78210) | Soil microbial communities from South San Francisco under conditions of wetland restoration - Salt Pond MetaG R2A_A_D2_MG | ecosystem: Environmental > Terrestrial > Soil > Wetlands | place... | reverse complement strand
CAGCGCCCTCGAAGGCCGGTCCGGTGGGCGACGAAGCCGCGACGATTCGCTCTTTGTTGCCGAGCACGATTTCCGCATTGGTGCCGACATCCACCAGCAGCGTGATCTCCTCGCTGTTTTGCGGGCCTTCCGCCAGTGTTGCCGCCGCCGCGTCGGCGCCGACATGGCCGGCAATACAGGGCAGGGTATAGACGCGGGCGCCTTCGTTCAGGCGGAGATCGAGTTCGCTGGCGCGAAACGCCTGCGCACCGGAAACGGCAAGCGCAAACGGCGCACCGCCAAGCTCCGTCGGGTCGATGCCGAGAAACAGGTGATGCATGATCGGATTGCCGACGAACACGGCCTCGACGATCTCGTCGGCCTCTACTCCGGCCTCAGCGCACACATTGCCGATCAAAAGGCTGATTGCCTCGCGTACAGCCTTGGTCATCGCCTCGCGGCCGTCCGGGTTCATCATCACATAGGAGACGCGGCTCATCAGATCCTCGCCGAAGCGGATCTGCGGATTGGGCGCGCCGGCAGATGCCAGCGTGCGCCCCGAAAGCAAGGACGACAGATGGGCCGCAATCGTCGTGGAGCCGATATCCACGGCTAGCCCGCAGGCGTGATTGTGCAGGCCGGGCCAGAGCGTTGTGACCTTGGGACCCGAATTGTCGGAATGAACCGCTGCGGTGACTTTCCATTCGCCCTTGCGCAAAACCGACTGCACCTTGGAAAGCAGGCGGAAATCCATTCGGATGTCGGAAAACTTCCACTGCGTGCGCAGCGCGTCGAGCAGCCGGTCGGCATCGCCGAGCGGCTTTTCCATGTCGGGCTCGTCCACTTCCACATAACACAACTGCGTTGCAGGCTCGCGCGGGATCGTCCTTGTTTCCGCCCTCTTGCGCACGACCTGGCGGTTGATCTGCACGTCCTGGGGAACGTCCACGACGAGATCGCCGGCAATCTTCGCTGAACAGGAAAGCCGCCGCGTCTCCGGCAGGCTGCGCTTGGAAGCGTAACGGGTCTCTGTTTCCGAAAATGCCGACAGATTGTCTTTTGAAGAGGTAATGTTGTGCTTGGCGAACTGGCCTTCGGCAACCTCGATCTGGCAACGGCCGCACAGACCACGTCCGCCGCAAACGGATTCGATATAGACGCCGAGTTCGCGTGCGGCGTCGAGCACCGGCATGCCGATGGGAAACCGTCCGCGCCTGCCCGATGGCATGAAAAGAACGAGTGCGTCTTTCTTCTCTGTCATGGCGACAGCTTAGCCGATACGGCTTAACAAGTGATCCAACGTCACGATGCGCGCCTGCGCGCGTCGCGGCCGCCGCGCCGGCGTCCGCCACCGCCTTCGCCGCTGGGCGCGGGCGCCGCACCAGGTGCCGCCGGAACGTGATCGCGATACTTCATGATCCAGTTCTGGCAGTTGGCGTCGGTGCCCATCAGCACGTTGGCGCCATTGACGGCCTCTATTTCCTGCGGCCGGAGCGGATTCATGATTGCCGACGTCATGCCCGAGGCAATCGCCATCGGCAGGAATGCCGCATTGATGCCGTGCCGATGCGGCAGGCCGAAGGAAATGTTGGATGCGCCGCACGACGTATTGACCTTCAGCTCCTCGCGCAGCCGCCGCACAAGCTGGAAGACCTGCAATCCCGCGGTTCCCATCGCGCCGATCGGCATGACCAACGGATCGACGACGATATCCTGGGGTTTGATGCCGTAATCGGCGGCGTGTTCGACGATCTTTTTCGCCACTGCAAAGCGCACATCCGGGTCTTCGGAAATGCCGCTCTCGTCATTGGAAATAGCAATCACCGGCACATTGTATTTCTTGATCAGCGGCAGGATCGCCTCCAGCCGGTCTTCCTCGCCGGTCACCGAATTGACCAGCGGCCGGCCCTTGGTCACCTCAAGCCCCACGGCGAGCGCGGCCGGCACCGAGGAATCGATACAGATCGGCACATCGATCACGCCCTGGACGATCTCCAGCGTCTGGCGCAGGAGCGGCGGTTCGGTTTCGTTCGGATTGACGGCCGTCACACCGGCATTGACGTCAAGCACGAGCGCACCGGCGGCGACCTGGGCCAGCGCATCGGCAATAACCGTTTCGAAATTGCCGGCTTCCATCTCCGCCGCCAGTTTCTTGCGGCCGGTCGGGTTGATCCGTTCTCCGATAACGCAGAACGGCTGATCGAAACCGATGATCACCTCTTTGGTAGCGGAGGCAACAAGCGTATGGGTCATTCTGCAGGTTCCTTTTGGGGGTCGTCGGGTGCGACGTTGTGGTCGGCTTCCTCGAGAATTTCAGTCATGCGTTCGGCAACAACGGCGTCATCCGGGCGCAGTTCGCGTTTCCACGGCTTGCGGCCTTTCAGCACGCCGGATTCGTGGACAATATCGGCAACCAGTTCTTCCTGGCGGTAGGCCATGACATGGACACCGGCAACGCCTTCGATGTCCTTCACCTCGTCGATGATGTCAATGCACAGCTGCTTACCTTCTTTTTTCGGGTCGTCCGCCCCTTCCAGCCGCTTGATCACGTCGTCGGGGATATGGATGCCCGGCACGTTCGTGCGGATCCACCGCGCCGTCTTGGCGGAAGCGAGCGGGCCGACGCCCACCAGGATGTAGCATTTCTCATGCAGGCCGAGATCGCGAACCTGGTTCATATAGCGTTTCAGCATCGGTACGTCGAAACAATACTGGCTCTGCACGAACTGCGCGCCGGCCTCGATCTTCTTCATCAGCCGGAACGGCCGGAAATCGTGGGGCGGCGCGAACGGATTGACCGCAGCGCCCAGAAACACTTCCGGCGCGGTCGTCAGCTTGCGGCCGGACAGGAATTTTCTCTCATCCCGCATGGTGCGGACGGTTTCCAGCAGCGACATGCAGTCCAGGTCGAACACCGGCTTGGCGCCGGGTTGATCGCCAGCCTGCACGCCGTCGCCGGTCAGGCACAGCATATTGCCCACGCCCATGGCGGATGCGCCCAGAACGTCGCCCTGGATGGCGATTCGGTTCTTGTCGCGACAGGAAATCTGCATGATCGGGGCATAGCCCATCCGCGTCAGGAGCGCGCAGATGCCGACGCTCGACATGTGGCAGTTGGCGCCCGAACCGTCTGTGGCGTTAATGCCGTCGACCCAGCCTTCGAAGACGGACGCCCGGTCGTAGACGTCTTCCGGGTCGGCGGAGTCCGGTGGATTCAGTTCCGCCGTGACGGCGAACTCGCCGCGCCGGAGGATACGCTCAAGCCGGCTGCGCGACGTGTGGCCGGGCAGGCGGGGTAGCAGGGCGGCGGGATCGCCGGGAACCTGGTCGTCTGGATGGCTCATGCCGCGCCTTCCTTGCCGGCAACCTTCGCGGCCTGTGCTTCGCTTGCCGCTTCCGCCGTGACGCGCAGCCAGGCGGAGGTCTCCTGCAGGCTCTGGTCGACCGGTTTCTGGACATTCAGGATCGCGTCGCCGCCCTCCATCTGCCGGCTGCCGTTCCACGCCTGCACCCACACGCACGGCATTTTCGGCTCCACCTCGCAATGGCCGTTGGCGCGCACACCGCCGCACGGTCCGTTGCGCAACTGCTTGGGGCAGTTCATCGGGCAGGACATGCCGGTTGACGACAGGATGCAGCGGCCGCACATGCGGCAGTCGAACAGCAGCCCCTTCACGTTGCGTTCAACGAAGGTCACCGGCCGCTCCACCCGGTTGTAGCCAAGCGCTTTCCAGACCGGGTGCAGCTTCAAAAACAGGTCGGCAAAGAGATTGTAGAGCCGCTCCAGAAAGCGCGAATGGCGGACCGACCACAGGCGGATCGTATAGCGCGATCGCTGCCTGCGCGTGACGGTATAGTGCGAGGGCTGAAAAGCCGTCGCGCTGGCGTTACCGTTTCTCCCAGCCTTCCTGAGAGACCAGTTGCCGAAGCCGATCCTTGTCATATTGCTCTTCCAGTTCTGCCAGGGCCTTGTCGGCCTCCGCTTCCAGATCCTCGCCGCAGGGTTCCGGCGCGCCGCGCCGCCACTCCGCCAGATAGGCATCGGTATCGGCCGCGCCGACACGCATGGCGCACATGTCGACTGCCTCGGTAAACCGCAGCGAAAGCTCTCGCCGGGCGGTCTTGCGGCCAGCCTTGACGGTCACCTGCGCCGGAATATCGCGCCAGTAGACGATGATACGGTCTGCCATGGATTCTCAAACCTTTGCTGCAATGCTTATGTCAGCGCGCAATCCGGTTCAGATCGCTTGCGCACGACTCCCGAAATGCCCGATTGCGACGCCTGAATACGACCCCGAAACGCGCCGGCAAACAGGTTTATCGCATCTGTTGGACGAATGTCGCCAGGTCGCCGTAGCCTGTCACACGCTTTTCGAACGCAAGGCCGAGCGTTTCCGCTGCCGCCCGCGCCTTCGCCTCCAGCGCCGGATCGGCCTTCTGCTCCAGGAAGATCAACCGCCTGTAGTGGGCAAAATAGATGTCCTTCAGTTCCGGATGGCGGTCGATGCCGAGCCCCTTGATGATCAGCGTCTCGAACTGCCGGGCGAGGAAATCGGTCAGGAAGAAGGCGTCGAAATCCGCGTCGCCACGCTCAAGGAACGCATCGGTGCCGGAGAAAAACGCGTAACAGTGCGGTCCCGCCATCATCTCCACGCCTTCCTCGGCGCAGACCTTTTCCAGCAAGCCGCCGGTGCCGCAATCGGCATAGCCGACGGCGATCGTCCGGTAGCCCTTGTCGCGGCCCTTGCGAACTGCCTCGCGCACGGCTTCCGGGATCTTCTCCGGACGGTTGTGCAATAGGGCCGGCAGGCAGGTAAGGTCGATATGATCGAGCCGTCCGGCCTCGATCGTCGCCAGGATCTCGCGCGCCAGCGCGCCGCAGGCAATGATCAACACCCGGTCGGGCGCCGGAGCATCGCGTCCGCCGTCGACTTCGGTTTCAACCGCCTTGTCTTCCGTCCATTGCTTGTTCATGGCCAGTCAGGTTCATATTGTTCAACGGGCCGGCCTCATGCCGCCCGGCATGAGCCTATCATGCCTTAAAATAGATAAGGATGCTCGAATGGGACGTCCAATGCCGCGTTTCGGACGGCGGGCAAGGCAATCAGCGCTGCCGGAACAGGCTGAAGAGGGTTTCGGCGGCAAATCCCCAACCGAGGCTGTTCGCGACGATCAGCGGCCATTGCAGGATGTCGGCCAGGCCTTCGGTTCCCGGAATCCTGGCAAGCAGGAGCAGCGGTGCGGTCAGAACCGTGACCACGCCGTCCAGTACGGTTTCCATGAGCGGCACTGAGGCGGACCCGGCATCGAACCGGGACATGGTCGACGAAAATGCCATCAGGAACGCAACCGCCAGGATTGCGAAGTGGATCGCGGCGAAAATCAGCGCCCGTTTTTTGCTCATCTGCACACTCCCGTGACTATCCCGTTCATTTCCCGGCCGTTGCGGCCCGCCGGGGGTGATAGCGTTTCAGGCGCTCAAGGCAAAGGATATTCATCCATTTCGATTGTGCTAATGCTTCTCGCGTAATGACCTGCCTGAGTCGGCGTGAAGCGCCGGCAACGAGGAGCTGATTTCCTGGACCCGAACGTTTTTATCGCCGCCGTCGCGGTCTTCCTGCTGGCGGGTATCATAAAGGGCGCCATCGGGCTCGGCCTGCCGACGACATCGGTCGGCCTGATGGCAAGCCTTATCGACGCCAGGCTGGCGGTGGCGCTGGTCGTCGTCCCGATGATGGTCACCAATCTCTGGCAAATCATCCGTTCCGGAGCCATCGTCCGCTCCATCAGGCGCTACGCATGGTTCGGCGGCATGCTGGCGGCAAGCTTGCTGCTGGTCACCGTCATCACCGCCCGCATTTCCGGCGACACGCTGGCAATTGCCATTGGAGCGGTGATCACGATCTTTTCGCTGACCGGCCTGTTCCTGCATGTGCCTGAACTGCCGGAACGTTTCGATCGCGCCGCCCAGGTGGCCGGCGGCATTCTGAGCGGCATCTTCGGCGGCCTGACGTCGATCTGGTCGCCGCCGATGATCACCTATTTCCTCGCCCGCCGGCTCGAAAAGGATGAGTTCGTGCGCGCCTCCGGTTTTTTGCTCTTCCTTGGCAGCCTGCCGCTGGCGTTCGGCTACTGGCGCGCCGGATTGCTGACAGGACCGACAGCGCTCACTTCGCTCGGCATGTGCATTCCGGCCATTGCCGGCTTCGCTGTCGGCGAGAAGATCCGTGCGCTGTTCTCTGCCGAACGGTTCCGCAAGGCGGTGCTGGTCTTCTTCCTGTTGATGGGCGTCAATCTCGTGCGCCGTGCGTTCTGGTGAGCTTGCTGGAAGGGCACCACCCCGCTCACTCATAGGGCAACCCGACATAATTCTCAGCCATCGAGGCCTGCGCCATTTTCGAGCCGGCCAGGTAATCCAGTTCCGCGCGTTGCAGTTTCTGGTCGAACGCGCCGTCTTCGGGCAAATGATGCACCAGCTTGGTCATCGACCAGGAAAAGCGCTCCGCTTTCCAGACCCGCGCCAGCGCCTTTTCCGAATAGGCCTCAAGCTCGCTGTCATCGTCCCGGCTGTAATGGGCGATCAGGCCGCGGGAGAGGAAATGCACGTCGGAGGCGGCCAGATTGAGCCCCTTGGCGCCGGTCGGTGGCACGATATGGGCCGCGTCTCCGGCCAGGAACAGCCTTCCGTGCCGCAGCGGCTCGGCGACGAAACTGCGGAGTGGCGCGATTGATTTCTCGATCGACGGCCCGGTGACCAGCCGGGTTGCAACATCGCCCGGCAGCCGGGCTTTCAGTTCTTCCCAGAAGCGCTCGTCCGGCCAGTGGGCGACATCCTCGTCAAGCGGGCACTGGACATAGTAGCGGCTGAGCACCCTTGAGCGCAGCGAGCAGAGCGCAAAGCCGCGCGCATGGTTGGCATAGATCAGTTCGTCGGAAACCGGAGGGGTCTGCGAAAGCACGCCGAGCCAGCCGAACGGATAGATCTTTTCGTACGTACGCAGCACGTCGGCGGGAACCGATTTTCGCGAAACGCCATGAAAGCCGTCGCAGCCGGCGATAAAATCGCAGTCGAGTCGCCGCTCTTCGCCCTGATGGGTGAAGGTAAGATAAGGCGCGTCCCCGGTGATATCATGCAGTGCTACGTCGGCGGCTTCGTGAACGACTTGGCCGCCCATTCGCTCTCGCGCCTCGTAAAGGTCGCGGGTCACCTCCGTCTGGCCGTAGACCATGACGCTCTTGCCGCCGGTCAGGCCGGCCAGGTCGATATGCAGGCTGCTGCCGCCGAAGGCGATTTCGAAGCCTTGGTGCACTTCGCCCTCGGCATCCATGCGCGCACCGACATCCGCCCGGCGCAGCATGTCGGCGAGACCCTGTTCCAATACCCCGGCGCGGATGCGGCCAAGCACGTAGTCGCGCGTCTGCCGCTCCAGCACGACATTCTCGATGCCTTCCAGATGAAGCAGTTGCGACAGCAGCAGGCCGGAAGGGCCGCCGCCGATAATACCGACACGGGTGCGCTCGGTTTTCACGTTTCCGGTCTCACAAACTTCCATCCCGCAGACGTTATCCGTTTACCAGCAACTGCTTGTTGCGCGGCGCTGAATCAGAACCTTAGCATGGTTGTGCCGAGGTTTGTTCGTCAAGAAATGCATCAGCCGGAGAAAATCAACCCGCTGCCGGTCACGGCCAATGCTGCGCCGAACCATGCGCCGGCCGCCGGCATTTCGCGCGTCCGCAGCCACAGGAGTGGCAGGAGCAGGGCAGGAGTGGTTGCCGACAGGGTGGAGACAATGCCCACTTCGCCACCGGAAAGCGCGAACAGGATCAGTGTCATGCCGACCGCCATGCCGAGAAACGCTGATAGCGCGACCCAGCCGGCGACCGGAAGTGTAAGCGGATTGGGCTGGCGCATGCCTTTCAGCGGCAGGCGAACCAGCAGCGTCAGGCAGAGCGCTGCGACGCCGATGCGCATGGCCGAAGCGGTGACCGGGTCGGCGCCGGCCTCCATGACCGGGCGCGCGATCAGCGAGCCTAGCGCCTGCGAAAGGGCAGCCAGGAGCCCGAGGGATACGCCGATCCACAAGGGACCCTTGACGCTTTCCCACTGATGCAGCTGGTCGCGGCGTTTCCCGAAGGCGATGGCCAGCGTGACGCCGGTCACGGCAAGGACAATCCCGGCAGTGGCCCTCACCGAAAGGGTTTCGCCGAGCCAGAACCAGCCCAGCAACGCGGCGATCGGCGCATTCATGGAAAACAGGATGCCGGTACGCCGGGGCCCGAGCCTGTTGAGCGCCAGGAACAGGGCCGTATCGCCCAGGAAAATGCCGACGAACCCGGAAGCAAGGATCGCCCCCGCGTGAGCGGAATCCATTGTCGACCAGCTTCCGGTCGCCAGCACATAGGCACCCAGCAGGACGGAGACCATGCACATGCGCAGCTGATTGAAGCGGACTGCGCCCAGATGCTGCGCCGGACCTGCGGAGATCATGCTCGTCAGTGCCCAGCAGACCGCCGCCGCGAGCGCCGAAAGTTCGTATATGGGCATGGGACTGGCCGACCTGTCTGAGCGAACCGGGAAGGCGTGTTGTCTACGGCCTGCCGGCCGGACAGGCAATCGCAAACAGCCGGATGGCGCGCTTCATCAAGCCATACAACGCCCGGAAGGGCAGCCTATCTAACGGTTCGGGAATCAGCCCATACTCGCGCACCATGACCGAATCCCGCCGCACGGCGCTTTTTGCCGCCGTCATCATCGCGCTGACCGCGCTCACGCTTTACCTGATGGGCCGCGCACCGGTCTGCACCTGCGGCACCGTCAAACTCTGGCACGGAGTCGTCCTGAGTTCCGAAAACTCCCAGCACCTGACGGACTGGTACACCTTCTCGCATATCATTCACGGATTCCTGTTTTACGGCCTGTTCTGGCTGGCCGGGCACCTGTTGGGCAAAACCTGGCCGTTTGGAACCCTGTTTCTGGTCGCGCTGGTCGTGGAGGGCGCCTGGGAAATCTTCGAGAACACCGATTTCATCATCAACCGCTACCGCGAGGCGACGATCTCGCTGGATTATTACGGCGACAGTGTCATCAATTCCGTCTCCGACATTCTTGCCATGGCGGCCGGTTTTTTCATGGCGCGTCGGCTGCCTGTCTGGCTGACCGTTTTGCTGGCCGTGGCCATGGAATTGTTCACCGGCATCATGATTCGCGACAATCTCGCCCTGAATATCCTGATGTTGGTCTGGCCCCTGGAAGCCGTGCGAGACTGGCAAAACCGGGTCTAATCAGCGTCATGCGAATGTCATAAAGCGCACAAATTGCGTTTACTTTTACCGACGGACTGGATTTTGCCACAAAAAAGTGCACATATTGCGCTTTCGAATCGTTGAAATACATTTTTGCAGATTACAATCCCATGTCCGGTACCGAGATTCTGATATCCGTTTTGGGCGGCATCGCCCTGATTCTGTGGGGCTGCCGCATGATCCGCACAGGCGTATTGCGCGCCTACGGATCGGTGCTGTTGCAATTCATCGGCGACTGGACCGACAATCGCTTTCGCGCCGTCGTCGCCGGAACCGTGGTTGGCACGTTGTTGCAAAGCTCCACGGCGACGGCGCTACTGGTCAGCCCCTTCGTCGCGCAGGGCGCAATCATCACCGCAGGCGCGCTGGCGGTCATGCTCGGAGCCGATCTCGGTTCCGCTTTGGCGGCTCTGATCTTTTCTTCCGGCATTTCGTCCGTCTGGCCGGTGCTCGCCTTCGGTGGCTATGCGCTTTATGCGACATTCGACAGCCGTTCCAACCGCGTGATGAATATAGGCCGGATGCTGATCGGCCTCGGACTGCTCTTTCTCGGCCTGCGCACGATCGGCGCGGCTGCGGCCGACCTTTCCGCCAGTCCCGTCATATCCACGATGATCGAGGCGGCCTCGGCGGAACCGTTCCTGGCGCTGGTCGCCGGCGCGGCGCTGACCTGGGCGGCCTATTCCAGCATCGCGATCGTGTTGTTTGCCGTCGCGCTTGCATCCTCTGCCGGCCTGCCGGCGGAGCACCTGTTTCCGTTCGTGCTCGGCATCAATGCCGGCGCGGCGCTGCCGGCGCTCAGCGCGACTATTTCCGAGCCGCCGGCAACCCGGCGCATTCCGATCGGCAACCTGATCTTCCGCTTCACCGCCGCCGCCGTGGCGCTCTATTTCCTGCCGCAACTGACGCCGCTGGTAACAGCCTTGAGCGATAATGCCGGTACGCAGATCATTCTCTTCCACCTGGCTTTCAATGCCGCGCTGATTCCGCTCTTCATCGGCCTGACTGGCCCGGTTGCATCGCTGGCCCGGATGATCCTGCCGGATCTTGTCGGCAGCGAAGGGGCGGCCGGTCCGCGCTATCTCGACAAGT
>Ga0102947_1000895_pt1 | contig 10378 bp, 11 predicted proteins | sample SalPon2A_A_D2_MG_FD_78210 | JGI IMG/M metagenome (GOLD analysis project Ga0102947, IMG submission 78210) | Soil microbial communities from South San Francisco under conditions of wetland restoration - Salt Pond MetaG R2A_A_D2_MG | ecosystem: Environmental > Terrestrial > Soil > Wetlands | place... | reverse complement strand
CTATCGCAAGAGGGCTACGCCGACGTGGAATTGATGTGTTGACAGTGGTGGAAGCAGGCATGCTGGGAGCTAGTGACGCAGATCATCTCGCGTTAACTCGGCGTCAGGGCCGCGTCATCGTCACGCAGGATGAAGATTTTCTTCGATTGGCTGCCGAGGGCGTAGATCATGCCGGTATCGTATATGCGCCGCAGGGGCAATCCATTGGTGCTATGGTGCAAGGTCTCATGCTCATCGCCCAAGTACTGACCGCAGAAGAGATGCACGGACATATCGAATTTATTTGAGATGAGTTATGCAGGTATTGCTAATCCTATATCTAGCCCTCCCCATTTCTCATTGAGCCGTCGCAGGTGCCGGAACGGGTTCGGGTTTTCCATCGACTTTGCGTTGGTCGTTGAGCGTCCAATCGTAGCTCATGTGTTTGATCTCGAAGGCACCTTGTTCTAGTTGCGTCTTGAGGTCCCCATCGAAATATTGGGCGAGGTATTGTTGCAGTCCGGCGTCATCTTCGGCAAAGTCCCCTTCGAACCAGTCGAAGATTTTCGAGATCTGGATGGTGGTGGCGTCGAGGGGGATGGCGTTTTTGCTGCGGTCGTGCAGAAAGGTGCGACCCTGGTCGTCGAGTTGTTCGTTGAGGCGAGCGCCGGTGTAGGCTTCGTTGCGGAGGGGCGGGCAACTCATGGCAGCACAGACAAGGGCAAAGTGGATGCGCGGCTCGTCGTAGTTTACTCGCAGGATGCCGTGCTCCATGTTGTCGGGCGTCTGCTTTTCGCCACCCACGTAGCCCACTTCCACCTTGAACGGCGTATTGACTTTGGGGATCAGGAAGTCGAGGCCCTTGATGCCTCGTGGTGAGAGCCGGAGAATGCCTTCGGTCGGATAGTTATCCACGATCAGTTTGAGCGTCAGCGCGTTGTAGGCGTTGATCCAGAAGGCGATTTGCTCCTGTTCGCTCAACTCGGACGGGTCGGTCACGGCCAGCGCTTCCAGGTACGGCGTGAGGGCGTCGCTTTGTTTGAGCCCTTCGTAATCGACCAGGCCATCTTCGGCTACATAGGTGCTGAGCACCTCGTCGAAGGTGCCGTGGTCGAAGAAGGAGGGCGTACGGATCTCCCCATCGGGGCGTACCATATCTACGTTGACGCTCGTACAGGCGGGCAGCAGGAGCATCACGAAGAGCAAAACGAAGGGATAAGGGCGGAATGTCATCATCTCGAAAGGAAGTCCCGAAGGTCGTGTCACCTGTCACGTTGCAGTACCGATGGGCAAAAGCCTTTGATTCGGAGCAAACAGCAACGTTAATTTAGTGTGGGAGATCAGATCCTGTTACAGGACGACCATGCGCGTAAGTATTATTATTCCAACGATCAACGAGGAAGCCAACGTGGCAAAGCTCGTGCCGTACCTGCGCGAGCAGGGCGACGAGCGCGTCGTGGATCTGATTGTGGTTGATGGAGGCAGCACAGACAACACAGTCGCTGAAGTCAAGGCTGCTGGTGCGGCGGTATACACCTGTGCCCAACGTGGCCGGGCAGCGCAAATGAATCGGGGTGCGGCCCATGCCTCAGGCGACATTTTCTACTTTGTCCACGCCGATGCCTGTCCGCCGCCGACGTTTCTAGATCAGATCGAGGAGGCACTGGCGGAAGGTTGCGACCTCGGCTGCTTCCGGTTCATCTTCGACTCCAACCGGCTCCTGCTGCGCATCAACGCCTACTTCACCCGCTTCGACCGGCTCATGTGTCGCGGCGGCGACCAGACGCTCTTTGTCCGCCGCTCGCTGTTCGAGGCCCTAGAGGGGTACAAGGAGGATCATGTGGTGATGGAAGACTATGACTTCATTCTGCGCGCTCGCCAGCAGGCGCGCTTCAAAATTATCCCCGACGATGTGATGGTCTCAGCCCGGAAGTACGAGCACAACAGCTATCTCCGCGTCAACCTGTCGAATCTGACGGTGTTTATGATGTTCTACCTCGGTTTCTCCCCGAAGACGATGCTCGCCACGTACAAGAAACTGATCAACCATCTGAAGAGGTGAGGATGGGTGGATGGTGGGAGGTGAATGGGTGCGCACTATGTCCTGCTGTCGGCCTCTGGGTAATCGTAGTAATCTTCGCTATGCACCTCCGTTTTCGCTACTTCAATTGCTCGCTCAAATTCATGGAGCGGGATTTCAACGGACTTGTTCCCCACGTACAGAATCAGGTTTATTGTTTCATCCAAATTAGCTCTACACTCGCCAATTTGAACTGCATCGTCAGAGATCGGCCATTCATCAGCGTGATTCGCTGCGTAGATCTCGACGTGCATCCCGTCCTCACAGACTGAGGCAATAACTGTTGAGGTTTTTGGATAAAACTGATTATCCATGGCAAAGGAGAGTATATTGCTATCTACTAGACGACACATTGTCCATCGGCTCGGGGTAGCGCTCGAACCAGTCCATGATGTAGAGTTGCGTGCGCAGGTAGTTGGACGGCTTGCTGCTGGTGCCGTGGTATTCGCCGTTGAAGCGTAGCAGCACCGCCGGGACATCCAGCACCTTGAGCGCGGCATAGTATTCTTCGGTTTGCGACATCGGCGTGCGCAGGTCCAACTCGCCGGTCATCAGCAACACAGGCGTGGTGACCTTGCCGACGTGCATCAGCGGCGAGTGTTCGAGCCATTTAGTCGGGTTGTCCCAGAAGTAGCCGTCGAAGCGGTGGTAGCTCCACTGTACAATGTCGGCAGTGCCGGCGAAGCTGATCCAGTTGGTGACGGGGCACCGCACGGCTGCCGCCGCGAACCGATCCGTTTGCCCGATGGCCCAACTCGACAGCACGCCGCCGCCACTGCATCCGGTAATGTAAAGCCGTTCGTCGTCAATGTAGCCGCGATCCAGCACGGCGTCTACACCGGCCATCAGGTCTTCGTAGTCCACACTCGGGTAACCGTTGTCGATGGCGTTGCCGAAGTCGGTGCCGTAGCCCGTAGAACCGCGCGGGTTGGTGTAGAGCACCACGTAGTCGTGGGCAGCGTAGTTCTGATACGTGAAGCTGAAGCCGACATTGTACATCGCATGCGGCCCGCCGTGGATGTACAGGATCAGCGGGTAGTCTTTCGAGGCGTCAAAGGTGGGGGGCTTGACAATCCAGCCCTGCACCTGCGTGTCGTCGGTAGAAGTGTACCAGATTTCCTCTACCTCGCCGAGGTGCTTGCCTGTCAGCACATCGTCGTTGATGTGCGTGAGTTGAGCGACGTCGCCGTTGTTGGTGAGGTTGATACGCACCACGTCTGCTGGTTGGTGGAACGACGTGCGGACGCCTGCCGCCATCCCGTTGCGTGTCATGGAGTCGAGCGACAGCATATGCGTGCCCTCGGTGACGGCTTCGACTTCGCCATTTAGCGGGGCCAGATGCACATTCTGCGAGCCCCGATCCCCGGCGGTGAAGTAGACCCCGTTGCTGTCGGACGCCCAGAAGAGGCTGCCCACATCGCGGTCGAGGTCGCCAGAGATTTTGCGGGGGTTCTGCCCCTCCGTTCCGACGACGAAAAGCTCGGAGGTTTTATAGGTCTGCGGTGTGTAAGCAAAGCCCGTGAAAGCGACTTGCTGGCCATCGGGCGAGACAACAGGGTTGGTCCAGTAGCCCGCCTCGCTCGTCAACGTGCGAATCGCGCTCGTCTCGACGTTGACAGCATGGATGGCCGAGAGTTTGTAGCCATCTTCCGACGCATGCTGGTCCATTAAACCATCGAAGACGATGTGTTGGCTGTCCGGTGTCCAGTCGATGCCTGCGCCGAAGCCGAGGCCGGAGAAGCGGGCGCCGACGTTCCAGAAGCCGCTGGTAAGCTGGTGCGGTGTGCCGCCATCAGCGGGGACCGTGAAAAGGTGTGTATAGCCTTCCTCAGCGAAGCCGCGCCGGTCCTGGCGGTAGTGTGTCGTGGTGATCATGCGCGGCGCAGGCGTCCAGGTGGCTCCTTCGGGTGGGCTCGGCATGTCGATGCTCCAACTCTCCTTTTCGGGGACCAGCATCACGAAGGCGAGCTTTGTCCCGTCAGGCGACCATGTAAAGCTTGACGGCGTCTCTTGCACATGGGTGATCTGCGATGTAGCGCCTTCGGCGTCCATCCAGCGCACGAATAGCTGGCTACCGCTCGGCGAGCCCTCAGCCAGATACGCGATGCGCGTCCCGTCCGGCGACCAGCGTGGGCTGGAGCCCTTTGTCAGAAAGCGATGCCGCGAGCCCTCGGCCTGCATGATCCATAACTCCGAGTCGAAGCGATCCTCCAGTTTGTTGACATGGCTGCGCGTATAGATGATCTGTGAGCCATCCGGCGAAATCTGTGGGCTACTCACACGCTCAAAGTCCAGATAGTGCGCCACAGCGAGGAGGCTGTCGGAAGGGGTTTTTTGCGCCGAGGCTTGCAGCGGCAGCCCAATGAGGAGCAGGAAGGGGAGCAGCAAACAGAAAGCAAGGGAGCGCATGCTTCAGCCTCGTCAAGGTGGGGGAAGGCAGCGTGATGCGTGAAATGTGAGGATGCCGGTAATACACCGGTTTCAGCGAAGCACCCTCACGTCTTCACGTTTCACAGTACATTAAACACAAGCAGCATCAGATTCGCAAGCCTCTACTGCCGCACGTCGATAACATCTCGCGTGATGAGATCGCCGTATCCCGCATAGCCCCCCGCATCCTGTGCCTGGATCAGGCTTTCGATGGTTTGGAGCAGTTGCGTGCTCGCGTAGCCCGGCATGGTTTGCGGGTGATTGCCCCGGTAGCGGTTGAAAAAGCTGCGTATGATGATGCTCTGATCGTCCCACGGTAGTGCCTGCAGGTTCTCGACGTACTGCGCAAAGCGGAGCTGCCGAAACAGGTAAAACTCAACATTGGATGTGTAGAATACCGACACACGTTCGCCACGGGCTTTCAGATAGTCACCGATGGCTTTCAGCGCGTGCTTGCCTGCCAGGTCGCCGACGACGGGAACGATTCGGTTCTTGGCCTGCATCTGCCGGATAAATAGATAGTCGCCTTCGTGGGCGAGATAGCTACCGAGTTGGCCCGACAGGTCGGTTTCGAGCAGCAGGTCGCGGTAGGTGGGGTAATAGGCGTTCGGAGTGCGGTTGTGGCTGTGGAAGCGCACATCCAGCCCCTGTGTGATAAAGCGGTGGTGGATGGACTCAATGGTGTTGAGATCCTCCTCAGAGAGTGGCAGACCTGCCTGAGTCGCCTGCTCGCGGACGCGAGTAAGCACCTCGCGGGCGTGGTCTGGCGGTGTAGGGGTGGCGTCAAGGTAGGCTACCATGTCCTGGAGCGGGCGCTCTGTCCACGAGGCTACATCCTCTGGGATCGGTTTCCCAAAGAACAGGCAAAGGTATTCGATGCGCGTAGGGGCGAGGGCAAACTGGGACTTAAAAAAGACCTGCTGAAGCAGATTGTCCCGCCGAATATCGACAATGAACGCGATAGTGGGTCGAATCTGCGCGATGTAGGCGAAGTTCTGGTCGGGTCCCACGCCGAGGTAGGCACCGCCTTCAATGTTCAACCTCTGCAGCGTACCGAGGACGTGCAGGTACGATGTTTCGTTAGAGATGAGGTTGTCGGTGTCGAAGTAACCGCCCGGCTCCGAAAGCCGCGCGACGAGATGGGCAAACGACGAGTCTGCAACCCCAGGTGCAGGGGTAGCTGGAGCCGGTGCCTGCTGGCAGGCAGACTGAGGCGCGACGAGGAGCAGGCACAAACCCAGCAGCCATCCCCAGGAAAAGCGAAACCGTCGCATAAGCCGAGCGCATTATCGAGACGAAACGAATGTTCTCAAATATAGCGTCTCCGCGTTAGCTTTGGGAGAGGAGAACGTAAAGCTACCGGAAGAAAAAGAGCTTCACTTTTCTTCTGGATTCTGCTTGGGCTTGATATGCTTGGTTTTCAGAGAAGCAATCAGGTGCAGGTGCTCCACAACAAGCTTTTCATAAGCATCCTGGGGGAGGACGTGGGCCTGTTGTTTCAGAAGGCGCTCATTGGTTTGAATCCTGTCAAGAAACGACTGCTGGGTCATGGAACTAAGAGGTTGATGTACTTTGGGAAAGATGAATAGAAAGGGAGGCTACCTACTAAAGACACCAAACATTATCATTTATAACCTTTTGAATTAAAAAAACTTTGAGATGGGGACAAGGCATGACTGAATTGTCTAGTTTTAGTTGACATTTGACGAGCCAACAGGGGCACCCCTTTCTTTTGCCAACCTGCTGCCATGAATGACTGGACACCGCCCGCCGGGTGGACGACCATAACCACCATCGACGCGCATACCGAAGGTGAGCCGCTACGGGTTATCGTCGACGGTTATCCCGGTCTGCCGGGTGATACGATGCTGGCCCGTCGGCGGTATGCAAAAGTGCACCACGATGCCCTGCGGAGGGCGCTGATGTGGGAGCCCCGCGGCCATGCCGACATGTACGGTTGTCTTGTCACGCCGCCTGTTACGCCCGATGCTGACTTCGGCGTGCTGTTTATGCACAACGAGGGCTACAGCACCATGTGCGGGCATGGCATTATTGCTGTTACCAAAGTGGTGCTGGAGACGGGCATGCTTCCTATGCAGACGCCAGAAACCCGCGTTCGGATCGACACGCCAGCAGGGTTGGTCACGGCGTATGCGCGGGTGCGGGACGGGCAGGTGCAGCACGTCTATTTTTACAATGTGCCGTCGTTCGTGGTCGCGCTGGATGAAACGGTAGCTGTGCCAGGTCTTGGGACCGTGCGGTATGATCTGGCTTTCGGCGGGGCTTTTTATGCGTACGTGCAGGCCGCTGAGGTCGATGTAACCTGCACGCCGCAGGATTACAGCGCCCTGATCGAGAAAGGCATGGCAATCAAGCGGGCGGTGATGGTGCAACGCCGCATCGTCCATCCTATGGAGGAGGATCTGGGCTTTCTGTACGGCACCATTTTTATCGGCCCGCCCGAAGATCCGCAGGCGCACAGCCGCAATGTGTGCATCTTTGCCGAAGGCGAGGTAGATCGCAGCCCGACTGGAACCGGGGTGAGTGCCCGCGCGGCCATCCATCATGCGCGTGGCGAAATTGAAGTCGGAGAAGCCATCATGATCGAAAGCATTCTCGGCACGCGGTTTCGCGTCCGTGTGAAAGGGACCACTACGGTTGGTTCACATGCTGCTGTGATTCCTGAAGTAGAGGGGCGCGCCTACATCACGGGGCGCCACACGTTCACCATTGATCCCGACGATCCACTGCGCGAGGGTTTTTTTCTGCGATGAACACGTTTCGGTATATTTCTGGCGAGGTTGTCCGGCAAGTGCTGGATATGCCGACGGCTATTGGCCTGATGCGCGATGCGTTCATACAGCTTTCGGAAGGGCGCGTCACCGTGCCGGTGCGGACGACCCTGCCCGTGCCCGAGCACGACGCCCGTACGTTGTTCATGCCTGTCTATTTGCCCGATGCCGCCCGTGTTGGCGTCAAGGTGGTGTCGATCAACAATGAAAATTCAGGCCGGGATCTGCCGCTGATTCACGCACTCGTGATGGTGTTGGATGCTCCGACGGGACGTCCCCTGGCCCTGATGGATGGTGAGACACTGACGGCCCTGCGTACTGGGGCGGCTTCTGGTCTCGCCACGGATCTGCTGGCTCGCGAAAATGCATCCGTCGTGGCGATTTTTGGGGCTGGTGCCCAGGCGCGCTCGCAATTGGAAGCCGTCTGTGCCGTGCGGCCTATCACGCGTGTGCTTGTCTTCAGTCGTGGCGCTGACAAAGCAGGTGCTTTCGCCCAGGAGATGCAAACCGCGCTTGGTATCGACGTGCAAGTGGCAGAGCAGCCAGCGCAACTGCAACACGCTGATGTCATCTGTACAGCCACTACTTCGGCTACGCCCGTCTTTGACCATCAACAGGTGAAAGCGGGGGTGCATATCAACGGTGTTGGATCGTACCGGCCCGACATGGCAGAGGTGCCGGGCGAGACGGTGCAGGCAGCCCGTGTCTTCGTCGATCATCGCGGCTCCTGCCTCGCCGAAGCAGGTGACTTGATCCAGCCGCTGGAGGCCGGATTGATTACCGAAGCACACCTTCTTGCTGAAATCGGGGCGGTGGCTGCCGGGTATACAGCGGGGCGCATCTCGGCGCAGGACATCACCTTTTTCAAGTCCGTCGGCAACGCGGTGCAGGATCTGGTAGCGGCCAGCTACGTGCTTAATGTGGCACAGGAGCGGGGGCTGGGTGTCGAGGTGGTGCTGTAGTGTACGTTCAAGGCATCTTTGGGGCCATGTGTCTTTTCGAGGCGTGGTGTTTGAGGAGCACCCAAGGGTACTTCCTGCGGGGTGCGGAGAGCGGGAAGCGGGAGGCGTTTTTTTACGCTCCCCACCCTCCGCACACCGCGCTCCGATATTGCAAAACAGCCCTTGGAGATAGCATCAGGAGGGAAGCGATGTGCTCGTTTCTTTGCGCCAGGCGTCCCATGCACGCTCCCACCGATGGCTCAACGCTTCTGGCTTTTCAGCATACAGGCGTTGTCCCAGTGGTTGAGCCTGGCAGCGGAGTTCGTCGCGGCGGCGGTCTAGCAGGCCGATGAAAGCAGACATGCTGCGGATGTTGCCATACCGCTCTGGGTGGTTGAGCACGGCTTTGCGAAAGATAGCCAGGTCATGTGCGTCGCCCAAAAAATCCGCCAAATCGTGAAAGGCTTCGGTCCATGGTTCCATCAGGGCGGGCCAGATCCGTTGCAGCAGTTGGGTGTGGTACCAGTGATACTTTACCCGTTTCCGCCATTCGTGGAAGTTTTCAGCCGTAGGTTCTGCATACGCCTCTTCCATCGCCTCGCGGCCCCGGCGATATGTTTTCTGCAAGCCACCTGCCAGCGCCTCGAATCCCTCGGCCTCTACCGACCACGTGGCTGCACGTTGCTGGGCCTGTCTCATCTCGTCCAGGAAAGCAGCCAGGCGGCTGTCGAGGTCCAGCGTCTCGGCGAGGTCGTGGCGGTGCATCGTCAGGGCCCGACGAATGGGGCCAAAGGCGCGCCGGTCCACCTCATCGCTATACCGCTCCATCAAAGCCTCGTAGGTCTCGATCCGCGCCGTGGCATCGCGGACTTCGGAAAGGGTTCCGGCAGCATCGCGGAAGCGGGCGTTCTCGAAGGCATAGGTGTCTCCGAAGACCGGTCGCACGAGGCGGATCAGGCCGCGCAATTCCTTGCATCGCTTACGGATTTCATGGATCGTTACATGCGGACCCACGGCGTCATCCTGCACGGTGGCCATGGCCTGATCAATTTGCTCTTGGGCTACGCGCCGAACGGCCTCTTCAACAGGCTCTTTGTCTAAAAAAACGTAAGACATACGATGAAAGGAAACCGGTGGATTAGGGATTCGTGGGCGGCCTCAAATATCGAAAATGAGTAGCACAGAGGAAAGTAATTGAGAAGTTTGAGAAGATGCGAACCAGTGCCGATATTCAGAATATCCTTGTCCCGTGCACGGATTTAGTACCCTTCATATACAAAGTCGATCTTGCTATGACGCTTTTTAGAGTTTTCCCCATACTCCTGCTTCTGGTTACTACCATGCTGACCGGGTGCACACATACCCGCGAAATGAGCCCGGATGCCGTGTCTACATACAGTTTCGAGCATGTCAATGAGACGCTTGAAGGGCGTAGCGTAGACGTAGAGCTTACCGACGAACGCATCATTGCCTCCAAGGCCCTGCGCATTCAGCCGGACACCACCTGGACCATTGACATGCTCAATGGCAAGCTACGCCACGATCCTGCACAGAATATCTCTTCTATCATCTGGAACCGTCCTGGCCGGGGTGCGCTGGAAGGTGCCGCCTTTGGTGCGCTGGGTGGGGCCGTACTTGGCCTCGCTACAGGCTTTGCACTGGCCGCAGGCCGAGAAGAAGAAGGTGCCCGAACGAGCAAAGCGTATTACATCGCGGTCCCTGCCAGCTTTGTTACCATTATAGGTATCGGTGCCGGAACGGTTCTTGGCGTGCAAAAAGGTAGCCGGGATCGTTACGTCTATCCGCAACCCCCGCTCGGCATGTCGGCTGCAGCGGAATCCTCCTCCACTACCACCTATGGCAGCAGCCAGCCGCGCTAGCAGGTTTTTTGAAGGCTGAGCAGGGAAGGGAGAGGATCGAAATAGATCCTCTCCCTTTCTTATATCTGGCACTATCGCCATCCATATGGTGCAGAAAGATAGGGCTTTCGCTTGCGAATGTGTCTGTGTTTGTTAAGATTGTAGACAAGCAAACATTTTATGCAAGCAGGATGAACTTCCGGGTGGACCTATGAGCACGTTAAACAAGCGACGTCGTAAAGAGCTAATCATTGCCCTCAGCATCCTTGTCGCCATTGTGGTCGTCTTCTCCCTGAT
>Ga0102947_1000894_pt1 | contig 10383 bp, 7 predicted proteins | sample SalPon2A_A_D2_MG_FD_78210 | JGI IMG/M metagenome (GOLD analysis project Ga0102947, IMG submission 78210) | Soil microbial communities from South San Francisco under conditions of wetland restoration - Salt Pond MetaG R2A_A_D2_MG | ecosystem: Environmental > Terrestrial > Soil > Wetlands | place... | reverse complement strand
CGCGGGTGCCGTCCTCGCCGCGGCCGTCCCACTGCGCGGCGTGCCGTCCCGCGTCCCTCGTCCCGGAGGCGAGTTCTCGCACGCGGCGGCCGGTGACGTCGAAGACGTCGAGCTGCAATTCGCTGCGCTCGGTCAGCACGAAGCGAACGCTCGCCGTCCCGCCGCGGCTCGGATTGGGGAAGGGCGCTCCGAGCTGCAGAGCGCCGCCGCCGCCCTCCACCGCCGGTCCAGCGGCAACCACGACGGACGCGAGCGGAAGAGACCACATGGACCGCCCGTACGTTCCCGCGTAGAGCGTCTGCGTGATCTCATGCAGGCGCAGATCCGACACGACCACGTTGGGTAGTCCCGTCCCGAGCTGGCTCCACGACAGCCCCAGGTTCGTCGTGACGTAGACGCCGGTGTCCGTGGCGACGTACAGCACGGACGGAAGTCCGGGATCCGGCACGATGTCGTTCACGGGCGCCTGCGGCAGGTTCGAACTGATGTCCTGGAAGCTCGCGCCGTAGTCCGTGCTCCGGAACACGTGGGGGTAGGGCTCGTCCCACCGGAACCCGGACAGCGTCACGTAGGACACGTTGGCCGCCGCCGGATCCACCGCGACGCGCGTGATCCATCGCTGCGGGAGGGTCAGCCCCACCTGCGTCCAGGAGCTCCCGCCGTTCGTCGTGACCCAGACGTGGGCGTCGTCGGTTCCGGCCCAGATCACGTCGGGATCAGACGGGGCGACGGCGAGCGTGGTGATGGTGCCGTAGACGCGGTTGCCGGCCCCCGCCCCGTCGGTGAGGTCCGCGGAGATCGCGCTCCAGCCGGCGGCGTGGTTCGTGCTGCGGAACACGCGGTCGGTCCCGGCGTACAGCACCGACGGATCCGACGGATCGAACACGATCGGCATCGACCAGTTGATCCGTCCGGTGAGCTGGCCGGCCGCGTAGCTGAACGACGAGCCGCCGTTCGTGGAACGGTACAGCGCCCCGTACTGCGCCTGCGCGTACACGTAGCTGTTGTCCACGGGGTTCACCAGCGGCGCAAAGCCGTCGCCTCCCAGAATGTTCGTCCAGTTGTCGGACGCCCCGGTGAGCGTGCGGTTCGTGCCGTTGTCCTGCGCTCCGCCGTAGCGGCGGGTGGGATCGCTCTCGTCCACCTCGATCGCGTAGAACTGCGTGGCGGCGAGGTCGGGGAGCTTGCTCCAGACCGTGCCGCCGTTGACCGACTTGTAGAGTCCGCCGTCGTTGCCCTCGTAGATGTCTCCGTTGGAGGCGAACTCCAGCGCGTGGTGGTCCACGTGCATGGAGCTCCCCACGTTCGTCCACGTGGCGCCGCCGTTCGTGGAGCGCCACACTTCGTATCCCACCGCGAAGACGACGTCCTCATCCACCGGGCTGACCCGGATCTGTCCGAACCACCAGCCGAACGTCGCGAAGACGTTGAACAGCGCTCCGTCGTTCGTCTGGGTCCAGCTGTCGCCGGCGTTCGTGCTCTTGTAGACGCCCAGGAAGTCGCCCGACTCGTCGGCCCAGATGGAGTACACCGTGGACGGCGCGGACGGAGCGACGGCCAGGCCGATCCGCCCCAGGTTCGATCCCGACGGGAGTCCGTTGGTGAGTTGGCTCCACGTGTCGCCGCCGTCGGTGGAGCGCCAGATGCCGCAAGACGGTCCGCCGTAGTCGATGTTGTCCGGAGCGCGCAGGCGCTCCCACATCGCCGCGTAGACGACGTCCGGATCCGTCGGATGAACGGCCACGTCCACCGCGCCCGTGGTGTCGTTCAACGCGAGCACCTGCTGCCAGGATCCGCCGGCGTCCGTGGAGCGATAGACCCCCCGGTCGGGCGACGGCGAGAACAGCGATCCCAGCGCCGCCACGAACACCTGATCCGGGTCGCCGGGGGATACGGCCACGCGCCCGATGAACCGACTGTCGGGGAGTCCCGTGATCGTCCAGGTGTCGCCGCCGTCGGTACTCTTCAGCACGCCGGTTCCGCCGTAGGTGACGCTGCCGCCGCCCCCGTTCGGCTCTCCGGTTCCGGCGTACAGGATCTGCGGATTCGTGGGATCGATCGCCAGGTCCCCCATGGAGAGACTGGACTCGAAGTCCGACTTGGGGATCCAGGTCTGACCGCCGTCCGTCGTCTTCATCACGCCGCCCTCGGCCGCGCCCGCCCAGCAGACGTTCGGATTCGTGGGGTGGCAGACCAGGTCCGCGATGCGCCCGCCCACGTTCGTGGGGCCCACCGGCGTCCAGGCGGCCGCGGACCTCAGCGCGGCGGCCTCAGCCCGGAGAACGCGAGCCTGCTCGTAGGCTTCCAGGCGGGCGTCCGTGCGGACATCGTCCTGGGGCCAGGCTCGCTGGACCAGGAACCACTCGTTGGGGACGGGGCCGCGGCCCCCTTCCGGAGCCTGGGCGAACGGTGCGGGACCGTCCGGAGAATCGGAGACCGGCCCGGCCGCCAGCGCCCCGAGGAGCGCGGCGACCGCGGCCGGACCGAGAAGGGCGCGAGGCGTTGGCATCCGTTGATTATGACGACCGCCGCGGGGGTGGGTCAAACCGGGCGGTCGCGGCGGCGCGAGCTGCTGCCGGCGCCGGGTTGCTGCGAGCCGCGGTCTTTCTCAGGTGCTACGCTCGTGCGATGGCGGTCCGGACGCTCGTCTTCACACTGTTCGCGCTGGTCTGCTTCGCGGCGAACTCCATCCTCTGTCGCCTGGCCCTGGGCGACGGCACGATTGACGCCGCCAGCTTCGCGTCGCTCCGGGTCCTCTCGGGCACCGTCGCGCTCCTCCTTCTCCTGGCCGTGACGCGCAGCGGCCGCGGGCGTCCCGCGGGCGACTGGCGGTCCGGCTTCCTGCTGTTCCTGTACGCCGTTCCCTTCTCGTACTCGTACCTGGAGCTGAGCGCGGGAACCGGCGCGCTCATCCTGTTCGGAGCCGTCCAGAGCACGATGTTGATCGCTGCGTTGAGGACGGGAGAGCGGCCGCGCGCCACGGAGTGGACCGGTCTGCTCCTGGCGTTGGCGGGGCTGGTGATGCTCGTGTTGCCGGGGCTGGACGCGCCGTCGCCGGCGGGGTCCGCCTTGATGGCGGTGGCCGGCATCGCGTGGGGGCTCTACTCGTTGCGGGGCCGGGGGGCGCGGGATCCGTTGGCCCAGACCGCGGGAAACTTCGCGCGGGCGTTGCCGTTCGCGGCGGCGGTGAGTCTGGTCACGCTCCGAGGCCTCGACGTGACGCCGCGGGGAGCGGGGCTGGCGGTGGCTTCGGGAGCGGCGGCGTCGGGCCTGGGCTACGTCGTCTGGTACGCGGCCCTGCCCGGACTCACGGCCACGCGGGCGGCCATCGTGCAGCTCTCGGTTCCGGTTCTCGCGGCGGCGGCGGGCGTCCTGCTGCTGGCGGAGAGCATCACGCTCCGGTTCATCGCGGCGTCGGTGATCATTCTGGGAGGCGTGACGCTGGCGCTGGCCGGGAGGCTGCGTCCGGCTAGAAGTCGGCCTGGATCTGAATGAAACCCTTGTCGTGGTCGCTCACCGCGCTGTAGCCCTCGTCGTCCAGCTCGATCGTCTCGATGAACCGCGCCGTCAGTCCCAGCGTCTTCAGCTCGGCGATCAGGTAGAGCCGGTTCTCGGTGCGCGTTCCCCACGTGAAGCGTTGCTCGGAGTCCGGGCCGTCCTGCCGGATCGTCGTCTTCTGGTGCCCGTAGCCGAGCTCCCCCGTCAGCCAGGAGAGGATTCCCCGCCGGGTTCCCACCGTGGCGACGACGTCTTCCACTTCCAGCCGGTAGGGGACCGCGGCCGCGCCCGCGTCGTCACGCTCCTCGGCGCCGCGGAGCTGCAGCCCCCACCGGCCCAGGAAGCCGGCCGCGACGTCGTGACTGACGCGGGTCCGCACCTTCCACGCCTCGCGCCGCATGTCCACCGGCGCGATCGTGGCCGAGGGAAAGTCGGCCACCCGCGATTCCTTTCGCTCGGCCAGAACGTCGAACGTGAGCCCGGGCAGTGGGTCGCCCGCGCCGCGCAGCGACCAGGTTTCCCCACCGACGAAACGGAAGATCTCCGGCTCGCCCGTGAAGGCGGGCGGCTGGATGCGACGCCGGAACTCCGGCAGTCGAACCGCGTCCACCGCCACCCAGCGCCGGGCGGACCAGGTCTGGCGGACACCGAAGTGCCACTCGCGGGCCGGGTCGATGAAGTCGGTGAAGGTCCGCTGACGGACGTCGCTGCGGCCGTTCGTGTGGTCGCTGTTCCAATCCTCGAAGGAGACGGACGCCCGGATCTCCAGGCCGCCGCTCCACGCGCGGCGCACCATCAGTCCCGCATCCAGGCGCTCCTTGGACGTGTTCGGACGCGCGAACGGTCCGAACCAGAAGCCGCCGCGTTCCACCTCCAGTCCCAGGAGGTGCTGCTCATCGTCGATGGTGAGGCCCTGGTTCTGCGTGAACCCGTAGAGGAAGCGAAGCCGAGGGTTGAGATCCCGCTGGAGGCGCAGCTCGTTGCGCATCTCCCAGACCTCGTTGACCGTCGAGCCCATCGAAGAGCGCGCGCCGTCTCCGGATTCCATCCACGCGGCCTCCCACTCCGGGGAGAACGCCAGGAAGTAGGAGTCCAGCCCGTACTCGTCGTCGCCTTCCTGGGCGCCCACGTCCCACGACTCGAAGTCCTCGATGCTGGCCCTGGCCGGAGAGCCGGGCAGGACGACGGCCGCGATCACGAGGAGGGCGCGCAGAGTCGGACGGCGGTCACCGTGGCGGGCGACGAATCGGGCGAGGTTCGCCATGACTCCTCCGAGGGTGGCCCCGGGCGACGAGCCCGGGCTTCGGAACGTCCATCGGCCGATGATGGCCGGAACTTGCCTTTTTTCGCTCCTCAGACGGCCGGCTCGCTCCGAATGCTGGCCGGAGCGAGGGCCGCCGGACGGGCCGCTTCGAACCGGAGGCGGACCGTATGCCCGCGGTGATCCACCCGGAACTCCACTTCGGAGGCGAGCATGCGCATCAGGTGGATTCCCCAGCCACGGGGAGTCTCGGCCCCGGTCAGCTTCTTGGCCAGGTTCGGCTCCGGCGGAATGAGGGGCGGACCGGATCCGTGGTCGCGAATCTCCACGAGCAAGGAGGTCCCCGCCACCGCGGCCCGGACCAGGATCGGCACCTCGGACCGGCTGCCGTGGGCGTGAGTCATGGCGTTGGAGAGCGCTTCCAGCACGGCCACGCGCACGTCCTCGCAGCGCTGGCGCGAGAACCCCGCCGTCGGACAGAGCGACTCGACGGCCTCGGCGGCGCGGCAGATCTCGTCCTCGTCGGATCGCAGCGCGATCTCCATGGTCGCCCCCGGGTCCCGCGGTGACGCATGCGGGAGGCGGGATTGTACGGACCGGCCGCCCTCACCGAAAGGGGGAAGGCGGAGGAGGGCGAAGGCGCAGGATGGGCGATGGCGGGGGAGCCGCCGGGGCGCTATCTTGCGGAAACGCCCCTGAAGTCGCCAAGGAGTCGCGCTGATGAAGGATGACCTGGTCGAGGTGGCCCGCTATTCCAGCCGGACGGAGGGGGAGATCGCCGTGGCCCGGCTGGAGTCCGACGGAATCGAGGCGTTCGCCAGCGTCGATGACGGGGGCGGGGCCATCCCCGCGCTCGATCTGGTCCGGGGAGTCCGGATTCTGGTGGCAGCGCAGGACGAGGAGCGCGCTCGCGCCTCCCTGGGGCCCTGACCGGGCCGTGCATTCTGCAATCCCGGACGGCAGGGACGCTGCAGTTCCCATACGCTCCGGGTGCTCCGAGTTCCGCGGAGAACCTCAAGTTCCGCAACGTCTTGTCGATCCTGGTCGAACGGCGTGAATGGCACGTCTCGTGCTGCATCACCACGGCGGTCGATCATTCCCCGGAGCACCACCCCCGCGGAGGCCTCCTCATGGTTCGAGGCGAGCGCGGCTTTACGCTGATCGAATTGATGATCGTCGTCGTGATCATCGGAGTCCTGGTCTCGATTGGGTTGCCGCAGTACAACAACATGACGAGCCAGGCGCGGGTCGCCGCGGTCAAGAACAACATGCACACCTTGCAGATCGCGGTGGAGGACTTCGCGTCGCGAAGCAATGGGGTCTACCCTCCGAACGCGGCGACGTTGACCGTGGACGGCGCTCTCACGCTGCAGCAACTCCTGCCCAGCGCCGCGATGCCGACGAACCCCTTCACCGCGGGCCCGACCACGCTGGACTGGTCCAACGCGCTCGGCACTCCGCCCGCCACGGACCCGGCCGGAGGCGTCTCGCTGAACGTCATCCAGAGCATCCCGGGCGCCGCGTGGGACACGTACGAGATCCGCGGTGCAGACGGCGCCAACGCGCTGCTGTCCACGATCCTGAGCAACACGTGATCCGGGACGGTCTTCCCGTCCCGCGGCGAGCCCTTCGCCGGAGCATGCGCGCGGGTTCTTGACCGAAGCGAGCCTCGTCGGCCATCGTCCCGGAACCGGCCTCGCGCGGGCCGCCCGGGGAGGACTCGATGCGGGACCGGCTGATCTATGGAATCGACGACGTTCCTCCGATGAGGGAAGCCGTGTTCCTGGGCTTCCAGCACTACCTCACGATGTTCGGCTCGACCGTGGCGATTCCCCTGCTGCTCGCGGAGCCGCTCGGCATGGCCGGCGACACGGTCGCCATCGGCAAGCTGATCGGAACGATGTTCTTCGTGAGCGGCATCACGACCCTGCTCCAGACCACCTGGGGCAACCGCCTCCCGCTGGTGCAGGGGGGGACGTTCTCGTTCCTGACTCCGGCCTTCGCCATCTGCGGAATGGCGGCCCTGAGCGACGTGGGCTGGGAGGTGCGCCTGCGTCACGTTCAGGGCGCGGTGATCGTGGGATCGTTGTTCGAGATCGTCGTCGGCTACACCGGTCTGGTGGGGAGAGTGCTCCGGTTCGTCGGGCCGTTGACCATCGCCCCGACGATCGCGCTGATCGGACTGGCGCTCTTCAAGTTCGGGGCTCCCGTGGCGGGGACCCATTGGGGGATCGGGGGCCTCACGATCTTCCTGATCATCCTGTTCAGCCAGTACATGCGCGGCACTCACCGCGCGTTCGAGCTGTTCCCCATCATGCTGGGAATCCTGGTCGCGTGGGGCACGGCCTGGGCGCTCACGGCGGCGGGCGTGTTCGGACCCGATCACCCGGCGCACGTCTCCGGACAGGCCGTGGCCGCCGCGCCGTGGTTCCGGGTCCCGCTCCCGTTCCAGTGGGGGATGCCCGTCTTCGGAGCGGCGGCGGCGATCGGCATGCTGGCCGGCTACGTGGCTTCCATCGTGGAGTCGGTGGGGGACTACTACGCGGCCGCGCGACTGGCCGGAGCGCCGGTGCCGGGCCCGCGCACGATCAACCGCGGCATCGGGATGGAGGGGGTGGGGTGTCTCGTGGCCGGGATCTTCGGGACCGCGAACGGGACGACCTCCTACAGCGAGAACATCGGCGCCATCGGGCTCACTCGGGTTGGCAGCCGGAACGTCGTGCAGATCGGGGCCGGACTGATGGTCGTGCTCGCGCTGTTCGGGAAGTTCGGCGCGCTCTTCACGACGATCCCGCAGCCGATCGTCGGCGGAATGTACTGCACGATGTTCGGGATGATCGCCTCCGTCGGGCTGTCGAATCTTCAGTTCGTGAACCTGAACTCGGCGCGAAACCTGTTCATCCTGGGATTCGCGTTCTTCATGGGGCTTTCCATGCCGGAGTACTTCGGTGCGAATCCCGCGACGTTCTCGCCGGTCTGGGCGGCCGACGTCGTGAACACGCTGGGGAACACGGGCATGGCGGTCGGGGCGATCGTCGCGCTGGTCCTGGACAACACGATCCCGGGCACGGACGAGGAGCGGGGCCTGAACGCGTGGCGGGTCGATCAGGACGCGTGACGGTGCCGAGACGCGGCGGTCAGCGGAGGAGCGTGACCTTGCCGGAGACGCGGGATCCCGCGGCCTCCACTTCGTAGAAATACACGCCGGCGCCCGCCCGGACGCCGCTCTCCGTGCGGCCGTCCCAGGCTACGGTGTGCTCTCCCGGAGTGAAGTCCCGGGCGGAGAATGAGCGCACCGGCTGTCCGGCCGCGTTCAGGACCCGGACGCGCACGGGCGATCGGGCGGTCAGGCGGAAGCGGAGCGCGGCGCCGCTCCGGGTCGGGTTGGGGGCCGCGCCGAGCAGCTCCAGGGCGCTCCGGCCCGGGGCGGGGAGCGGCGTCACGGTCGTCGCGGTCCGGTCCACCGTGAGCATCCGGTCCGCGTCCACGTCGGTCAGCACGCTCACGTCTCCGTCCGGCCACGTGATCTCCACCCTGTCGGCGACGTCCGCGCTTCCCAACCCGAAGTGCGCTTCGCACGGATCCTGCGAGACGAAGTTGGATCCCGCTCGAAGCTCGCGGAGCTGGGTCATGCCGCCGGCCGTGACGCGGATGCGCGCGCCGACCGCTTCCCGGTTGGCTCCGGTGTTCCGGAGGCGGATATCCAGCCAGTGATGAGCGGCGCCGCCGTCGTTCCGGTACAGCACCGGCCCCTGCGAGTTGTTGGCCAGGAAGAGGTCCTGATCCCCGTCCCGGTCGTAGTCGAAGCACACCAGTCCGCGTCCCTGGCCGTTGTGCGCGGCGCCCACCTCGGCGGCGAGCTCGGTGAACGTGCCGTCTCCGTTGTTGTGGTAGAGACGGCAGGGATCCGTGGTGAACGTCGGGTGGTACCAGCCGTTCACGTGGTAGAGGTCCAGCCAGCCGTCGTTGTCCAGGTCCACGAAGCTGGCGGCCCAGCCCCAATACCCGAACCGCACGCCCGCGGCGTCGGTGGCGTTCTCGAACGTGCCGCCGCCCAGGTTCCGGTACAGGCGGTTGCCCGTGTTGAGCAGCCGCGACGTGGGTTGGTTCGGATCCCAGATGCAGGACACGAACCAGTCCAGGTCGCCGTCGTTGTCGTAGTCCGCGACCGTGGATCCCATGGCGTTTTCGTCCGTGAGCGCGGACGAGCTGTAGAGAGAGAACGTGCCGTCACCGTCGTTGATCCAGATGCGGGAGGTGTTGAAGTCCGACGCGAAGAGAAGGTCGGGCCAGCCGTCGTCATTCACGTCCGCTAAGTTGGCTGCGAAGCTGAAGTCCAGCGGCAGCGATCCGAAGTCGGTGACGCCGGCTGCCGCATCCACCGCGGTGAACGTGCCGTCGCCGTTGTTGCGCCACAGGTGCTGCGGCGACGTGAACTTCTGCACGCCCCAGTGCGCCAGCGCCAGGTCCAGGTCGCCGTCGCGGTCGTAGTCTCCGAACGAGGCGGAAAACGTGTCGTGCGTAGTGGAGACGCCGGAAGCGGTGGTGACGTCGGTGAAGGTTCCGTCGCCCTCGTTGCGGAACAGCGTGCACCGCGGCGACGTCTCGATTCCGCCGACGAAGAGATCCGCATCGCCGTCCCCGTCCCAGTCGGCGAAGGTCGGGCCGCAGCCCAGGCGGCCCGTCAGTGCGACCCCGGCCTCCGGTGCGACGTCCTGGAACGTGCCGTCGCCCCGGTTCCGGAACAACCGGTTGGGCCCCACGTCTCCGGCCACGACGTAGAGATCCAGCCATCCATCGCCGTCGTAATCGCCCACGGCGGCTCCCCCGGCGATCTGGCGCGGATTGCTCGTGAGCCCGGTCAGGTACCCGTGGGCGTAGGAGACGCCCGCGGGGACGGTGACGTCGGTGAAGCTCCACGCCTGCGCGGAAGAGGCAGCCGCGAGTCCGGCAACTACGGTCAGACTCAGGGTTCGTAGGGAGCTCGGCGGGCGCAGGGAGGCCTCCACGGTGCGTTTCCGGGAATGTCGCGAGAGCTGTGGGCAGTCTAACGGCGAGGGCGGGCGAGGATCAAGGGTGGGCCTCCGGGGGGGGTTAGTCCGTGTAGCCGAGGCTCTCCAGCTGCTCGATCAGCTCGGGGTCCAGAACGTGCGATCCGGCGTCCGGCGTGGCCTGCGACCAGGTTCGCAGGGCCTCCTGGATGGCCTCGAGGTCCCGGCCGTCAGGATCCAGGGGGGCCAGCTCGCCGGGATCGACGGTCCGATCGAACCACTCGCGGCGCGCCCGCCACGGGGTCTCCACATAGGTGACGGCCGGCGTCCGGAGGACGCGCTGGAGCTGGCGCCGAGCATCGGGGCCCTGCCAGGGCATGCTCGCCATGCCGAACACGGGGAGCCCCGGCTCGGTGCCGCCTCTCCACTGGAGAAGATCCTCGGATTCCTCGGGGAGCTCGGCCTCCACTTGCAGCAGCTTCGCCAGTGTAGTGGAGATGTCGATCGTGCGGACCAGCGACGGAACGACTCCGGCAGCGAGTCCGGCTCCGCGAATGCCCAGCGGCACGGCGACGTCCGCGGGGTAGAGGTGCGGACCGTGCTTGAAGTGCAGATCGTGCTCCCCCAGGCTCT
>Ga0102947_1000893_pt1 | contig 10383 bp, 12 predicted proteins | sample SalPon2A_A_D2_MG_FD_78210 | JGI IMG/M metagenome (GOLD analysis project Ga0102947, IMG submission 78210) | Soil microbial communities from South San Francisco under conditions of wetland restoration - Salt Pond MetaG R2A_A_D2_MG | ecosystem: Environmental > Terrestrial > Soil > Wetlands | place... | reverse complement strand
ATTTGAGGATCTGCTTGAATTACACCAATAGCATATTTTGGAGAATCATTGACTCCAACTATGTGAATATTTCCTAAATACTTTCCATTCGAATCTAAAAGTTCAGTCGAGGTACAGTATTCAATTGCATTTTGGACAGATGTGTCAGCAAAAAAAGTACAGTATTTTTCAATGGAAACACCATTTAACTTCAAGGGTGAAGACATAGAAATGTCATGAATTGATAGTTCTGATTTAAGATATTTGTTGGCATCATTATATGAAACAGATAAGGTCTCAGATTGTTTGTCTTCAGTAACAGGAATCATAAAAATTCCAACAATTACAACTATTACAACTATTACAACTATTACAACTAAAGAAATAACAGGAATCAAAAATTTTTTGTTCATTTTTTGTAAAGACTATCCTGGCAAGATAAGGTTTTCCAATTTTAAATTGAAATTATGTTCAATTTAGAATCTATTGTAATGTTGAACTCTTTGACAAATCCTGAAGTTACTTCTAAAATATACAATGCCTCTCCCTTGGGAATTATGCTTTGACATGCCATAATTTCAGTAGCAGTCTTGCAAGGGGGGATGTTTTCTTCAATGTGAACAATGTTTCCATTTTCATCAAACCATAACATGTCGAGTGAAAATTGCATGTTTAACATCCACAAGGAGTAAATTCCCGGCTCATTGAAAACAAAAATCATTCCTTGATCATAAGGTAATTGGTCTTGGAACATCAAACCTCTCACACGTCTTGGTTCTGTATCAGCCACTTGTACCTCAAGTACAGTGTCACCAATCATAATTGTTCCACGTGGAAACTCTACTGATTCTAGTTTACTGTCTGAGGGAACAGATAGGACTCCCACCAGTCCAACAATTACAGCAGCTGCGGCAATTGGGATTAAAACTCGTGTTCTACTGGTCACAAAATTCTATCTTGTCTTCCTTTAAAATAGCTTAACTAGTTTGAGCCTAATTTATCCCCCAACTGGAGATTATTTTTTTTACACCAACAATTAGGGCTACAAAAAGAAGATTCAGAACCAAGGGAGTCAATTTCTTGATTTTTCTCTTGTTTTCCCATTGGAAAAATTACCAACTATGTGAATTTATCTTCAAATCTGTTTTATTAATTACAGACAGGAATACTCACTTTTGGTTTAGAACCTGTTGGTTTAGCTGATTTTGAATTTCATCTACAAGAGAGACCTGCTTTTTTGATTCAACGGCGATTGGAATCCTTTGACCCAGTAATTCAAAATAAGCAGTACCACTAACTCCAATATCTACTACACCCTCTGTACTAAGTATAGATTCAAGGGCAGGGCTGAAACTTTCTTTATGAAAACTCTGAAAAACTGGAATCTTTTTTGTTTCTCCAGGATTTATTGTCGTGTTTATTTCCGAATATCCCTGTCCAATTGGAATGTTGTTTATGGATAGATCATATGACAATTCAGGAATGTAAACTGGCAATAGTCCATTGTTGCTTAATTCAAAAATCAATCCTAGATCAATTCCAGCAACCACATCTAATACAGCTTCCATCCAATTTCCTGACAAAAGATCCAAACCTAATGAAATTAAATTTGACAAGGACAAGGTCTCAAGCTCAATGGTAACTGTTGAGATATCACTTAGAGAAACTTCAATTTGATTATACGAATATGAAATTAAACCAAAGACTAATCCAATTACCGCAATTACCATAACTAAAGTAATGATTATTGGTTTTTTCAATGTACAAGGAAAATTCACTAAAAAAATTAAATGTATTGTTGTAAAGGAAAATAGAAATCAAGTCTAATCGCCGGGACAATAAAAAAACAAGACCTGATTTCTGCATTAAATTAAAGAATCTGGTATTTATTGAAATCTCCAAATGATCACCAAATGTTGGCAGTATTTTTTAAAAAAAATATGATTAGGATAATTTTTCAACAAGATTATATCTAAAAACAGAAATCAAGATTTTTTTCTAAGGTGTAATCTAGTAATTTATGGACCTAAAAATAGGGTGTACAGGTTGGAGTTTTGATGGGTGGTCAGGCACCTTTTACCCAAAAAAACTAGGGAAATCTAACTGGCTTCAATACTATTCCAAGATATTCCCCATTACTGAAATAAATTCCACATATTACAGAATTCCAGACAAAAGCATTACAAAGAAATGGAATACAGATACTCCTGATACATTTAGGTTTACAGCAAAATTTCCATCAATTATCACGCATGAAAAGAAATTGAGAAACGTAAAAGAAAATGTTTATGCGTTTTTATCCTCCTTTACACCAATGCATGAAAAAGTTTTAGCACTTGTTTTACAACTACCACCATCCCTAACATTTGAAGAAGCAAAACCGAACTTAAAAGAATTATTTACATATCTGCCACCAGATTTTAAATATCCAATTGAAGGAAGGCACGAATCATGGTTTACAGACGAGTCTTTAGATTATTTAACAGAAAATAACCACTGTTTGGTATGGAATGAAGTTCAAGGAGTATCAAATCCTTCAAAGATTACCTCAGACTATGCATACATTAGATTAATTGGGGATAGAAGCATTGCAGAATCAGAGTTTGGAAAAATTACCATAGATAGAACTGAACTTATCAAAAAGTGGACTGAAAAAATAAAAAAACTTGAAGGTAAAGTAAAACTTGCAATGATTATGGCCAATAACCACTTTGAAGGATTTGGCCCTGCAACTGCAAACACTTTGAGGATACAGCTAGGATTATCCGAATTAATATGGGATGAAAAAAAACAAACAAGATTGGAAGTTTAATTCTCAAATGGATCCAGTATTGATTTGCAGCAGTTATCAAGTAATTGAGCATATTTTTTTGCATCATACTTGTCAGCAAACTCCATTGGAACAACACGGTGGGATATTTTTCTAGCATAATCATTAATTACATATCGAATATTTTGTCCTGGCTCTATGTTTTTACCCTCCCACTTTAGCTGGTTTACAGCATCAGCTTGTATAGTGTGACTTTTGTGCTGTCCTGTTCCTCGTGTGACTTTGTTTGTGAATACCATATCTTGTACGGGTATTTTGTGCCCAAATAGCCTCAATTTGTACCTGTTTTGAATGGATTTGGCCTCTTGCATTGATTCTTTAATCTCATAGAGATTTTTGCATTTTGCAAACAAATTCAAAATATCTAGTTGACATTGCTTGAAATATTTTGGAGTATCATGGCGTCTTGTTTCAATTCCACGCAGTTTTAACTCTCCATCTTTGTTTGCACCAAAGTATCTGTTTGCAACAGGCAACTCTAAATTGTTTTTTGATGGTAAAAACACTATCCAGTTGTATACATCCAGAGATAAATCAAACCCAGTTTCTTTTGCAATGACATCTCGTAGTCTTTCATAATCTTGTATGGTTGAATTTTTCTTGTATATCCACAGCGAATCAACTATACCATGTAATATAGTAAATTTGTGCTCTTCAGCAATTTTCATTGCTTGCAGTAAAAGACGTCTTGCAAATGCACATACTGCCATGTGTGCATCAATTCGTCCAAACTTTGCATTATTAAATCCCAAATATCCAAAAGATGTAACTAGAATCCATTTTAGTGCAGCTTTGCGTTGTTCATAAATGTTAGATTGTTCTTTGTTTTGTGTTGTTTCAATAAGATCTGTGTATTTTTTTCTCTTCTCAAGTAGTAAACGCAAAGACTGAGGGATTATTCCTTGTCTTTTACAAATATGATATTTAAGATCTGGAACTATACTAGATGAATCTGGACAGCATTCACAATTTATGGTTTCAGCTGAGATGTTTTTTTGTTGCATTATATTTCCAAAAAGTGATGCAAAATCTATTTCTCCAACATTTTCATGTACACCAATTCGTGGTTCTATGATTAACCCACCACGATCACCTATTAACAAATCCATTCTTGTTTTAAAAATTTCCGACACTATAGGTTTCCAAGGAATTAAGAGATTTCGTTTTGTTGCATTGTAAAACTGGACAGAGCTCATACATTTCCCAATGGATGCTCTTGCTGCAGTCTGAAGTGGTAATCTGCATGTTCGTGCAATCTCAAATATTGCCTGTAAGGAGTGTTCAGTCTCCCACAGGAACGCATTTGAGCGATCAATGTGGATTCTACCTTGCAATTGGGCCGAAATTGGCTTGAAATGAATCTGCCCATATGAGTAGTATGATGTGCCATTTCTTTTTGGGATTTTTAGTGGACATATTTCTCGGCCTAAAACTAGTTTTTCTAAAATCTTGTTTTTGGCAGCCCTGTATGCAAGATATGGAAAATCCCAAGTGTCGCCTTTTTGGGTTATTATAAAATCAGGATCAATATCTTTAATCATTGCAACACAATCAAGTATAATTTGTTCTTCAGAGTTAGAACATAGAGTAACATTATTGATTTGAATAGATTTTATTTTATCTGTAAACTGTGGAATTTTTTTATTTGATTTTGCATTGACTTGAAGATTTATTTTTGTAAATACAGGCAAGTCATAATTAGTTTCTGCAATTTCAGATTGAGGAATCCAAGTACTATGTATCTTGTATTTTCCCAGTGGAAACAAATCATACTGATACATAAAACTCTGAGGAGGTGGAACATCTACATTGTATAGTCTATATACACCAAACTGATCAAGACTTTCTATTGTCTTTCCTAACCGTAAAAGATCAGATGAACTTTTCAGTGTAAATTTTAGGACTAGAGATTCTTTTAGGTCTGATACTTTTTCTATCTTATTTACCCACTTGTACTTTGTTATTAAAGAAAGCACTTGTTGATTTTTCCGTAGTTTCTCTAACTTGTATCGGTTATCAGATGCCACATAAATGGATGGAGTCCATTTTATCTCTAGTCTATGTATGTTTTTGTTTTTTATCCACAGTATTATCTTGTCATTTAATGGATATACATCAAATAGCCATCCGCAAATCATTTCTTGTTTAGCAAAAATTGTATCAATTGATGCTGTATCAAAACAAGAGACATCATTACTGAGGTTGTTGTGTATTGTTCTCCTTTAGAGTTTATTGCTTTGATGTATCGATAACACTCCCGAATCATTTTATCAAATAGTTTTTTATCTTCTGCACGAAGGCTATCGCTAAATGCGCGCCATGATTCAATCTCTTTTGCAAGCAAATCATCGTCTGGAAATAGGCTCAATTCTTCTCACCTAGGCTCAAAATCTGCTTGAAATGATGAAAGATTACAGCCATAAAGATAGACTCTAGTCTTAGTGGTCTACATGCCATCATACATGCTGAAATGTATAATCTAGCAGTTGCAAACACATCATCAAATGCCTTTTTGTTTTCCTTCTCTAGTGCTGCACGAAATAATCTCCATTTTTTTTCTTCTTGGTACAATGCAATACGAAATGAAGGAATAGTTCTACCCATATGATCACCTAGTGTTGGGGTATGGTCGCTAGTGCACTAGTATCAAGCAATATTGAGTGAGATTTCCCCAAATTCTCAATGTGAACTGATAGTGCATTATAGCTTTGTTTAATTTTGATAGTTTTTGAAAACAATTGCAGTAGCATTCCATCTAATGCGGTGGGCATTCCAAGTGAAACTATTACTAGGCAGTTTTGTATTTTTTTTAAAGATTGAACTACTGTTTGCAGTATTTTCTGCATTTCATTCTGGTTCAAGTAAGAATCATTTGTAAAAAAATGAAGCAAATGAGTAACTATTACAATTTTAACATCATATTGTTTTATTGCATCATGTAATTCATTTACAATTAAATTTGCAATCTGATACACTGTAAATGTTCTACATGAAATAATTCCAGAGAGTATTTTTTTTGCATTCAATCCATATTGTTGAGCAAAGTCAACACATTGATACAAATCTGAGCTGTTTGAACCATCAATTAACAATACTTGTGAATCAAGACCACCATATCTAATTGGAAGTTGTGCTCTGACACATAATCGCTCAATTAATTTTTGAGTATGAATTCCTGCAATACAGATTTTTTGATCAGGTGTAAGAAAATTTAAAACAGAATCAATCTTATCGATGTCAAATGTAATTTTTGGCAACTGTGATGCCTTTTGAAACACAACTACAGGAGAATGAATTGGATAAATTTTCCGCTGCTGCAGTGAATCACTTAACAATGTACCACAAAATGGACATGGTTCCATACTGTGAATCAGAGTAATCTCTGAATCAAGTTTCTTTAGGGAATTGTTGCAGTGTCCACAATAATACTGGAGTTGTGACTTATTCACCTTGTTTTATGCGTAAATTTGGCTTAATAGAGCAGGTAATGTCAAAATACCCCGATCAAAATCAAATGGCTTAGAAATATTTGTTCATTTGAACAACCACAATTTCAAATTCCAACAAGTCAATTCCAGTTATGGCAGTGACAGTACATATGGTTAATAGAATCAGAGAAGAAACACCACAAAAAAGAGACTTTTCTGATATGAAAGAAAAATAAATCACAGAACGTTCATGGTATGGCAAGTAAATCACATATTGTAAAAATTCCAATAAATTAATCTAATTGCAAGGAACAAAATTTAGTTTTTCATTTTGTTTTAACAAATTCTTTTATTTTCTTAAGGTTAGCCACATTTGATTCTTGAAACATTACTAAAGTATCTGACAGTGAAGCAGGTAGGACCCCTTTAAGATGATCAACTAAGTCATCGCCACCGGAAATCATATTGTCAATCAACTCTTCAATCTCATTTTTTTTCTCAGGCATAATTTCTAATATATTAACTAGTATTCAATTGATTCGATTCAAGCAAATAGCAGTAATATGGAAATGATAATGGAGCTCACGCAAGGCCTAGAGGGGGCAATAATTAGAGCTCTTGACGTGAACTGCCTAAATAGGCATTGTTTTTGAAATTACTTAAAAAAATGCATGTTCAAAAGTAACAACAATTGTGCAGGTTATTTTTTTATTCCTTACAGTATCGATTTTTTAAAATCTGTCAATGAAGATAGTGTATTTTTTGTCTCATGTCCAATATCATGAATGGTGGTTCCATTGTATTTTTTATCAAGATACCTTCCTGCAATAATCATTGGTCCTCCAATGGCACAAGTTACCCCAGTAGGTTCTGGAACCCAAAGCATAAGAAATCCAACTTTTTGGAGTTTTTTTCCAGGGGCAGAGGCCTTTTGTAAGGATCCAAGAGATTTAGAAGCATGAGAACCATCAAGTTTTGCAACATCAGAATAAAGATTGGCCCGTCTATGGGTGGTATCGTGAATTTTACGTAACTTTTCTAGTCGTGCCTTTAAGGGGTCCTCCATACAATATTGGTCTGTAAAAAATTAGTTAAGATTCAAAGATCAAAAGCAGATACCCTCAAGTCAATTTCAAATAACCAAATTTTACGCTAAAAGGCATTTAATTATACTAGAATGGACGAAAAAAAAGGATATTGAAAAAAGATAAGAAGAGATTAGAATCAATCAAGGCTGCGCACCAATCAGAGAAAACTAATTTCAGTACCCGCATGGAAGATTATTTGGAAATCATATCAGAATTGGTGGAACTAAAAGGGTATGCTACAACTTTGGATATTTCCCGTTACATGCACGTGAGTGCTCCAAGCGTCACTAAAATGCTTCAAAGGTTAGACGAAAATGGATTTTTAGAATATGAAAAATATCATGGAATAAATTTAACTCAAAAGGGAAATCAAGTAGCTGACACTATACGTCAAAAGCATGGAATTTTATTGGAATTTTTTGAAATTCTTGGAGTAGGATATGAAATTGCAAACCGAGATGCAGAAGGAATCGAACACCATCTAAATCCAAAAACAATCAAACAAATGAGGAAATTCATAACTTTTCTAAAGTCAAATCCAAAAATTTTAGATAATTTCAAAAATCTTTAAGGTAAATATGAATCTCATTCTGTGAAGAAGCTAGTTGCATCAGATTTTTTGCAACATCAGAGCGTCGAGGGATTTTAATTTGACCTTTTTTACCTATTCGAACAGTTGTAACATATTTGTCATTAACAAAAATATCTGCGTGCATTGAGGTATATTCTCTACTTACAGTCATAATAAGAGAGGTTTTTGCCTCTGAAAAAGAAAAGGGTAAATCTCCAGAACCAGTATAAGTAGAGGAATTTCGTTCCACTACATCAATGTGAATATTTAGAGATTTTTCAATATCATTAATGTTGGACCCTCCCCTTCCAATAATAGATGGAATGGCATTTTTGTCGACTGATACCCTAACTCTATTATCAGATAAAATTTCAACTTGGGATTTTGGATCATATCGTTTGAATGTCTCACGAATTTTGTCTTCAGCTAGTTTCTCAATCCCAATCTTTTGGGTTTTTTTACCTATTGGCACGATTACATTTTCTTCACCAAAGGTATAGATTTCATGCTCTAGGGAGTTGTTTTCAAAATTTCTAATCTCAATTACTGGCCTGGCCAAGTCTGACTCTGTCATCCCAGTAGGGACTTTGACCTTGAGCTCCAGATCGTACACTTTCTCAATTTGTCCATCCTTAACAAAGACTACAGTATCAAGAATGTTGGGAATAATTCCAAGTTCAATTTTTCCAATAAATCTCTGAATTGCATCTAAAGGAGAATTTGCATGAACTACACCCACCATTCCAACCCCTGTGAGCCTCAGATCGGCAAAAGTATGAAAATCCTCTCTGCGTCTTACTTCGTCAAAAACAGTATAGTCAGGTCTTACGAGCAATAAAATATCTGCAGAATTATCAAAACTTCCATCTAGTTTGCTATATTGAGTAACTCCGGAATCAACTTGTAAATCTCGTGGAGATTCAAAGGTCTTGACTATTTTTCCTTGATTGTGATAAAAATTTGCAAGGCCAGAGGCCAGTGTACTTTTTCCTGAACCCGGAGGACCAGAAATAACAATTCCTTCTGCTCTATCTGCAAAACGTTCCATCAGTTCAGCAGAGACAGAATAATCTTCTAATGATAATTTCACGATAGGATGAACAATTGTTATTTCAAAGGATTCAGAAAACGGAGGTTTTGTAATGGCAATTCTGTAATCTTTGTACTGGACCACAGACGCTCCAGTTTTAGAAATTTCTAATGTACTGGATTCTGAACTTTTCGTAGTTTCTAAGATTTGTTTTTCCATAAATTCCAAATCATCTCGAGTTAGTAATTCATCGCTTACTTTTGTTAAAACAAAGGAGCCCGGTTTTCCTCTCTTTGCCAAAGGAGTTTGATTTTCTTTGAGATGTACACTCATTGTTTCAGAATCAAAATATTTTAGAAATTCAAGAGATTCTTCTTTTAGGTCAGGTAATAAAAGGACTGAATTTATTCCTTCAGTTTGTGCAACTAGGTGTTGAACTTTATCAGAAGTATAAAGAATAGATTGATTCTGCTTTGCCATGTCTTTTATTATTGAATCAATCTTGCCTTTTCCTGCCAGTCGAATATCTTCTAGTGACGGATGACTTCCCTGAATGGAAATTTCAAGTCCAAAATTCTTTGATAGATCCTTGAGATTTTTGATTTGTCTTAGTCCTGTAAATCCTTGTTCTTTTTTTTGGGAGGCCTGTGATTGCAATTCATCAATTACTGCCTGTGGAATTAATATTTCAGAATTTTGAATATTTCCATTCTCCACTTGGTTTGCAAATAAACCATTGATAATTACACTTGTATCAAGGATAATCTTTGACAAAATCTTCTCTAGTTATTAGTTCCATATTGGTCCTAAATTAGTTTGCTTAATTCCTTAAACATTATTTCAGAGAGGCATTGATTTGTTTCAAAACATCGGTAAAGTCAAATGGTTTTGAGATACAAGACAATGCTCCAATTTCTAAGCATTGGTTAATTATTTTCTGATCATCACTAGCAGTAATTAATACAACTTTGGAATCAGGATTCTTTTCTATAATTTCCCTTAAAACAGTCAGGCCATCTTTTTTTGGCATTGCCAAATCCAATAATAACAAGTCTGGAGAAGTTTGGAAAAATAATTCCACTGTCTCATCTCCATTCCTTGCTTCTGCCACAACAGTATGATTCCCAATCTCCAAAATATCCTTTAAAACTAGACGTACCGCATCAGAATCATCTGCAATCATAATATTTGACATATACATTACATCAAAAATAGTGATATTAAAAATAATTAATCAACTATTTTTGAAGCAATATCAGAAACCTGTTTGTGAATTTCACTCAAATCATAAGGGTTTTCCATTGCAAATGTCATTTGCTTAATTGAAACAGATAGAGGTTCATAGAATCCATTCACTTTTTGCCCCGAAACAATTCTTTTTAATATTGAATCCAGAATTTGTGCCAAATTTCCAACGTTTTCTTTTCCCATCATGGGAGCCAGTCCCTTTATTTTGT
>Ga0102947_1000892_pt1 | contig 10390 bp, 4 predicted proteins | sample SalPon2A_A_D2_MG_FD_78210 | JGI IMG/M metagenome (GOLD analysis project Ga0102947, IMG submission 78210) | Soil microbial communities from South San Francisco under conditions of wetland restoration - Salt Pond MetaG R2A_A_D2_MG | ecosystem: Environmental > Terrestrial > Soil > Wetlands | place... | reverse complement strand
TCTAATAAAAACTGTTGTTTCGATGAAAAAGTATCACGATTAGGGATACGTTCTCCTTTTAATTGAGCAGAATAATAATCTTCTCCTTTGTATGAAAGTCTTCCTCGTCCTATAAGTGGTTGTATGGGCTCGTCCCATAATCCATTATTTTCACCAGAAAATCTAATATGACGATTATAGGTTTCCTCATTTAAGGGGATATCAAAGGTTATTCCCAATCCGCGAATAAAATCTTGTTCTTGCTCTCCATCATAAATTATAGTATGTATTAGTTTTACAGACTGTTGACCTGCATAAAAGTAAAGTCTAACTATAAAAGGCAACCATTCTCGTTCTCCGAGTTCAGATTTGTGATAACCTTCAAGTTTAATTACTGATCTAACAGGGCCCTTTTGTTCAACAGTTACTTTAGATATATTACCTACAAATTTTTCTTTTGCAGGTTGAACTCCAATTTCTTTTTCTGGGCCATTTTGAATGATACAAATTAATTGGCTCCCTGAACTTATTTCTTTTCCATCAACAATCAATGATGAGAATATTTTGTTTCCCGATTTTGAAATAATACCCTGCAAAACTCCTGTATCAATATGTATTGATTCTTCGTTTTCAGAAATAGAAAGCTTGGTGAAGGGGTTTTGTTTTTCTGTTTTTTTATTTGACTTAAGATTGAAAACTGTTCCACTTTTAGATGATACCACAGTACTAAAACCAACCCATTTGTAAGATCCATCTGGCCAATAAGCCAATTTCCATGATTGTAATGGCAATTGATTTCCACCATCATCGGTTAATTCAAATTGATTAAGAGATTTTATTTTGCCTTCACTAAATGGAACTCCCCAACTTACTCCTGAAGCTATACTTGGCTCACTTTCTCCTAACCAAGTTAATTTAATATGGTCTTCATTTTGAGCATAAGTTCTATTGTTTATTGCAATGTTAAAAAAGATTAGAACAATTACTGGTAAAGTAAGCGAAAGATGTTTCATGTCGTTTATTTTATTTAGGATTCATAGGCACTATCATAATATCATTATCAGTGAGCAAACTTGAGTTAAAAAGCACCCACTTTCCATCTGGACTTACAGATTGATGCATGTGGGCTTCTTTTGAAAAAGGACTTACACTTATTCCTCGATGACCTTGTGTTAATAAGGTTACATCATTAGAATCATTAGCATTTATTCTATATAGTTTTCCATCAAATGAATCACCAACAATCCATTTACCATCGGGTGTTGCATTACAATGCCAATAACCACCCTCATCTGTTGTTTGTCCGTGAAATTTTAATTCATTGGTTCTTATATTAAGCGAGTAAATACCTGGTTGGGTTTCTTTTAATCTATCAAGGTGTCCAATTAAGTTAAATAAAATATGGTCTGGTCCCATAAAAACTTCGTGGGTTACCCAATCGTTGTCTTTTTCTTTGTAAATAGGCCTATTATTAACTTTTTCATTTTCGTCTATAGACAAATACCACATTCTTTGAGGAGAATCTCCTCTAGTTTCCCAACAGTACATTAATTCACCTGACTTGTATGGGTTTGCCTGAAGATGCCCAACCCAAAAAGGGATTTCTATAAGTTTTGTTGTTTTACCACTTTTAAAATCTGTTTTGTAAATAGCGTACAAATCTTCTTTTATTTTATTTGAAAAATATACACAACTCTCGTTTGCATCTAACCCCATTGCAGAAGGGCGAATAGAGTCAGGTATAGTTGCCAATAATCTTTCGTATGTTTCAGGGGCTTTTATATTATTACTTTTACTGTCAGAGAGTAAAGTTTCTAAATTTAATTCTATTAATTGATTTCCTTTAAAAAGATAGGCAACATTTTTATGCCAACTTAAATGAAGGTTTCTTCCTGTTGTTTTTGTAGTAATTTGAGTAATTTCAAAGTTTTCCATAGAAATAGCATAATATAAGCTACCTCTTTGGTTTTTATTAGCAGTACGGCTTGAAGTAAAAATGATATACTTCCCATCTGGTGTCCATTGAGGATGTGTTTGGTACATTTTAGAATTACTATGACGAGAAGTTGTTAAAGCGTTTACTTTTATGCCACTAACCTTATCTTTATAAGTAAAGTTTTCGGAGGGAAATCGTTGTCCAAAAATATCTTCTCCAACCATATCAAATGTATGATAAACTTTTGAACGGTTTGTATAATCTACACCCTCAATTATTTGGCAGTAACCTAAATAGTTAAAAGCCAAAAACAGAATGAATACGGAGGTATGTTTTATTTTCATAGTCAAAGTATTAATAATTAAGATTGTTTACTAAACTGTTACAGTCAATATGTTATTTTATATAAAGTTTAAATCGGGTTGACTCTTTTTCAATATCTAAATATGATTCAGATTTGTTATATTCCCATTTATCAACATTAGTAACATTTTTTATGGTATCGGGTATTTTTAATCTAAACTTCCATTTGTGGTTTTTTTCACCTCGCACTTCAATACTATTCTCTTTTTCATTGAAAAGGATACTTACGAGGCTTAAATAAAAGCCATCTCCAAGAGGTTCTTTATACGTTATAGAAGTAGATTTTTCTGGGAATATATAAACTGTCATGGCATCAGAAAATGATGTTGTATCTTTTGCAAAAAGTACATTTTGCGTCATAGGATTTATGGGGAAAATGGATGTTTCTTTGTGTGTAGTCTTTAATGCTTCAACTTTGCTTTTTATTTTATCATGAATAGTGACTGGGTTTTCTACCTCAATTTTTTTAACCAACGATTCCGGAAGGGAAATATTGATGGTTCCTTTTAGGTTTATAAGTTCATCAGATTCTAAATTGATTTTTACATTTTCCATATCCCAGTTTGTTCCGTAATTAATTTCGCCGCCTTTAATGGCTTCAATTGAGACATTTTTCCATTTCAAATCGTGAATAGGCTTAACAGGATAAGCATTAGCATAAAAAGCACTTTCTGCCCCTTTTACATCAACATTTGAAATAGTAATGTTCTTAAATTCAGGAATCCCTTTTTCTTCAGGAATTACTTTTTGTGTCATTAATTTCCAAGTTTCGGGGATTTCATTTTCCGGAATTTCTTTTGGAATAGTTGGATAACTATATTCTGGATACCAATTCAATTCAAAATGAAAAGGGCTTTTTACATCTTCCATTTCAATATCATGAAACCAAATATTCTCAATAACTCCACCTCGAACTTTAGCCGATTTAAAACGAATACCTGTATTTGTTCCAATAGCCTTTAAACCGTATACTTCAATGTTTCTCATACCACCTGATGTTTCGCTTCCGATTGTAAAAAGACCATGCCCGGAACGTGTAATACAATTTCTATATACAATATTTTCAGAGGGTCGATTTACTCGTAAACCGTCAGCATCTCTACCTGCTTTTATACATAAATTATCATCATTACAATCTATGTCACAATTCTCGACTAATATATTAGAAGAAGAATCTGAGTTTATACCATCGGAACTTGGTCCAAAGCCACCAATGTTGTTTCTTACAACCAACCCATCTACATGAATCGCATTGCTATAAGTTAAAGAAACTGTCCAAAAGCCAGCGCGTTGCACTGTAAAATCTTTTAATAGTACATTTGAGGATTTGTAAACAACAACGGGGCGGACTCTTTTACAGTCGTAATCTACTGCCCAACGTACATTTCTCTTTTCATAATCAACCCACATACCTCCACTTGCTGGAGGATCTCCCCAAAATTTATCCCACCAAAATTTACCATTACCATCAATTATTCCTTTTCCAGTAATTCGAACATTTTTTTGTTCGTATACATTTACAAGAGCAGCTGGCCAATCCATTTCAAAACCAGCAATTCTTGTAGGTTTTTCAGGGTACTTGCTGTCGTCTTGAATAGCACGAATAGTAACACCTTCATCTAAATGTAATTCTACATTAGATTTTAAGAATATAGCTCCCGATAGATAAATACCAGAAGAAAAAATAACTTTTCCACCACCATTCTCGTGAGCAATATCAATGGCTTTTTGAATGGATTTAGTATTCAAAGTGGTACTATCTCCAATAGCTCCGTAATCTGATGTATTATATGTTTTATCAGGAATAGAAGTAAAATCATCCGAATAGAATATAGACTCTAAAGAATTTACTAATTCACTTTTATCTTCTATAACTTCTTTTTCATTTTGCTTGCATCCTATTAATAGAAAGAATATAAATGCTAAATATCCAAAGAGTTTAAAATTAAAAGATGAACTGTCATTATTGATATTCATTGTTAAAATTGATTAGAAACAAATGCCCACTAGAAATACTAATTTATAGTAGAAAAATATATTTTCAGTTTTAAATTGAAAAATTGTGTCTACAAAATACTCATATTATAATATTAGACTATCCTGTTCTATACTGTAATTAAGACATAAAAAAACGCTATGGTAAAAATTACCATAGCGTTAACAAACTAAAACCAATTACTAGTTAATATCCAGGGTTTTGCGTTAATTTTGGGTTTGCTCCTAAAGCAGTTGTTGGTATTGGAAATATTGTTCTATAAGGTTCAGAGGATTCTTTGAATTCCCATGTATCTCCAAATTTTCCAAAGCGGATTAAATCTCTTCTTCTTTGCATTTCGAACGCCAACTCCCGACCTCTTTCGTCCAGTATATCGTCAATAGTCAAACCTGTTAAAGGAGCCGCATGACTTCTTTCTCTAACCTGGTTGACAATTGGCAGAGCTAAAGCAGCATTACCTTGTCTAACCAAGGCTTCAGCTTTAATCAATAGAACATCAGCATATCTAATAAAAGCAATATCGTTACCTGCATTACCACCATTTGTATTTGGGTCTAATCCCCATTTAATCCATTTTAATCCAGCATTCATTGGTTGTAAACGAATTCCTGTTGCTGGAATAATTTCATAAGGCACTGGTCCTTCGGTAGAAGTGCCTGGATCATATAGGTTAGAATTATTATCTGGTACTATACGCTCTACCATAATAGTTTCTCCATTTCTAGGATCAATCAAATTACCGTAAGGAATAATTAGGTTTTTTCTATCGTCCCCATCTTCATACAATGCAAGTACCGATGGCCTTGTACCAAATCCATTTTGTGGTGTATAAGGCAATCCAAATAATCCTCCTTGGATTCCAGGAAGCACTTTTTGAACCAAAGGATGCCCAACACCTCCTGCTATATCTGGAGTGTAAATAGCACCGAATATAAATTCATCATTATTATCATTGTTATAAATGAAATTATCGAAATAATCTGGCAATAAGCTATAAGCTCCTGAATTAATAACCAAGTCTGCATATTCTATTGCTTTAGCATTTTGCTCTGTACCTGTATAGACTTCAGCATTTATATAAACGGTGGCTAACAAAGCTTGAGCAGCCTCTTTTGTAAACCTTCCGTAATAACCACTACCAGCTTCAGCCTTTGTTGGCAAATCTGCAGTAGCTGCTATTAATTCGGAGGTAACAAAATCAAACACCTCTGTTCTTGTATTTTGTTCAGGCAAGTTTAAAGGATCTACTTTAGGCAGTGTAAAGATTGGGACATTACCAAATAAATCCATTAAGAAAAAATAGGCATACGCACGTAATGAACGTAGCTCTGCAATGGGGCCAGCAATTTCTTCTTCTGATAAAGCTGAACCCTCTAATGATGCAATAAGCGCATTGGTTTGTCCGACGGTTCTAAAATATGAGTCCCAAGTTCCTGAAATATAACCATGACTAGGGGTCCATGTGTGTTCCATTAATTCGGCAAAGTTAGCGCCTCCCCACCATCCTTGTATTTTTTCATGCACTACGACTTGGTCTCCTGGAAGTTCTAAACATCTATATTCTACTCCCATACCTGTTGTTCTTGCAAAATTTCTGTATATCCCTGAAAGAGAAGAAAGAACTTGTGCGTCATTGGAATAAAAAGTCTCGGGAGTATATATTGAATACACATCTTCCTCAAGACTACATCCTGATAAAATCACTGTGATACAGCACAAACTGAATAATTTTATCCTTGCTTTTAATTTTTGAATATGTTTCATACTATATTTTCTTTATGTTTTAACAATTTTTCTATTTAAAATGTTACGTTTAATCCTAATAAGAAGGTTCGTGGTCTTGGATATACAAGATAATCAATTCCAACAGATCTTGTCCTTACTTCAGGATCGAAACCTGAATAATCAGTAATTACAAACAGATTTGATCCTGAAACATAAATTCTGGCTTTTTTGAGAAAGTTAGCATTATTTACATCGAAGTTATAGCCAATCGTTAAATTATCCAATCTTAAATAGCTGCCATCTTCAATCCACTGGGAAGAGTATTGAGCTGTTTGGGTTCTACTAGCTCCAGTATTCAAGGCCGATTTTAATACATTTACACCTGGAGTTTGGCTCACATATGAAAATTCTGCAGCAGTATTGTTGTAAATATCGTTACCTATAACACCTACAAAATTAACTGAAGCATCTATTCTTTTGTAATTAAATGTATTGTTAAAACCTAATGTCCAGTCTGGGTTTGCATCACCTATTACTACCTCATCTGCACCATCTACGCCATCTACATCTAAATATGTTTCTAAACCGTTAGCATCGTAACCAGTAAATTTCCATCCGTAAAATGAATTTAACGGTAATCCTGGTTTAATGATTTTCGTAAGCGCGTTATTTCCTACAACACCAGAACCATTTGTGGTTCTAATTTCATCTCTTTGGAAATTTTCATTAGACAAACTAATAACTTCATTTTTGTTGGTTGCAAAATTTAAATTTGATGACCAATTAAAGTTTTCATTTTGAATAATATCGGCATTTAAATTTAACTCAAAACCTTTATTTTCAACTTCTCCAACATTTGCCCATTGTGTAGCAACCACAGAAGGTGCTGCTGTAGAAAATTCTAATAGCAAGTCATCAGTTTTCTTTATATAATAATCAAGAGATCCTGTTATGCGTTGATCTAATAAACCAAAATCTACCCCAAAATTTAACTGACTTGTTTCTTCCCATTTTAAATCTGGATTGGCATAATTAGAAGGCAATACACTAGGAATTGCATCTCCACCAAAAACATAAATAGCCGAACCATCAATTGAAAGTTGTTCAAGATATAAATTGTTTGGTATTTCTTGGTTACCCGTAATACCATAACCAACTCTTAATTTTAAGTTACTTATTTTTGAGTTTGCCATAAAATCTTCATCAGTCACATTCCAAGCTAAAGCACCAGATGGGAAAGTACCCCATTTGTTATTTGATCCAAATCTACTAGAACCATCACGTCTTAATGTAAAGGTAAGTAAGTATCTATCTTTATACTTATAATTAATACGGCCGTAATAGGAAGATAACCTATTAGCATCTTTAAAGGATATGTTGGATTGGATTGTACCTGACTGTATTAAATTCCACTTGGTTGCATCAGACACAAAATTATTTGCTGATGTAAATGTGTTTTCGGTCACAAAACGTTGATACGAATATCCCGCTAAAACATTAATATGGTTTTCTTCATTTATTTGCTTTTCGTAAGTAAGATTGGTTTCAGCTAATATATTTGTGTTTTTATATTTGCTAATAGACGCTGTTCCTCCTTGACCTTCTCCTGCAGGATGTGTAGATGGAATATTAGTATATCTACTTACATTTTCGCTTGAATGCCCTATATTAGTTGATAATTTTAAACCTTCTATTAACTCAAAGGAAGCATCCAAATTCCCCAAAAACAAAGTACTATTTGTTTCATCAGTAACATCAACCCAAGAAACAGGGTTAACACGTAATGCTCCAATTTGATAATAACTACCGTCATCATTTCTTACGGGTAATGTTGGTGCCCAGCGAAGAGCATCTTTTAAAATATTACCTCCCTCATCAGCAATATTAGAATTTAATGCTGCCCGTTGATCCTCAATATTCGCATAAGTCATGTGCACACCTAATTTCAATCTGTCATTAACTGCAGAATGATTGGCGTTTAATCTAGCGGTATATTTTTTAAGATCAGAATCCAACAAAATACCTTCTTGGTTATTGTACCCTAAAGTACTCGTAATATTTGTGGTTTGAGACCCTCCGGCAAAAGAAACATTGTGATTCTGCGAAAAAGCTGTTCTAAAAACCTCTTTTTGCCAATTAGTATTAGCACCCAAATCAGATAATGGTAAGCCATTGCTATTGGCATAATTCCTGTATTCATCAGCCGATAAAAAAGGCAAAAATTCTGGAACACTTGATACGCCTACATAGGAATCGTATGATAAAAAATCACCAAACTTACCTTTATTTTTTGTCGTGATAACAATAACACCATTTGCCCCTCTAGAACCATAAATAGCTGTTGCAGATGCATCTTTTAAAATATCTATACTTTCTATATCTGCTGGGTTTATTAAGCTCAAAGGGTTTGGAGCTTCTTCCGATAGTGGCGAAGAACCAGATGTTACAGTACGAACCTGATTATTGGAACTATTAAACTGTAATGGCACCCCATCTATAACATAAAGAGGATCGTTACCTGCAGAAATAGAACTTGTTCCTCTAATTCTAACAGTAGAATTCGCTCCTGGTTGACCACTGCTTTGAACAACACTTACACCGGCAACTTTACCTCTCAAAAGCTGCTCTGGAGCAATAGGCAACGCATCAATGAAGCTTTCTGATTTAATAGATCCCACAGCACCTGTTACATCTTTTCGTTTTTGAGTTCCATAACCAATAACGACCACTTCGTCTAATTGTTCATTATCCGTTTCCAAGAAAACGTCATAAGTATCATTACCTCCTACAACCTGTTCTGCTGTTTTAAATCCCACAAAAGAGAACACCAGTGTTTCACCTTGGTTTACTGCAATACTATAATTACCGTCAAAATCAGTAGTGGTCCCTCTACTGGTGTCCTTAACAATAACATTAACACCAGGTATAGGGACACTTGATATATCTGTCACAGTTCCTGTAACCTGTTTTTGTTGGGCATAGCTGAATGAATTAAATAAGGTAAACATTATTATGCCCGATAACAGAATAATTTTGTTTTTCATATAAGATTAGTTTGAAAGTTATAACTCAAATGTATTTATAAAAAAACATGAGGGTATCCTGCTCTTACCTGCTATATTTCAATACATTTTGTAATTTTAGTATTTTAAATTTAATCCAATAGATTGTATATCAATAAAATAGATAATGATTTGTAATCGATTACAATGTTACATATTGTTAAAAAAAATATAAAAAAATATAAAAAAGTTAAGATATTACAGAACACAATATCTGCTTGTGGATTTTATTTTTAAAAGCAAAGGCACTTAGGACAACAGTGATAACATTGAACCTGAATAGGTCAAATGGTTTAATTCAAAATTGTAAAGTTATTGATAGCGCAAAAATGTCTCATTCAGGGTAAGAAGAACTATCTATTGAAAAAGTTATTCTCAATAATATTGAAGTGAACTCGATAACAAATCAAAAACACATTAATGAAAATGTTGTAAATTTCAACGAATCTTCCAATAGAAAAACATCTTTATAAGATTATTCACAATTTATATACAGATTTTTAGAACTTAAAAGTTGTAATTTTTACATCTAACAGGATGCTACAGGATAGAATTAATGAAACGAGATTATATTTTTAGTAAAAATTAAATTATGAATTTCTTCAAACTTAATGTTTGTCTTAGCACTGTCAGCATTAATTTTCTCTTGTAAAGAAAACACTTCTAAACCAAATAAAACAATGTAGACAAACAAGATTAAACCCAAATGATGCAGAAAAACCCCTTATTCGTTTTAATCACTATAGGTATAATTTTATCAGCTTGTACCAAAGAAGATATTTCTAAAAATGATACGGTGTGGCCAGAAATTAAAAATACAACCAAGCCTTGGACCCGTTGGTGGTGGATGGGCAACGCTGTTGACCAACAAAACCTAAAGAGGAGTCTAATAGATTTTCATGATGCAGGGCTTGGTGGTGTAGAAATAACCCCCATTTACGGTGTGAAAGGTGAAGAGTCTAATTTTATTGATTATTTATCTCCAAAATGGATGGATATGTTGAATTATACCATTAAGACTTCTGATAGTTTAGGCATGCAGGTTGATATGGTTCTTGGAACAGGGTGGCCGTATGGTGGCGGGCAAGTGACTCTAGAACACGCCGCAACAAAATTGGTTGTGCAAACCTATAAAGCAGCAAAAAATAAAACATTCAATAAAAAAATTACTGTAGATCCAACCAAAGAAAGAATGCCTGCCAAATTGCTTTATGTTTTGGCTTATGGAAAGGATGGATCCTATCTTGACCTGACAGATAAATTAAATGATAATCACTTAACTTGGAAAGCTGAAAATACAGATCACACTCTTTATGCCGTTTTTAGCGG
>Ga0102947_1000891_pt1 | contig 10393 bp, 8 predicted proteins | sample SalPon2A_A_D2_MG_FD_78210 | JGI IMG/M metagenome (GOLD analysis project Ga0102947, IMG submission 78210) | Soil microbial communities from South San Francisco under conditions of wetland restoration - Salt Pond MetaG R2A_A_D2_MG | ecosystem: Environmental > Terrestrial > Soil > Wetlands | place... | reverse complement strand
GCCTGTATGGCTTCTTGCGTGGAGCGACCAACCGGTGCAGATGGCAGATCCAGCGGGACGGGTGGCAACTGCGCAGTTCCTTGATGTAAAGCGTCGCGAACCACCTTTGGCCCGGCACCAATAATTCCACCGAGAAAGGTGCCTGATGAATCGACCACTTCATACGTCACGGCTGTGCCTGCGTCCAGTGCTACCACGGCCCGAGGGGCGTTCGGGTCGGCAAGGCCATAGCGGATCCAGGCGGCAGCGGCAGCGGCAAGGCGATCGGTGCCCAGCGTGTGCGGCGTCTCATAGGCCAGATCGAAAGGCAACCGCATCTGATGGTGAATCACATCGACAGGTAGGCTTCGGTCTTCAAACAGGGAGCACAGCCGCGCCGTCGTCTCTGGCACGACGGAAGCTATGCCGATGTGGGTGACCGCTTGGTCATTCAGGTGCGGCGCGAGGGCCGCGGACCAGGCATCCTGAGTGGCTGTGCGATTGAGTTTGATCCGAAAAGGCGCATGCACTTGGCCGTTGCTGAAGAAACCGCCTTTAGCAGCGCTATTGCCAATGTCAAGGACGAGCCACATAGATTCAGGGCCTCAAAGAGCGTGCGTTGTTACTTCACCCGCATGGAAAAGCTGGATACCCTCAGCCGTTTCGAGGCGGAGCGCGCCCAGGTCATCAATGCCGAGGAGCCTGCCCGTTACGGTGTCCGTTCGTCCGGCGAAGCGAAGCGTGATGAACTTGCCAAGCCCGGCGAGCCGCTTGGTGTAGGCCTGGCGGACGGCGGCTCCTTGATCATCTGCCAGGCTGTCGAGGTCGTTTTCGAGATGGGTTAGCAAGCTGGCAAGGAGGGGCGCACGCTGGAGGGGACGGCCCGTTTGCAGGCAGAGCGATGTTGCCGTTGCATCCAATTCGTCTGGGAAATCGCGCTGGTTTACGTTCAACCCGATGCCGAGCACAACAACAGCGTCTCGTTCGCTGGCAAGCGACGATTCGAGAAGCATCCCACAGCATTTCTGACTATCTAGCAAGATGTCGTTGGGCCACTTGATTTGCGGGAAAAAAGGAGCTCCGAGCGATGCAATCGTCTCGGCCACCGCTACACTGGCTGCCAGCGTGATCAGGTTGAAGTGGGTTGGTGGCAGATCGGGACGAAGCACGAGTGAAAACAAAAGGTTCTGTCCGGTGGCAGCGTGCCAGGTGCGGCCCTGGCGACCTCGCCCTGCTGTCTGTTGCTCGGCGATCACCAGGCTGCCGTGCGGAGCGCCCTCATGGGCCCAACGCGTTGCCGTGGGATTGGTTGAATCGATTACATCATAGGTCCGAAGCGAACGGCCCAATCGTCGCGTGTGGAGATGCTGGGGGAGGGTCTCGGCCAGGGGAAGTAAAGTGGCTCGCTCAGGGGACATCGAAAGGCTGTTCCGTTGGGAAAACTATACGCTATATTGTGAAGTACATGCTCACACCTACAAAAATATAGCGTGGAATGATTCTTGTTCATGGTTATGCATCTGCTTTCATGGCCGATATTCCTATGATCATTCGGTTTATGAGGGTGCGTTTTATGGACCTCAATAACCCAAAGCTGTAGCACCCATGCGTAGGATCTGGAACAGGCTATTTGTCGTCGTGCTGTTGATGGGCGTGGTGGTGCCGTCCGTGCAGGCACAACCTGTCCGCTCGCCGGAGCTGAATGTGCAGTTTCATCGGGCCGAGACCGCATGGCGTAGCGGAGCCAGCATGCTGGAAGCCAAAGCCCGTGTAGATCGGGTGCTGAGGGCGTTGCCCAACGACGTGGAGGCGCTTAAACTACGTGCCCGTGTGTTGCTGTCGATGGATCGGAGCCGCGAGGCGTTGGGCGATGCGCGGCAGGCCGTACGGTTTCAGGATTCCGATGCCGAGGCCCACCTCATTCTGTGCGAAGCAGCTCGCCGCAGTGGCGATGATGAGTTGGCGGAACGCGCCCTCAACAAGGCCGCCGAACTCGTCACTGACGATCCGATCTTACACGTTCAGCTTTCCTGGAATGCTGTGCTGTTGGGCAAGCTAGACGAAGCTGAGGCCTTCGCCCGCATCGCTGTAGCAGCAGATCCTGACAATGCAGCGGCCCACTATCAACTTGCCCGCGTTTTTATCCTCAAGCAGCAAACGGAGGATGCCGCCACCATCCTCGAAGACGGCCTGCGCAATGCGCGCCTCGACGTCGAAACCATCGAAGCAGATACCATTCTTGTGCGCGTGGCCGAACACCCGTCGCTGCGGAATTATCTGAAGGAGTAGGACTTTTCGCCGTAGAGGACCTCTGAAGGAAACGTCCACTGGCTGATAGAGGCGCGCCGGGTGTGGACGAAGCCAGCCTGTTGCACGTACGGCAGCAGCCGAACGCCCCGGCAGCCACCCAGGAGCGGCGGATGCAGGCGGTACAGCATTTCCCAGAACTGATTGTACCAGCGTTCGCCGAGTGTCATGTTCATCATCACCAGACGACCGCCGGGTTTCAGCACGCGCTTATATTCGCGCAGCAGCGGCACGAAGTCTGCCTCGGGCACCATATCCACCATGTAGCTGTTGAGCACGAGGTCGAAGGTGTCGTCTGGAAAGTCGAGGTCGAAGGCATTGCCAGGCGCGAGACGGTAGGAGGAAGCCCCCGTGCGTTCGGCGCGGCGACGGGCTCGTTTGAGCATGGCCGGTGTCAGGTCGATGCCATCGGTGTGGCCGGTCGGGTTCTGACGAAGCAGGTGACAGAACGAAAGCCCGGTGCCAACAGCAACTTCCAGCACACGCTCGCCATCCTGCACCTTCGCCCAGACCAGCCCCAGGCGGCGGGCACGGGCCTCCACCAGCACGGCCAGCCAGTCGTGCATTGGCGCGATCCAGGTGTACGCTTTGGAGATATCTTCGGGATTCAGGCGGGCCGGTTGCATGAAGGCCGATTTGTGATTACTCGTTTACAGGCATGTCTCTTTACCCGTTTGCTGCTATTCAAATCCCAAACAAAGGGTGAAGAAGAAACAAGTCGCTTCCTTTCGTGATAGGATTCCTGCTATATTGCACGCGGATTACCGAAATCACCAGACGATGACCGGGAAAATGGTTCGGGATAAAATGTTTTACGGGGGACTGGCGGCGTTGCTGCTTGTCCTGATCGGAGCCGACTTTTTGTATTTCAACACCCTGGGCGAGCCTCAATCCCCGGTTCCTGTAGCAACCGAAGCCACGGCACAGCCCGCGCCCAGGGCCCAGGATGTCACCTGCTTCTTTGACGAAACCAAGGACACCGTCACCGATTACGCGGCGCTGATCAATCCTGAAGATCCCGTCTATGGCAACGAGAACGCCGACCTCACGCTTATCGAGTATTTTGACCCGAACTGCCCCCACTGCAAGCATCTGCATCCCGTCATGAGTGCCACGCTGGCTTCCTACGGAGATCGCATCCGGGTGGTGTACAAGCCGGTGGCCTTGCCTGGATGGACTTGGTCGGTGCCGCAGGTTTCGGCATTGTGGTCGGCGGCAGAGGATGGTAAGTTTAAAGAGATGCTGGACCAACAGTTCGCCATGCAGAAGCAGGGTGGCCTGTCGGTCGAGGAACTCAAAGGCATCGCCAGCGAGATCGGGATGGATGTGGCCAAGATGGAGCAGCAGATCGAAGATGGGGCCTTCAACGACCGGATGATGGGAACGATGCAGCAGGTTCGCCAGATCGGTATGACAGGCGTGCCTGCCGTCCTGCTCAATGGCAAGTTTATCTCGTCGAGTTCACGCAACGAAGCATGCTTTGCCCAGTTGGTCGAATCTTCTTTAGCAGAGAACGGTTGATCACGCTTTTAACGGGTTTTGTCCTCCGCAACTTCTAGCACACCCTTAACAAAACAGCTTCCTATTCAGCACAAGGCATGGCAAAGAAATCATCCAGAAGGAAAGGGTCCAAAGGGCGTCCGGTGCAGCCCGAGAGTCGGTTTGCAGCACACCGTCCAACACTGGAGCGGGTGCTTTTTGTGCTCGCCCTGCTCGGCGTGCTCGTCACGGTGCATCTCTACATCCAGCAAGGGCGCGGCTTCGACCAGGGCTGCTGGGGCTTCAACCCCGGTGACAATGCCGCCAACGCCACCTTCGACTGCGAGGCCGTGACGGAGAGCGAGGCGGGTAAGATCTTTGGCCTCTCCAATGCAATCTGGGGCTTTCTATTTTATGCCTTGCTGGCGGGCATCTCTGCGATCATCGCCCTCGGCAGCGAACAGCGGCGGCTGGTACTGAAACAGGCGCGCGCGGCCATCATCGGTGTCGGTTTCCTCTATTCGTTGTACCTGAGCTACATGCAGTCGTTCGTCATCGGCGAGTTGTGTGCGTTGTGCCTTACCTCGGCGGGCATTGTGTTGTTGTTAACCATCGTGCAGGCGATCTATCTGTTTGGCCCCTCGTCAGATGAGCAGCCTGTGCCAACCACAACGAAGGCGAGTCCGAAGCTGTATGGCAGCATGGTAGCGGTGGTGATCTTGTTGCTGCTGGGCGACTTCGCGTACTTCAGCTCGCTCGAACGCGCCGTCATCACGCCGGAGCTGCCGGTGGCAGAGGCGCGGGCCATCAATGTGGAGACACAGTGTGCCTTCAATGAGGAGTATCAGCCTTTTTCCAACCTGGATGCGCTGATCCAGGACAGCGATGCCGTGCGGGGAAATCCTGACGCGCCGTTGACCATTTATGAGTACTTCGATCCCAACTGTCCCCATTGCAAATCGGTTTTCCCGGTGATGAATGCGCTGGAAAAGAAATACGAAGAACGCTTGCGGTTTGTCTACAAGCCGGTTGCCATCATCGGGGCGCAGTCGGATTTGCAGGTGGCTGCGCTACGGGCCGCTGCCGAAGCAGGCAAGTTTAAGGAGATGCTGGCGCTCCAATTCGAGACCCAGAAGCCCAGCCAGGGCCACACGATGAGCGAACTGGAAGAGTTTGCCAACCAGATCGGGATGGATGGCGAAGACATGGCTCGCCGCATCCGCGATGGCGAGTACCGCAGCGCCATGATGCGGGAGAACCGCCTCTTCGGTCAGATGAATTTGCGAAGCGTGCCGCGCATCATTTTCAATGGACGTGTCGTCGCTTCCCGCTCGCGCTACGTCGAATGTTTCGACCACTTCATTGAAGAAGCTCTGGGTGAGACTACCCCGGCGGCAGAAGCCTCCACCGCCGACACCGCCGCCGTAGCAGATGCGCCAGCGGGATAAGCACCGCGTTTACCGAGCGCTTTGAAAGGGTGCATGTGCGGAATAGCGTTGAAAAAGGCAGAAGCACGTAGGGCAAAAACAGGGGGACATTCGTTACCACACCGAACGCTGGGTCGGAAGGGTCGGCATTCTATGAATGAGCCCCCTATTAGGTTGAAGGTGGGAATACGCTAAAAAATTATGTTGGATGTCCATTATGGAAAAAATAAAAGTTACCTCAACGTATTAAGATCTCATTACGAGAATGGTTGCGTTGGTTGGGTGGAGCAAGTATGTTGAATAAGTCTGCGGCACGTATAACGACGTTTTTATGCGGAGCCGCACACTTTTCTTTTTTTCCTTACCAACCAGAGGTCCCCATGACAAAACAGCTATCACGCCTCAGCCTTGTTTGCTTGTTGATGGTGCCGTTTCTCGGATCTATCACCTTTATGCCGAATACCGCCCAGGCTCAGTTTGAGCCTGTGACCGATGCTTCAGTGGAAGTAGCCTGGACACTCGACCCGCGCGATTTCCCAGATCTCTTTGATCATCCCAATGAGAATGGTGCTTTTGGAACACGAGGTGTGCTCAGTGGCATGGACTTCGATGGAGATGGCAACAAAGAATTTCTCTTTGCGACCGATGAAACACTGGCTCCAGGTGGTCCAGACCCTGGTTTCCTGGATATTTTCCTCTATGAGAACAACGGCGACGACAGCTATGAGCACGTCTGGCATTATACCCACACGATGGCCAGTAACTCGTTGCCGCCTTTGGCCTATGGCGATATCGACGACGATGGGCTGTGGGAGATCTACTTTGGCGTCCCAACCCTGCCGTCTACCGGTGAGGTAGATGATCTCTTTATCTTTGAACAGAATGAGGACGGCACCTTCCCTGTTGAGCCAACAGTGGCATATGGCTACGAGCGGGCCGTGGATGCCGATTTTCGCCCGTCAGGCCTTCAGGTGGTTGACGTAGATGGGGATGGGCAGAAAGAACTGCTTACCCTATCTCGCACAAGCAACAACCGCGAACTCGTTGTCATTGCTCCCGATGCAGGCATCGACGCTTTCGCTACCTTTACAATTGAGTTCGAGGCCGGGAACGATATTCTCATGGGCGGATCGGTTTATGACCTTTCGGTAGTCGATTTCGATGGCGATGGAAATAATGAGATCTGGGTCAACACTTGGGATTTGCTCAGCCTGTCCATTTTTGAAGTCACAGGTCCTGATTCATATGAGTTGCAAGCGGATATCAACCAGGTCACCCCTGACATAGACCATGGATCTCAAAACGTCCATGATCTGCTTTTCTACGACTTAGACAATGACGGGGAGTTAGAGCTTATTTTCCCCACGACCAATGCCGAACTCTATATCATTGAGAACACAGATGATGTATCGACCCTGACGGGTGACAGCTTCATTGATGTCGGGTATTTCATTCCGGCGGATGTAGCTTCAGGGCGTCATGACGACAACGGACGGGGAGCCGACCTGGGCGACCTGGATGGCAATGGAAAGATCGACATCATCCTGTCTGGCTATCGTAGTGAGCGCATCTATCGGGCTGAGTACAACGGTAGCGGCAGCATTACCGACTCGACCAGTTATACCTGGACCACGATTCTCAACAGCGATGCAGGCGATGACGAGCCCTTGGAGCAGTATTATCCGCTCACTATCACCGATGATCTCGACGGCGATGGATTCAATGAGATTATCATTACCAATCGGGGGGCCAGTGAAACGGATCAACCGATCATTGTCATTCTCGAATCAACCGGTGTTCAGACGGATATAGAAGAGAACGAGACGCCGTCAAGCTTCGCGCTGAAGCAGAACTATCCAAACCCGTTCAATCCCTCGACCACCATTGAGTATGAGTTACCCGCAACGGCTACCGTTTCTGTTCGGGTATACAACCTCATGGGGCAGGTCGTACGGACGCTCGTGAGCGGGCAGATCCAGACCCTCGGTCGCCACAGTGTGACGTGGAACGGTCGTAGCGATGCCGGTACGCCGGTGGCGAGCGGCACGTATCTCTATTCGCTAGAATTCAACGGCACCATCCAGACGCGCCCGATGACGCTCATCAAGTAAGCCGGTTGATGTGCCTTATTGGTCATTGAAGCAGGCCCCGAATCGTGCAGCGCTACGGTTCGGGGTTTGCTTTGGGGTGTTCGTTTTGACCGGCACGTTATTTTTGTGCAATCTTGATCGCAATCGCGGCAGCGAGGTTGTACCTTGCTGCGGGTGCGTTGGCACCGGCTCTATGCCCTTCTATCCTTAATAATGAGCACCGCCATTATGCCAGTCGCTTCACAATCAGATCGCCTTACACAGACCGAACTCGACGACCTTTCTATCAACACCATCCGTTTCCTCGCGGTCGATGCGGTACAGGCCGCCGACAGCGGGCATCCCGGCTTGCCGATGGGAGCCGCTCCGATGGCCTACCTGCTCTGGACGCGCCATTTGCGTCACAATCCAGAAGATACCCAGTGGCCGAACCGCGACCGCTTCGTGCTATCCGCCGGGCACGGCTCGATGTTGCTCTACGCGCTGCTGCACCTGACAGGCTACGACCTGCCGATGGAGGAGTTGAAAAACTTCAGGCAGTGGGGCAGCAAAACGCCGGGTCATCCCGAAAACTTCGTGACCCCCGGTGTGGAGACGACGACAGGGCCGCTGGGGCAGGGGTTCGCAAACGCGGTCGGCATGGCGATTGCCGAGCGGTTTTTGGCAGCCACCTTCAACCGTCCCAATTTTCCAATTATCGATCATCACACCTATGCCATTGTCTCCGACGGTGATCTGATGGAAGGTATTTCGCACGAGGCGGCGTCGCTGGCAGGGCACCTGGGCTTGGGCAAGCTCGTCTTTTTCTACGACGACAATCATATTTCCATCGATGGCAGCACCGATCTCGCGTTCACAGAAGACCGAGGCAAGCGTTTTGAGGCTTACGGATGGCACGTTCAGCATGTGGCAGATGGCAACGACCTTGATGCCATTGAAGCGGCCATCGAGAACGCGAAGGCGGAGACGGATCGTCCGTCTATCATCATGGTGCGCACGGTTATTGGATTTGGGAGCCCCAACAAAGCGGGTACTGCCGATGTGCATGGTTCGCCGCTGGGTGAGGATGAGGTGACGCTGACGAAGAAAAACCTGGGCTGGCCCGAAGATGCCACATTCTACGTCCCCGAGGGGGTGAGCGAGCACATGCGCGAAGCCGTAGAGCAAGGAGCCAAGCAGCAGAAAGCATGGAGCGATCTGCTCAATGACTATCGGGAAAGCTATCCCGATGCAGCGCGGCAACTCGAAGCCTGGCTCGACGGCAGGCTGACCGATGATTGGGAAGCCGCTTTGCCCACCTTCAGCGAAAAAATGGCAACACGGGCCGCCAGTGGCAAGGTGCTCGACGCCATCATCCCTGAACTCGGTAACCTCATCGGTGGCTCGGCAGACTTGACGCCCTCCAACAAGACGCGGGCGAAGGTGCAGGAGGATTTTCAGAAGGACAACCCGGAAGGCGGCTATATCCGCTTTGGGGTGCGCGAGCATGGCATGGCGGGGATCTGCAACGGGATCGCCCTGCATGGTGGCTTGCGGCCGTATTGTGGCACCTTCCTCATCTTCAGCGACTACCTGCGCCCGTCGATGCGGCTCAGCGCGCTCATGCACCAGCCCGTCATTTACGTTTTCACGCACGACTCCATCGGGCTGGGTGAGGATGGCCCGACGCATCAGGCCGTCGAACATTATATGGCGCTCCGGGCTATTCCCAACCTTCGCTTCATCCGTCCCGCTGACGCCAACGAAACCGCTGAGGCCTGGCGCGCTGCGCTGCAATGCACCAACGCGCCAACCGCGCTCGCCCTCACCCGCCAGGGCTTACCTTCGTTCGACCGGGAGAAAATGGCTCCGGCGTCGGGCCTCCAGCAAGGCGCGTACATTCTCAGCGACAGTGATGGTACGCCCGATCTGATTCTCATGGCCTCTGGCAGCGAAGTACAACTTGTAGTGGAGGCGGCAGAAACGTTGCGCGGCGAAGACGTAAACGTGCGTGTTGTCAGCATGCCGTCCTGGGAATTGTTTGAAGACCAGGACGAGGAGTACCAAGAGAAGGTGTTGCCTGCTGCCGTTACCAAGCGTGTGGCCGTAGAAGCGGGCGTGACGCTGGGCTGGGAGCGTTACGTAGGGCCGGAGGGAGCCATCATCGGCCTGGATCACTTCGGCGCTTCAGCCCCTGGGGATGTGCTGTTTGAGCAGTATGGCTTCACTGTCGAAAACGTATTAAAGCACGCCCGCACCGTGCTTGGCAAATAGGCTGTTCTGCTTATGGCTTGGCAGTGGCAACCAGCACCAGCTCCAGGTGGATGTCATCATCAACGAGGTCATTGGTCAGGCGAGAGCCGCGATACGCCACGCCCCACCGCTGCCGGTCGATGCTGAACTGGGCTGTGGCCCATACTTTTTTGTTCGAGAGGGCCGAGAAGGTGGCTGCAAACGTGACCGGGTGGGTTTGTCCGCGCAAGGTCAAGTCGCCCGTAATCTGATGGTGGGTCTCGTTTTCCTGGCTCTTCGTCAGCGTAAACTGGGCGGTGGGGTAGGTCGCTACGGCAAAGAAGTCATCATCCATTAGGTGGTTGCGCAGCCGCTTTCGAGGAATCGGGTCGCTCTTGGGAATGTCTGTCACTTCAATCGTGTTCATATCGATGACAAACGATCCTGCTGTGACAGCCGCATCTTGCACCGTGAGTGTACCTGACGCCAACCATACGATCCCTTCGTGTTTTCCCAGGCCCCAGAATTTGGTGCCTCTCCATCGAATGATAGAGCGCTCCGTATCCACATGAAGCTTGTCGCCCTCCGACAGGTTGACGGATCGGGCCGGTAGCGTCATCGGTGGATTAGAAGGAGCATTTTCAGCGCAGCCGACGAGCAGCAGGGATCCTATGAGCAGCAACCATTTCATTGGTCTGTGGGGTGTTGTTCGAGAACAATGTCGCGGGTGCCATGCCAGACGCCCTCTGCATTGCGGGTCAGCCGGATGATGCCGGAGCCACCCCGATTCTGCGCATCTCTCTGGATGTTGGCTGTCACATGCGGGTCGTCCTCGAACAGTATTTCGTCGATCCAGTATTCCCGGTGGTTGGGTTCTTTGATGGTCATGTGGATGTGGGC
>Ga0102947_1000890_pt1 | contig 10395 bp, 3 predicted proteins | sample SalPon2A_A_D2_MG_FD_78210 | JGI IMG/M metagenome (GOLD analysis project Ga0102947, IMG submission 78210) | Soil microbial communities from South San Francisco under conditions of wetland restoration - Salt Pond MetaG R2A_A_D2_MG | ecosystem: Environmental > Terrestrial > Soil > Wetlands | place... | reverse complement strand
TCCATATATTGAGTTTAAAATTATTGAAGGCCTAACATATACACTAAATACGTTTGCAGAATCTAGAAATCAGTTTTTTGGAAGATTTACCTCAAGTGACTATATAGATGGGGATCCAAGTACTGCCCAAATACAAAAACAATCCTCTACAAATTATCTTGTAGATAATATTTTAAATTTTAAAAGGGATTTCGGAAAGCATGGTATTAATGCAACATTTGTTTATGGGTTTCAAAATTTTGAATATGAACAGTTAGATGCTTTTTCAGATAAGCTAGCAACTGATTTGTTAGGATACAATGGTATTGATGACACTGCTACTGATGATCAAAGAATAACTTGGGATACAGATGAAGGCGGAAGAGCATATTATGTAGGTAGAGTAGGTTATGATTATGATGACAGATATGTTGTAACACTTACGCTTCGTAGAGATGGATCTTCAAGGTTTGTTGGAGACAATAAATGGGGTAATTTTCCGTCGGCTTCTGTAGCATGGAATGTCCATAATGAAAGTTTCTGGGGAGATGATAGTTTATTTGATTTTTTGAAGTTGAGATTAAGCTATGGAGAGCTTGGTAATGACAGAATAGGAACATACAGATATTTAGCTAACCCAACAGTAGTCCGTTCTACAATACTTGTTGATCAAGATGGTGACCCAAACACTACTGATGACGTAGTAGAGGAGAATATTGTAGGTTATGCAAAAAATACACTTGCAAATCCTTATCTAAAATGGGAAACCAGTAAGCAAGTTAACATTGGAGTTGATTTTGGACTTTTTAATAATCGATTATCTGCTACTATAGACGTATATAAAACTAAAACTACAGACATATTATTACCAGAAATAATTCCTGTAATAAATGGTTATGAAAGTTATATCAATAATATTGGTGAAACAGAAAACCGTGGTGCTGAAGTCACATTAAGAGGTACCATTATAGATGGTGATGATTTTAAATGGGATGCTGCTATAAATTGGGCAACAGATCAAAATGAAATTGTCAGATTAAGTCAAGGCAATGTTGACGAAAATGGTCAGCCAGTAGATGACCCAGCAAATGGCTGGTACATTGGTCAGAGTATTGGAGTTATATACAATTATGATTATCAGGGTGTTTGGCAAACTGAAGAAGCTGCAGATGCTGCTGTTTTTAATCAAGTACCAGGTGATGCTAAATTCAGAGATGTTAATGGAGATGGTAACATAACACCAGGAGAAGATAGAGTATTTTTGGGCAATACTACTCCAGATTGGTATGGCGGTATTACAAATACATTTTCTTATAAAGGCTTTGAATTATCAGTTTTACTTGAAGCCGTAGAAGGTATTCAAAGAGTCAACAATTTTATTGGAGGTTACACAGGTAGAGGTAACCAGGTAAACATTGACTATTGGACTCCAGACAACCCAAGTAATGCATATCCAAGAGTTGGTGGTTCAGGAAACTATGATGGTGGTAGAGGAAATGCAGTAAAAACTCAAGATGCTTCGTTTTTAGCATTAAGAAATATTTCTTTATCTTATAATGTTCCAAAATCATTTTTGGATAGAACTTTTGTTAAAGCCATGTCGTTATATTTAAGAGGTAATAACTTAAAATACTGGACAGATTTTGAAAATTCATATTCTCCTGAAGTTGGAATAGGTAGCTACCCTATATTAAGAACATGGACTTTAGGAGCATCTATAACATTCTAAAAAAAAAATTATGAAAAAATTTAAATTTTATTTACTTATTTTATCATTACTGCTTGTTTTTACAAGTTGTGAGGATGATATAATTAATTTGGAACCTACGGATTTCCTTCCCACAAATATTGCTGTTGCAAATATTGAAGGTTTAGAAACATCAATGCTATCGGTTTATGTACAAGCAAGATCGTTGCATGAGAATAATGAGATTTCACTTTACAAGCAATGTGGAACAGATATAGTGACTTCTGGTACACACATGGTTGATGTAAATACTGGAGGAATGCTTGGAATGATGGAATATGGAAACGGCTTTGATGCTTCTAGTGGATCATTAGAAGATATCTTTAACGGTTTGTACTTGTCATTAGACAGATGTAATGTTGTTATTGCCTATGGTGGCAATTTTGAAGCAGATAGTCCAGCAGAAGAAGAAAGAAAAAATAAGATAATAGGAGAGGCTTATGCCTTACGAGCTTATGTTTATTTAGAATTGGCAGAAAGATGGGATAACGCTGTTATTACCGAATTAGCAGAAACTGTTGACGATATTGTTTTTACAGCAGATTTATCTGGTAGAGATGCATTGATGCAACAAGTAGTAGATGATGCTACAGCAGCCGTACCATTATTAAAGTCTAGAATGGAAAATGGCGATGTTGGAGCGCCTTCTAAAGATTTGGCATATTTACTATTAGCCAAAGCTCAAATGTGGTTAGGTAATTATCCTGAAGCGGCTGCAGCCGCAGAAGGCGTTTTAGCTCAAGGAGGTATTCTACAACCACTTGATGGAATTTTTGGAACAGAAGGTGGTAAAACTGGTGAAGAAAATAATGCTGAATTAATATTTTCTTGGATATTCAATCCGGCTGACCAGAATAGACCACAGCGTACAGTTCAAATGTATGTTCCCCTATATGATAGAGTTCCTGGTGTTGCCAGAACTTTAGAACAAGGAGGAAGACCTTGGTCAAGATTGTCTCCATCAGCCTATTATTGGACTCTTTTTGAAGAAGGTGATGGTCGTTTGGATGCATGGCATATTTCAAGATGGCTTGTAGATGACCCTGATAATATTGACCCTTCTTTTGGCGATATTCAAGAAGGAGATTATTTAACAGTAGAATCGGAATATTTTCAAAATTGGGCTTCAAACGATAGAGAAGCACGTTATTTAGAACCTACCACAACAAAAACCTGGGAAGATGCTACTTATGGTAGATTGGCATCGGAAGCCCAAGGCTTTAGAAATGTAATTGTATATAGGTTGACTGAAGCTTATATCATAGGAGCTGAAGCGCATTGGAGAAATGGAAATGATGCTAGAGCTTTGCAACTTCTTAATACATTAAGAGAAAGAGCTTTTGGAGATTCTTCCCATAATTTTGGAAGTGTAGATTTAGAAACTATAATAGAAGAGCATGCTCGAGAGTTAGGTCATGAAGGTCATCGTTGGGCTTTCTTAAAACGTTTAGGATTACTAATCGAGAGAACAAGAATGTATAATCCAAGTGCGTCTCCTAATATTCAAGATAAGCATGTTAGATGGCCAATTCCTCAAAATTTTGTTGATCAGCTTGGTGTAGACCAAAATGATGGATACTAAAAATATTAGAACATTATGAAAAAAAATATTAAAAAATTATTTTATTTAGTTACAGTTTTAACACTATTCATCTCAACGGTTAGCTGTAATGATGATGAATCTTTCATTGAAGTAGTAGTAGGTGGAAGTGATACAATGGCAGCTTATCCATTGGATCAAGTAATGCTACAAGGAACAAATTTTGATCAGGTACAATTTGTTTTTGTAGCAGATAAGCAAGCTGACTTTCAACTTGGAGAAGGAACAATGACATTAACTGTGCCAGAGAATGCACCAATTGGTCAAACAAACATTACTTTGGCTATGATTGATGATTATAGAGTCACGTATCCCTTTGAAGTTTTGTTAAGACCAATTCCACAATTTGAAAGGTTTGACGCTTGGGTACCAGTTGGAGGAGACTTAACAATAACTGGTTTAAGTTTTAATTCTGAATATAATCCAGTTGTTACTATAGATGGTGTTGAAGCTACTATTACTTCAAATACTAATACCGAACTTGTTGTAACGGTTCCTGGAGTTCCTGATGATGAATTTTTAGACATTACAATAACTTCTATACATGGTAGCACAACAGCAGACACTCCTTTTGTTGCTCGTGAAAATGTGTTAGCCAATGGTGATCTTTATGATGGTTCAGGTGATGATTTCTCTAATTGGGAAAAACTAAATGGAGGAGATCGAATGACTGCAGTAACTGGATCAGATGCTTTTGCTGGCGGAAGATCAATGAGAGTTGATCCAGCTTCAGGTAATCCTTGGGATAACCAATTTGCATCAGATGGTGTTCAATTAGATTTCGGAGAAGAATACACATTAATATTATGGGCTAAAGCTATTGATACTGATCCTTTCATGAGATTTTCAATTTCTCAATTTGATGGTAATGGTGCTGATTATTTTTATGGTGCAGATCAAGTATTTACAAATGCATGGGCACCATATACTTGGACATTTACAGTGACCAATGATTTGCCATCACACAGGGCTGTTCTTGATATGGGAGCAACAACAGGAGCATTCATGATAGATCATATTGCGTTAGTACCAGGAGCATTTGGTGCTCAAGCTGGAGTTCCAGAAGAATTAATGAATGGAAGTTTTGAAGATGGATTGACAGGTTGGGAGACACTAAATGGCACTCATGATGTATCTACAGATTCCTATTGTGGTACTACATCCATGACGGCTACTGGAGCAGGTGGTAATCCTTGGGATACACAATTAGCTTCAACTCCTATGCTTCTAACTGTTGGAACAGAATATGAGATTAGTTTCTGGGCTAAAGCTGCAGGACCTGACGGTATCTTCAGAGTATCAATGTCACAGTTTGATGGAAATGGTGCAGATTACTTTTATTCACCAGATTTAGACATCCCAGAAGATTGGGCTTATTTCTCTTTTGTAACAACGGCTCAAACTACAGCTTCAGGTGATCATAGGTTACTTTTTGATATGGGAGCTACCACACAGACATTCTTTGTAGATGGCGTTAGTGTTAAAGAGTATGATCCTCCAGCTAGTGAATATGTAAATAGTGATTTTGAGGATGGTTTAAATGGTTGGGAAACATTAAACGGCACTCATGATATTAGTACTGATTCACATACTGGTTCAGGAGCATTGACAGCAACAGGAGCTGGTGGTAATCCTTGGGATACCCAATTGGCATCCGATCCAGTAGCGCTTACAGTTGGTCAAGACTATAAAATTAGCTTCTGGGCAAAAGCGGCAGGACCTGATGGTGTGTTTAGAATTTCTATGTCACAATTTGATGGAAATGGAGCAGATTTCTTCTATTCTCCAGATTTGGAGATTCCTGAGGATTGGTCATACTTCTCATTCATAACTACAGTACAAGCTACAGCATCTGGAGATCATAGACTGCTCTTTGATATGGGTGCTACAACACAAACATTTTTTGTAGATGATGTAGTAGTTGCTGAATATGATGGGTGTGAATAGTTATATTATTTTGAATTAGTCACTCAACAACTAAATTATTTTCACTTAAAAAACCGTCAGCCATTTTCTTAACTGACGGTTTTTTATATTTTTAAGTATTAAATAATAATTCATAATGAAACGATTTGTATTGCTTTTAAATATCTTATTAGTTATAGGATGCACAGAGACTTCTGTTAAGAAAAAAACCACAACTGAAAAAAACCTTTTTACTTCTGTTCCAAGTTCGCAGACCAATATTGATTTTATAAACACTGTGACGGAAACATTTGATTTTAATGGACTAAATTACTCATATACCTACAATGGAGGTGGAGTTGCTGTCGGCGATATAAATAATGATGGGCTTCAGGATATATATTTTGTGTCCAATCAACAATCAAATAAACTTTATATCAACGAAGGAGATTTTGAATTTGAAGATAGTACTTCTAAATCTGGCACAGAAGATTCAGATGGTTGGAGTACAGGTGTGACCATGATAGATATAAATAATGATGGTTGGATGGATATATATGTATGTAAATCTGCTTCATTAGATAATGAGAATTTACGAAGGAATAAACTTTTTGTAAATCAAAAGGATGGTACTTTTATAGAAGAAGCTAAAAAATGGGGATTAGACGACAATGGGTTTTCTATTCAATCTTATTTTTTTGATTATGATAAAGATGGAGATTTAGATATGTATTTGGTTAACCATCGTCAAGATTTTCCAAGCGCACAGAATCTAGAAAATATTAAGGAAAGAAAATATCATCCTGAAACTTCTGATCACTTGTATAGAAATGATGGAAATGTATTTACAGATGTAACCTTGAAATCAGGTGTTTTAAATAAAGAATATGGTTTAAGCGCTTCAATAGGCGATTTTAATAATGATGGTTGGTTGGATATTTATGTAGCTAACGATTTTATTACACCAGACTATCTATATATCAATAATAAAAATGGCACATTTTCTAATCAAATAAATACACGATTAAAACATACATCATATAGTAGTATGGGTTCAGATTATGCAGACATAAATAATGATTTACTTCCTGATTTATTGGTTGTGGACATGTCTGCTGAAGATCATAGACGTGGAAAACAAAACATGCCAAGTATGAATACCAGTGGTTTTTGGAGAATGGTAAACGAAGGTTATCACTATTCTTATATGTCTAACGTTTTAAATTTAAATGAAGGCAATGGTGCATTTAGCGATATTGCGCAAATCTCTGGAATTTCTAAAACAGATTGGAGTTGGGCACCACTTATTGCCGATTTTGATAATGATGGTTATAAAGACATTTTTGTCACCAATGGTATAAAACGAGAACTCGGAAATCAGGATTACAGACGAATTTTAAAAGAAAAGCAAGATTCTTTAGGTGGTACGATGACAATAGATCAGATTTTAAATACAATGCCTTCAGAAAAATTGCTCAATTACGCTTTCAGGAATAATGGAGATTTGTCTTTTTCTAAAGTTATGAACGAATGGGGTTTAAATAAAAAAGTAAATTCCAATGGAGTTGCTTATGGCGATTTAGACAATGATGGCGATTTGGATTTAGTATTAAACAATCTCGAAGAAGAAGCTCTTGTTTATAAAAACAATTCAGTTGGAAACTTTATTAATATCAAACTTATTGGTGACGAAAAAAATGTCAATGCCATTGGCGCTAAAGTAAAAGTGTATACAGATAATAAAGAACAATATCAAGATCTATTTTTGTCAAGAGGTTACCAATCATCTGTTAGTAATATTATTAATTTTGGATTTGGTGATGAAGAATTAATAAATAGAATTGAAGTGATTTGGGGAGATGACTCTGTTCTTGCCGCAGATAATGTTGAAGTTAATCAAACACTTACTTTTAATAAGAAAGATTTTAAGTTTGACGGAGAAATAGAGAAAAAAGTTCCTCAACACTTTGCGGTAGTGAACCCAAATCAACTCGGGATAGATTTTGTTCATCAGGAAAATCCATTTAACGATTTTGCCCTTCAAACTTTAATGCCGCAAAAGCAATCACAACAAGGGCCAGCATTTTCAGTTACTGATATAAATGGTGATAGTTTGGACGATTTCTTTATTGGAGGAGCTTTAAATCAATCTGCTGCAATGTATATACAAAATAGTGAGGGTAGATTCTCTAAAGCCAATGAAACATTATTTGAAAATGAAAAAAAATATGAAGATTTTGGTTCGTTGTTCTTTGATGCAGATGAAGATGGAGATTTAGATTTATACATCACTTCAGGAGGCTATGAGTTAGATAAAAATAGTGCCTTACTTCAGGATAGATTATATATAAATGATGGTCAAGGAAATTTCAATAAAGGAACTCTTCCTAAAATGTTAACAGCTACCAAAAGTGTAGAAGCATTTGATTATGATAATGATGGTGACCAAGATTTGTTTGTTGGTGGTCGTGTTATTCCTGGACAGTATCCAATAGCACCACGATCTTACATTCTCGAAAACAATAATGGAGATTTTATTGATGTTACAGAAAAGGTATTACCAGAATTTTTTGAAATCGGTATTGTAAACGATTTATTGTTTTCAGATTATGATAATGATGGAGATAAAGACCTTTTTGTAATTGGTGAGTGGATGCCAATTACATTATTTGAAAATAATAATGGAGCTTTTCAACTTAAGGATGTTGAGTCATTTCATAAGACTGAAGGTTGGTACAATACAATCAAGGAAGTAGATTTAGATGCAGATGGAGATTTGGATTATTTAGTAGGAAACCTTGGCGATAACAACAAGTTTCATCCATCTGTAGAAAAACCATTACATGTTTATGGAAATAATTTTGATGACAATGAAACTTATGATATGATTTTAAGCAAGATTTACAAAGGAAAATTAGTGCCAGTTAGAGGAAAAGAATGCTCTACAGAGCAAAACCCTTTTGTAAGTGAAAAAATAAAATCTTACAAAGAATTTGCACATTCTACATTGGCAGATATTTATGGAGAAGAAGTATTAGAAGATTCTTATCATAAAATAGTTTACAATTTTAGTTCTGTTTATTTAATAAATAATGGCAACGGAAATTTTGAAATTAAGCATTTACCAGTAGCGGCTCAAATTGGGCCAACCATGTCTTTTGAAATTACAGACATTAATAATGATGGTCATCAAGATGTGATAGGCATAGGAGCTATTCATGAAGCTGAAGTTGAAACCGTTAGGTATGATTCTAACACAGGATATATTTTACTAGGTGATTCAAAAGGTAATCTAACGCCATATAATGACATTAGCTTTTATAATGAGTATAATGCAAAAACGATGAGACAAATTAAAATAGGAAATGACATGTGCTATTTAATTGCTAACAATGATGGACCTCTTAAAATTTTAAGAACAAAATAGAATGAAAAACTTTTTAAAAAGTAGAATACTTCTAACATTATTAGTATTTGGTTTTTCTATTTTTATTAAAGCTCAAATAAAACTTCCAGAGTTAATTAGTGATGGCGTAGTACTACAACGTGACCAAGAAATCAAAATTTGGGGATGGGCTTCTTCAGAAGAATCTATAACCCTAACTTTCAAAAGCGAGAAACATAAAACAAAAGCCAATAAAAATGGAGATTGGTCAATTATACTACCTGCTCAAGAAGCAGGAGGACCATATAAAATGGTCTTAAAAGGAAAGAACAAAGTTGAAGTCAATGATATTCTTTTTGGTGACGTTTGGTTGTGTGCAGGACAATCAAACATGGTTTTAAATATGGAACGCGTAAAAGAACGATATCCAAATGAAGTTACCAATGATAATTATCCTGAAATACGTAACTTTTTCATTCCAACAAAAACTAATCTGGAAGGTCCACAAAAGGATTTACCACCTGGAGAATGGAAACCAGCAGTTGGAAAAGATTTATTGGGAATAGGTGCTCTCACATATTTTTTTGCGAAAGATCTATATAAAAAATATCATATCCCAATAGGTATTATTAATTCTAGTGTTGGAGGCACACCAATTGAATCATGGATTAGTGAAGATGGTTATAAAGAATTCCCCAAACAACTTGTGATCATTCAAAAAAATAAGGATACTGCTTATATTAATTCTGTAACTACGAGGCCAAGTTTCACTGGTAATAACTCACAACTTCAAGACAATGGACTAATTGGAGATGTAAAATGGTATAATATTAATTATATTCCTAAAGGATGGAATAGCTATAACGTACCGGGTTTTTGGGAAGACCAAGGTGTGAAAGATTTGAATGGAGTTGTTTGGTTTAGAAAAGAAATGGATGTTCCAGAATCTATGATAGGATTTGATGCAAACTTGTATTTGGGTCGTATTGTTGATGCTGATGAAGTATATGTAAACGGAACAAAAGTCGGTAATATTACTTATCAATATCCACCAAGGCGTTATATCATTCCAAGTGATGTTTTAAAAACTGGCAAAAATATAATTACAGTTCGTGTAACAAATTATGGCGGTAAAGGTGGATTTGTTCCTGACAAACCATATTATTTAACATCGAATAGTCAGGATATTGATCTTAAAGGAACTTGGCAATATAAAGTAGGGCAAGTATTCCCACCATTTAGAGGAGTATTTGGTGATGGATATTTTGTAGTACAAAACCAGCCAACATCACTATATAATGCCATGATAGCACCAATAAAAAACCAAAAGATTAAGGGAATACTTTGGTATCAAGGTGAATCAAATACTGGTAATCCAAAGTCTTATGGTAAATATCTAAAAACCTTAATCAAGGATTGGCGTTCTCAATGGAACAATGAAAACTTACCATTTTTATATGTGCAATTAGCAAATTTTCAGGATGTAGATTATCTACCTACTGAAAGTAATTGGGCAGAAATGAGACATCAACAGCTACAAGCTTTATCTGTACCAAATACAGCTATGGCAGTTGCAATAGATTTAGGAGAATGGAATGATATTCATCCTTTGAATAAAAGGGATGTTGGAAAACGTTTAGCGCTTGGTGCGATGAAGTTAGCCTATGGTGAAAACATTGTGCATTCAGGACCTATTTATAAATCATCAAAAATTGAAGGCGATAAAATTATATTGTCGTTTAATTCTGTTGGAAGTGGATTAATATCTATTGATGATGA
>Ga0102947_1000889_pt1 | contig 10396 bp, 6 predicted proteins | sample SalPon2A_A_D2_MG_FD_78210 | JGI IMG/M metagenome (GOLD analysis project Ga0102947, IMG submission 78210) | Soil microbial communities from South San Francisco under conditions of wetland restoration - Salt Pond MetaG R2A_A_D2_MG | ecosystem: Environmental > Terrestrial > Soil > Wetlands | place... | reverse complement strand
TTGCTGAGACGATACATCGGGCCATTAGCACGCCGGGCCTGTGGGCATCCTTGCAACAGGGTATCCCCGAGATGTACAAGATCGAAGAGTCGATGCAAACGCTGAGTCACATCTATCAATCGCTCATTAAAAGATACGCGGAAGCGTGATCGCGATGGCTTTCTCCATTGAAAATGTAAAGCGCCTGTTCAAGCTGGAGCCCGGCGAGTCAAAAGGTGAGAACGTCCAGAAGGATGTTCCTGCAGCGGTATCCGAAGGCGTGCGAAGTGCCGCATGGCTCGCGCCGGACACCTTGCTGCTGGTCATTCGGCATCCTTCGGACGATCTTGCCCTCGCAGTGACATCGCGGGATGTGGGTTCATCACCTGACGTGCACTTTTGGGGCTATAGCACCAATCATTGCCTCGTCATGGTATCAGGTGTCGATGATCCAATGGAAGCTTTCAGCCTTACGCTGGGTGAACATCGCATCACAGGCCAAGAGATCATGAAGGCCGTCCATGATCTCCCCACGTTGATACGGGAAAACCTCGCTGGGCTAAAGCCCTCCGTACGGGAGCAGATTGTGGCGTTTATGGGGTCGAGCCTATCATGGGGGGCGGACCCGCACCTGATTGCCAGCATACATCTCATACGCGAAACCCTGCGCGAGCGGTTGCCTTACTGTGAAACCCAACGCGACCTGCCGCAGGGTATGCACATTGATGCGCTGCTTGCTATAGACGACCGGTCGTTCTATGTGAAAGGATGGGTGTGGGATAGCGAAGCTACCGTCACCCGTGTTATTGCGGAGTCGCCTCTGGGGAGTCGGATTGAACTGCAAGATAAATTGACATGGTATCCGCGTACCGACATTGTCAAATACTATGGTGGGGAAGGGCGGGATGAAAAAGAACCAGGCTTCGTCGGTTATTTCCAAACGGAACATCCTGGTCATCCATCTGACAGTTGGATCTTCGAGATGCATAACAGCGAAGGTACCGCCTGGCAGAAAAAAGCACCTACTGTCACGCAGGATGTACGCAAGGTACGGAATGCTATTCTGGGTGATATCGACTTGCGCAAGCCTCATTCAGATGAGGTACTCAAGAAGCATCTTTTCCCTGCCATCAACACATTGCAGGAACGGTATCGAAAGACCGTAGAAATCGAGTGCGTCGACCAGTATGGCAAGCCGCACCCGGCTGCGGATACGTCCATCGTCGTGCCTCTTTACAAACGTATCGACTTTCTTGAGCAACAACTCGCCCAATTCGCGCTTGACGCAGAAGTGCAGGCGACGGATCTGATCTATGTGCTCGATTCGCCAGAAATGGAGGACCAGCTCAGGAAATATGCCCGGCAGCTCTATCGCCTTTACCGCATTCCTTTTCGCATTGTCACGCTCAATCGCAATGCGGGCTTCTCGACGGCCAACAACCTGGGAGCTTCTCTGGCTCAAGGGCGGCGGCTTCTCCTGCTCAACTCAGATGTGCTTCCCGACCAACCTGGTTGGCTTGGCTCAATGGTTTCGTTCTATGATGCCCGGCCGAACATCGGAGCGTTGGGGCCCAAGCTGTTGTATGAGGACGACTCCCTACAGCATGCAGGCATGTATTTTCTCCGGCAAGACGGGGAGGCGGAATGGGAGAACATGCACTACTTCAAGGGACTGCATCGGCAGTTACCAGCGGCCAACGAAGCGCGTCCTGTACCGGCGGTGACGGGTGCCTGCCTGATGATTGACCTGCAACTCTATCAAGACCTGGGAGGGCTACAGGGAATCTACGTACAGGGCGATTATGAAGACTCCGACCTGTGTCTGCGGCTCATCCAGGCGGGTTACGAGAATTGGTATGTCCCGGAGGTGGAATTGTACCACCTGGAAGGGCAGTCGTATCCGAGTAGCGTACGCCACCGTGCCCAGCAATACAACCGGTGGTTGCATACCTACCTGTGGAACAAGGACATCGGAGCCATTATGGCTGAAAGGGTACCCGGATCCTTCGCGCAGAGGATGGTCCCGGCCGAGCATTAAGCAGAGTCACCAGATGTACTAAGCCAAGCATACAGTAGGCAAAGAGATGGCGAAAACCATTGTGATAGCAGGCTCTCTGGCGCAACGACCAAGGCAGGGAGGACATACCTGGGTATTTCTGCAATACCTGCTCGGCTTTAAGCGGCTCGGGTATAATGTGCTTTTTCTGGACTGGCTCGCGCCAGAGATGTGCGTGGATGAGGCAGGGCAACCTTGTCCCTTTGGGGCTTCACTGAACCTACGTTATTTCCAGAACGTGATGGCCCAATTCGGCCTTGAAGGAGCCTATTCGCTTGACTACAACCACGGTGAAGCGTATGTGGGCCTGTCCCGACAGGATGTGCTAGAGCGCACGAAGCAATCCGCCTTCCTCTTCAACGTCATGGGATTTCTGGAGGATGAGGAGATACTGGCAACCGCTCCGCACACCGTTTTTCTTGATATTGATCCTGGGTTTGGGCAGATGTGGTGGGCGCTGGGGCTGAGCGACCTCTTTGGCGGCCACGATAGTTTTGTCACCATTGGCGAGAACATCGGAACGCCCGAATGCGATGTGCCAACCTGCGGAATCGACTGGATCACCACACCACAACCGGTGGTGCTAGATTGCTGGCCCGTACAGCCAGCTGCCCCTAATACCCATTTCACAAGCGTTGCTTCCTGGCGTGGTCCCTTCGCGCCCATCGTGTATGACGGGCACACGTATGGGCTACGCGTACACGAGTTTCGCAAGTTCTTTCAACTACCATCCAGGAGCAAGGCGTCGTTTGAGCTGGCTCTTGCCATCCACGCTGCTGAGGAAAAAGATATCGCCTCGCTCGCGGAAAATGAGTGGCACCTCGTGGATCCTCTGGCTGTGGCGGGGGATCCCTGGAGCTATCGCCGCTACATCCAGCACTCCATGGCCGAATTCATGGTTGCCAAGGGGCTTTATGTCCAGACCCGAAGCGGCTGGTTTAGTGATCGCAGCATCTGCTACCTTGCCAGCGGTCGCCCTGTTGTAGCACAGGATACGGGCCTCCCTGATCACTACCCCACAGGTGAGGGGCTGCTCACCTTCAGCAGCCTGGATGAAGCCACCGATTGCATAGCCAAGATCACGCATGATTACAACCGACACGCCCGCGCCGCCCGGATGCTGGCGGAGGCGTTTTTTGATTCGGATATAGTTTTGACACAGCTGTTAAAACAGCTAACCGCGGTGACGACACCTAGTGTCTAACCCGATCCTTCCATAAAGCTGTTGTAAGGCGGCAGATATTGACAAGTAGCCATGTACATGAAATCATTCACGCCACGCGTTGCCTTGCTAAGAGGTTTTGTCCTGCTTGGCCTGCTGCTTTTCTTGTGCGCACATCCTGCCCAGAGTACACCATCGCCAAAGATGATTCTTACAGGCGAGGAGGAGGTCAATCCCTGGGTTATTGTGGTCTACTCCTCTGCAGATCGGGGACGAGCAGAAGCCGCTGCACGACAGTTTCGGACCCGTCTGCCGGAGCAGGATATTGAGATCTTGCTCTTGATGCAGTCACGTACGGCTCCCTACAGGGTCGCTATCGGGTCCTTTCCGTCGTTAGAATCAGCCAAGTCTGCCCGATCTGGTATGCGAGGCTTGCCGGGAGACGCATGGTTTTGGGAAGTGCCTCCACATGCTGTTGGGTTATACCGTCCCTTGTCGCACCTGGCGGTGGCGCCAGTGCCTCTCTCGTTCGACAAAGATGTACAGATGGCACCTTCGACCCTACTGCAGCCAGCAGAGAGAGCACGGCATCGTCCTTCGGTGGATCTGGGTGGAGAAGGAGCGCAGGAAGAAGGAGAAGGGGCGATTTCAACAGCGTCAGGAACCCATCAAAGTACCGTAGCTCGGAAACCGGCTCGTCCAAATAGAGGGACCAAACAAATTGCGGCTACACGCCTCAATCAGCGAATCCAGATGGATGGCAAGTTGACAGAGGCGGTCTGGCAGGAACAAGGCACAAGAGATTTTCGGCAGCGCTCTCCGCAGGTCGGGGCGCAGCCGTCCGAAGAAACGGAAGTGTGGGTCGCCTATGATGATGACGCCCTCTACGTTGCCGCTCGGTGCTATGATCGAACCCCCTCGCGCATCTCCAGCATCGTGCAGCGGCGCGACAGCGATGCTGAGGCCGACTGGTTTTCTATCTCTATCGACACCTATCGAGATCACCGTACGGGCTTCTTCTTCTTGGTCACCTCGGGGGGCTCCATTCAAGATGGCACGATCTACGATGAAGTGCACTTGGATAGGTCCTGGGATGGCATCTGGGAACGTGGCACTGCTATTGACTCCCTTGGCTGGGGTGTTGAGATGCGCATTCCGTTTGCTCAACTCAAGTTCGACCCCGAACAGGTATGGGGTGTCAATTTTGCCCGCCGCATTCATCACACCAATGAAGTGGTGGACTTCTTGGCTCCTCGGGGACGGAAGGTGACCTTCTTTGCCGATCTGGTGGGGCTTCAAGATATCCACGACCCGGTTCAATTGGAAGTGATACCTTACGTTACAGCCCAGGCAGAGACCTATGAAGCCAATCAGGAGGATCCCTTCCAGCCAGGTCAGGGGTTCGGGAGCCGGGTGGGCGGCGATGTGAAGGTGCGCTTGAATTCCAGCCTAGCCCTTGACGGTACCATCAATCCGGATTTCGGCCAAGTGGAGGTAGATCCGGCGGTCATCAACCTGACGGCGCAGGAGACCTTCTTTGAGGAGAAGCGTCCCTTCTTTTTGGAGGATGCCCGGTTCTTCGAGTTTGGCAACGGGCGGGGAAGGCGTTTCCTTTATAGTCGTAGGATGGGGCAGGCTCCGCCGGGAACGCCCATTCATTCAGGATACAGCGATGTCCCCGAGGAAACCAGGATTCTTGGTGCTGCGAAGCTGTCTGGAAAGGCCAGCGATACGTGGCGTGTTGGATGGTTGAATGTGGTGACGGCGCGTGAGTTTGCCCAGGTGGATTCTGCTGGCGTGCGCTTTCAAGATGAGGTGGCTCCGCTGTCGTACTACAACGTCGTACGGCTCCGCCATGAACGCAACGAAGGCAGGCAAGCCATCGGTTTTTTTGGAAGCGGGGTCTGGCGAGATCTTCAGCAGGAGCACCTGCAGCCCATTTTAAATGGACAGGCTGTTGTTGCCGGTGTTGACGGCTGGACCACGTTTGGGAAAAGAGGCTGGTGGCGGCTGGAAGGGTGGAGCAGCGTGAGCCATGTGCGCGGCGACTCCTTGCAGATCCTTCGTCTACAAGAGGCCTATCAGCGCTATTATCAGCGTCCAGATGCCACCCACCTGCGTCCCAATCCCCGTGCCACCTCGCTCACGGGAGCAGCCGGCGAGATACAACTCAACAAGCGCGGTGGCAATTTTCAGATCCAGAGTGGGCTTAAAGTGGTCACGCCTGGCTTTGACCTGAACGATGTGGGCTACCTGCTCTATGCAGATCAAATCGCCGGAGATTTTACCATGCTCTATGGACAATGGCAGCCCCGAGGGGTGCTCAACCGAGGCTTCATCGGTCTTACTGTTGCCAGAGAGTACAACTTTGGCTGGACCCGCCTGAGCAAGAGCTACACCATTTTCTCCCGGACACAGTTCGTTAACTTCTGGAATGCGAACTTGAGCATGACGTTTTCCCCAGAAGGCGTCGACGTACGGAGTACACGCGGAGGGCCGTCGATGGCAGCCCCCGCGGGATGGACAGGGTACGCCACTGTGTCTACCAACAGCAGCAAACCGCTTGTGCTTACGCTCAATGGAACGAGCAACCGGGATCTGGGCGGAAGCTGGTCGTACAGTCTGGGCAGCGATCTTACGTGGCGTCCTTCGGAGCAACTCACTCTTTCCATCGCGCCCTGGTGGAGCAGTTCATTATGGGAGGCAGGCTTCCTGCGCAAACGCTACGACCCCCTTGCGACAGACACCTACAACCTCCGTAACCTCTTTGCCTCTCTTTCTCAGGATTATTTCTCCACCGATCTGCGCATGAATTGGGCGTTCACACCGAAGCTCAGCCTGCAGACCTATTTCCAATTCTATTCTGCGACAATCCGCTATGATCGGTTCAAGGAACTGGCAGCGCCAGGTACCTTCGACTTTCATGTCTATGGCGAAGGCTCCTCCACGATCTCCGAGCAAGATGAGTACGGCGGCTATGCCGTGGATCCAGATGGAGAAGGAGACGCCGCCGCTTTCACGATCTACGATCCGAACTTCGACTTTGCCTCATTGCGTGGAACCAGTGTTCTGCGATGGGAATATCGCCGGGGCTCAACACTTTTCCTCGTCTGGACGCACGACCGGTTCACTTACACAGATTTCTGGAGACAGCCAGATGGGGGGCTGCTCTCTGCGTCGCCGTTCAACAAGTTTGCCTTCAAGCTCACTTTCTGGCTCAGCCCCTGATGGCAACCTGCAGTCCTCTCTGATCTCTTTGTTTTCCCTAGCTTATGCCTACCGTTATTGTAAGTGGCGCACTTGCCAATAAACCACGGAATGGAGGGGAAGCATGGGTGCGTTTGGGGTGGGTGCGAGGGCTAAAGCAGCTTGGGCTGCGCGTGTACCTGATCGAGCAGATCAGTCGAGAAACCTGTGTTGATGATAACGGCAAGGTGGTCCCATTTGAGGAATGCATCAACCTGGCTTTTTTCAATCAGGTAACGTCAGCGTTTGATCTCTCTGATACCGCTGCGCTTATCTATGAGGGAGGAGAACAGGTGTATGGCATGACGAAAGGGGCGCTTGCCAATCTGGCGAAAGAAGCGGACCTACTGGTCAACATCAGTGGTCATCTAACACTGGATTTCCTTTTGCAGTCTATTTCCCGTACAGCCTACATCGACATCGATCCGGGGTTTACACAGTTCTGGCATCATTCCGGGGAGGCTTGTCTACGGGAGCACGACTACTACTTTACCATTGGAGAAAATATCGGGACCTCGGCGTGTACTATCCCCACGGATGGAATCCGGTGGCGACCCACGCGCCAGCCCGTGGTGCTGGCCGATTGGCCAATGGTAGCGCCGCAACCATTCAGCCGATTTACGACGGTGGCGAACTGGCGCGGGCCCTATGGTACGGTCGTGTACGGTGGACAAACATTTGGCTTAAAGGTGCATGAGTTTCGTAAGTTCATCGAGTTACCCCAGCGGGCCGGAGCACATTTTGAGATCGCGCTGAACATCCATCCCGCGGACCATAAAGATCGAGCAGCCCTTCAGCAGCGAGGATGGCACCTCACTGATCCGCAGGAGGTTGCTGCTGACCCGCTGGCTTTTAGGCGCTACGTACAAGGGTCGGGAGCAGAGTTTTCGGTAGCACAGGGCATCTATGTGGATACCAATAGTGGCTGGTTCAGTGACCGGAGCGTGCGGTATTTAGCTTCAGGCAAACCCGTCTTGGTGCAGGATACCGGATTCAGCCGTCAGTATCCGACCGGTACGGGATTGGTGGGCTTTTTAACAGTAGAGGAGGCTGCAGCAGGAGTTCAGTCCATCATGCAGGATTATGCGATGCATAGCCAGGCAGCCCGCGCCCTGGCCGAGACCTACTTCGATTCTGACCAGGTCCTGGGTCAACTGCTCAATGAGGTTGGACTTTAACAAATGCCTGCTATGCCCAGCTATACCATCCTTTTCAGCGGTATGATGGCGGGAGATCCCTATCAGGGAGGGGCAACCTGGGCGGTTCTCCAGTATGTGCTCGGTCTGCAGCGCCTCGGACATACCGTCCTCTTCGTTGAGCCGGTGCGACGGGAATCCTTGAAACCACAGCATGTCAGTCTGAGGGATTCGGATAACGCCTCGTATTTCCGGCAGGTGGTGCAGCGCTTTGGGCTGGAAGCGTGTGCGGCCCTCTTGCTGGCAGAAAGTCAGGAAACCGTGGGTATGGATTATGCACATCTACACGAAGCCGCCCGGCAGGCTGACCTACTTATAAATGTTTCTGGCATGTTGACCGACCCGGAGCTTCTCGCCGCTGTTCCGGTTCGGGTTTATCTCGATTTAGATCCTGCCTTTATTCAGCTATGGCATCAGGTGCAGCAGATCGATATGCGGCTAGATGCGCATACGCATTTCGTCACCGTCGGCCAGGCCATCGGTCGCAAGGGATGTTCCATCCCTACGTGTGGGAAAACATGGATGCCTACCTTGCAGCCCGTTGTGCTGGATGCCTGGCCTGTTTCTGACCAGATCAGGTATCATGCGTTCACGACCATTGCCAACTGGCGAGGTTATGGCTCCATTCACCATAGGGGCCTCGTATACGGTCAGAAGGCCCACTCGCTACGCCGATTTATGACGTTGCCGCGGTGCACGCCAGAAACGTTTTCCCTGGCGCTGTCCATCCATCCTGATGAGCATAAAGACTTGGCCGCGCTGGCGGAAAATAACTGGGACTTGTTGGATCCGGTGCACGTAGCAGGCACGCCAGAACGCTATCGACGGTTCATTCAAGGATCAAAGGCCGAATTAGGCATTGCGAAGAGCGGATACATTGTCTCACGCTGTGGCTGGTTCAGTGATCGGAGTGCTTGCTATCTGGCTTCGGGTAAACCTGTACTGGCGCAGGACACCGGATTCAGCGCCTTCCTGCCTACCGGGGAAGGTCTTTTTGCCTTCAGAACGACAGATGAGGCGGTGGCCCATGTTGAGTCGATCAACCAGGAATATGCTCTTCATTCTAAAGCCGCTCGTATGCTCGCTGAACGCTATTTTGATTCGGATATCGTGCTGGCCCGTTTGGTGCAGTGGCTGGAGGAGACATCATGAGCGAGCGGCTCATTCCAGCGCACGTAGGGACCCATGATCTGCAGGCCGCTCTCGAACACGTGCTTTCCAGGCACTTTGGCGCAAAGCGATTCGTGAAAGAACTAGAGCGACGTGCTTCGGCCTACAGTTCTAGCTACGCCATTGAGGAGTTGGATGTAACCCTTGATGACGGCTCACGCCTGGAGATGATTTTCAAGAATCTCAGCCCGTCGGCGATGACACCAAATGCAAAGTGGGTCAAGCCCGCTTTTGTATGCGATGCCCGGCGGGAAATTGACGTGTATCATACCCTGTTGTCCAGCGTCTCCCTGGACGTGGCAACGTATTATGGCGCTTCTTTTTCTCGCAAGCAAAAGCGCTACTGGCTTTTCCTGGAACGTGTGGCTGGCATTCCTCTCTGGCAGAACGGTGATATAAGCATATGGAAAAAAACAGCACGCTGGTTGGCACATATGCACATCCGCCTTCAACAGGTTTGTACGAAAGGGCCTTCTTCAAGGAGATGGCTCCACTATGATGAGGCCTTCTATCGGCAATGGATGCGGCGTGCCGTGCATCATATTTATAGAAGAAAACCTGATTCGTGGCAATCCTTCAAACGTGTGATCAATCGTTACGGACGTGTGGTGCAACGGCTCACAGTGCTGCCGCAAGGCTTTATTCACGGCGAGTTCTATCCGTCCAATGTGTTGGTGCAGCAGCACGAGGACGGGGTGCGTATTTGCCCTGTCGATTGGGAAATGGCGGCAATAGCTCCGCCCTTGATGGACCTCAGTGCCTTGATTTCTGGCAGTTGGACCAGGGACGAGCAGGTAGCCATAGCAACAGCGTATCAGCAGGTGATTGTTACAGAGCAGGGTATGGCGCTCGCCCTGGATGAGCTCATGACCGGGATAGATGCCTGTCAGTTATTTCAGGCCGTGCAATGGCTTGGCTGGTCTCTGCGGTGGGATCCTCCTCCTGGACATGCGACAAACTGGCTTCAGCAGGCCACAACGGCAGCAGAAAGGCTAGATCTATATTGACTATGGCGTGGCCTGTTCCTGTTCAGGTTGATTGGAAAAGTGCGGTTCCTTCCACATGGCCCATGCTTTATGATTGGTCTGGGCTTCTGCACCCATCGCTGTAGACACCACGACATCGTACTTCCCTGCTAAGCCATTGGGTAGCGAAACATCCCATTGTTTGCCTTTTCCTGCTGGAACCTCGGTTGTTTCCTCAAAGATTATGGAGGCATCCTCCGGAGATTCAATCCGCAAGCGATATTCAACAGGTTCCGAGAGTTCGTTCTTTAAGAAAAGATAGGCTGAGAAATGGTTGTGACCGAAGAACTCCAGGCTCTTATAACGTACCTCTGGTGCAGGCTTGCCTGGCCAGTTTGGATGAAGCAGAAACCCCCGACCAAACCGGTTGAATCCATCGTTCATAAGGTTTTGCACGTGTACATTCTCATTCGTAGTACCTGCAACCGGAGCGTATAAATAGATGGGACGTTTGACCGCTTCGGTAAAGAGTTGGCCTTCCAGGGTGTATCCAAACTGTTCCATAGCCGGACCACAAACGCGTACAAAGGTGCTCTTCTGTTCAGCGGTCCACGTTGTCTCA
>Ga0102947_1000888_pt1 | contig 10405 bp, 8 predicted proteins | sample SalPon2A_A_D2_MG_FD_78210 | JGI IMG/M metagenome (GOLD analysis project Ga0102947, IMG submission 78210) | Soil microbial communities from South San Francisco under conditions of wetland restoration - Salt Pond MetaG R2A_A_D2_MG | ecosystem: Environmental > Terrestrial > Soil > Wetlands | place... | reverse complement strand
TCGGCCCTGGCCCGGGCGGCCCGGCAGCGCGAGGTGGCGCGGGAGGAGGAAGCCCTGCGGGCAGGTTCCGGGGAGGGGGCGGCCGCCTCCCCGGCGGGAGATTCCCAGGCGGTGGCGGCCGCGGGGCCGTCGTTCCTGAGCGTCGTCTTCCAGACCGAGGGCGAAGGACGGCTGGTGGTGGAGGTCGATGGCGTGCTGATGGCCGACGTCGGCTACGAGTACGTGGATCGGGTGGGTGTGTTCCGGCGCAAGAAGCCGTACCGCGGGCAGACCCAACTGCCCGACATCCAGGTGGAGGCGGGCCAGCGCGAGCTGCACTACGAGGTGAGGCCGGACGGCAGCGCGCCCCAGAGCGGCAGCATGAAGGTCGAGTTCCCCGCCGGCGAGGCCCGGGTGCTGATCCTTGACTACGCCCCGGGCCGCACCCTGGCCGCCCGGGTCGAGTAGGGCCGGGTCGAGTCGGGACGCCCCGGGACTGTCGGGACGCCCCGGGACTGGGATTGCCGCCTGGCCTGGGCTCAGCCTCGGCGGCTCAGCCTCGGCTCAAAGCCCTTCCATCGCCGGCTCCAACTCTTCCTTCGGGCCGACGGCGACGATGGCCAGATCCTGGGGGTGGAGGTGCTCCCGGGCCACCCGCAGCAGCTCCTCCCGGGTCACCGCCCGCACCCGGCCGGGCAGGGTGTCGTAGTAGTCGTCGGGCAGGTCGAACAGGGCCAGGTTCTCCAGCCGGCTGACCACGCCGGAGACGGTCTGCAAGGTGTAGGGGAAGGTGCCGATGATGTAGCTCTGGGCGTCGCGCAGCTCGTCCTCCTCCACCGGCTCGGCGACGATGCGCTCCAGCTCGTGGAGCACCTCCCGCGCCGCCGCCGCCGCCACCGGCGTGCCGACGGCGGTGCTCACCAGGAACGGTCCCGGGCCGCGGCGGCCGACGAAGGCGGTCTGGGCACCGTAGGTGTAGCCGTTGCGCTCCCGCAGGTTGAGGTTGATGCGGCTGGTGAACTTCCCTCCCAGGATGGCGTTGAGCACGGTGAGGGCGGTGAAGTCGGGGTGGCTGCGGGGCACTCCGGCGTGCCCCAGGCGGAGCTCGGTCTGGGCGGCGCTGGGGCGGTCGATGATCTCCACCCGGCGGCCGCTCAGGGCCGGCGGCTGGATGTCCGGCCGCGGCGGCGCGCTGCCCGGCTCGATCCCTTGCAGGAGCTCCTCCGCCTCCGCCGCCAACGTCTCCGGGTCGAGGTCCCCCACCGCCACCAGGATGGCGCCGGAGGGCGCGTAGCACTGGCGGTAGAAGTCCAGCAGCCGTTCTCGGTCCAGCGCCTCCACGGTGTCCTTGTCGCCGAGCAGGCTGTGGCCGTAGGCGGTGTCGCCGTAGACCGCCCGGCTGAACGCCTTCGTCGCCAGGTGGGACGGGTCGGTGCTCTTGCGCAGCAGTTCCGCCAGTCGCCGGCTGCGCTGGCGCTCCAACTCCTCCGGCGGCAGGGTGGCGCCGGTGGCGACGTCGAGGAGCAGCTCCAGCGCCCGCCGGTGGTGGCGGGAGAGGACCTGCAGGCTCAGCGACCCCGCGTCCCAGTCGGCGCCGGAGCTCAGGCGGCCGCCGAGGCGCTCCACCGTAGCGGCGATCTCCAGGGCCGACAGCTCCGCCGTGCCCTCGTCCAGCAGGCCGCCGAGGAGGGTCGCCATGCCGGCCTCGCCGGCGGCCTCCCGCTCGGCGCCGGCGGGGAACAGGACGCTGAAGTCGATGATCGGCCCGCGGCTGGCCCGGGCGGCCAGCAAGGTGGTGCCGTTGGCCAGCGTGGTGCGGTGGTAGCTCGGGAAGCGGAACGCCTCGACGTCGCCGGCGGCGGGGGGCTGGTCGCGCTGAATCGGCGCGTGCGGTACCGGTTCGGCGTCGTGGCCGGCGTAGGCGCCGGGGGCGCCGGGGGTGCCAGGCTTGCGGGGGGTGCTCATCGCTCCACCCCGTTCCCGTTGGCCGACCTGTCCCCGGGGACCACGGTGACCACCGCCCGCTCCTCCCGCTGGCACCAGTCGGCGGCCAGGTCGCGCACCGCCTCGGCATCGACGTCGTGGTAGCGCTGCGGTTCGTCGCCGACGCGGCTGGCGTCGCCGAACAGGGTGGTGGACTCGCTCAGCAGGTCGGCCATGCCGTCGAGCTTCTGGGTCTGGACGTAGATCTGGTGCAGCATCCGGTTGCGGGCCCGGGCCAGCCGCTCGTCCTCCACCAGCTCGCTGGCGTAGCGCTCCACCCCCTCGGTCAGCGCCGTCTCCACCTCCGCCGGGTCGATGCCGGGGCGGGCGGTGGCGGACAGGTAGAGGGTGCCGGACAGCTCGGTGGGGTAGACGTAGGCGTTGACGTCCTGGGCGATCTGCCGCTCGTAGACCATCTCCTGGTACAGCCGGCTCGCCTTGCCCGACGCCAGCAGGTAGGTGAAGACATCGGCGGCGTACCACAGCGCCTCTCCCACCTTGGGGATGCGGTAGGCCATGTAGACCCGGGGCAGGGTGACGTCGTCGGGCAGCTCGGCGCGGCGCTCGCCCCCCAGCGGCTCGGTGGCATGGGTCACCGGCGGCACCTCGGGGCCCCGGGGGATGCCCCCGAACCAGTGCTCTACCCGCTCCAGGGCGTGGTCCGGGTCGAAATCCCCGGCCAGGGTCAGCACCGCGTTGTTGGGGGCGTAGTAGGTGCTGAAGAACTCGCTGACGTCCTCCAGGGTGGCGGCGGCGATGTCCTCCATGTAGCCGATGACCGGCCAGTGGTAGGGGTGGTCGTCGGGGTAGAGCAGCGAGAACAGCTCCTCGCTGGCCTGGCCGTAGGGCTGGTTGTCGATCCGCTGGCGGCGCTCGTTCATCACCACCTCGCGCTGGTTGTCCAGCTTCTCCTGGGTCATGGCGGGCAGCAGGAAGCCCATGCGGTCCGACTCCAGCCACAGGCCCAGGTCCAGGTGGTGGGCGGGCAGGGTCTCGTAGTAGTTGGTGCGGTCGTACCAGGTGGAGCCGTTGCACATCCCGCCGACCTGCTGCACGTACTTGAAGTGGCCGTTGGTGTCGACGTGCTCGCTGCCCTGGAAGAGCATGTGCTCGAAGAGGTGGGCGAAGCCGGTGCGCCCCGGCCGCTCGTTCTTCGAGCCGACGTGGTACCAGAGGTTGACCGCCACCAGGGGCAGCCGGTTGTCGCGCTGCAAGACCACCCGCAGGCCGTTGTCCAGGGTGTGGGTGGTGAGATCTAGGTCGAGGGTCGGGGCCTTGGGGGGGCCCGGCGGCGTCGGATCGGGCGGGCTCTGGCTGGGCGGGCTCTGGCTGGGCGTGCTCGGATTGGGCATAGGGGCAGACTCGCGGGGGGGTACGTCGGATCGCTGCTGTAGATCGGAGCCCTGGGGCTGGATCGGCGGGGCGGGGCGCGACGTGGGCGGGGGCCGTAGCGTCGGACCGGGCTGGGCGCGACGGGCTCCGCCCCACCGGGGCGCCGTAATGCTGAGCCGCCAGTGTAGTAATGGCGGCCGAGGGGTGTCAATCGGCGGCCCGGGCACAATTGCCCGGTTACCGCTTGACTAGCGCTCGATTACCGCCTATCATGCCATCACCATGGCGAAAAATGACAAGCCCTCGTACCTCACCGAGCGTCAGCGGGACATCCTGGAGTTCATCCAGCGCTTCCAGGGCGAAAACGGCATCGCCCCCACCCACCGCGAGATCTGCGAGGAGTTCGGCTACTCCTCCTACGGCACGGTCTACAAGCACTTGAAGCTCTTGCAGGAGAAGGGCTTTCTGCGCAAGGACTGGAACCAGAAGCGGGGTATCGAGGTGCTGCGGGAACTGCCCGGCAGTGCCAGCGTCGATGACGAGTCCAAGGAACTGCCGTTCTTCGGCCGCATCGCCGCCGGCCAGCCCATCGAGGCGGTGGCCAACGAAGACACGCTGAACGTGCCCCACCACCTGCTCGGCCGCCGCCGCGGCGAGCACTACGTGTTGGAAGTGGTGGGCGATTCCATGATCGGCGAGGGGATCTTCGAGGGCGACCTGGTCATCGTCCTGCAGCGCGAGTTGGCCGAGCCCGGCGACATGGTGGTCGCCCTGGTCGGCTCCGACGCGACCTTGAAGCGCTTCTTCCCCGAGGGCGACACCATCCGCCTGCAGCCCGCCAATCCCACCATGCAACCGATCCGCGTCCCCGCCCAGGACGTTCAGATCCAGGGCATCGTGGTGGGGCTGATGCGGCGCTTCTGAGGAACCGGCATCGCAGGTTTCCTGAAAATGCTACGCTATTGAGGCGGCCCGATGCCGGCCGTGGATCTTGTCGAGATCGACGATCTCGTCGAGGAGTGACGAAAGCGTAGGAGGTTTCGGTGAACTGGTACTGGATACCCTGGAAAAAATACGCCGATTTCAGCGGTAGGGCCTCCCGGCGAGAGTTCTGGACCTTCGTTCTGGTGAACTGCCTGATGATCGGGCTGCTGATCGAGCTTTCCGCCTACATGAAGAGCATCTCGGGCTCGGGCTTGACCGGTTTTCTGGCAGAGTTCTTGACCTTGGCCGTCATCGTGCCGAGCCTGGCGGTCACCGTCCGCCGCGCCCACGACATCGGTAACAGTGGCTGGGTTCTCCTCTGGCTGCTGGTGCCTCTGATCGGCTTCATCCTCCCCGTCGCCTTCTGCTTCCGGGGTGACGTTGGCAGCAATCGGTTCGGTCCCGACCCGGTGCCGGCCCCGCAGGAACTGCCGGGCCAGCTCGCCTCTACCTGACTACGTCTCCAATCGCCGCTGCCCCGCCTCGAGATCCAGCAGTTGCCGCTTGCGCTCCAGGCCGGCGGCGTAGCCCCCCAGGCCGCCGTCGGCGGCGATGACCCGGTGGCAGGGGATGACGACGCCGATGGGGTTGTTGTGGTTGGCCTGGCCCACCGCCTGGTAGCCCTGGGGGCGGTCCACCGTCCGGGCGACGTCGGCGTAGGAGCGGGTCTCGCCGAAGGGGATCGCCTCCAGGGCTCGCCAGACCTGGCGCTGGAACCCGGTGCCCTGGGGCGCCAGCGGCAAGTCGAACTCCCGCCGCTGGCCGGCGAAGTACTCGTCGAGTTGTTCGCGCAGTGCCGGCAGCGGTGGTCGGTCGGGGGCATGGACGGCCTTGGGGTGGAGCTCCCGTTGCTCCCGCCGCGCCTCTTCCGCAGAGTCGCAGTGGGACAGCCGGACGAGGTGGCCGTCCTGGACCACGGCCAAGGCCCAGCCCAGGCCGTCGGCGAAGACGTCGTAGGCGGTGGAGGTCATGGCCCCATCATAGCCGCCGCGGGTGCCGTGGCTGGCAAGTTCGGGCTCGTCCTGTAGTATTCGTCGGCGAGGACCAAACTCCCATGGATCTGAATTCACTGTTGCGCCTGATGACCGACCGAGGTGCGTCCGATCTCCACCTCAAACCGACCCGGCCGCCCCTGCTGCGGATCAGCGGTCGGTTGATCCCCCTGGAGGTCGAAGCGCTGGCCCCGGAGGACGTCAGCGCCATGCTGCTGGAGGTGCTGACCCCGGCCCAGAAGCAGCGGCTCGACGACACGATGGCGGTGGACATCGGCTACGGCGTCCACGGTCTGGCCCGCTTCCGCGGCAACATCTTCATGCAGCGGGGCACCCTGGCCGGCACCTTCCGCCGCATCCCCTACGAGATCCAGAACCTCGAGGATCTGGAACTCCCCGACGTATTGCTCGACTTCACCGACCTGCCGATGGGGTTGATCCTGGTCACCGGGCCCACCGGCTCGGGCAAGTCGACCACCCTGGCGGCCCTCATCAAGCACGTCACGCGGCAGCGGCCGGTCCACGTCATCACCATCGAAGACCCGATGGAGTTCCTGTTCACCGACGAAGTGGCGTCGGTGTCGCAGCGCGAGGTGGGGACCGACACCCTCAAGTTCAGCGAGGCGCTGCGCAACGCCATGCGCCAGGACCCGGACGTCATCATGGTCGGCGAGATGCGCGACCCGGAGACGGTGTCGACGGTGATCACCGCCGCCGAGACCGGCCACCTGGTGTTCTCGACGCTCCACACCAACAGCGCCACCCAGACTGTGGACCGCATCCTGGACACCTTCCCGCCGAGCCAGCAGTCCCAGGTCCGGGCCCAGCTCGGCCAGGTGCTCAAGGGGGTGGTGTCGATGAAGTTGGTGGAGCGCGAAGACGGCTCCGGCCTGGTGGCGGCGTTGGAGATCATGAAGGTGTCGCCGAAGATCGCCAAGATGGTCGAGGCGGGGGAGACCTCGGGGCTCCTGGAACAGGTGGAGTCGTCGGTGGGCTACTACCGCATGCAGTCGATGAACCAATCCCTGATGGCGCTGTTGGCCCACGGCACCATCACCTACCAGGAGGCGATGCGCCAGTCCCCGGACCCGGAGGACCTGTCGCTGAAGCTGCGCAAGATGTTCCCGAAGATCGAGGAACGAGGAGGTGACATGGCCCCGACGACGTCCGACTTTTCACAGATCGTGGAGCTCCAGGAGTTCCGCCGCCTCTACGAGGAGCAGGAAGAGAAGATCAAGCTCCAGCTCGCCGAAAAAGACGCCGAGGTCGACAAGGTGCGCGAGGCGGTGGCCGAGCGGGACCAGCAGATGGCGCAGCTCAAGGAGCAGATCCAGAAGCTCAGCGAGGACCGGGAGAAGATGCGCGCCGACTACACCCGCCTGCGCCAGGAAGCCCAGGAGAAGATCGACAAGCTGATGGAGCGCATCAAGGAGCTCAACAGCAAGCTGGTTTCCGAGGAAAAGAAGGGCATCTTCGGCTGAGCCCGGGGCCCTCCCTCCACCAACACCCCGCCTGTCTGCGCCAGCGACCGGCGACAGACGCGGCCTACCCGAAGCGCCGCCGTAGCAACGCCACCGCCGCCTCCCGGCTGGTGACGTCGCCGTCCACCTGAGCGCGCTCGATGGCGGCCAGCGCCTCGCCGACGCGCGGCCCGGGGCCGATCCCCAGAAGCTCCTGCACCTCCTGCCCGCCCAGGAGCCGCGGAGGTTGCAGGATCTGCCGGCCCTCGTCCCGCACCAGGGTCGCCAACTCCCGAGCGGTGCGCCGCCAGCGCACCAGGTCGGCCGCGGCCGCCTCACCCCCGGCCTCCTGCCGCGCCCCCAGCAGCGCCACGGCGGTGGGCCAGAGGTCGCCCAGGCGGTGGAGGAAGCGGCGTTGCTCGCGCTCTTCCCCGGGGATCTCCGTCTCCCGCACCAATCGGATGACCCGGGCCGCGAGGTTGCCGGTCATGTAGCCGGCGTCCCGGAAGCGCTCAGCGGCCCCCGCCGCCGCCCGGGCGCGCTCCTCCAGGGTCCCCTCCGCCGGGAGCAGGTGGGCGAAGGTCACGGCGTAGCGCGCCGCCAGCAGATCGACCCGGGACGGCGTGCCGCCGTCGGTGGGGACCAGGATCTCGGTGACCTCCCGGGCCCGGGGCAGCAAGCGCTCGAGCTCCAAAAGCGCCCGGCCGGCCCGTCCCTGGCCAGCGGCGGAGGCCGGCTGGCCGGGCTCGCCGCGCCACAGCCCGGGGTAGACGTCGAGGGCGGCCAGCAGGCCGAAGGCGCGGTGGGCGTCCTCGCGCTTGAAGATCAGGACCAGCTCTTCCCGCACCCGCTCGGAGGCGACGTTGGCCAGGCCGGGGGCGGCGGCCTGGGCCAGCTCCAGGGTCGCCGGGTCGGCGGAGAAGCCGGGGAGTTGGACCAGCAGCCGGGGCAGGCGGAGAACGCGCAGCGGGTCGCCGGTGAAGCTGGTCTCGGTGGTGGCCCGGAGAAGCCGGCGGTCGATGTCGGCGACGCCGCCGAACGGGTCGGCGAAGCGGGGGTGGGCGTTGGCGCGCAGGTCGAGGGCGAAGGCGTTGACGGTGAGGTCGCGGCGCCGCAGGTCGTCGCCGAGGGACATGTCCTCCCGATCCCAGACGTCCAGGACCCATTCGTCGTCGCCGCTGCCCACGACGCGGTAGGCGGCGAAGTCCTTGCCCCCGAGGTGGACGAGGTGGGCGCCGAGCCGTTCGGCGACTTCGGCGGCGATATCGGCTCCATGGCCGGAAACGACGGCGTCGTAGTCGCGGCTGGGGAGCCCGAGGAGACGGTCCCGCAGGAGGCCGCCGACCAGGTGGACGGGGACTCCGCCGGCGTTTTCGCAGGCGCGCAGGAGGGTGGCGACGACGGGGCGGTGGAGGAGGAGCTTGTGGAGGCGCTCGACTCTTGAGGGATCGGGCATGGGGGCAATTTATCGCATGGTCCACGACTGGGGCTTTGGAGCCAAGGTGGGGCGGTCTTGGGCGGAGGCGTTCGTGGATGGCCGGGGACATTCCGCTCCCTTCGCTAGAAACGCTACGGGATCGGAACGCCCCCGGCCGGCCACCGGGAGTGGCCACCCGGAAAGGGGGAGGCGGCGCTGGGCGTGGGGACCGCGGTGGGCATGCTGCGTCGGTGCGGGAGACGGGCTTCAAAACGGGGACAGGTTATTTAATTGTGGCCTCGATAGGGAAAAGTAACCTGTCCCCGTTTTACGCGACGATGGCGATTTTGGGTAGGCCGCTATCGAGTAGACTGCGCGCTTCGGGGCTTGTCCCGATCACAATGGGAGGAAATTGTCATGAAGAGAGTCTGTATGTTTGCCCCCGCCGTAGTTGCTGCCGTCGCCGTCGTGCTGTCCCTCGTGCTGGCGCCGGTCGCCCTCGCCGGCACCCAGGACTTCACGGTGGTCAACCACACCGGTTTCGACGTCTTCAGCGTCTACGTCGCGCCGTCGAACAGCGGTGAGTGGAGCCACGACCTCCTCGGAGACGGCATCATGCAGGACGAAGGCCGCCGGTTCATCCAATTCTCCGGCTACAGCGCCTGCAACTGGGACCTGCTCGCCATCGACAGCTACGACAACGAGGTCGTTTTCGGGGGCATCAACCTGTGTCGGGTCTCCAAGGTCATTCTGGTCTGCAACGACCAGCAATGCTGGGCGGATACCGAGTAGGCCGGCGGGCTGGAGACTTGCCGCGGGGGGGGCGGTAGGCTCCGGAGATGAATCGGGTGGAGACAGGTGGTGCGCTGGATCGCGAGACGGTGCGGCGGGTGGCGCAGCTTGCTCGGGTGGAGATCGGGGTGGGGGAGGAGGAGCGCCTGCTGGGGGAGATGCGGCGGCTGGTGGAGTACGTGGGGCGGGTGGCGGAGTGGGAGGCGACGGAGGCCGAAGAGCACGGCGGGGGGCAGGGGGAAGCTCCGGCGGCCCTGCCGGAGTCGTCGCTGGCCGGCGGCTTTCGGGAAAACGCTCCGGAGTTGGTGGGGGGGTTGCTGAAGGTTCCCGCGGTGATGGCTGGCGGAGCCGGGGCTGGTGATTCGGGTGAGTACCACAAAGGGCAGGCGGCAGCGGGAGACAACCGGGACGAGGCGGCCGGGAAGGGGAGAGGTCGAGCCCGACTCGCGGTGACCGGGGCGGAGGATGGCGAGCCGTTCACCTGGGGCGCACGCCGCATCGCCGAGGCGGTGCGGGCCGGGGAGATCGGGGCGGGGGAGGTGGTGGATCGGTTCCTGGACAGGATCTCCGAGGTGGAGCCCGGGGTCGGCGCCTGGCTGGAGGTGTTCGCGGCCCAGGCGCGGCAAGCGGCTGCCGAGGTGGACCGGCGGGTGGCTTGCGGGGAGGACCCGGGGCCGCTGGCCGGGGTGCCCTTCGCCGTCAAGGACAATCTCTCCCTCGCCGGCCACGCCATGACCTGCGCCTCGCGCATCCTGGAAGGGTACGTGGCCCCGTACACGGCCACCGCCGTCGCCCGCCTCACCGCCGCTGGCGCCATCCCTCTGGGGCGGGCCAACATGGACGAGCTGGGGATGGGGGCCGGCACCGAGAGCTCGGCCTTCCAGGTGACCCGCAACCCATGGCGCCCGGGGCGGGTGCCGGGGGGCTCGTCCGGCGGGCCGGCGGCGGCGTTGGCGGCGGGCATGGCGCCGCTGGCGCTGGGCTCGGACACCGGGGGCTCGGTGCGGCAGCCGGCGGCGTTCTGCGGCGTGGTGGGTGTGAAGCCGACCTGGGGCCGGGTGTCGCGCCACGGCCTGGCCGCTTTCGCCTCGTCGCTGGACACGGTGGGGCCGATGGCGCGGGACGTCCTCGACGCCGCCCGCTGCCTCACCACCATCGCCGGCGCCGACCGCTGGGACGCCACCTGCCAGCCACGCCCGGTGCCCGACTTCGAGGCCGAGGCGACCCGCCGGGCCGGGTCCGCCGGCGACCTCCGCCTCGGGGTGGTGGGCGAGCTGGAGCGCCAGGCGATGGCACCGGAGGCCCGGCGCCGCTGGTCCGAGGCGCTGGAGACGCTGGCGGGACTGGGCTGCGACGTGGTGGAGGTCTCGGTGCCGGCCCTGGAGGTGGCGGCGGAGGTCTACCACCTGGTGGCCGCCTGTGAGGCGAGCTCCAACCTGGCGCGGCTGGACGGCATGCGCTACGGC
>Ga0102947_1000887_pt1 | contig 10419 bp, 5 predicted proteins | sample SalPon2A_A_D2_MG_FD_78210 | JGI IMG/M metagenome (GOLD analysis project Ga0102947, IMG submission 78210) | Soil microbial communities from South San Francisco under conditions of wetland restoration - Salt Pond MetaG R2A_A_D2_MG | ecosystem: Environmental > Terrestrial > Soil > Wetlands | place... | reverse complement strand
GCGGTGTCCGCCAGCCGGCCCCGGTCATCTCGTCGGTGTAGCCGTAGTTTCCGTACTCCATCACGTAGTTAATGCGGACGCCCTTGTTGCCGTCATCGTCGTTGTCGCTTTGCCAGAGCGTGCCGTAGCTGTCCAGCGCCACCTCGTAGTTGTTGCGAAAGTTGTGGCCGAGTACCTCGACTGCAGAGCCGTCCTCGTTCATCCGGAACACCATCCCCTGTCGGTATGGTTCGCCGCGGTCGGTGACGGCGTTGCCGCTCTCGTCGATGACCAGGTTGCCGATCCGATCGCGTAGCTGTCCCCCCTCGTTGCCGAAGTTGAAATAGAGCTTGCCGTCCGGGCCGAAGACGAAGGCGTGGACGCTGTGGTCGTGCTGTTCTGCGTTGAGGCCGGTGAAGAGGATCTCCTTGGTGTCGGGTCGGTCGTCGCCATCGGTGTCGGTGAAGACGAAGACGTTATCGTAGGCGGAGACGATGACCTTGTTGCCGAAGATGCCGATGCCGAGCGCAGCGTCAATGTCCGGTCCCTGGTAGAACACCTTGCGCGTGTCGGCGCGCCCGTCGCCGTCGGTGTCTTCGAGGATGAGGATGCGGTCGCCCTCGTCCCGCGTGGGGTTGGTAGGGTTGAGGTGCGGCCGGTAGTTGACAGCCTCGATCACCCACACCCGTCCTTGCGCGTCGATGTCCATGTTCGTCGGGTTGGCGAGCATAGGCTCCGAGGCGAAGAGGGTCGCATCGAGGCCGGGGTAAACGTCGAGACTGAGGACGGCCTGGGCCGGCGCATGTTGGTCCTGAGCCAGGGCGACTGGAGCAGCAGCGAGAAGCGCGGCCGTGAGGAGCAGGCGTGTCATAGACATAGGCGGTGGGCGTAGCTAATAAGCGAGAGCGGTATGTTTACTTTTGCGGGTGAGGGCACAGCAGGCCCGCACGTCCACCGCCCATAGCTTTGATAGCGTGTTGGGGGCAGAGAGCAGCCCAGGGAAGGAACAGCCTGAAAGCCCTTCCGCCTATGATACAGCCTAATCGGTGGTTACGGCAACGTAGTTGCTCATCTAGATGTAGTATCTCAAGGTTGCATCTGCGTAGGGTCGTCTAACCATGACGATCATGGACAGCGCCTGCAATCTACTGCTTCACCGACGACTTTCTCAAAACCTTCGGTAGCCGCGGCACTTGATCGCATAGCCCCATCTATGGACTCCCAAAGCGGATCCAGGTCGATAACGGCCTGGAATGTATCCCGGAGGCACTCACACACGGCGAATACTTGGTGGTAAACTTCCAAATGCCGCTGGGCATCCGCAATCGCGTCGACGTAGGTCTGCAATCGCATCTAGGCGGGCAGGGAAAGCGGTTGCCTCGGGCCTAGCTGACCGGCGACGTTGGAGGCCCGGTTCTGCGCGTAAGCATACAGACTCATATCACTCCTTTTTTGACAGGGGGATTTCATCTGGCAAGACTGCAACGTGCGTTTTTCGCTCTTTTGGGGCAGTTGGTGGAGCTTAGCGTACATTTACGGACGAAAGTACTCAGTACCCTATTTTACACTGTTAATCACACATTCATTTCTCACGCGTGGTTAACAGAAAAGAGTACTTTTACAGGCAAGGACATACAATAGGCAGAAGCGGCATCTTCTTAAAATGTCAGCTTCACATTGCCCGTCACCATGGTTCCAGCAAAGCCAAACTGGTTGACCTCCCACGGATAGCGGAACCGACCACCGAGATTCGTGAGTACATCGCCTTTCACGTCGATCTCATCCGGGTACACATCGAAAAGGTTGTTCACGGAGAGGCCCAGGCCGATCATATCTGTAACCTGGTAGACGACATCCAGGTCGGTGATAATCTTGGCGCTGAACGTCTGGTCGTTGGCGGGATCGGTGGCGTGCTGCCACGTAACCTCTCCGAAGCGTGTATTGTTGAGTGCGGCCCGTAGTGGCCCCGTCTCATAGGTCAGGCCCAGTAGCAGCTTGCTATCCGGGCGGCCCGTCGTCAGGCGTGATTGTTCTTTGCGGTCGAAGATATCGACGTTTGCGGCGGCAATCGGGGCCGGGGTGGCAATCTGACCTTGTATCTCGGTATCGTTAAAGTTGGCGGCGAAGTTGACGCCCAGTTCGCCCGGTCCTGCTGGTGTCGTGTAGTTCACCACCGCATCAATGCCGCGCGTACGTGTGTTTACCGCGTTGGTAAAAAACTTGATGCTGGTGATCTGAAACTCTTCCAGGATCTGAAAGACCTCTGTCGAAGGATCGCTGGTGGCGATACTGCTTGAATAGACGATGCGGTCGTCTACATCTACTTGGTAGGCATCTACCGAAAAGCGCAGGCCCGGCGTAGGCGCTACCGCGACGCCCGCGGTGAGGTTGAAGGCTTCTTCCTCCTTCAGGGAAGGCACCTGCAGCCTGTTCAGGATTTCACTGTTGTTATCGAACGTGCCCTGATTGGAAACCGTCCCGCCCGAGACGAGCGTCTGGATGATGCTCAGGTGGAACTGGTGGAGCGACGGAGCCCGAAACCCGGTTGAGGCGGAGGCCCGGATGGTGGCGAGTTCGTCACCAAACAGATAGCGACCATTCACCTTCCAGGTGAAGCTGTTGCCAAAGTCGCTGTAGTTCTCGAACCGTGCGGCCCCACCGAGGAGGAGTGCTGAGGTCAGGTCGAGCACCACATCGGCATAGGCCCCGATGTTGTTGCGCGTCTCGTCGCGTGCATTCTGCGGCTGTAGCCCAGGGAACGACTGCGCGCCATTGCCTTCGTACGAGGCGGCTCCTCCCGCGTTGGCCCCAAAATTCTCGATACGAAACTCCGATCCCAACGCGACCGTGGCGATCCCGACATGCCGTGCCACGTCCAGGTTGATGACGTTTTGCAGGAAATCATACCCCCCGGGATCGAAAGATGTCGGGCTACTGTCCCCCAGGGCAAGATTCAAACTCTGAGCCACCGTGTAATCCACGGTGTTCTGCCCGAAGGTGTTGCTCAGATCGAAGTTCCATCCAGAGACCAGCCCGTTGATGCCAGCCGTGCCAAAGAGATCGAGGATGCTGGTCTCAAACGTGGGCTGGAAACCGCCATACGTGCTGCTTGGCTCGTGAAGCAGGTTGAACTCGTCAGGAATCCAGTAAGGGGTGCGATACAGGGCATAGCTTTTTCCGTCGCGGTAGGTTACCCCACCATTGGCATAGAACGTAAACGTACCAGCACCCAACGGGAGGCCCAGATTCGCGTAGATATCTGCCGAGAACATCTTTGGCATCCCCACCCGCATGCCGAGGTCCGGGTTGTCCTGGAGCCAGGCGCGGTGTTCGTCGGTCTGCACCAGCCCGAGCAATCCGCCGAAGAGGCCGTCGCAGGTGTTCAAATCAACGTTCCCGGTGCAGGGCTCCCCGGGCCGGTTCGTTTCTTCCTGGTTGTAGAGGGTATGCGTCAGATGCAAAAACCCGCCATCGCCTACCTCGAAGCCTGTGTCGGCACTGTATCCGATGCGAAAGCCGTCGCCCTCGCTCGTTATGCCTGAGAACCCATTAACCTCTGTCGTGCCGGTATCTTCTTTCAGAATGATATTGATGACGCCCGCAATGGCATCCGAGCCGTACTGAGCCGAGGCGCCATCGCGTAGCACTTCGATCCGGTCAATGGCCTGGGCCGGGATGCTCTTCATATCGACACCCACCTCCCCCTTGCCGGGCGTGTCGTTGATGTATACCAGGGCGCTCGGGTTTTTGCGTTTGCCATTGACCAGCACCAGCGTGCGACTGGGACCGAGGCCCCGCAAGTCCGCCGGGTCGAAGTGGGCCGTGGCATCGGAGATGGTCTGCTGCGACGAGTTGAAGGCCGGGACGGTGTAGGTCAGCATCTTGTCGAACGTGGCCTGACCGGTGGCAAAGAGTTCGACGGCTTTGATGTTATCGATAGGCACAGGCGAAGTGATCACTGTGCGCGGCGCAAAGCGGGCCCCGACGACGACCATGTCTTCCAAGATCACATCCGCTTCGTTGAGCGTGATGTTGAGGAAGGCATCATCGGTCACGTTTACCGTACGCGTCTCATAGCCCACGAAACTTATCGTGAGTTGCACGGGCAGGGCATCCACCGTGAGCGCGAAGCGGCCGTCGTTATCAGTGGATGTGCCAGCGGCAGTCCCCTGCACACCCACGTTCGCGCCGGCGACAGGCGCGTTGGTGACGGATTCGGTGACCCGTCCTTGCAAAGGTACCTGGGCCAGCCCTTCCAGAGTAATGAAGGCACCGGTTAAAAGAAGCACGGTGAGTAGCAATCCCTGTTTTTTCATCGTTCCTCCTGAGCGTGTGGTGGTCAGATAACGCTATCAGCACGAATGAAGGGGCCTCTGTAGCTGCTTATGTCCGAAATATAGAGGATCCCAGATAATGTGTCATTAAGGGTATCACGAACATCAGCCCGCAACTGTACGCTAAGCCCGATTCCGAGAGTGCAATAGGCTATTTTAGGTTGTTTTGAAGGGCGTGCAATCGAAAGACACGCTTCCTGAAGAAGCTGCACTCTGCAAAGGAACCTGCGCGAATGAGCAGAAATCGCAGATTTTAACACTAAGCGTACCTTTGCGGACGAAAGTACGCAGTACCCTTATAAAGTTTTTCAGGGCCAGCCGCTGTAGGATCTTTTTAAGCGTCTTATCAGTCCAGCCAAAAGCCTCCTGAAGATCCCACCAAGTATAGAAGCTGCTAGGATCCACTGCCACGTGTTCCAGAATTGCATCTTCTAATTCATCATCAGGGGGGTGATTTACTTGCTTGAATGCCCCCGGCAACGTCGTTACGATAGGTGGCAATTCTGATTCCGCCTACTCTCCTTTAAGTTCAACAAAATTGCAATTTTCCAAATACCGCAGTGCATCGAGGGTCTCTTCGTGTGTCCATTCCAGACTTTCTAGGGCAAGGTCAGGGTAAAGATTCGTACGGTAGATACCTTTCGAAGGTGCCATCTCAAAATCGTATCCGCTCGAAAGTTCGTTATGGCCGTCGCTCGGCAACTATGATGCTAGAAGAGGGCTTCACACTCCCGCTCGTCTCGTTCATTCTTCCTGTTTCAGAAATGGCTGCTATTTCCAGTTGAGCAGGAGTAGAGCTATGAATATCACCCATGTGCCCAGTCCTTATGCGCTGCCAAACGAAGGATGGTCTTAGCAACGCTAGATGACAATCTTCTCGATCTCATCGAGCGAGACCTGGTCACTTGTCCGGTCATAAAGCTTCGTCGTACGGGGGTCGGCGTGACCCGCGATGGTCTGTGCATGCTCCAGAGATCCACCATTGCCCAGATAGATTGTAATACCAGTGGCACGAAGCGAGTGCAGGCTGATCTTTTCATAAACACCCGCTTCCTTGGCTCGCTTTTTCATTACGCGCCACGCATTTACACGATCAAGTCTCCGATCTGTCAAGTTGCGTGACCGGTCCACGCTACGGAAGAGGGGAGAGGCCCCTTCAGCCGCGATCTAGGAGCCCTTTCGAATATCGGCAATAAACGGAACTAGGCCATGTAGTGTGCGAAGCGGGATTGGCGCTGACACTATCGCTGACACCTGAATTTGGGGCAGATATACAAAACAAAGAAAACCGCCTCATACGCGAAGTATGAAGCGGTTTTTAATGTCGGGGTGGCGGGATTTGAACCCACGACCTCTTCGTCCCGAAGGAAACGCCCGAGGTTCCGCCCGCTTCCGTACCGGTCCATATGTTGGGGTTTTGGTAGCGTCAGGCCCAATCAGAGCCTCCAGGCTCCGGAGCTGCTCACATGTTTTATTCCGCCGGTTTCCGTAGGTGAGTCGTTGAGTTCGTCGTAGACCCCACTCACCGATCTGTTGTCGTTTTCGAATCCTACCCCTCAGGAAGATCGGCCTACTGATTCGGTGGGGACACTAGAGCACCTCGCTGCTCTAGAGGAACAGCACTCCACGCAGTCTGCATCTGTCTGAGGGCATCATGGTATGCCTGGATGGACTGCCACAATTCCTCAAATGACGGATAGTCTTGGGGGGTCAAGGACTTTTCTGGCTGAAAAGCGATACTTGTGCTGGCCCTAAACCTATTGATAGTAGCAATCCGTAGTACCAACACGGACCTTAGAGCAGTCGTCGTTTGCCTGTACGGTTTCGTAATGCAGTATTACCGACTCAGGCGAGCAGTACACGTTCTTGAGTCTATATTTCGTGTTCAGGTATTTTTTCCACGCCGAGAGCACCTCATTGCTTGGGTTCATCAGTACTACTGGTCTGTGAAGATCGTCGCTAGGGGTGCTATCGGGTTTGTAGCAGCTTTGGCCGCAACGGCGTTCGAGCAAAAGTCTCGAATCAATGCCCGGCACCCGGCGTCTTCCTCAGCCGTAATGCCAATCAGAACATTGGAAACCTCCCCAGTGTCAAGTGCGCAGGACAATGCAGACGAACTGGCGCAACGCTCTCCAGAGCATGCGAAGGAGAAAAAGGCTTGATCGTAAATAACGAAGGCCAATAATCCACGGTCCGTCTGAACTTCGTCGCACTCAGATATGTCACCGCCTTCTTGCAAGTCTGCTGCCGTGAAGCACGGACAGGTCGCCACGGGTTCAAGGACGCAGTGCTCGCCGAACTTGAAGCCGGGCATGCCCGGTACGTCGTCGCCAACCTGACCATCGCCATGGGCGCGGTGCGCTGCCTCTGCCTTAGCGGCGATGTTGATAGGATGGTAGCCACCGCCCTCGTTCAGATGGCAGATTTCTACTTTGTCGGCCTTGGAGGCTAAAGGTGCCAGGCTAGACTGGTCACTGGTAGCGGAGGGTGCGGGTGTCACCACTGTGTCGCAGGCGGCGAGATAGAGCCCTGTAAAGAACAAGGTGCCCAGCATAAGTATTCGGAACCTTCTCATAGCAGTAGCTTCAATGGTGGAGGAAGGGTCGTGACGGAGAGAACGGCTCTCAGAATTTTACTAAACGCTGTGCGCGATACTCAGCACAGTTAATGCTTTACTTAATTATCGGATTGGTTCACTCCTGTTTTAAATTGCACTGGCATACCGCCCCGGCATTGTGGATCTGAGTGCAGGCAATGGAGAAGGCGCTGAGAGATGCTCATTATCCCTTCCAACCTGGAGGTAACCCGACCCCAGAACATCCCCCGTCGAAGGTGCGAATCAAGAGCGCTTCCCCTTATGCTGGCTAAGTGTTTGACAAACCTCTGGCGAGGCTTCCCCTCAACACGATAGGATTCTACCAGAACAGCATAGAGTACATACCCAGGATCTTCCCGGTGATACCACTTCCGCGTCAAGCTTCTTTTTTTGAATCGCACGAACATGAGCACCCCTCTCCTTTTCAATCACTACAACTTTCTATACCCCTAGTTTACTCAGAGTATAAGGTTGGAAACATACCTGGGATGTACTTCCAACTACCTCCGATATGCCTTAGAAGGTGTAATTTGCCCATTGTCTGGCTCCAAAAGTGCCACAGGTAGCACAGGCTCAAGCTGATAGAATCGCCGCATTTCCTCTGCAAAGCGGTTCGATAACTGAGCAAGAAGGGGAGCTTGAGACCTCTGACAGAGCCCGATATCATGGATGGTATCGGGCTTTTTGTTGTTTTTAGGCACATCGCCTTCTGATGCCCTGGGATATTATTGACAGAGCGGGCCTACAATCGGCGTGGCAAGTTACCTGGTGAAATCGTCGCCCAGCGGTGCGTCCGCTGGAACGCGTTGATATTGTTCATGGCCTCCCCCTGATGCCTACCTTGTAGGTGTCAAATTCCACTCCATAGACCCAGGAGGAGCACCATGAACTTCTACACCGGTGTACACCCATTCTACTGCGGCGTCGACCTTCATGCAAGTACCATGTACCTCTGCATACTCGACAACCAAGGTCAGACCCTTCTGCACAAGAACCTACGCACAGAGCCAGACGCGTTCCTCAAGGCTATCGAGCCCTTCCAAGACGGACTCGTCGTTGGCGTCGAGTGCGTCTTCTGCTGGTACTGGCTCGCAGACCTCTGCCGCGATGAAGGCATCGACTTCATCCTCGGACACGCACTCTACATGAAGGCCGTCCATGGTGGTAAGACCAAGAACGACCGGCAGGATGCCTACACGATCGCAGCACTTATACGCGGAGGCACCTTCCCACTGGCCTATGCCTACCCGCCCCACTGGCGCGCCACGCGCGACCTGCTCAGACGCCGCAACCACCTCATGCGGAAGCGCGCTGAACTCCTCTCTCACACCCAGAACACCGTCACCCAGTACAACCTGCCACCGCTTCGCAAGAACATCTCCCGCAAGAAGCATCGCGAAGGCATCGCAGCACACTTCCCCGACCCGCAAGTCCGCAAGAGCATCGAGATCAATCTCTCCCTGATCGACCACTACGATGAGCTACTGCGCGAGGTAGAACTGCACCTGACCCAGAGAGCCAAGATCCACGATGCGCAGATGTTCTACCTCCTGCGCTCGGTCCCCGGCATCGGCAAAATACTGGCGCTGGTGATCATGTACGAGATCCACGATGTGAGCCGCTTTGCCAGCGTGCAGGACTTCGCTAGCTACGCACGCCTTGTCAAACCGAGCCGCACAAGTGCCGGCAAGCGCTATGGCACCAGTGGCAAGAAGATCGGCAGCGCCCATCTCAAGTGGGCCTTCTCGGAGGCGGCGCAGCTCTTCCTCCGGGGCAACGAACCAGCGAAGAAGTACTTCCAGCGACTCGTCTCGAAGTATGGCAAGGGCAAGGCGCTCTCGGTCGTGGCGCACAAGCTCGGACGGTCGGTCTACTTCATGCTCCAACGAGGCGAGCGATGTGAACCTCTTTCTGAGTCGTGCTTGAGCGCGACCAAATGACATTGGGCTGGTAGCGGTGAGCCCGCCGTATAACTGAGACGCTAGCGCAGCGACGACATGGTGAACCCGACCTGGCATACGAGCGCATGCTGCCACTGCGAGCAGGTGGGTGTATGCATGGGGCATCACCGCTGCCGATCTCATGTGGTTTGATTGGACACCGCTACCAGGCCCACCTGGCAGGATGCCTGGCATCCGAGCGCGTGCTGACCTTCAGCGTGAACCGGCGATGTAACTGGACGGAGAGAGTCTCGCCAGGACTACCTTCGAGCCCGACTCTTGAGCGGACACGCTGAGGGAACCGGAAGGATTCTAGTGCCGCCCGAAATGGGCACGGGCAGATCGACTTGAACGCGTCGCTGCTCGTCTGAGCCTCGATACGTGTTTGGTGCAGCACCGCAGCAGATTGCGTTGGCTGTAACCTGGAAGCGAACCCTCTGGCGTTGGCATAATCGGAAGCGAAGTATCACGACAGGGTACAAGCAGAAGGACACGCTTTTCTCTGCTATAAAAAACTATTGCCTCTTGACAACCGCGGCCATATACGGGTTATACCGTACCCAAGGGCTGGAACTTACTCCTGAAGCAGGGTACCGATCTTGCGCCAAGTAATAAGCTCAACGTTGTGCTTTTCCAGCAAGGCGAGGAAAGCTGGGTCTGTGAAGACATCGAAATCGCGCTGTCGCCACGCCGCACCAAAGTCGGGGTGGTCGATGGTCACAGCCTGTAACTCGGCCTCGTCGTAGCCAAGATGAATAAGGATCTCGGTAACGCCAGGCTCAAGATCTTCGATCAAACTCTGATAGTAAGACCTCCATTGATCGGAAGGCACATCAGGCGAGGCCGTCGCAACGTGGTCGATAAAGAGGTTGTCTGGCGTTGCGTGATCCTTGATTACCGCTAAAGTGCTAGGTGGTACGCCTATTGCCACACGGGGGATTAACACAGGGATCGCGTAGGCACGTCCCACCCGCAGATATGCTTCGAAGAGTTCAGGAGTCTGGAGGACTGTGCCCATGTGCGTATCGAGATGAGTTGGCTCGATGCCGAAGGCCAGCGCACGTTCAACCTGAGCACGCATCTCAGCTTCGGCCTCGCGTGGATCCATGTTCTGGGCGGCCTCCCCTGATGAGGCATAGAAGAAGCCTTGCTCATCCAGCAATGTTGGTACGTCGTCGGCAGGCAGCACCGAGCCCCAGCGGTAGTGTTTCCACTCGCTGGTGAGGGTCAAATGCAAGCCAAGGTCAAGATCAGGGTGGTCGCGGGCATATGCGGCAATCTCCGGAAACCAAGGGCATGGGACCATGATGCTGCCCGAGTTGACGATACCCTTACCGAAGGCTTCGATGGTAGCAGCATTGACCGAGTGTGCTACGCCGATGTCATCAGCATGGACGATGAGCAATTTAGCGTCAGCATCGTAGCCGAGTCGTTCGGCGAGCGTCGGAGGAACAGTCGTACCGGTGCTAGTCTCTTGGGCAAAGGTTGGAGTTACCCCGCTATCGTGGACAGTTGCGGGCTTGAGTCGGTGATGGTTGAGTGGTAAAGGTGTTCGTATTCCAGCGGCGAG
>Ga0102947_1000886_pt1 | contig 10431 bp, 12 predicted proteins | sample SalPon2A_A_D2_MG_FD_78210 | JGI IMG/M metagenome (GOLD analysis project Ga0102947, IMG submission 78210) | Soil microbial communities from South San Francisco under conditions of wetland restoration - Salt Pond MetaG R2A_A_D2_MG | ecosystem: Environmental > Terrestrial > Soil > Wetlands | place... | reverse complement strand
TGTATTGTCTTGAATTTGTCTTTGATAGTTTTTGATAATTTAATTGGAAAGGGTAATGAATCCAACTCTACAATTGGTGCATAGGCTCCAGTTTTTGTAATCTCATCTACAATTGATGCTGATTCTTTTCCACCTAGAGGATCATAAGATATGTATCTCCCATTTCTTTCTGATGAGACAAAAAAATGTAGGATGGAATTTGAAAGTATCTTCCTTGTTGAAAAAATATTTTTTTTCTTGTATTCAAATTGATATACTCTCAATGGATTTTCCCTTAGGGCACAAACATATCTTGCAAAATCTAAAAAACTTGCAACTTCCACGAAATACTGAATGACCAATATACTAGAAAATGGCATTCTCTGATTAATGTGTTATTTGAAATTTTAAGAAAAAGGTTTTACTCCCATAAAAATTCGTCAAACCTCGAACATCAGTGATATCTTCCCCAATCCCTGGCTTTAGACTTCCGCCACCAGTTTTTCATATTGTTGATTTACTCAGAGTGTGGCTTCTTGCTTTTGGATTGAGTGTTCTTGCAGGAATACTTCCAGCATGGAAAGCTTCTCGATTATCTCCACTAATTGCTCTTAGAAGAGAATAAATTTTTTAGTTTTATTTTTCCACCCAACTGCATCCATTTTTGTCCCTAATTTGGTACTTGGATCTGTAACGTCAATTAAAATTAATTTTCATACATACCCTTAAGTCCCTTTAAGCTCTGGGAAGGCATGAACTGTCATCAAAAAAGTGAAGCTCATCTTTGGAGATATTCTAAGACCAATAAAACACGTAGATGTCTAAAGTGTAAATCTCTTATTCCAATCACCAAAGAAGAATTTGCCATTAAGTGGGGTCAACATAAAACCAAAGTCAATTAGGCTTTTTTCTTTTTTTCTAATATTTTTTTTGAAATTATTTTTTTGGGAACCTTGAAAGTTTAGAAAGCCCCACTATGATCCCACGTGGCAAAATATTTTGGTTCAAGTTCCAAAAGTACAGAGGATCCGTTTTTGACTCCATCTAGTAAGAATTTTGCAACATTATTTTCTAAATCTCCTGTATATTTTATCATGATTTTTTCTGCAATTGGCAAAATTTTTGGGATTTCTCCAAGTATTCTTGCTGAGGCTTTTCCTCGTACCCCCTTGTACGGAATTTTTTCATCGTCTATGCAAAAATATACCGTATTTTTATCTCGGATGTTTTGGGTTTTTTTTGCGGTCTTGCTTGTTTCAATGTACAGATTTCCATTTTCATAAAAGTACCAAACTGGATGTACATTTGGTTCACCCTTGCTATCTAGTGTACCTAATAGTAGGTTTAGCCTTGAATTTGTTAGAAATTCATCTACTTGTGATTCTGATAATGCAGAACCAAATCCTGGACTGGCGTGAGTAATCTTCATTCTCGTTTGTCTCTAATTCCTTTTGATATAAATTAGTGACTTCAGTTTTATAATAATTCCTCAAAAAAATAATATTTTGAAGTTATCTTTGACCGTTCCAATTAGTATCCATTAATCGATTCAACTTTCTATCTGTTTGAGAGAAACTAAAAAGATAATTTGGCTTTAGTGTACCAAAATTAAACCACTCACCTTCGCAATGACGGCATGTCCTATCTTCCCTACACTTTTCTGAAAGTTTCATTGCAAGAAAGTATCGTCCGTCCGTCTTGATTTCGTAAGGCAAATAATATTATATTGATTTTGGTGATTTAATGAGAAGGTTATTTTGAAATTATTTTTTTTTGAGAAGGATAAAATCTTTGAAATTTTCAAATTGCAAGGTAACAAATCTCGATCCAGCCACTTTTTGATCTCTTAAAAAATACATTTTTGCCAGTTCGATTCCATTCCATCTCTTTCATGGTAAATTTTTTGACTTGAGATCCGTTTAGAGTTTCTATAATTTTTTTTATCTTATTTTGGTTGTATCGTGTAATTTCTACCAAACCGGTATCTTCTGCTATTAAATCAAAAATTTTCTTAGCCATTGTTGCCTCTTTTTTAGCAATTAAATCATGTGATACAAGATATTCTAAAATTATGTGGTTGTTTTTATTTTCTGTTTGAAATATTCTTAAAATATTATTCAAAACTTTTTCACTCAGATAATATGAAATTCCTTCTAAAACAACTATGGTCGGATAATCTGGATCCCATCCAGATTTTTTGAGGGATTTTAACACAACCTTTGGCTTTTTCAAATCAGCAGAAATCAAAGAAAGTGAACCAAAAAGGGTTCGATCAATTGTTTCAATCACTTTCCTCTTTTCATCTATGGAAAAATCAATTTCAAAAGTTTTTATGGATTTATTTTTGGAGATTATTTCCAAAGACAGAAGATCCATTCCAGCACCCAAAATAACAACCTGCAAGGTCTTGTCATCATTTAATCTAATTTGAACAAGATCCCAAATGCATTTTTTTCGGTTTTTAATTACTTCTGAATAAAATGGGCAGATCTGATTACATTTGAAATACAACTCCTTTGCTGAATCTAGATTTAAGAATTCAAGATACTTTGAGGATACGGATTTCTTATTAATTTTTTCCAATGACCATAAAAGCACAAGAGCAGATGTAGATGATAATTCCTTCATTATTTCAAGTAAAACCATACTGCATTTTAGTTTCTTTTGTCAAAAGAGCGATTTCTAGCTACTGCATGCCAATCTGGAACAAACAATTAACCTAATGGCAATAAATCTCCGAGTACCCATTTTTGAGAATTTACATATAATATTTGACTACCATTCTCGTCATTTGAGAATCCTTAGAAAAATTATTTTCACGCGTAAATGTGTCCAAATTTTGCCCAAAATTGTAGGTTAATTACCATGGGCCCATATAGACTTCTAAAATTGTTGCTTTTAGGATTAAAATCAGGAAAGAAATCAGAGTAAAGTTAAAAATTCAATTTTTAGAATTTTGAAATTTTTAGCTTAAAGATACAAATTCTATGTAAACTTTGTCTAATTATGGAAAAAATTTGTTGGGCCAATACTGAAAATTTCAATGATGCAGGATTTGTCATTGTGGGAATACCTGATGAATCTCAGTCTCACTCGTTAAGAAAAGGCACAGAAGAGGCCCCTTTGAAAATTCGTCAGATTTCCAATATACGTGATTCATATGAAAGAAATGAAAAAATCTCTATTGGTCGACCTTTTAAGGGAACCACAAAGAAAGTTCATGATCTTGGCAACATAACTCGAGATCAAATTAAAGAAACTTATAAAAAAATTTTTGATTCCTCAAAAATTCCTATCTCCATTGGAGGAGATCATTCGATCACCAGAGAAATTATTAAATCCATACCAAAACAAAACGAAAAAATATCTCTTGTTTATTTTGACGCACATCCTGATTTTGTTAGCTCTCATACAAATTATTATGGTTCTGTAATAACTGACATTTTATCATATATTGAAACAGAATCAAGTGTTCAAATAGGAATACGGACTCCTGAGGAGGAAGAAATGGAGAATCTTAAAAAATACAATCTTCAGGTAATCACACCTTTTGATATCAAAAAATATGGAATAGAAGACATTGCAAACTCTATTCTAAATAAACTAGGAAATAATGTTTACATTTCTTTGGATATGGATTGCATAGATCCCTCATTTGCTCCTGGAGTATCTGTACCAGTTCCCTTAGGTCTAACCAGTACAGATTGTGTTTATTTATTACAAAGAATTGCTGAAAAAGGAATAATTGGAATGGATCTTATGGAAGTTTGTCCTAATTTCGATATCAAAGACAGAACATCTCATTTGGCCTCTCGGATAATCTCAGAAGTTCTTTTCTCATCAGTTTTATTAAAATGACTGACCAGTCAGTTATCTTTATATTATCCAAATATACTTACCACTTTATGAACATGAATCAAGGAGCACACTCATCGGAAATCTGGGTGTCTGCAACTAGACCAAATTACCTTTTTTCTCCTTCATACCCAGATGTTAGATTTTCCTGTCAACAATGTGGCTCCCTTGATGTGTTCATGCAAATAGGAAATGAAAAATCAATCATGAAATGCTTGGACTGTGATAGCATGGAGAAGATTACATGAGATACAAAACCAAAGTTAACCAATTGGCAGAAACTCTAACTGAAGAACTGCCAAAGATACGAAAAACTTTAGAAAAAATAGAAGCCAAAATGGAGAATAAACAATGATAGTTTATTCAGGAGATATTACAATTGCAAAATGGCAGGACCGATTTATTGCATGGCTTGTCGACTTTGCAATTGTCTCCGTAGGTATTGGCATCTTACTGGGAGTTGTATATAGCCTTGATAATATGCATCCTGGCTGGTATGCAACAACAAGTATAATCTTCTTTGTTTATTGGATAATTCTTGAATATAGTTCTGGCCAATCACTTGGAAAACGACTTTTACATCTCAGAACAATAAAGACTGATGGTACAAACCCAACCCTAGTTGACTGCGCAGTGAATAGCTTTGGAAAAGCATTTCTGCTTCCAGCTGACGTAATTTTGGGTTTAATATTTACAGACAAAAAACGCCAGAGAATCTTTAACCGTTTAAGCAATACCCTAGTGATTACAGTGCCAAAAAACGATAACGAAGAAATATCCTACCACTTGGATTGATTGCATGCCCAAAGTCTCTCAAGAACACAAAACAAAGGTCAAAGATACGATAACGAAGGCTGCAATCAAGAATTTTTCTAAAACTGGTTATGCAATTACCAAAATGGATGAAATTTCAAAAACTGCGGAGGTAAGCAAGGGCACACTTTACCTTTATTTTCAAAGCAAAGAGAATCTTTTCGAATCTATTTGCAAATCAAACCAGCAAATCCTCATTGATAACCGAAGTGGATTATTCCAAAACAAGAGCAAAATAAAACAAGATCTGGGAATATTTTATGACAATTTTCTTAAGGCTTTACAAAGCACACAAAAAATTAGGTTTGAGGCATTAGCAGAATCTCTTCATAACCCAAAACTGAAGAAAATTATCCAAAAAAACAGAAAGGAAATCGAACAAAATGTAGAAGAATTTTTTAAAGGAATGAAAAAAGTTGGGTTTTTCAAAAATGAATCGGATCTTAGTTTAATCTCATCTGGAGTTATAGCACTTTTCGATGGATTGGTAATAAGTGAATTAGTAGGAACAAGCCATGAGGAAAACAAAAAAACCTGGATTAAAACAATGATGATAATCTTTGAAGGAACAGGAATTAAAAATTAATCAAAATACTTTAACTACTTTAAATTTTACAAATCTCTTATTCCTAAAAACAGTTCAAGCTAATTGAGATTCAAACTTTTTGAAATTATTTTTGGGAACCATGAGAATCAAAAAACTAGGGAGCGGCAACTTCTTCAATATCTATTCCATGTTTAGTTATTTTTGAGTTTGCCTTGTCTTTGATGTTCCAAAGATATTTTTGTATCATTGTTATTCCATCAACTATTTTTGGTGCATTGTCTTTTACAAATTCTATTTTGTCCGATGATGTCCTTGGAGGGTTATCCAAATAGTTTTTCATAGCCTTTTCCCCATCATAGTCGACATAGGCTATTCTTGCACTAAAATCAGTTCTTTCCAATACAAGGCTATCTCCACCTACCAATGCTGTATGATATGGGTGTTGAATAATAGATTCAGAAAATTTTTGAGAGGTAGATATTTTATTTGTCAAGAAATAGTCAGAATATGCATTAAAGTTGGCAAGTAAATAAAACGTAGCCTCAGGTTTTGTTGTCTTGACTCCTTCAATTTTGTTTAGAGCTTGGTAGGTATAATCCCCCATTATTTGGTGGATTTTTCTGGTTACCTCAAAATATTTGTCCATCTCTCTGCTTTCCTGAAACCCTGCAATCGCAGCATGTTGAATTGGTGTTGAAGTTGCAGTATATTCTGTGGCAAGTATTTTTTTGAATTGTTGTCTTAGTTCATACGTATGTTGTGGAAAAATAACATATCCTAATCTGTATCCACCTGCTGCATGAGATTTTGATAATCCATTGGTAACAAATGTTCCCTCTGGGTAAATTTCGCCCATGCTGACAAACTTGTTAATTTCAAAAGTTGTTTGGGCATAAATTTCATCAGAAATAACAAGAATGTCATGTTTTCTACAAACGTCTGTAATTTCTTCCAATTCGAGTTCAGAATAAACAAGTCCTGTTGGATTATTGGGATTGTTTAAAATGAGAATCTTTTGTCTATCATGTAGTCTTAGAGTGAGATGCTCAAGATCATTGGGGGTAATTTTTCCGTTTGAACGAACGTGTAGCATGTGATAATTTTTCTTTAAAAATCTGATTTGTGGTAAGTATCCAAGCCATGCTGGAGTGGGCAAGATTACTGTTCCATGTAGAATTTCTAATAGATTAAAAATTAGCTCTTTTGTGCCAGGACCCACGTATATCCGTCTTGGATCTACCTCAAATCTAAAATTTCTTTTGTTATATTTTGAAATAGCTTCTCGAAGTTCTGGAATCCCTGGAACTCCTGCATAGGTTCCCTTACTTGCATTTTTTATTAATGCATCTACTACAGGTTTTGGAACTGGAAACGGAGATTGTCCAAACGCAAATCCATAGAATCCAAAATTACATTCAGGATGCGTACATGCAGAATGAAATTCTTGTAAAAATGTGTTTAGTTTAAGATTCTCTGGAAGTTCTATGTCTTCTACCTGTTGATCAATAACAAATTTTGTCATGTGTTTTTCACCATTTTGGAACGCATGATCCGTTTATTAAAACAGAGTTATCACCGTTTCTATTTCGAAATATGAAATTTACAAAAAATTGTTTTTAATTTAATTTCAATCCTGATTTGTCTCCATTTTTATGCCTAAAACGACCACTGAAATTAAACTCAGGAATATTTAATGGGAAGGATTTCTAATTTTTCCTATGACAAAAGTAGTCGTTAAAGCAAAAGAAAATGGTCCATTTATAATAGAATCTGATGGAAAAACAATATCTGCATTATGTAGGTGTGGAAAATCAGAAAACAAACCTAATTGTGATGGGAATCATGCAAAAATAGGTTTTAAAGCTGAAGCTTCTGAAATCAAAGTTACGGATTAATTAAAGGGGTCTTGAACCAAATTAGCAAATCACGTAAGGAATTTTGAAATTATTTTTTAGAATAAAAAAGGAAAATTGATTGAAAATTATTTTTTATTTTGGATTTATTTTCCTTCAGGTTTTTTGCCACGTGTTGCTCTCTTTTTTGCCAATTTTTTCCTCCTGAACAGTAAGCAAATATTTTGCATAAATAAAAACCGAAAATTGGTTTCATTCGATCTAGAACAAACTTGTTGACAATAGAAGCATACAAAATCAATTTATGATTAAGTAATTTTTTATTTTGGTCCTTTCTAAACAGAATCTTGGGTTTGAGAAAGATTTTCCTTCTGATCTAAGCCAGGGTAAATGATTAAAGATTCTAGTAAGAATTGATTATGATGACAAATTTAATATCTTAAATTTAGGGATTCTACCAAGCTTTGAAATTTTCCGTATTCCTGAAAGAAATTTAATCCTTTTTCGGTAATTACATATACTTTTTTCTTGTCTAAAATTTTTACCTCAATTAATCCTGCACAAATTAATTCTTCACATTTTTCTATTGTAGAATGATGAGCCAGATTTGCTTTTCTAGATATAATAGAGGATAACAACCCTTCACGTCCAGCTTCTCTTATTACGTTCAAAATATCTCCAAAGGAACGAATCCTCGTTCTACTTTGAAGAGAAATATTACGATTCCTTTTCAATTCAAATAAAGAATTTTTATCTTCATTTTTTACTTCTGAATTATGTGTTAATCTAATTTTCTGGCTCATACTATCCTGAAATTTTGAGTAAATAATAACCAGTTACCTTTTGGTTTTGCCTATAATCAAAACAACTAGTTGATCTAGTTTAATCTGATCTCAAATGAAGAGAACTATAAATTTCTAATAATTGCATTTTTACTGAAAAAATGAACCAACTTAAAACAAAATTATGCGAGGATTGCAAACGGATGGCTTGTACTATAGGTTGTCAATGTGATTGCCATGTAAATCATTGGTGGTAATCACTAAATTTCTTTTACTGAAGGTGTTTATTTCAACTAGGTTTCATGATATTTGACAAAATCAATTGCTCGGAGTATTCCTACAATCTTTCCATTATCGGTAATGGCTAACTTTCTAATTTTTTTATCACCCATCAATTTTGCAGCAATTGAAATTGGTTCTTTGAAATCAACGGTAATGATTAGAGAAGACATTATGCTTTTGACTGGAGTATCAAATGGAAGCTTATTTACAGCAACCTTTGTTGCAAAATCTCTATCGGTTATTATTCCTATAAATTTCTCATCATCTTTGATAAAAATTGCACTCATTCCTCCTTCTTTCATCATTTTGGCAACTTGATGTGCGGTTGTATCGGGGTTTACAAAGATCAAAACCTTGCTCATAATATTGCTAACAGGTGTTGTGGAATTAGTTTCAGCCAATGATTTTCAAAAAATGTAAAACATTGATGCTATTAAGTTTGGCTCTATCATACCCTTATTGAAAATTGATGAATAAAGAAAATTAATACAAGAATTTTACTAAATTTCTGACCACTCAAAATCTTAGAATTTCTCAATATTATTTTTGGTAAAATTTGAATTTAATCAAAGGTTATTATCTAGATTTCATAATAGAAAAATAAATTGTTAATTTCTAATAAAAGTCAAACCTCATTTATTACAGGCATTACAATAATTTTCCTAGTTTTCCAACCCACGGCTTTTGGCGAATCAGCCAACTCTGCCACCTTTGATTCTCCTTTTGTTCTCAAGGTAGAGGAGACGGCAACAATCGATTCTGAGATAAAACTTACCTTTCTAGGCATTAATGAAGATTCTAGATGTCCTCTTGATGTTAATTGTGTTTGGGAAGGCAGCTTAAAGGCAGAGGTAAATCTGATGAATGGCCAAAAAAATCTTGGAAATCATATCATACCTTTAACGATAACGGATATGGATGCACAAATCTTTGATGGTTATTTCTTTCGAATAGATGAGGTAGAACCATATCCAATAAGTAGCACTCCTATCAACCAATCAGAGTATTCAGTATTTTTCCTAGTATCCAAAGTCAAAGAGGCAAATCCAAAATCTCCATTAAAACAATTCAATATGGGAACTCCAGTAAATGACATCCAATGCAGAAAAGATCTTATCCTAATTATCAAATCCAGTAATTTTAGTCCAGCTTGTGTAAAATCCACAACTGCAGAAAAATTACTTTTGCGTGGATGGGATGAACCAATCGAAGATCCAAATTCATTACACCCCATAATTAGAACCGGAACAAGTTCAGGATTTTGCCTTGGATACTGCTTTAAAGAATTTACTATAACTCCTAAACAAATTATTTATTCAGAAACTGGGCGGGAATTTATCTCAGAGTCATGGACCGATTTGCATGAAAAGACCTCCGCGGTTTCGATATCTCAAGAAAAATGGCAAGAATTAGTAGATGTAGTTGATTTTCAGAAATTTAATTCATTACCTGATAAAATTGGATGTCCAGGTTGTGCTGATGCTCCAGTCGAGTGGATTGAAATTTCTTATGATGGAAAAACAAAAAAGGTGGAATTTGAGGCTAAAGATGCAATCCCTGAGATTTCCCAACTGGTAATTAAACTACAAGAATTACGTAAAATGACAGTTGATTCTTTAATTGATAGTTTTGAAGACTGTGTTTCTGCAGGAAATCCAGTTATGGAATCATACCCAAGACAATGCAGAACTAATGATGGACAGAATTTTGTAGAAGACATTAATCCAAGAATTACGGATCAAGAATCACAATGCCAAAATTTCAATGGCACATGGTTGCAGGATTTCAATGAATGTGAAGGAATCTCAGAGGAACAATGCTCAACCATGAAAGGAAATTTCAATGAATGTGAATCTGCATGCAGACACATGCCTGATTCCGTAATGTGTACATTGCAATGTGTTCCCGTCTGTGTAATGCCACTAGATTAATTTTGGATTTTAAATTATTTTTTGGGAACTAAATTTTCATAAATTGTTTCACAAAATGGACAAACCAACGAATCTCCTTCTTTTCGTAAGGGGACCTGAACTAGTTGCTTTACGCAATTGGGACAATTTGTAATTCCAGTCACAAAACCTCTAAAAAATTTATGTATTTAGCATCATGTGTGTTTGATTCCTTTCACACAAATTCAATTTGAAGATTATTTTTTGGATGGGGAATCGAGGACAAGATCCGAAGTCCTTATGAACTTGAGATCTTTGGTCTATTCAATAATGAATTTTTTTGTTGTTTTTCTGATTATTTTTGGATTCAATGGATTTTTTTTCTTTTCATCTTTTGTATCCTTTGAAATTACCACAATATATGCACAGGA
>Ga0102947_1000885_pt1 | contig 10450 bp, 12 predicted proteins | sample SalPon2A_A_D2_MG_FD_78210 | JGI IMG/M metagenome (GOLD analysis project Ga0102947, IMG submission 78210) | Soil microbial communities from South San Francisco under conditions of wetland restoration - Salt Pond MetaG R2A_A_D2_MG | ecosystem: Environmental > Terrestrial > Soil > Wetlands | place... | reverse complement strand
TGCAAATCTTCGGCTCTTTGTTCATAACATCCAAAACATCCATTGGAAAACCGGTAGGAAATGCATAATGCAAACGAATCCACTCAATACCATCAACTTTAACAAGCGCTTCTAATAATTCTGCTAGATTTCTCTTTTTGTATAAATCGAGACCATAATAGGTTAAATCTTGAGCAATAAGAACCAACTCTTTGACACCTTTTGCTGCCAGCTTTTCAGCTTCCCGAACAATCTCTTCAATAGGTGTACTTTTATGTTTTCCACGCATCAACGGAATGGCACAAAAACTACAAGGTCTGTCGCAACCTTCGGCAATTTTTAAATAGGCATAATTTTTTGGTGTCGTCGTTAGTCGTTCTCCAATCAATTCATGCTTATAATCAGCACCAAGTGCTTTGAGTAATTGTGGTAATTCAGTTGTACCAAAGTACTCATCAACATTAGGGATTTCCTTTTGCAAGTCTGGTTTATAACGTTCAGAAAGACAGCCTGTAACAAACACTTTATCTACTTCACCAGATTCTTTTTTCTGCATGTATTCCAGAATGGTATTCACGCTTTCTTCCTTGGCATTATTAATGAATCCACAAGTATTAATGACTACTATATTACCTTCTTCTTCGTGAACAACATCCTTACCACTGGCTTTGAGTTGTCCCATAAGCACTTCACTGTCGTAAACATTTTTACTACAACCAAGTGTTATAACATTAATCTTGTTTTTTTTAAGCGACTTTGTTCTCATACCAAAAATTCTGGGTGCAAAGATACGCAATGATTACTGATAAATGGCTAATGTTTTGAAGTGGAAAACTAGTTATAGTCTTTTGGAAGTTTTCTCATTTTTGAAGCCTGTTCATAGTCATAAGCCCATTGTAACAAGAATTTCTCCTGTAATTTTCCTACAATAATGGTTAAGCCTTCAGGTTCTCCATTAGAATCATAACCCATTGGAATAGTAATGACTGGATATTCTGCAACAGCAGCAAACCCTGCATGATAGTTGTTTATTGAAAGGATTCCATTTAAGTTATGTTTATTCATAGGTTCATCTAAATAGTCTTGACCATTATTTTTAAGTGTGTTTTTAATTTGTTCAAACGCTTCATCTGTAGCAGAATCTGCAACGATGCCTTCAAATAGTTTTTGCCCATATGGCATTCTGTTTATGGAGTCTTTTTTATTGAAATCGATAATGTCATTTACAGTTCTGACTTGAATACTATCGCTGGCACTTTGCGAAAGATAAACTGGCAAATCTTTTTTCATATCTAGATTCAATAATCTTAAAAAATCAGGTAATTCTATTTCTTCATCTTCAATCTCGATGACTTCAGCACCAAGGTTTTTTAAAACTGCAATAGCATTGACATACAAACTGTCTTCCATGAATTTCTTGAATGCTCCAAAACGTCTTCCTTTTACACCTTTATCTTTAAGTTGCTCAGTATAAAATCCTTGATCCAATAGAGCATCAATGGTCTTACTGTCGTTTTTATCCACTCCAAACATAGCATCTAAAAGATATGCATTGTCAACTACATTTTTGGTCATTGGTCCTGGTGTATCCAAAGTTGATGATATTGGCACGATTCCGCTTCTGCTTAATAGTCCAATGGTTGGTTTGAGTCCAACAACAGAGTTTTTACTTGAAGGCGATAATATAGATCCTGAAGTCTCACTACCAACGGCTGCAACACAAAAATTGGCCGCAACAGCTACACCACTTCCTGAACTGGAACCACCTGTATCTATCATTTTTCTGCCATAAGGATTCAATGTTTGTCCACCTATAGCACTGTAACCACTTGGGCAATCACCACAGAAAAAATAAGCCCATTCACTTAAATTAGCTTTCCCTAAAATTAATGCTTTATTCTCTTTGAGTCTTTGTACTATAAAAGCATCTTCAGTATTGTTATTTTCTAAAGCCACAGCTCCAGCAGTTGTTGGCATGCCTGAAGCATTGATATTATCCTTTAAAAGAATTGGCATACCAAAAAGCATTGGTTTCATTTTTTTATTTAAAAACTCTTGATCCCTTTGTTTGGCTTCACCTATGATATTAGGATTTAAAGCAATAATGGAGTTTAAAGACAACTCATTCTTTCTATCAAACTTTCTAATTCTATACAGATAAAATTTGGTAAGTTGCTCATAAGATAATTTACCATCAGCTATATTTTTCTGAATTGTGGGAATATCCTGTTCTAAAATAAATGGCTTTAAACTATTATAAAAAGATTCTGTAAAATCTTTCAAGTCTTCATTAAAGGGTTCCCATAACACTGAAGCATCAATATATTTAGAATCCAAAACTTTAAAATCATAAAACTCTTTTTCAGAAATAGTACTAATGTCTGAAGTATCTGTAACAATAATTGAATCTTGTACAAATTCTTCGCTAGTACTTTCTGAAGGAGTCTGTTGATTACTTGTAAGGTCTTTGCAAGAAACGAGTATAATAAATGCAAGTAAGAAAGACGTAAAATATCTCATGGTTAGTGTTTTTATAAAAATACCAATTTATAAAAACATATTTTAAAACCAGTTTATTAAGTTTTAATTTCTATCTTCAAAAGGAATTATTATCCCTTTTTCAAGGTAATTTTTTAAGCCATTAAGCAACATTGCCCAACAAAACGAAGCGATTTTAAAATGCTCATTGGTTTGTAGCCAATTAATATGGCTGAATCTTACGTACGTTCCGTTTTCTTTTTCTTCTAAATCAAAACCAAACGTTGTTGGATCCCAATCTTTGTCGCTTTTGGTCATTTTTAAATGGAATGAATCATTTGATTTACAAACAGAAACCTGACAGTACCAATCATATTCATCTGTAAAGTTCAAGTTGTATGTTGCTCCCATTTCTGGTTTACCACTACTCTTGAAAGTCCACCAATTGTTTAGATGTTCTGGCATTGAAACAGCATCAAAGACTTCTAGTTTAGAAGCTTTTATTAATAGATTATGGTAAATATTGAAACTCATATAAATACATTTTGACTGCATTTCGACTTTGCTCAATGAGCTCGCTCAATGTGACAAAATTACTTAAAAAAAGAATCTACAAATTCAAATTTATTAAAAACCTGTAAATCTTCAATCTTTTCACCAACACCAATATACTTTACTGGAATTTGAAATTGGTCAGAAATTCCTATCACTACACCTCCTTTTGCAGTTCCGTCTAATTTAGTGACTGCCAAACTTGTAACTTCTGTAGCTGCAGTAAATTGTTTTGCTTGTTCAAATGCATTTTGTCCAGTAGAGCCATCTAAAACCAATAATACATCGTGAGGCGAATTGTCAACCACTTTTTGCATCACACGTTTTACTTTGGTTAGTTCGTTCATTAAGTTTACTTTATTATGTAAACGCCCAGCGGTATCTATAATTACAACATCTGCATCTTCTGCTACTGCATTTTGCAACGTATCAAATGCTACTGAAGCAGGATCACTTCCCATAGATTGCTTAACAATTGGCACATCTACGCGATCTGCCCAAACTTGCAATTGGTCTATGGCTGCTGCTCTAAATGTATCTGCTGCACCAAGAACTACTTTCAATCCTTGCTTTTTAAATTGGTACGCTAATTTGCCAATGGTTGTTGTTTTGCCAACACCATTAACACCTACAACCATAATGACGTACGGTTTTTTATCCTGTGGAATTGTAAACTCGGTAGCCTCTCCTAAATTGGTTTCAGATAACAATGCGGCGATTTCTTCCCGTAGAATCTGGTTTAGCTCATCAGTTCCTAAATATTTGTCTTTTGATACGCGTTCTTCAATACGTTCAATGACCTTAAGTGTAGTTTCTACTCCAACATCGCTTGTTACTAACACCTCTTCAAGGTTATCCAGAACTTCATCATCTACTTTAGATTTTCCTGCAACAGCTTTACTTAATTTATTAAAAAAAGTGGTTTTGGATTTCTCCAACCCTTTATCTAGTGTTTCTTTTTTTTCTGAAGAGAATATTTTTTTAAAAAAGCTCATTTCATTTCAATTTTATAATGACTAACAAACTTCTTGCCTAGAAGTTAAAAACGGTAAGTTTGTCAGGCGTGTAAATATAAAACAAAAGCTGCTTTCAAAGAATTGAAAGCAGCTTAAATATTTTAAAAGCAATTGTTTGTTATTGCTTACTCATCCATTCATTTACGTGTTCTGGTGCCATAATTGACTCAACGAACATGTATGCTCCAGATTTAGGAGATTTTACCATTTTTATAGCTTTTGTAAGCCTTTTAGATCCTGTCTGTAATGATGCTACCGATTTCTTTGCCATGACTTATTATTTTATCTCTTTATGAACAGTCATACGTTTTAAGATAGGATTGAATTTTTTTATCTCCATTCTATCTGGCGTATTCTTTTTGTTTTTTGTTGTAATATAACGTGAAGTTCCTGGTTGCCCAGAAGCTTTATGCTCTGTGCATTCTAATATTACTTGAACTCTATTGCCTTTCTTTGCCATTGTCTTAAATCTTTAAATGTGGCTATTATTTTAAAAATCCTTTAGATTTTGCATCTTTTAATACAGCAGAAATGCCCAATTTATTAATGGTTTTTAATGCTGATGTAGAAACTTTTAAAGTTATCCACTTATCTTCTTCAGGAATGTAGAAACGTTTCTTTGCCAAATTAGCATTAAATTTACGCTTGGTTCTGTTTAATGCATGAGACACGTTGTTTCCAACCATCGCCTTTTTCCCAGTAATTTCACAAACTCTTGACATTATTTCTAACTTTAAATATTGTTGTTTTTAAACGAGGTGCAAATATACAAAATCTTTAATTTACGACAACTTAATTTTTATCAATTTTTAAAATTTCTTTTTGAAGCATTTCAAAAGCTTTATTAACAGCTTTATTTATGACCTTAACTCTAAGGTTCCCAAAGTTGAATTTTTCTGAATACACCTCGTTTCTATTAGCTATAGCAATAAAAACAGTTCCTATTTCTGCATCTGAATCACCTTTGGTTGGTCCTGCATTCCCTGTTGTGGCAATCGCAAAATCTGTATCAAATATTTCTCTGGCATTTTGTGCCATGACTTCTGCAACTTGCTTACTTACAACAGAATATTTATCTATAAGTTCTTTAGGGACTTTTAACACATCTATTTTTGTTTGCGTTGCATAGCTCACTATACTACCCTTAAAATAAACCGATGCTCCAGCATTTGCTGTGATTTGTTTTGCGATTTTTCCGCCTGTACAACTTTCGGCAGTTGCTAATGTTTTATTTAATAATGTTAATTGTTTACCTATACTCATCTCAATAGAATCTTCGTCCTCAAAACCAAAATAAATTCCATCTAAAAGTGGCATTAATTTTTGCATTTGGTCTTCAATCTCCAATTCAATAGCTTTCTTATCTGTTCCTTTAGCAGACAGACGCAATCTTACTTTTCCTAGATTGGGCAAATATGCTAATTTGATAAATTGTGGCAAATTGTTCTCCCATACTTCAATTTTAGAAGCAAGCATACTTTCTCCAATTCCATATACCACAAGGGTTTTATGCAAAATGTAAGGAAATTTATATTTCTTCTGAAGTTTTGGAACTACTTCATTTTCAATTAATGCTTTCATTTCATAGGGCACACCTGGAAGCGAAATAAAAACCTTATTGTTCTTTTCTATCCACATACCTGGCGCGCTACCAAACTTATTCATTAATGCAATAGCTTTTGAAGGTACTAATGCCTGATCTATATTAACCTGCATTAATGGTTGTTTTACATAGTTTTTCCAAAGTGATTTTATGTTGTCTAAAACAGCATCGCTTTGAACTAATTCATCATTAAAATATTCTGCTAACGTATGCTTGGTAATATCGTCTTTGGTTGGACCCAAACCGCCAGTAATTATAACTATGTCTACATTTTCTTCTGCTTCGCTTAAGGCTTTTAGGATGTGATCCCTGTCGTCTTGAACAGATGTGATTTGATATACAGAAACACCAATCTTATTAAGTTCTTTCGATATAAAAGCTGAATTTGTATCAATAATTTGACCGATGAGAATCTCATCTCCAATGGTAATTATTTCAGCTTGCATTACAAATTAAAATCAGATCGTAATTCGTTTGAAGCTTGCTCAACTGAAGCGAGTACAATTTCTAATTTATCTGTGATATCAACATCAGTTTTTGTAAATTTTCCCCAATCCTGAACCTCAATTAAATCTTGAAGCACACCAAGTTCAAACAAATCTACCGTTGGTTTCATTTTATGAGCAGCTTGATAAGCTTCGTGATAATTTTTTTCGGCTACTGCCTTTTTTAAGCGTTCGGCATCTGGCGGAACTTCCTCAAGAAATGTTTGCGCTAATGCCACTATAAACTCTTGGTCATCTCCTGCTAGTTCACGAACCCTAAATAATTTGTAATGTTGTTCCATCTATTTTACTGTTATTGAAAACATTTGTTTGTTTTCTATGTAACCCCTTAGTTTGTCATCGGCAATTACTCTGCCAACTCCTGCTGGTGTACCTGTAAATATAATATCTCCAATCTTTAAAGTAAAATATTTTGAGACATATTCGATTAACTCATCTATTTTCCAAAGCATGTTGGCCGTATTTCCTTGCTGAACTAATATATCATTTTTTTTCAAAGAGAAATTTATATTGTTAATATCTTTTATTTGATTTTTAGGTAACCAATTACCAATTACTGCAGCACCATCAAAGCCTTTAGCCTTTTCCCAAGGTAAGCCTTTTTCTTTTAGTTGTGCTTGTACATCTCTGGCAGTAAAATCGATACCAAGCCCAATTTCGTCATAATATTTATGCGCAAATTTTTTATCAATATACTTTCCTAATCTATTTATCTTGACCAAAATTTCTACTTCGTGATGTACATCGTCAGAGAAATCCGGTATGAAAAAAGGATGCTTTTTTAACAGTATTGACGTGTCTGGCTTTAAAAAAACAACTGGATCTTTAGGCTTTTCGTTTTCAAGCTCTTTAATGTGTTCTGTGTAATTTCTACCTATGCAGATAAGTTTCATGCCTAATCCAACTTATTATTAAAACTGCGCAATTTTATGGCAGTCAATACTTTTTTGGTGTATAAAGGAAAATCTGCATTGAGCAACCAACCAAAGTACCCAGGTTCTTTTTCTAAAATTTCCAGAACTGTTTTGTTTTTGTGCTTACCAAACGAAAAACACTCTTCTCCTTTTTTATTATAGGTTATAAATCCGGCAAAATCGGCAAACTTTTTTCTGGAACTGAATTCTGCCAGAAACTTGGAGTTGTTCTCCAACTCATCATATTTTTCAACCTGTGCTTTTAGGACTTCAAAGGTTGCTTTAGTATCTGCTTCTGCACTATGTGCATTGTCTAAATCTTTATTGCAATAAAATTTATATGCGGCACTTAATGTACGTTGTTCCATTTTATGGAAAATTGTTTGCACATCTATTGCCAAACGGTTTTTCATATCAAAATCTATCTCTGCTCGCAACATTTCTTCAGCTAACAAAGGAATATCAAACCTATTGGAATTAAAACCTGCCAAATCAGAATCCTTAATCATGTTATAGATCTCTTTGGCCAGTTCTTTAAACGTCGGTTTGTCTGCAACATCTGCGTCAGAAATACCGTGAATGGCAGTCACTTCTTTAGGTATTGGCTTTTCTGGATTAACCAACCATGTTTTACTGTCTTTTTTGCCGCCTGGATTGACTTTAAGGATAGAAATTTCTACAATACGATCTTGAGAAATATTAACACCTGTGGTTTCAAGATCAAAAAAACAAAGGGGTTTTGTTAAATTAAGGCTCATGCACTACAATTTTGTACAAATGTAATTAGAATAAACAAAATAATGAATGGCAAAGTATGATTTGACTTTGTGAAAAAAATAGACGAACTTCGTTTAACTATACTAATAACAATTAAAACTAATGATTAGCCTAACATTAGCTACAAGAGGTCAGATATATAAATGTAGTCTATATTAAAAACTGTAATTATGAAACACTTACTACTAATTTTAGCAATGACATTTTGGTTTTCAGCATATTCTCAAAACCTAGAAATAGTCGAAGAAAAAACAGCAGTTGAAAACGCTCTCCGCGATTATATTGAGGGCTGGTATCAAGGTAATGCCAAACGAATGGATCGTTCTTTACACGATGATCTTGTGAAACGAATCAGTGTTACCGACAGTTCTGAGATTGGAATAAAGTTGCGAATGGTCCCAAAATCAAGAATGGTTGAACTGACTGAAAATGGTGGTGGAGAAAATCCTAATGGTGAATATCAAATAATTGTAGATCATATCGATAAGGATATTGCTACTGCTAGGGTATTGTCTGAAAAGTATCATGATTACTGCCATTTGGCCAAAACTAATGATGGTTGGCAGATTGTCAATATCCTGTTTCGTTATCGCTGATATTAATCCTAACTTTAAACAGATAGCTAACATCATTGTACCAAAATGGACGTATCGCACCAGTAGCTAACAACGTGTAAGCGCAATAACGGCTGAATTTCCTAATCGGAAATTCAACTTGTTTTGCTAAATTAGGTGCATCAGCGGAAAGTACTCGCACACTTTCCCGTTACTGACGCTTACACAAAACCGTTAAACAAAATCACTTTTTTATAATGAGATTCTTCACTTTCATTTCGACTTCGCTCAATGTGACAGTTAAATCTCTCTATTAGAATCCCAAGCCTCCAAATAATCTTTTACAGCTTTTACAAATTGGCCACCCAAAGCACCATTTACCACACGATGGTCGTAAGAATGTGATAAGAACATTTTGTAACGTATACCAATAAAATCACCTTCGGAAGTTTCGATAACAGCAGGTGTTTTTCTTATAGCTCCAAGCGCTAAAATACCAACTTGAGGTTGATTGATAATTGGTGTTCCCATGATACTTCCAAAAGAACCAACATTGGTAACTGTATAGGTTCCACCTTGTACATCGTCTGGATTCAGTTTATTTAAGCGCGCTCTGTTTGCCAGATCGTTAACTTTTTTGGTCATGCCTACCAAATTCAATTGGTCAGCATTTTTAATGACAGGAACGATTAAGTTACCATCTGCCAGTGCAGTAGCCATACCCAAATTGATGTTTTTCTTTTTGATGACAGTATCACCTTGAACAGAAATATTCATCATTGGGAAATCTCGTATTGCTTTAGCAACAGCTTCCATGAAAATTGGTGTAAAGGTTAAGTTTTCACCTTCTTGTTTCAAGAACTGATCTTTAACTTTTTGTCTCCAATTCCAGATTTTGGTTACATCTGCCTCGATAAAACTTTGAACATGTGCAGATGTTTGGATAGACTCGACCATGTGATGTGCAACAAGTTTACCCATTCTGGTCATTTCTATAATTTCGTCTTCTCCACTAGAAATAACTGGAGTAACTGGAGTTGATTTTTCTATAGCACCTTGAGGCTTCTCGACTACATTTCGACTACGCTCAATGGCCTCGCTCGAAGTGACAGGAGCTTGCTGTTGTGGCTTCTGACTTCTGTTTTCTAGATAAGCAAGGATATCGTTTTTTGTAACGCGTCCATCTTTTCCAGTTCCAGAAATAGCATCCAATTCCTCTTGCGAAATACCTTCTTCTTTGGCAATATTCTTAACTAATGGTGAGTAAAAACGTTCTTCAGTAGAACTTACAGGGCTTACAGTTTCAATAGCTTTTGAAACCATGTCTTCTGCCTGTTGTATGCTTTCTTCAGCTTCAACAGATTCTTCAATTTCTGGAGTTTCTTCTGCAACTGGAGTAACAACTTCTTCGCCATTTTGAGTATCTATGATGGCTAGCGTTTGTCCGACTTGAACAACCTCATTAATATCAAATAGCTTTTCTGTTAAAACACCTTCTACTTCAGAAAGCACCTCACTATCAACCTTATCTGTAGCAATTTCAAGGACAGCTTCGTCTAATTCAATGGTATCGCCTACATCCTTCAACCAAGAGGTGATTGTTGCTTCTGCCACACTCTCTCCCATTTTAGGTAATTTAAGTTCGAATTTTGCCATATCTATAATGTAAAGCTATTTTTTTTATTTCCGAATGCAAAATTAATAAAAAAAGACATGTTTTATTAATTATTCTTGATTGTTTTAAAAAACTATTACTTCCCCTTTGGTTTTATTACTGTTACTTCCGAGGATAAAATTAGAGTTTTTTGGAAGAATTTTAAATGTTACTAATCTATTTTTTCCAATTGAGTCTATTTGATTGATAATGTCTTTATAAGATACATAATTTGCATCAAAAATTATTTCTGTACAATCCTGAACATCTGAAAACGGAATATTATATGCGATAGGTTTATTCAGTTTTGATGACAATTTTACCCAAGTTTTATCAGATAACAAAACATACTTATCTATTTTTTTTGTTTCATTTTCAATGTCCTCTTTAAAGATTCTGGCAAAAAATAAAACTACT
>Ga0102947_1000883_pt1 | contig 10463 bp, 9 predicted proteins | sample SalPon2A_A_D2_MG_FD_78210 | JGI IMG/M metagenome (GOLD analysis project Ga0102947, IMG submission 78210) | Soil microbial communities from South San Francisco under conditions of wetland restoration - Salt Pond MetaG R2A_A_D2_MG | ecosystem: Environmental > Terrestrial > Soil > Wetlands | place... | reverse complement strand
CGTGACATTCCAGAGACCGCGAGTCACGGAGACTGTAAACGAAGTGTAAAATTTCTGTCATATCCCTATGAGATTGTGCCTGGTGCGATCGTTGCCCGCTCGGGCTTCGAGCCGATCCTATTTCGCGAATCAGTGCAAAATCATCCATAGGGAGAATAACTCATGAGAGTGGCGTCCTTTCTTAGAATGGCAGTGGCCGGCGGCCTTCTGTCGGCCGCTTTGAGCGTCCCGGCCCTTGCCGACGACGTCAAGCTAATCGGTTCCGGTGCAAGCTTTCCGTTCCCGATCTACGCCAAGTGGTTCAAGGACTTCAGCGCCCAGAACGATGCCCGTGTCGACTATCAGTCGAAGGGCAGCGGCGCCGGCATTCAGGACTTCATCAATCAGGTTGTGGACTTCGCCGGCAGCGATGCGGCCATGAACGACAAAGAGATCGCCGCGGCCAAGGACGGTGTCGTGCTTCTGCCGATGACGGCCGGCGAGGTGGTGCTGACCTACAATCTAGAGGGCGTCGACGCGCTGAAGCTACCGCGCGATGTCTATCCCGAGATATTCACCGGGAAGATCACCAAGTGGAACGACCCGAAAATCGCCGCAGCCAATCCCGGCGTCGACTTGCCGGACGAGGATATCACTGTTGTCGTGCGGGCTGACTCCTCCGGCACCACTTACGTTTTCACCGGGCACCTGGCTGCCATCAACGACGATTTCAAGAACAACGTTGGCCAAGCCAAGGCGCCCGAGTGGCCTTCTTCGGACAACTTCATCAAGGCGCCGAAGAACGACGGCATCACGGCCACCGTTAAGCAGACGCCCGGCTCGATCGGCTATATCGAGTATGCCTTTGCCAAGCTGACTGGCGCGCCGACGGTGGCGCTGCAGAACAAGTCCGGCAACTTCGTTGCGCCGGGTCCGGAAACCGGGTCCGCCGCCTTGGCCAGTGCGGAGTTCCCCGACAAGACCCTGCCGGGTTCCGACGTTCCCGACCTGCGCGCCTGGGTCACCGATCCTGCGGGCGCGGACTCCTATCCGATCGCCACCTTCACCTGGCTGCTGATTCCCGCGACGATGGAACCGGCGAAGAAACAAGTGATGCTCGATCTGGTCGATTACAGCCTCTCCACGGGCCAGGAGATGGCGACGGAAATGGGCTATATCCCTTTGCCGCAAAATGTCATCGAGAAAAATCGCAGCGTCGCCAAGATGATCAAGTGAGTTCGGCTCACCGATCGTAGTTGAGACCAGGACAGGATCCCGTGGCCGGAGAATCGCCTCTCGCCTCGGGGTCCCGCTCCGATTTTGCCTGAGACCGCTCGGGTCACGTTGTTGGAAGATCACCGGAACCATGGCCAAAAATTCTTCATTTAGGGATCTAACCTCTGCCAGCGGCGTGTCGGGCCCACCCTCTCCAGGCGACTACCTGGCAGACAGTGTTTTCCGCAGCGTCGCACTGTTCTGCTGTGCCCTTATCGTCATCCTCCTCGCCTATATCCTTTGGGAGATCGGAGGCCTTGGCTTGCCGGCGATTCGAGAGTACGGCCTCGATTTCATCGTCGGCACCTCCTGGAATGCCAGCAAAGAGCATTTTGGGGTTCTTCCGGAAATATGGGGGACGCTTTACAGTTCTTTTTTGGCGTTAATCGTCGGCGGTCTTTTCGGCGTCACCATCGCGATTTTCCTGACGCAGGATTTCGTGCATTTCCGGGTGGCGACCGTCTTCCGGATGATCGTGGAACTCTTGGCCGCCATTCCCTCGGTGGTCTACGGCCTTTGGGGCATCTACGTCTTAATCCCCATGCTGCGGCCGGTCGCCGGTTGGCTGCACGATCACCTGGGTTTCATACCTTTCTTCGGCACCGATTTGAGCGGTCCGGGTCTGGCGCCGGCGGCCCTGGTGCTGGCCATTATGATCCTGCCGACCGTCGCCGCCATATCGGTCGATGCCTTCCGCCGCATCCCCTATAAAGTGAAGGAAGCGGCTTACGGCATGGGCACCACCCGCTGGGAAGCTATTCTCAAGGTGATCCTGCCCACCGCGTCCTCCGGCATCCTGGCCGCCTTGGTGTTGGGGTTCGGGCGCGCGCTCGGCGAAACCATGGCCTTGGCCATGTTGATCGGCAACAGCAACAATATCAGCCTCTCGCTTTTTTCGCCCGCCAACACGCTGGCATCCCTCTTGGCCTCCAACTTCCCGGAAGCCGGGGGCATCGAGGTGCAGGCGCTGATGTATGCGGCGCTCGTGCTGCTGGCGATCACGCTTGTGGTCAACGTCTTGGGTCTGGGCATTCAGCAATACACGCTACGTAAATTCGAGGGAAAGAAGTAATGAGCGAGGTGCATATGATGCCACCGGGCGCAGCGCAGCTCCCCCGCCTCCGGCGGCAGCCGATGGAGATACGCGCCCTGAAGAGCGGATTGCTCACCGGACTGGCGTGGCTGATCACGCTCGTGGGTAGTGTCCCGCTTTTTTCGGTCATCTACATGTTGGCGGCCGAGGGTGGCTCGCGCATCAGCTTTGAGACCTTGACGGCACTGCCGCCGGCCGGGTTCGAGACCGGCGGCGGTTTCGGCAATGCCATTATCGGAACTCTGGTGATGGTGGCGATCGCTACCGTTATCAGCCTCCCTATCGGACTGCTGGCCGCCGTCTATCTCGCCGTTCTGGGGCCCTTCAGCCAACTTGCGCGCGTGGCCCGTTTCGTCGCCAAGACCCTGACCGGTTTTCCGTCGATCTTGGCGGGTGTTTTTACCTACGGCATCTTGGTGGTGAGTTTCGGTTACTCTGCACTGGCCGGCGGCGTCGCGCTTGCGGTGCTCATGCTGCCCACCATCGTCTTGGCGGCCGAGGAGGCCATGAAAGAGGTGCCGCAGAAAATGAAAGACGCAGCCTACGGCATGGGCTGCACCCGCAGCCAAGTGATCTGGCGCGTGGTGATCCCGACCGGCCTGCCCGGCATCCTCACCGGTGTCATGCTGGCGGTCGCCGGTGCCGCGGGCGAATCGGCGCCTCTGCTCTTTACGGCGCTGTTCAGCAACTACTATCTCAGCAATCTGATGGAACCGACGGCCTCCCTTTCCATCCTCATCTACAACTTCTCGGCCATGCCATTCGAGAATCAGATCGAGCTCGCCTGGACGGCTTCGCTGGTCCTTGTGCTCATCGTCCTGGTTTTCAACATTCTCGCCCGCTTGGTCGGCCAGCCGAAGGTATGACCCAAGCTCTACAAGAGCCTCCAACACAATGAAGAACAAGTTTAAGGCGACAGGATAAGACAGATGAATGTGAACGTAGAAAGCGCAGCGGTCACCGCCGCCCCCCGCCGGGCGACAGCCGGCTTAGATGCTGTCATCGACTGCAAGGTCGAAAAGATCTACTACGGCGACTTCCTCGCCGTCAGAGATAGCGTGGTGCCGATCGAAAAAGGCAAGATCACGGGCTTTATCGGTCCTTCCGGCTGCGGTAAGAGCACCGTGCTGCGCAGTCTCAATCGCATGAACGACCTCATTCCCTCCTTCCGCTTCGTCGGCACGGTGAAATATCACGGGCAGGACATCTACGACAAGACGGTGGACCCGGTGGTGGTGCGGCGCCACATCGGCATGGTCTTCCAGCAGCCCAATCCCTTCTCCATGAGCATCTTCGACAACGTCGCCTTCGGCCTCAAGCTCAACCGCTATAAGGGCGATGCAGATGGGCGGGTCGAAGAAGCCCTGACCCGGGCGGCGCTTTGGAAAGAGGTGAAGGACAAGCTCAAGAACTCCGGACTGTCGCTCTCCGGCGGACAGCAGCAGCGTCTCTGCATCGCCCGCGCCATTGCCACCGAACCGGACGTTCTCCTGATGGACGAGCCTTGCTCCGCCCTGGATCCGATCGCCACGCGGCAGGTCGAAGAGCTGATGCTGGAGCTGAAAGAGCGCTATACCGTTGCTCTGGTCACCCACAACATGCAGCAGGCGATGCGGGTGGCCGACACGACGGCGTTCTTCGGCGTCGATATCTCCCAAGGCGGCCGGACAGGTCACCTGGTCGAGATGGGCCAGACACGACAGGTCTTCGAAGACCCGCAGCAAGAGCTTACCAAGCAGTACGTATCAGGCGAGTTCAGCTAACAATACCCTCGGCCGCCGGTCACATAGGGCTCCGATGTGTCCCTAAGGGCGATGCAGGAGAGGACGGGAAACACAATGTTTCGGCAGCATATCTTCGGAACGGGCTATCTCGGTCGGCTCCTGTTCATCGCCCTTGGTGTCCTCTTCTTGTCCGCTTGCGGCCAAGAAGATGCCGGCACAACCGCCCAAGATGGCATGGCTGCGCAGAACGTCGTGCGGGGTGCGGGCGCGACCTTCCCGGAGCCGCTTTACCGGGCTTGGTTGGATCGATTCAAAAGCGTAGAGCCCGATCTCGCATTCTCTTACGAGGCTGTGGGCAGCGGCGAGGGCATCAAACGGTTCATCGCCGAAGAGGTCGATTTCGGAGCCAGCGATGCGGCCATGTCGGACGCCGAGATCGCCAAGGTTTCCCGCGGCGCGGTGCTGGTTCCCGCCACCGCCGGCATGGTGGTCTTGGCCTACAATGTCGACGGCATCGGATCGGGCTTGAAACTATCGCGCGACGTCCTGGTCGATATCTTTTTGTCCAAGATCGACCGCTGGAATGATCCGCGCATTGCCGACGCCAACCCCGGCGTCGCCTTGCCGGCCAAACTCATACAGCCCGTTGTCCGTCGCGATAGCAGCGGCACCACCTTTGCCTTCTCCAGTCATCTGAGCGCGATCAGCGCTGCTTGGCAGAACGGCCCGGGCACCGGCAAGCAGATCGACTGGCCCGGCGGTGTCCTGACAGGTGCAGGAAACGAGGGGGTGGCGCAAAAGGTAAAGGTCTCCCAGGGTGCCATCGGCTATATGGAATACGGATTTGCCAAGCGCCTGGGTCTGCCTATGGCGGCCGTGGAAAACAAGGCTGGCCAATTCGTCGGCCCCGACGACGCGAGCGGCAGCTCGGCCATAGCTGCGGCGGCCGATAGGGACCTCCCGAGCAATCTGCGCCTCTTCATTCCGGATCCGCCGGGACGGGAGTCCTATCCTATGGTCAGCTTGACCTGGCTCCTGCTTTACGGCACCTATAGGGACCATGACACGGCAACAGCACTTAAAGCGCTGCTGTCGTGGGGCCTCTCCGACGGCCAGTCAATGGCCACGGAATTGGGCTATATTCAATTGCCGAAGAACATCGTCGCCAAGGCCACCGACGCCCTGCAAAGCATCAACTAGGCGTCGCCGCCTCTGCACAGCGACCGAGACGGGCGGAATGCAACCCAACGGCTGTCGTGGCCCTCTGAGCTGACCGGACAGACCAATGGCCCATCCCAACCGCCTCGACATCGACAAGATCGCCGCGTCCCTCAAGACCGTTCAGGACAACTTCGACCGGATCAATGCGACTCTGGATACGCCGCGGGACCCGATGACCGACGAGGTTCGCCGCAACATGATTGCCGGCTACCGGGAGGTCGACAAGATCCTCGGCAGGGATTTGGATCTTTTCAGGATGGGCGAATCGGCCCGGCTGCTTGAATTGAACATATTGGTCCTCTGCGGCAATGACGAAGCGAAACGAAGAGACTTCGCCCACCATATCGAAGAGACGCGCGAGCGCTTCTACGATCAGCCGGGCGGCGGCATCGGCGTGCTTGTCGAGTGGCTGCAGCATCACAAGAATGCCAACCCCTGGCGGCGCGCCGCCGGGGCCTACATACACATCCTGAGCCAACCCCAACTCTTCATCGAAGGCAACCACCGCACCGGGTCGCTGATCATGAGCTATCTGCTGGCACGGGACGGCGAGCCGCCCTTCGTGCTTTCGGTGGAAAACGCCAAGGCCTATTTCGACCCCTCGACCTTGGTCAAGGAAAGCAAGCGTCACGGCCTCGACCTCTTGACCAAGCTGCCGAAGCTCAGCCGTCGCCTGGCAAAGCTCCTGAAAGAGAACGCGAAAAAGCGGCACTTGAGCGCTTGAGATCTAGAGTTCGCCGGCCTCTTCCAGCACCTTGCGCGCGACCCGAAAGCACTCCAGGGACTGCGGGACGCCGCAATAGATGGCCACGACGTGGATGGCGGCCCGAATCTGCTCTTTTGTGACGCCGTTGTTGAGAGCCCCACGGCAGTGGATTTCCCACTCGTGCATCTTGCCGAGGGCGCCGATCATGGCCAGGTTCATGAGGCTGCGGGTCTTCGGGTCGATGGCATCATCGCCCCAACCGAAGCCCCAGCACCAGGTCGTCATCGCCTCTTGGAAGGGGCGCGTGAAGTCGTCGGCTGCGGCCAGGTTTTTCTCGACATAGGCAGCGCCGAGCGTCGCCTTGCGCTGGGCGAGCCCCTTATCAAAAAGCTCTTTGTCCATGGTGTCGTCTCCCTCCGATGGCGGTGTCTGCCGTCCTTTATAGAGACTGCGCCCCCTGCTGCGCGAGACGAAAAAGCCGCCGGGACAGCGTCCTCGGCGGCTTTTGCCCTCGGCGTCGTCGCAAGTGCCTTGTGCCAAGTCTCCCGGATTGAGGCTCATGGGGTGGGTTTTCGACGGCTTTCGGTTAACTGTAGACGGCCAGGCTCCGGCAAGGCTAGATGTGATGCCCGACAGAGCCCGGTGACGGTCCCTATGGGTCTCTATCCGTGAGATGCGGCAAAAGCGGCGAATGTCGGTGAGATCCTAAGACCTACGCAAGAGGAGTATACGATGCGGTGTTTTGCAGCCCTTCTGGTGAGCCTGCTTGTGGCTTGGTCGCCGCCGGTTTCAGCCGGCGTGCTCGAGCGCGCCATGGAGACCGGTAGTCTGACCGTCGGCTACCGGGAGGACGCGGCCCCTTACTCCTATTTGAACGCAATCGGGGAGCCGGCGGGCTACACGGTTGAGCTCTGCCGTGCCGTTGCCGACAAGATCCAAGAAGATCTTGGGCTTGAGAGCCTCACCCTGAACTATGTTGCGGTCAGTGCCGAGGATCGCTTTGCGAACGTGATCACCGGCGATATCGATCTCCTTTGCGGGGCAACAACCGCGACCCTGAAACGACGTGAGTTGGTGGATTTCTCGATCCCGACCTTTATCGACGGCGCCAGCGTTCTCTACCGGACCGACGGGCCGGGGCACCTGAAGGACATGGCCGGCCGGAAGATCGGCGTGCGGGTGGGCACGACGACCGAAAAAGCCCTGACCAAGGCCCTTGCGGCCGAAGCGATCGAGGCCACGATCGTCGCAGTTCCCAGCCATTTGGACGGCCTCGCGCGGCTCGAAGCCGGGGAGATTTCCGCCTACTTCGCCGATCGGGGCATCCTGCGTTTCCTGCTGTTGAAGAGCAAGGATGCCGACGCACTTCTACTCTCGAACCGCTACTTCACCTACGAGCCTTACGCTCTGGCGCTGCCCCGCAACGACACGGACTTTCGCCTGGCCGTGGACAGGGCCCTCAGCCGGCTCTATCGCGGCGGCCAGGTCCAGGAGATTTTCCGGGCCACGTTCGGGCCGACGGCGCAACCGAGCAGTCTGCTCAAAGCACTGTATTCAATTGCCGCCATGCCGGAATAAGGCAGGCCCCCGCGGTTTGAAGACGCGGCCGTTCGTCGGCGATGACGTTCGCAAGGTGGCGGATGCGGCGGCCGGATGCAACAGCTGTTCGATCGCCTGCCTCATGCCAGGGGGCCGTCTCCATCGGGGGAGACGCCAGAGAAGGCGCCCTTTCCACGCATGAGACGCAGCGGAGAAAAGCCGAGCGCGCGTTGGGCCACCAAGAAAAGGCCGATGTTGCTCAGGCAAAGGCTCGACGCGGTGGCCAGGGCCGCCCCTTCTATGCCCCACAGCGGTATGAAGAGGGCATTGAGCGCCAGGTTCACGCCTATCGACGCGGTGTGGACCCCGGCGGCGGGATAGTGGCGCCCGGTCATAATCAATAGGCTCGTGATCGGCCCTAAGGGCGCGACCAGGGCGAAACCGGAGATGAGGATGAGGAGGGCGGGGTATCCGGCCTGAAACTCGTGACCGAACAGACCCAGAATGTAGTGTCCCAAGATCGCGACGGTGAGCCCCACCAGCACCGTGACGCCCAGGATGCATAAAGTAACCTGGGCGATAAATCGTCCCAACTCCACCCAGCGGCCCTGCGCATGGAAGGCGGAGATGGTCGGCTGCGCGGCGACGCTCGCCACGGAAAGCACAAAGGCCACCAAGGTGGAGGTACGCAAGGCAGCCGTGTAGGTGCCCAGGTCGTTCGGCATGAGGTAGGCCCCAACCATAATTAGGTCCGTGTTCGAACGAACGATCTGCGACCCATTGAGCAAAAGCATCGCGAAGGCGAAGCGAAGCCACTCTTTGCGGCGGTAGGCCGGCTGCACCGGCGTCAGGGTCGGAGCGATCCGATGCCGCAGCACGAAATGCTGGCCCGCGGCCGCGCAGAGGTAGGCCAAAACGCAGAGCAACACATAGGGCTCGGCCGCGGTACTTCCGAAAAATAGCGCGACCAGGGCACCGGCGGCGATCAGGATCGACGGACGGCAGATCTGTTCGAAGATGCCGCCCAAAACCACCCAATGGTAGCCGCGCGCATAGGCAGCCTCCAGGTGGAGAAAAGCGAGCGCGGGAACGCCGATGAATGCCAGCAGCAAAGGATCGCGGTAGGGCGAGGCCGGTATCCACAAGAGTACGACGCAATAGGCAATCGCCAGGGTGCACAAAGACGATAGCAGGATCGCCACCCGTCCAAAGGCCTGTACCCCCCGGTTCAGGGCCTGGTTTCCTTCGGCCAGATAGGCGGCAACGTAGCGCACGGCCGTGCCGGCCAGCCCCAGGCCGGCCAAGGTGGCCAGAATAGCAACCCAGGCCCACGCAAAGCTGTACAGCCCGAAAGCATAGGACCCCATCCAAGAGGCCAGCAGAATTTGCGAGATGTAGAGCAGCAAGCCGCCCGAAAGCCTAACCAGAGACAGCGCGCTGAAAGACCGAAGAAAATGGTTCCATGTGCCGGACGCGGACGCGAACCGCGCGATTTTGTGGGCGAAGGCCCTCACGTCTTCAAAGCGGGCCGAAGGCCAGCGGCCACACCGGGCTTAAGCATCGCAGCAAGCTGAACCAAGAATCTTCCCAAAGCATGACGGTACGCGGCCAAAGAGAACAGTCGTTCTAATAAACAATTGTTAAATATTTTCACTAGATAATTAACCCATAAGAAGGCATTTTTCTCCAAGAAGTGCCGAATCGTCTTGCTGCGTCGCCATTTTCGCAACTATCTCCATGATATTTCAGCGGCAGGGGCGGCTGCGGAAGAGCGTCCGGGGCCCAAGCTTGAAGAAGGTGCCACAGCAGCGTGACGACACGATACAAGATAGCCATGATCGCTGCTTGCCCCTTTCCCGCACCGCGTGGGACGCCGATACGCATATTCCGCATGGCCGAGATCTTGGCGCGCCGCGGCCATCAAGTCGACGTCTTCACCTATCACCTGGGACGAGGCGTCACGAGCCCGGGCTTCAGCATATATCGCATTCCCCCCGTGCCCAGCTACAACAAGGAGGACCCCGGACCAAGCTATCGAAAGCTGTTCCACTTGGATCCGCTCCTTGCCCGAATGATTCTACGCGATACCCGCGGCGCCGGCTACGACGTCATCCATGCGCATCATTTCGAAGGCCTGATCGCAGCCCTGCCAAGCGCTTGGCGGCATAAACTGCCGGTCGTATTCGACGTTCACACGCTGCTGGAATCGGAGCTGCCGTCATACCCTATGGGCCTGCCGCAGGGGTTCAAGCAGGCGGCCGGGCGCCTTCTCGATACCTGGTTTCCGAAGCGGTCCGACCATGTAATCTGCGTCTCCGACGAAATCCGGGCGGGTTTGCTGAAGAAAACGAGGTTGTCGGCGGATCGCTTCTCGACCATTCCGAACGGTGTCGAGGATCTGTTTTTCTCGAGCGACCGACAGAAGCCTAAGAAACTCAATGGCCAGCCCCCTCAGCTGGTCTATGCCGGCAATCTCGCAACCTATCAGAGGATCGACCTCCTTCTCGAAGCCTTTGCCGAAGCGAGACGGAGCCGCCCGGACCTCCGCTTGCAGATCCTGACCGACACAGCATTCGACCGCTACGAAGCCCGCGCCGCCGCCCTTGGCGTGCGGGAACAGATCGACATCTCGAATCCCGGTTTCGATCAGCTTCCCAGGCTCTTGGCAGAGGCAACCGTGGTCGCCAATCCGAGAATCGAATGCGCCGGCTTGCCGCAAAAGCTGGTCAACTATATGGCGGCGGGGTGTCCCATTGTATCTTTCAGCGGGTCGGCGCGGCATATTCGCAATGGCGACTCGGGACTTATCGTCGACGATGGCGATGTGTCCGCCTTTTCCACCGCCATCCTACGTCTTCTGAGCGATCGCGATCTGGCCCTTGCGCTTGGCAACAACGCCCAAAGTTACGCCCGCAGCAGGCTAAGT
>Ga0102947_1000882_pt1 | contig 10476 bp, 7 predicted proteins | sample SalPon2A_A_D2_MG_FD_78210 | JGI IMG/M metagenome (GOLD analysis project Ga0102947, IMG submission 78210) | Soil microbial communities from South San Francisco under conditions of wetland restoration - Salt Pond MetaG R2A_A_D2_MG | ecosystem: Environmental > Terrestrial > Soil > Wetlands | place... | reverse complement strand
GCATTCCTCCGGCTTCCGCGACGAGCAATCGGCCAGCTTGCCGGGAAGGCCACCGCCGCCAAAGGCGTTTTTGCGCTGAACGAGTTCGCGGGCCTTGCGGGCCGCTGCCCGCGCCTGCGCCGCCAGCACCACCTTGTCGATGACGCGCTTGGCTTCTTTCGGATGATCTTCGAGCCAGATGCCGAGTTTCTCATTGACCGTAGACTCGACAATGCCTTGTACCTCGCTGTTGCCCAGCTTGGTCTTCGTCTGCCCCTCGAACTGCGGCTCGGCGACCTTGATGGACAGCACCGCCGTCAAGCCTTCGCGAAAGTCGTCGCCGGAGACATCCCCTTTGAAGTTTTTAAAGAGGTTGTTGCGGTCAGCGTAAACCTTGAGCGTGCGCGTGAGGGCGCGTCGGAAGCCGGAAATGTGCGTCCCGCCCTCATGCGTGTTGATGTTGTTGACGAACGAGAGCACGTTCTCGGTGTAGCTCGCGTTATAGCGCATTGCCAATTCGACGGGCACTTCGCCCTCTTCATCGGCGATGTAGATTACGTCTTCATGAATCGGCGTGCGCGCCTCGTCGAGGTATTCGACGAACTCGATGATACCCCCCTCGAAGTGATACTCCTCGCGGCGCAGGTCCTCGTCCTCCTCCCGCTTGTCTTCAATGCTGATGAAGACATCGCGGTTGAGGTAGGCCATCTCGCGCAGGCGTTCGGCCAGCGTGTCGAAGCGGAATTCTGTGACGGAGAAGATGCCACCATCGGGCCAGAAATGCACCCGTGTGCCCGTGCCCTCCTCTTCCAGCAGCGGACGCACCTGTTGCAGCGGCGTCGTCGGCTTGCCATACGCATATTCCTGCTTCCACAGAAACCCGTCGCGGCGCACTTCCACAATCATCTCCACCGCCAGTGCATTAACACACGAGACACCGACGCCGTGCAGGCCGCCGGAGACTTTGTAGGTATCCTTATCGAATTTGCCACCAGCGTGCAGCGTGGTCATCACCACTTCCAAAGCCGGGCGGTTCTGCGTAGGGTGCATGTCAACCGGAATGCCGCGTCCATTGTCTTGCACGCTTACCGATCCATCTTCATGGATGATGGTTTCGATCTGGTCGCAATAGCCCGCCAGCGCCTCATCAATCGAGTTATCGACGACTTCGTAGACGAGGTGGTGCAACCCACGAATGCCGACATCGCCGATGTACATGGCGGGCCGTTTCCGCACGGCTTCCAGCCCTTCCAGCACCTGGATGTTCGACGCGCCGTATCCGTTTGTGCGCTGCTCTTGCTTGTCGCTCATAGAAATTCCTTTAATTGCTGCTTTTCTGCTTGAAAATAAAGGTTTTGCAAATCCAATGTAGAACGTCTGAGTCAGGTCGATGTTCTCCCGAAAAGAGACGTCCAACAGGGCCTCCTGGCCCGAAAATACGGATTTAACCGGTAGGAAATGACAGGAATTGATGAAAGCCGGGGAGGAGCAGGTGACCAGGGGAAAAATGGAGGATCGAATGACGAACAGCTTTGAATCTGACGAACCTGCCAACCTGATAAACCAGAAATCAGTAACCCTGAAGCACTCGGTGCAGATCACCTGCAAAAACCAGCGCCTGATGCACGAAGAATCCAAGATCTTCCAAGAACATATCGGACTCACTCTCCAACAAAAGGTGACTGTCGCTGTGCAGCACGCGGGCGGTTTCGGCAAGGTCTTCGGAAATGGCGGGATACAGGCTTAAGAGGCGCTGATGGATGACGTGTAGCAATTGCTCGATCTGGCGTAGCAGCATCAACTCGTTGTAGCGGCGCACCAGCCCGGCAATGGCCTCCTCTTCGCCGCGCTCACTCTGGATGCGGCTGGCCTGGAGTTGCATCAGCGCCGCCTGCAAGGTGCCTGCCGCCTCGCGTAGAAACGACCGGACGAACGGCGTCTCTTCCTGCATGGACGGATCACGCCCGGCGCGGCGCTCACGGGCCTGGTGCCACACGTCCGCCGCCGTCGAAAGCGTGGAGAACAGCACCATGGCCTGCCATACAGCCGCTTCAGCGCGGTCGTTATCGGAAAAAGTCGGTTCCATCCTTACAGGGGTTGATGAGCAAAAAGGCTTCTTCCGCCCACAGCAGAAAAAGCCTCGCATTTGACTGAATAGTTAACCGTTTTGAACGGCTCAAGTTCAACGCCCTTGGGAGGACACTTAGCATATCGTTTTGAGTACATCCAGGCTGATGTTGGCCCCACACAGGATCACCACGACCTTTTTGCCCGCCAACCGATCCGCCATCTGCCGCAACCCCGCCAATGCCACGGCTGCCGATCCTTCGATCATCATGTGATGCGTCTGCATGAAAGCACGCAGGTTTTCGACGATGGCTTCTTCGGACACCGTCACATAGTCATCCACCAGATCCCGGCACAGGTCGAACGTAATCGTGCTCGACTCCACACCACCCGCCGTGCCATCCGAAAGCGTGGGCAGCGACTCCAGTTCCAAAATCTGCCCCGCCCGCACCGACTCGATCATCACCGCCGAATTTTCCGGTGAACAGCCGATGATCCGCACCTCCGACCTCACCGACTTGAGATAGCCTGCCACGCCGGAGATCAAGCCGCCACCGCCCAGGGCCACCACTACCGCATCAATGTTGTCTAGTTGCCGTGCCAGTTCGACGCCCAGAGTGCCCTGCCCGGCGACAACCTCCGGGTCGTTATAGGGCGAGATGTAAACCAGACTATGCTCCTCCGCGTAGTGGCGGGCGAAGACTTCGGTGTCGGCGCAGTCCGGCCCGTGCGTCTGCACCTCGGCTCCGAGCCGCCGGACCGCCTCAACTTTGCCGGGCGAGGCATTCTCAGGTACGAACACCAGCCCACGTGCGCCGACCTGATTGCAGGCAAACGCCACCGCCGCGCCGTGATTGCCGGTAGAGGCTGCGACCACACCCCGCGCCTGCTGCTCCGGCGGCATCGACAGAATCTTGTTGAGCGCGCCCCGTACCTTGAATGAGCCCGTGTGTTGTAGATTCTCCAGCTTCAGGTACACCTCGGCCCCAAACGCCTCACTGAAACAGGGCGATGCTTCGAGATACGTCTCGCGGATGTAGGGCCGAATGCGCTCCTCGGCATGGCGTACCGCTTCGGCAACGTCTTTGCTTTCCATGCCACAACCTGATTCAAGTGTTTAACAGCGTGTGGGGTATACTCAGCTTCGTACGAAATCAAAGGCTACGTGGGCAGGTTCGTCCATTCCATCTCCGTCGAAATCAAACGTCCCCGCCGCACCTACGCTGTGAATCGATAAACCAGGCTCGGCATAGGTGATTCCAAAGAAGGTAAAGTCGTCTGGCTCATCGTCAAAACTCACGACCAGCAGATCTTCGTCAAAACCAAGTCTTCCTGTGCTGGTCTCGGGTGCTTCTTCCTCCCGTGTAATCGTTAAGGTGAATCGGCCATTGGTCTGGATCTGAAGTGTGACCGTTCCTCCCTCGGCCACGACATCCACCTCCTGAACCGGACCCGTGCCACTTTGGCTAAAGAATGCCCTGGCAGCGGTCCAATGGCCCGCAATATCAGCGACGGAATAATTAGTGCCAACCAGCGAGAAGTCATCGTCCTCATTCCCAATACTGCAAGCGCAAAGCGTAGCAGCTAGCACCACAGGAAGGACCATAGAAAACCGTGTGATCATGGGACCCCCTCTTAAGGCTGGGCGCATGGTAGAGACAAAAGCGTATTCGGTGGAGAATGTTCAGGTTCCAAGACTTGCCATAATACCATACGGGATCAGGCTTCCAGATTCCTCTACTCGTTTTCTCGATTATTCGCATGATCGCGTCAGCAGATGCCCTATCTTGCGCTTGCCTGGTTTTTCATTCAGCCTTCTGTGTCCATGAAGATTTGCTTTGCCACCACCGAATGCGTCCCGTTTGCCAAAACCGGAGGCCTTGCTGATGTCAGTGGCGCATTGCCCAAAGCGCTCGCCGAGCAGGGGCACCACGTGAAGCTGTTTCTACCGCTCTACCAGTCTACGCCGGTTTTCGACTACGGGTTTGTGCAGGCGCATGAGTTGGACGGCATGACCGCCTCTGTCGGCTACAGGAATATTCCTTTCAATACCTGGTACGGTCACCTGCCCGACTCGGAGGTCGAGGTCTACCTGATCGACTGCCCGCTCTATTTCCACCGCCCCCAACTCTACACCGCCGACAACGACGAAGACGAGCGCTTCATCCTGTTTCAGCACGCTGTTCTGCATGTCCTTCAGCGCTATGCCTGGGCCCCAGATGTGATCCACTGCAACGACTGGGCAACGGCACTCCTGCCGGTGTACCTGCGCAAAAGCTATAGCTGGGATCAGCTCTTTGCACAGACGGCGACGCTGCTTTCGATCCACAACATCGGCTACCAGGGCCGCTTTGCGCCTGCTTCTATCCAAACCGCAGGGCTGTCGTATGATGCGTTCTACCCTAGCGGGCCGTATGAGTTGGACGGAGGCTTTTCTTTCCTGAAGGCGGGTCTCATCTTCGCCGATGTGCTCTCGACCGTCAGCCCCACCTACGCCCAGGAAATCCAGGGACCGGATCTTGGTGCAGACCTCGACGGCGTCCTTCGCATGCGCAACCACGACCTCTTCGGCGTGCTCAACGGCATCGACCTGGACGTGTGGAACCCGGCGACCGATGCCTACCTCCCGCATCATTATGCTGTAAACGATCTGGCAGGCAAGGCGCTGAACAAGCAAGCGTTGCTGAAAGAGGTCAGCCTGCCGTATGACCCCGAAGTGCCGCTCATCGGCTTCATTTCAAGGCTGACGGCGCAGAAAGGCATTGCGTTGCTCCAACCCATCCTGCAACCGATTCTGGAGCAGCACGGCGTGCAGTTCATCTTTCTGGGCAGTGGCGAGGACCAGTACGAAGACTTTTTCCGCTGGGCCACGCAGGCATATCCGCACCGGGTGGCCAGTTACATCGGCTACAACGAGCGGCTGGCGCACCTCATCGAGGCCGGGAGCGACATGTTTCTGATGCCGTCGCGCTACGAGCCGTGCGGGCTGAACCAGATGTACAGCCTCGCCTATGGCACCGTGCCCATCGTCCGCAGCACCGGCGGCCTCGCCGACACCGTCCGCGATGTCTATGCCGACGGCGAAAACGGAAACGGGTTCTCGTTCAACGACTACGAAGGCTACGCCCTGCACAACGCCATCGAACGCGCCCTCACCGTCTTCCAGGATCAGGATGCCTGGCACACCCTGATGCAGCGCGGCATGACGGAAGATTTCTCGTGGACGCGCTCGGCGGAAGCCTACACCTCCCTCTACGAGCACGCCCGGCGGATGCGAGTGGGAGTCTAGGAGCCTATGAGTTTGAGAGTCTAGGAAAAAGAAAAAAGAGAACCCCATAGACTCATAGATTCTCAGTCTCATAGCCTCCCGCATTTACATTCTAGCAGCGAAGTGCTTTCTTGAAGCGATTCTCCCACCCACTCTGAGGTCGCCATGTCTCGTTTCTTGCTACTTCTCGTTTTCGCGTGTTTGCTGATTAGTCTGCCCGTACAGGCGCAACGCACGCTGGTTCACTGTGGCACCCTGCTGGATCCGGGCGTCTCGGATGCGCCGATGACAGAACGCACCGTTGTGATCGAAGGCGAGCGCGTCGTTTCGGTGGAGGAAGGATTTACGTCGGCGGGCGCGGGCGATGGCGTGATTGACCTGCGTGACCAGTTCTGCATGCCGGGGCTGACGGATATGCACACGCACTTGACAGGCGAGAGCCGCAAAGGCGGCTACATCGACCGCTTCCGCTACACCCCCGCGGTGCAGGCCCTCCAAGCCACACAGTACGCCCGCACCACGCTGCTCTCCGGCTTCACCACGGTGCGCGATGTGGGTGGCGGCGAAGGCGTGGATTACGCCCTCCGTGACGCCATTGCCAGCGGCTGGATCGCCGGGCCGCGTATGTTCGTGGCGGGCAAAAGCCTTGCTGTGATGGGCGGTCATGCCGACCCGACGAATGGCTACCGCGAAGATATTCTTGGCATCCCAGGTCCAGAAGAAGGCATCGCCGATGGCGTGGAGGACGCGGTAAAGGCCACGCGCCTCGCCATCAAGCGCGGCTCCGACCTTATCAAGATCACCGCGACGGGTGGCGTGCTTTCCATCGCCAGCGACGGATCAGGAGCGCACTTCAAGGAAGAAGAGATCCGCGCTATCGTAGAGACGGCCCGCGACCACGGGCGCAAGGTGACGGCCCACGCCCACGGCGACGAAGGGATGCAACGCGCCATCCGGGCGGGCATTGCCTCCATTGAGCACGGCACCTACATGAGCGACGAGACGATGGAGATGATGAAGGAGCACGGCGTCTACCTCGTGCCGACCATCACGGCGGGCAAGAGCGTGGCAGACTCAGCGCGGATCGAGAATTACTACGTGCCGGTGGTGACGAAGAAGGCGCTGGAGGTGGGGCCGGTCATCCAGGGCACGTTTGCGAAAGCCTACCAGGCAGGCGTGCCCATCGCCTTCGGCACCGACGCAGGCGTCTTCAAGCATGGGCGTAACTGGAAGGAGTTTACCTACATGGTGGAGGCCGGGATGCCACCCATGGAAGCCATCAAAGCCGCCACCGTCAGCGCCGCCGATCTGCTCGGACAATCGGATAACCTGGGCACGCTCGAACCCGGCAAATACGCCGACCTCATCGCCGTCCCCCGCAACCCACTCGACGACATCAACGTGATGGGTGAGGTGTCGTTCGTGATGAAGGCCGGTACCGTCTACAAGCAAGACGGCATGCCAATGGAGGTTATTGCTCCGAGGCAGTGATAGATTTCCGACCTTTGAAAAACGCTGGTTTGCCCTTATCAGAACAAATCTTATCTATCATGACAGACATGTCTTACTTGAAAGTAGGAGTTCGAGGTCGATCATTACTGATGTTGTAGAGATTGCCAAGTATCATAGCATTCATGGTGGCACCAATGCTGGCTGGTTTAGCATTCCAAGACAGGTGTTTTGTTTTGTAGATTTTCTTGGCTCAATTGCCTACAACAGTAAGAAAAATGAAGGTCTAGCTTCTACAAGGAAAGCTGTAAGGTTTATAAAGGATTTCTTCCCGAGGCATTACAAACCGTATGCTGGTTTACTCGTTGCCCTCTGGCGTCATGGCACTGTGCATCACTTCACGCCTTCCGTGTACTTTGCAATGAATGGTCGACAGAAAGTCATTGTAGAATGGACATCCAATAGAAGTAATACAGAGAAACAAAGGATCGTAAACATGAAAACATTTGACGTAGAGGGTCGCAAGGATGTTATAATCCTTGCAGTAAATACTTGTCAGTTAGCCGATGACTTATTGAGTGCTTTCGATCTATTCCTTGAAAAAATAGAAAAACCCAGTCATTTCAGAATGGTTGTTTACAACGCTTAAAACGCTCCAGGAAAATGAGAAACTGCATGACCCTTTCCAAAACAGGCAAAGCAGTTAAAGAAGAGCTCAGAAGGCAGATTCTATTGGCAAAGAAATCAACCGCGGGAAAAGTTGATAACAAAAAGCGTGTTACTTGGTACTCTGGCTGAGATAGCCATATCAATCCGACTTCAACTGAATGTGGCTGATATTTTCACTGACTGTTATTCTTAATGTCCTCCGCCACAATCTCCAAAAAAGGGAAGAAGCAGTATCCAGGCATCTCTCCTTTCCCATTTTCAAATTTCCAATTCCCAACCGCTAAACTTCCAGGTAGCGCATAAACTCCTGGATGCGGAATTGCAGGTCTTCGTCGTCCTCATCGCTAAAGGCGGCGACGACGTGGTAACCGTGGTGTTCGAGCATGTGGCGCACGCGGGCGGTATCGCTCACGTTGAGTTTCAATGTGATACGTAACTTGCCGTATTCAGTATCGGGTTTTTCCGTAGCAATAGACAGAATCTTGACGTTGTTCTGCTCAATGATGTGGACGAGTTGGGCCAATGAGTGGTCGCGCTGGTCGACTTCGATGGCGAGGATCGCGCCGCTCTCCTGCGTCGAGAGCATACGGGCAAACTGATCGAAGATGTCGTGGCGGCGCAGCAGGCCCACGTAGTGCCCGTCCTTATCGGCTACCGGTACGGTCGTCAGATCGTGCTGCACCAGGATTTTAGTCACATCGAAGACATGGGCGTCTGGAGCGGCCACGATGGGCTTCGGCCCCAGCAGTGTTTCGATCAGCGCATCCGGCCCGTCCGAGTCGAGCAATTGATCCTCTGAGACAACGCCCACCACCTGGCCTGTTCTGTCGACCACCGGCAGGTGCCGAACCCGCATCTCCATCATCAGGCCCAGCGCATGCTCTACCGTATCGCTCGGTTGGAGCGGCGGCGTGGCCTGGTTAATCATGTGCTGAATGTTCATCGTCATGGTGCTGCTACCAATCGGTGTGGTGCTTCATAATGCCTTCATAAAGCATGATACACGTGCTCGGCGTTTGTTACGTAAGGGTTGTTCAAATAAAGACAGGGCAATTGCTGTACCGTTCTTCGCGTGCATTGCTTTATTAACATCCGTAACGAGGACGTTGCCCTATTGGGCATGTTGCATCACGTGCCTATTTGTTTTACGAATATCATCGGCCAGTCGCAAGTTCAATTTAGGGGACCTATGGAAAAGGAAGGCTGCGCTGTCATTCTGTTCGCTTCGCTCACGTGATTGGCTCGCGTTGCTCGCGTCATTGGTCATGGATGAGCACGATGCCTCCAATGACCAATGACGCGCTGAAGGCGCAAATGACTGCGTACGCAGTGAGCTATTGACGATTTTCACGGGGTTGGTAGCGGCGTAAGTTCGGAAAACCGGGCCAGCATCTGCGAGAGATCCTGTACGTGCTTGCGTGCCGCCCGAAAGCGAAGCCGTGCCACCGCCTGCGGAGCCTCGTTTTCGTCGCCGTTGCGGGCGTACATATAATCCTCCGAGAGCACATCGGCCACACGGTGGATCTGCGAGATCGCGCCCGCCTCGGTCATCGGCACATAGGCGATGCGCTCGATGAAGTCTTTCTCGATGACATCCAGCAGGCGCTGTTTGAAATCGTCCAGACCGATGCCGCGCAACGCCGAGACGAAGGCGGCTTCAGGGTATTCGTTGCGGAGGGCGCTGAGGACGCCGTGTTCGTCCAGGGCGTCCACTTTGTTGAACACCAGCAGCGTTGGTTTGTCCAGGGCCCCGAGTTCTTTGAGCGTCTCGTCCACCACACGCATGTGATCCTCGAAGCGCGGGTGCGTGACATCCACCACATGCAGCAGTACATCGCTCTCGCGCACCTCGTCCAGCGTGCTCTTGAAGCTCTCAATGAGCTTATGCGGTAGCTTGCGGATGAAGCCAACGGTGTCGGACAGCAACACCTCTTTGTTCGCCGCCAACGACACGAGGCGTGTGGTGGCATCAAGCGTGGCGAAGAGACGGTCCTCGGCAAAGACCTGCGTATCCGCCAGCGCGTTCATCAGTGTAGATTTGCCCGCGTTGGTATAGCCGACGAGCGAGACGCGGGTATGTTGCTCGCGCCCCTTCCGCTGTGTCGTCCGCTGCTGGTCGATCTTCTCCAGACGCTCTTTTAGCGTGGCGATGCGGCTGCCGATGAGCTGGCGGTCCGTCTCAATCTGCGTCTCACCCGGACCCTTCGTGCCGATGCCACCCTTCTGCCGGGAAAGGTGCGTCCACTGCCGCGTGAGGCGGGTGCGGAGGTAGTCGAGTTGCGCCAGTTCCACCTGCGTCTTAGCGATGGCAGTCTTGGCGCGTGTGGCGAAGATATCCAGGATCAGCCCCGAGCGGTCGAGCAGTTTGCACTTGAGCGCCTTTTCGAGGTTGCGGATCTGCACCGGAGCCAGGTCGTCGTCGAAGATGACGAGGTCGGTGTTGCGGGCGGCGGCGAGGCTTTTGAGTTCTTCGACCTTGCCTTTCCCGATAAAGGTAGACGGGCTGATGCGAGAGAGTGACTGCGTCACCCGGTCGGTGACGTGTGCGCCAGCTGTGTCGGCCAGCAGTTCGAGTTCGTTGAGCGAGTCTTCCACTTCCCAGGCCGAGGTGCCGGGCGTGGCAACGCCTACGATGATCGCAGACTCTGTTTTAGAACGTTCGGTCGTATACAAAGGCTAGTCTGGTTGATGATACAAACGCGAGGGTCTGCTCTCTTTAATCGTTTCAGCGCAGACCTTCGTTACTGGGTGGGGCCTGGAGGATGCGGAGGAGTATCTCATCCCTCCTTTCCTAGTTCCTAAGTCCCAAGCACTTATACCCATAGCATCGGACACAGTTGCGGATAAGTCAAGAGGGAAAGGCGAGTCGTTAATAACAAATCGTGAAGTGTGGCTGAGGCAATGCCAGTGGATATGCGACACTTGACTACCGGACACTTTTTGTATGATCCAAGGCAACGGTGAAGGCTACCCGGAGAGGCCATCCCTCGTTGAGCATGTGATCGAGAAGGCGCAAACCCAATTGAAACAAGCTCAGATCGCAG
>Ga0102947_1000881_pt1 | contig 10477 bp, 11 predicted proteins | sample SalPon2A_A_D2_MG_FD_78210 | JGI IMG/M metagenome (GOLD analysis project Ga0102947, IMG submission 78210) | Soil microbial communities from South San Francisco under conditions of wetland restoration - Salt Pond MetaG R2A_A_D2_MG | ecosystem: Environmental > Terrestrial > Soil > Wetlands | place... | reverse complement strand
TTGTTACAGTATACATGTATGCCAGTGTTGGCATACATCATATCAAAAGGCCTACAACTTCCTATTGAGCAGTTAATAGGAATGGTTATAGTTGGGTGCTGTCCAGGAGGAACAGCTTCAAATCTCATCACATTTTTATCTAAAGGAAATGTGGCATTATCAGTAACTTTAACTATTTGCTCAACTATGATGGCACCTTTTTTAACCCCAATAATTCTTTATGTTTTATTGGCTGAAGAAGTACCTATTGATATTTTGATACTTATGAAAAGTATTTTCTGGATTGTTATTTTTCCAATAGTAGATGCTTTATTTATCAGACATTTTTTTGAAAGACAGTTTCAAAAAATCGCATTTGTATTTCCAAGTATCGCCATTATTCTTATTTCATTAATTGTTGCATATGTAATTGGTGTTAATAAAAATTTGCTACTTGGTATTCCGTTATTGTTGTTTTTAGCTGTGATACTTCACAATGGGTTTGGATATATTTTAGGTTACTTTATTTCTAAAGGATTACGTTTTTCTGAAAAAGAAGCTAGAACAATAGCTATAGAAGTTGGTATGCAAAACTCTGGGCTGGGACTTACTTTGGCAAATCAATTTTTTAGTGCTGGTGCAGCTTTACCAAGTGCTTTATTTAGCATTTGGCACAATCTTTCGGGTGTTTTTATTGCCAAAAAATGGGCGTCTTCCACTAAATATTAAAAGGTGTTTTAATTGTTTATATCAACAGTTAAACGAAGTTTGACTATTATATAGGAAGTTAAATGTAAATAAAAAAAAATGCGATACTTTACTTTTCAATTATATAATGATCAATTATTTCATTTTCAATAGAAATAAATTTAATATCCATTACATCTTGTGATACTTCTACCAGTAGAGTGCCATAATTTTCATCATAACAAATGCTGTTAAAATCATTTTGGTTTTTAGAGTTTTTATAACAACTACGTTTGCTCTTTCCGCCAAGACCACTTATAACATACACTGGTAATGGATTGGCTATATTTATGTTACGTTCATAAATATGATCGTGGCCGCTTAAGACAAGATCAACACCTTCAAAACCCCATTGCATGCGTACATTATTTCCATGACTGCCACTCGAATACGGAGGGTGATGAAAAAACACCACATTGAATGGCTCTATGGCTTCGGCTAATTTTTTTGTTAACCAACTACGTTGTGATTCTAAATTGAAATTACTGTCGATGGCATAAAAATGAACTGGTCCCCAAATAAAATCATAATAAACTTCGTTTCCTGGCAATGTAAAATAATTCAGATATGGAATTCGATTATTGCTGTTCTCGTAATCATGGTTTCCTAAACTAGGAAAGAATCGGTTGAGACTTTCTTCAAACGCCTGACCTTTACATTGCTGATCAATTGGTGCATCGAAATTATAAATGTAGATGCAGTAAAATTTTCCAATATGCTCGTTTAGTGTATATGTACTACCATTTGGGTAATTATTGTCGCCAAGGGTAATGATAAAATCGGGATTTATAGAATGAACTAATTCGGCAACCTTGGCTTCATTATTACTACCATCTCCATAATCTCCAAAAGCAGCAAATCGTATGTTATTAGCATCAATGTGAATATTTATTCCAGGAGGATCTATTAAATCAATAGTTGTGCAACTAAATAAATAGATCGTGCAGATATAACAGATAAACAATCGCATGATTTAATTTGAAATTGGAGTAAATAACTAGATCAAGGAATTAAACAAAGCTATCCTAAATTTACAAATTTGTGAAACAAAATCAAACACATGGAAAAACTGTTGTTTAATCCAATTGTTCGGTTAGTTTTTTAAACGTTTTTTTGGCGTCTTTACCTTCGTATAAAATATCATAAACTGCGTTTATAATAGGCAAGCGTGTATTCTTTTTATTCTTTTCATTAAGTAGTTGTGCACTTTTGGTTGCATAGTAACCTTCAGCAACCATATTCATTTCCATCATGGCGCTTTTTACTGTATAACCTTTACCAATCATGTTGCCAAACATTCTGTTTCTGGAAAAAGTAGAATAGCCAGTTACCAACAAATCGCCTAAATAAGCAGAGTTGTTAATGTTACGTTTCATTTTATGCATCTTTTTAATAAAACGCTTCATTTCTCTTATAGCATTACTCATAAGTACACTTTGAAAATTATCACCATAGCCTAAACCATGTGCAATACCAGCAGCAATAGCATAAATGTTTTTTAGCATTACGGCATATTCAACTCCGATAATATCATCACTGATTTTAGTTTTTATATAGTCACTGGACAAAACATCAGCAATGTTTTGAGCCTTTTCTGCATCAGCACAAGATATGGTTAGGTAAGATAAACGCTCCAAAGCAACCTCTTCAGCATGACATGGTCCAGCAATCACTGCAATATTTTCAAAGGGTACTTTGTAGATATCATGAAAATGTTCGCCAACAAGTAAGCCAGATTCTGGCATAATTCCTTTTACAGCAGAAACAATTATTTTTTTTGAAATATCTGTAGTGAGTTTTTCTAATTCAGAGTGAATAAAAGCTGAAGGAATTACAAAAATTAAGACATCAGCATAGTTAACAGTTTCATTTATATTGTTACTTAATTTTAATTGATTTAAATTAAATTCAACTGAACTTAAATAATTAGGATTATGCTGTTCTTTAAGCAAGTGTTCTTTGGTATAAACGCTTCGCATATACCAGCCTACTTCATCTAAATTTTCGCAAAGCATCTTAACTATAGCAGTTGCCCAACTACCAGCACCAAAAACGGCATACTTTAAATGAGAGTCCATAAAATATAATTATACCATTCAAAAATACACAAAATAATAAAGACAAAGTGCTCTATAGAATTTAAGGAATTCATTTTTGGCACAGGTTTTGAAAAGAATATAATGAATGATAAAACTTTGGTGTATGAAAACGATAAAATTACTTACAGGATTTGCTCTAATAGCAACACTTTTTACTTCTTGTTATACAGAAGTTATAGTTGACGATTATTATGATGATTATAACAATCCGCCGGCAATCACAGTAAATCAACTTTTAAATTCCTACGAGCTTTGGTATATAGACATTAATCAGACGTCTGGTTATGGAAGTACTCCATTTATGGAAATTGCTTTCACATTGTCTTTTAGGAATGGAATCTTATATGCAAACAATAATTTGGTTGGGATAGGTAGTCAAGGCAATGGTTTTGGAATTCCTGTAGGCGATTATGAAGCATATGATATGATTCTAGACGTATACCATGATATTGATGGATATCAAACCTTTGATGTCTACCAAATTGATAACAATACCATTGAGCTTTATAATCCTTATGAAGATACTTCATACTTTTTAGATGGTTACCAAAGAAGTAATTTTGACTATGACTATGTGTTTTATGACAATATTCATTATTTCTTACAGGAATATGAAGCATGGGAAAAAACGTATACCAGCAATTATGGTGCATTGAACGAATTTGATAATGAAAACTATTTACAGTTTTTAGCTGGTGGAGATGATATAACCTTTAGAAGTTCTCAAGATTTACCAGGAACTTCAGTAGGAAATATTTACTGGGATTATACTGGAATTTATGGTGTAGGAGATGTAGCTAATAACATGTATTTGAAAACATTGACACTAGATTATGATTATTTTGCAAATGAATATTTTGAATTAGATATTATTAATGATGGTAAAATAGAGTTGTACCATCCAGATTCAGGTACTGCTTATGAGTTTACAGGAAGAGGCTATATTCAGTATATGAAAAGTGCAAATACAAAAGACAAAACAGAAACTCAATCTAATGTGCTGAAAAAGCGTAAGCAAAGAACGCCTAAAAAAGAAAACATTAGAGAAAATACAAGAAAGCAATAAAAATTTTGGTTGGTTAGTTAGTTTAGAAACTGTTGAGGAATTCTTTTCTTGGCAGTTTCTTTTTTTATGTGACTTTTTGGTTTTACAGTGTCTAATTAGTATAACAATTTATAATGACAAAATCATAGTAAATCATTAAATTTGAATAGTTAGTTAATCTTAATAATTTAAAACAAAACACAATGGGAGTATTTTCATTTATTAAAAATGCAGGCGCTAAAATTTTTGGCATTGGAAAAACTGATGCTAAAGAAGCTGCAGAAGTTGTCTCAACTGAACTAAAGGCAGAAACCGCAGCAGCAGCAAAACTTGAAGAAACAATTAACGACTTGCAATTACAAGTTGAGAATTTAGATATTCATATTGATGACGATAAAGCAACAATCACGGGAGCAGCTTACGATCAAGCGACCAAAGAAAAAGTAATATTGGTAGTTGGTAATTCTAATGGTATTGCAATGGTTGACGACCAAATGACAGTAGAACATGAAGAGCCTGAAGCACAATTCCACACTGTAGTAAGTGGTGATACTTTAGGGAAAATCGCAAAAACATATTATGGCAATGCCATGAAATATCCTGTAATCTTTGAAGCAAATAAGCCAATGCTTAAAAATCCAGATTTAATCTATCCTGGTCAGGTATTAAGAATCCCTACTTTAGATTAAGCATTCTACTTATCTTAATAAAAAAAGCAGCACATTTAAGCGACCTTTTTATTTTTTATAAAAATTCATTTCGTCCAGATATTGCCATACATGTTCAGGCAATAATGGTCTAATGTTTTTACCTTCCTTAATAGCTTTTCTTATAAAAGTTGAAGAAATCTCCATAATTGGTGATTTTATAAAATGTACCTTTTCATGGTCAACAAATTCAGACTCCACTTTACCTTTTGAGATTCTTGGATAGATATATACATCATGATTTTCCAGGATAATGTTATAATTTTTCCATTTATGAAAACTCCTTAAATTGTCTTCTCCCATGATGATAGAAAATGCATACTCTGAATATTTTTCCTGCAAATAGGTCAATGTATTTATTGTATAATTAGGTTGAGGTAACTTAAACTCAATATCACTGACTCTCAATTTCGGATAACTTTCCAATGCACGATCTACCATTTGATAACGGTGGTTATTATCTAGTAACGATGATTTTTTTTTAAATGGACTATGAGGTGTTACCACAAACCAAACCTGATCAAGACCACTATATTCTGCCAAATGATTGGCAATGACCAAATGACCTATATGAATTGGGTTGAATGTTCCAAAGTATAAACCAATTTTCATTGTTGTTTTTTCAATCTTTATTTAAAAAATCTGAAACCAAGGTTTCGGATTCAGATAAAGCAACGTCTAAATTGCCATTTTCTACAATCACATCAAATAAAGGAGCTGTTGCCAGTTCTGCAGAGGCTTTAGCAATTCTCATGTTTATCTTATCATTACTTTCCGTTTGTCTTTTCTTCAATCTAATTTTAAGCTCATCTATACTAGGTGGCTTAACGAAAACAGCAAGTGTTTCTTTTGGAAATTTCCGTTTTATTCTTAAACCACCAGAGACATCAATATCAAAAATAACATGTTTGCCTAATGCCCAAATGCGTTCAACTTCACTCTTTAATGTACCATAAAAATTATCTCTATAAACTTCTTCCCATTCTAAAAATTCTCCATTTTTTATTTTTTGTTTGAATTCTTTTGAAGACAAAAAATAGTAATCTTTTCCATCTACTTCCTCACCTCTTCTTTCGCGAGATGTGGCAGAAATGGAAAATGCTAAATTCAGTTTTTCTATTCCTAATAAATGTCTTACAATAGTTGTTTTACCAGAGCCTGAAGGTGCAGAAAATACAATTAGTTTACCACTACTCATTATAATACATTTAGAAGTTGTTCTTTTATTTTTTCAAGCTCATCTTTCATTTGTACAACCAATTTCTGCATTGGAGCGTAGTTACTTTTTGAACCAATAGTGTTAATTTCCCGACCAATTTCCTGACAAATGAAACCTAATTTTTTTCCATTTGAATCAACCGAATCTATAGACTTTGTAAAATAATCTAAATGATTTTTTAAACGTACTTTTTCTTCGGTAATATCAAATTTTTCGATGTAGTAAACAAGTTCTTGCTCGAATCTATTTTCATCGTACTTTTCTTTAAGTTCTTCAATACCTTTTCTCAATCTTTCTCTAACGCCTTCAACTCTTTCAGGATCCATAGTTATGACATCTTCAAGCAGTCTATCAATATTCTTAATTCTTATCTTAAAATCTTGTTCAAGTACTTTACCTTCATCTAATCTATATTTGTTGATGCTTTCTAAAGCTGAATTTATTTCATTTCTAATAGACTTCCATTCGTTTTCATCTATTTCAGATTTTTCTGTATTCAACGCATCTGGAAACCTTACGGCCATTTTAAGCAACTCTGTGTCGTTTCCATCTACAATTTTTTTCAGATCTTTAATATATTGTCTTACAACAGGAGCATTGATCTGTGTTGAAGTTTCTTCTCCAGTAATTTCTACATATATTGATAAATCAACCTTACCTCTAACAAGTTTTTCAGCAATTAACTTTCTAATGTCAAGTTCTTTTTCTCTGTACATAGAAGGCATTCTCACGTTTAAATCGAGATTCTTACTATTAAGAGATTTAATTTCTATTGTAATTTTTTTTGTTGGTAATTGTAATACAGATTTACCATAACCTGTCATAGAATGTATCATAAACCTTTTTTAAAAGTTGTACAAAGCTAAAAAATTAAACCTTTAGTTTGGGCTTTTTACTTACCAAATATACTCCAGCAAAAATAACCATGGCAGTTATAATCTTTAATGAATCTAACGAGTCTGCACCAATAATAACTGCATAAAGGATGCCTATAATTGGCTGTAAATAAATAAAAACGCTCAATGTGGATGCTTTTAATTCTTTGAGTGCGTAAATATTTAACAAATACGTTAAAAAGGTAGTTCCAACCACTACAAAACACATTTTCCAAATGGCTTCAAATGGAAGTGATGACCACTCAACCTCTGAAAACTCCGATATTGCTATTGGAAAATTTATAAAAACACCAATTAAAAAAAGCCATTTCATTATTGTAAACGGATGATATTTGACAGTGAGAGGTTTTACTAAAATTAGATAAAGCCCATAAGTTGCACTATTTACAACAAAAAGCATATTTCCAAGAGGAATATTAGGTGCATTTTGTTGTGTTTCGGCACTAAAAAAGATTAATGCCAAAGCACCAGTAAACCCAAGCGCTATTCCAAAATACCTTATTAAAGTTATTTTTTCCTTAACTATAAGAGCTGACATTAAAAACACTAAAATTGGGGAAACTGTAATTATTATAGAACTATTTACAGGAGTAGAAAGGCTTAATCCTTTAAAAAAAGCAAGCATATTTATTCCCATCCCGAAAAAGGCACAAACAAAAAGTCGTTTCCAGTCTCTAATAGCAATTTTTTCTTTTGGTCCAAAGAATGAAATAGACCAAAATAAAATGGACGCACCAATAACTCTTAATAGAATTATCCCAAAAGGTTTTATATAAGTTGGCATTAACCCTTTGGCTATGGTATGATTTAATCCATAAATAGTTGTAGCTATTAAAGCAGCTAGGAATGCAAGTGTTCTATTGCTCATTCACACATAATTTTGCGGCATGAACTACATCTTTATTATTTCCAATAAAAATAGAATTGTTATATATAATAACAGGTCGCTTTAAAAATGTATAATGATGTAAAATATAGTGTTTATAATCTTTTTCGGTTAAGGATATATTTTTTAAATCCATTTCTTTATAAAGCTTGGCTTTACGACTGAAAAGGGCTTCATAACTTCCCGATAGTTCTTTCATTTCTTCTAATTGATGGACGGTAATTTCTTCAGTTTTAATATCCTGTAAAATATAATCTGAAGGAAGATTCAGTTCTTTCAAAATCCTAACACAAGTACTGCATGTTTTTAAATAATATACTTTTTTCATTTAGTTGAAATTTAAATAAGATGAAATCTCATTATAAGGTATTGTAAATTGAATAATTCCTGTAGAATAAGGGGCAACCTCATAGCCATTGTAAAGCATTATAATGCCTTCATCTTCAAAACCAATATTTTGAGGAAGTAAAAATTCGTCAGCATTAAATATTTCTGAATCATTTTCAGCTATAAAATCTTCAAAATAAGGTTTCGCAATAGACTTTACAGACTCAATATCATTAAAAAGCTTATCATTTTCTAGTAGCAAACCTGTTTTGGAGTCAAAATTCAAAAATGAAATAGTCAGAATGCCATGAGCACCACCAGTATTAAGGTAAGAAGAAATAGCAATACTTATAATCTCTTGAGATTGATACATTAAATCACCATCTATCTGTGCTTTCCATTCCTGCGCACTGCCAGGAAAATCTTTTTTAAAAGCAATGAACTCATTATTAAAAAACTGAATCTGTTCTTCAAGACTTTTTTTGGAATTTAAATTTTCTTTGCCAAAATTTAAGCTTTGAGATATGGTATGAGTAATTGTTTTATTAATAGTATTTGAAATAATATTATTACCTTCTGCTTTAGGAATATTAATACTTACGATTGAATTTCCTTCTGCAGTAATTTCAACCTCTTTGAATGTAATTTTTTCTTCTGTGACACATGAGGTAAAAATTAAAAAAAGACCTAAAAAGAACGTATATAAATAAAATTTCATGGATTTGTTAAAGAGGATATAAAGGTAAATATTGTATTTGAATACACCGAATTAAAGGCTACTTTTGTTGCAAATAGTTATAAGATGAAATTTAATACTAAAACCATTCATGGAGGACAAGAATACGACAAGGCTTATGGTTCCGTTATGCCTCCTATTTATCAAACTTCAACCTATGCACAAAGTACTCCCGGAGGGCATAAAGGCTATGAGTACTCAAGGTCACAAAATCCAACCAGACATGCTCTTGAAAAAGCTTTTGCCAGTATTGAAAATGGAAATTATGGTTTGGCTTTTGGTTCGGGATTAGCAGCAATTGATGCTATAATAAAATTATTGAAACCTGGAGATGAAGTCATTTCAACTAACGATTTATATGGAGGCTCTTATAGGTTATTCACCAAGATTTTTTCCGATTTTGGAATAAAATTTCATTTTATCGGAATGAATAATGCATCAAATATTAAAGATTACGTAAATAGCAAAACAAAACTTATTTGGGTTGAAACACCAACCAATCCAATGATGAATATTATTGACATTAAAGCAACTGCTGAAATTGCCAAAAGGCACAACATTCTTTTGGCAGTTGATAATACCTTTGCAACGCCTTATTTGCAGACTCCTCTTGATTTAGGAGCAGACATTATTATGCATTCTGCTACCAAATACCTTGGAGGGCACAGTGATGTAGTAATGGGTGCTTTGGTAGTAAAAGATAAAGAATTGGCAGATAAGCTTTATTTTATTCAAAATGCTAGTGGTGCCATATGTGGTCCTCAAGATAGTTTCTTGGTTTTAAGAGGCATTAAAACGTTGCATATTAGGATGCAACGTCATTGCGAAAATGGTAAAGCAGTTGCAGAATACTTGAATTCGCATCCAAAAATTGAAAAAGTATATTGGCCAGGTTTTGAAAATCATCCAAATCATGAAATTGCCAAATCACAAATGAAAGATTTTGGTGGCATGGTTTCCTTTGTGACTAAAGGCAATAATTATCAAGATGCTATTAAAATAGTTGAAAACTTAAAAATATTCACTTTGGCAGAATCACTTGGAGGTGTAGAATCACTTGCAGGACATCCAGCAAGTATGACGCATGCAAGTATTCCTAAAGAAGAACGAGAAAAAACAGGCGTTGTAGATGCTTTAATTAGATTAAGTGTAGGTATAGAAGATATAGATGACTTAATTGCAGATTTGGAACAGGCTATCGATTGATAAATAGGCTAATCTAGATAGTAGATATAACCAAAATTTAACCAAATCAACCAATCATTAAATTTATTAAACTCTTTTAACTCATGGTTAAAACCATCTACCCAATCACTAAAATATAGTTGCCATCTTAAATCAAGCATTAAATCTGAAAGAGGTCCAAGCTTATACCTAACACCAACACTAGTTACCATAGACCAACTGTCTCCCTTATCTAAATCAATAGGGTATTTTCTGGTTTCACCTGCTGGGACAGGAGGCAGAAATCGGTCATCTGCATACCAATATGAATATATATTATTGGGATTGAAAACATTTTTATCTCCATAATCTGTACTGGCTTGTGGCGAATACGAAGTATAATGAATACCCAAACTCACAAATGGGGCAAATCTATAAGCAAACCCTTGAAAAGACCTAATACTTTTCGGAAAATACTCTAATTGCGTACCAATATCAAAATTTTCTGCCACACCATGATGAGCTCTTAATTTATCTGCATTTACACTCGTTTTATTTGGCGCAACCCATCGTCCAAAATGGTCAAGATTGGTGTAATTCCAAGAGACTTCATTACGCAATTTAAAATGATCATTAAAATATGTATCTGTAGAATAGCAATTACAATCTGCA
>Ga0102947_1000880_pt1 | contig 10488 bp, 11 predicted proteins | sample SalPon2A_A_D2_MG_FD_78210 | JGI IMG/M metagenome (GOLD analysis project Ga0102947, IMG submission 78210) | Soil microbial communities from South San Francisco under conditions of wetland restoration - Salt Pond MetaG R2A_A_D2_MG | ecosystem: Environmental > Terrestrial > Soil > Wetlands | place... | reverse complement strand
GGCGTGGCCCAGACGAGGAAGCAGGCGGTGAGTGAGATGAGCAGGTATTTAATAAACTTGCGGTACCGCGCGGCTCCCTGAATGCGCTCCATGCTCACCCACAGGTAATAGTTCGCCGCCAGGAACAGGTTGCCGATGAGCACGGCCTGGATGATGAACAGCCACGAGAACGTCCCGCCCATCAGCGTGATGCCAAGGCTCTGCGAGTAGGCGTAGATCTCCTTGCCCAGCCAGTAGCCCGCAAACGGCAGCGGCAGCAGCGCACTGATGGCGATGAAGTTGCCGATGTAGCCCATCCAGTCGTAATGCTCTTTTTCCGGCTGGGTCTTCGCGCCGAGGAATTTGTACGCGCCATACGCCGCCGCTATCGACCCGCCGAACGCCACGTTGGCAATGATGCGGTGGATGTTGATGGGCATCCAGATGAAGTTGTTGATGGCTCCGCTCAGGCTCACCAACTCACCCGCCTCGTTGATGCCATTGGGCGTGTTCATAAACGAGAGCCATGCATCCGCGATGAACATGATGGCCGTGCCGACAATGTTCAGGCAGATGCCCAGCGCGAGGTGAACCCTCGGCGAGAACTTGCCCCAACCGTAGTAATAACTGTACAGAAAAACCGCTTCCAGGAAAAAAAGAAGGACGTAGGGGAAGAACGTCCAGCTAAAGATCTTGATCAGGTAATCCGTCAGCTTCGGGTAGAGAATGATAAGACCAAAGGTGAGCAGCGCGCCGAGCGTGGCGGTGAAGGAGAAGGACACCGACAGCAGCTTGGTAAACTCGTAGGCCAGATGGTCGTACCGTTCGTCCTTCGTGAAGTATCCGATGAACTCAATAATGAGCGCAAACATGGGCACGGCGAGCACGAACGCCGCAAACATGAGATGCAGCTCGGCCACCACCCACATAAAAACCCGGCTGCTGATCCACGGCATGGCGCGGTAGTCGGGCGTGTCGCCGCCGGGCACGGCTTCTTGCAGGGAGGGGAGGGGCGCTCCTCGGGCGACCTCCCACAAAAGGAAAGCCATGAGGAGCGCCAACAGAGCAATAGATAGCGCTCGAAATGAGGTGGACCTACGAGATTGGAGCATAGGCCTTCGGGATGATGGAGACAGGCGGAACTAACCGTACTGACACATCTCTCCGCAATTAGGCTCTATATAACCGTATTCCGCAGGAATTGTCAAGCCGGTGCGGAAATTGGAAATTGGTAAAGGGAAAATGGTTGATCAAGAAAGGCAGCTTTTATCGATACTCAAGGGAGGGGTAACAGATTTGTGGCAGCGGTAGCAGGGCAACGGCTTGAATTTGTCGTAAAGGAAGCCGTATACAGTATGCTCATGGGAGAGGTCAACATCGCGTAGCGCATCCAAAGCTAGTTTCAGCACAGTGCTTTGCCACCACCCGCTGGACGATGCATCGAACGGCTGGAACGATTTCGGTCCACACAGAAAGGTGCCGCCATGCTTGATAAGGCAGTGAACTGGTTAGATACCTACCGGGAAGTCGCCTTCGACCTGTTGCGCATGTATCTCGGCCTCGGCCTGTTCGTCCGGGGCGTGCTCTTCCTCTACGATGCCTCGGCGTTCACGGCGTTGTTGCCAACTTCGTTCGGTACGGAAACGGCACAGGTCCTGCTCTGGGTGGTGGCATTCGTTCACATCATAGGCGGGCTGCTGATGGCGGTGGGTCTCTGGACCCGCCTCGCTGCGCTGGCGCAGGTGCCCATTCTGGCGGGAGCGGTCTTCGTGAGCCTCGGTGGTCTGTTCAGCGCCGACCAGTCGTTCGAGTTTTCCTCGCTCGTGCTGTTTCTGCTCGTCCTGGTCTTCGTCCACGGATCGGGGCGGTGGTCAGTCGATCATTATTGGCGTCGTCAGAAGAGCGCTTTTCGGAAGTGGCTCGACGGGCTTTACACGTATCAGGAGCGGGTTTTCGATCTGCTCCGCATCTATCTCGGCATCGGGCTGTTCGTGCGCGGCGTGCTCTTTCTGTCCGATTCGTCGGCCTTCATGGAGTTGATGGAACCGAGTGCAAGCCCGTGGCTGACTTCCGTCGTGCTCATCCATTACGTGGCTCTTGCCCACCTTTTCGGCGGCGCGATGATGGCGGTGGGATTGCTGACGCGGCTGGCGGCACTGGTGCAAATTCCGATCCTGGTAGGAGCCGTGGCGCTCGTCCACTTTCAGGGCGGGTTGTTGGCCCCGAGCCAATCGCTGGAGTTTTCGGTGCTGGTGCTGTTTCTGCTGATCGTTGTCTTCTTCTACGGGTCCGGCAAATGGTCCGCCGATTATTACCTATTCGTGCGCAAGACAGAAGAAGAAGACCAGGACGCTGTAGCCTCCCGCGCCCGCGAAATCCTCGACCGGGACGGCCATCCGCCCGAACGCTATGAGCCCGCGTTCTACGAGCCACTTCTTGACGAGGGCGAGACGAGCGTAATCACACGTCCAGCCGCCGTCAAAAAGACGATGCTGGACGATCCTATGATTGCTGCCGAGGCCAAGTACAGCACGCTTGGCTGGTTCCTCTTCATCATCGATGTGGTGCCCAGGCCCAAAGAGATCATCTTTCGCCATATCAAAACCGGCGAGATCGTCGGCACCAGCCGCGACCCGGAGATCCTGGAGCGCTACCGGTATCACTGAGCTTTGGTGGATGGTGGAGAGTAGATAGTGGATGGTAGGTGAAGATTTATCTTCTCTATCCACCGTCCACTATTCACGCTAGCGCAAGCTACTCTTCCTTCATGGCTTCGATTTGCTTCAGCAGGAAGTCCGCCATCGTGTTGCAGGCCGTGGCGAGGGTTTTGCGGAAGTCTTTGTCCTCGCTCAGGAAATGCCCGGTGATGACCTTGACGATGTTGCACGAGACGCCGTGCGTCGCTGCCACGTAGGCCATCGCGTAGCCGCCCATATCGCTGATGTCGGCGATGCGTTGCCAGTAGCTGCGCTCGTCCTGGCCCTGCACCATGTGATCCTGCGTGACCAGCGTGACCTGTTGCAGATCGTCGAAAGGGACTTCGAGCGGCATGCGCGGGTAGGTGGGCGTCGCCAGTTCAACGCGGTCGCCCTCGAAGACCTGCCCGGCTGCCACCAGCGTGCCCGTCTTCAACGCTTCATCCAGCGCCGTGCAGGTGCCGATGTGCAGCAGGCGGGTGAGCTTGTGCTGGCTTAGCAAGCGCTCTGTGCGTAGCGTAGCCTTGATTTTGCCCACGCCGGTGAGCGACACCAGAATCTCTCCATCATGGGTAGTTTCGCCTTCGACCAGGCCGTCGAAACGGCCACGCTGGTATTTGGAAAGGAAGGGTTGTGCTTCTTCTTCAGTCGAGAAAAGAATGCCTATCATTGAACTCGGGCCAGGGTTGCAGGTACATGCGGGCGGGTATTCTAGCGAATAGTGCCGATATGAAAACAGAGAATCGGTACTGTTGCGTGATGCATAAGGAGGTCATACTTACGCGCTCATCCGGAATGCCATGTGATACGCAATATAAAGCGGCAATGTCATAGAAATACCACTGCCGTATATTACTAAACATCTATCCACGAACACCAGCGACCGTATGAAAATTACGGAACTCTTGGCGCAATCCACAGGCCCGCTGCTATCCTACGAGATTATTCCACCCAAGCGCGGCGGCTCTGTAGCCGAAACGCTGGCGGTGGTCGAAGACCTGATGCCGTTCGACCCGCCCTTCATTGACGTGACGAGCCACTCGGCGGAGGCGTACTACGAGGAGATGTCGGATGGCACCTGGCGGCGGCACGTCAAGCGGAAGCGGCCCGGCACGCTGGGCCTCTGCGCGGCCATCAAAAGCCGGTTCGGTGTAGAATCGGTGCCGCACCTGCTGTGCCAGGGCTTCACCCGTGAGGAAACCGAAGATGCGCTCATCGAGCTAAACTACCTCGGCATCCAGAATGTGATGGCGTTGCAGGGCGACGATGGCGGTTTCAAGAAGACCGTGCCGCCTGGCAAGTCGTGCAACGGCTATGCCATTGATCTGGTAGGCCAGATCAGCGAGATGAACCAGGGTCACTATCTGGAAGACTTGATGGACGCTGCGCCGACGGATTTCTGCATCGGTGTGGCGGGTTATCCAGAGAAGCATTTTGAGGCTCCCAACCTGATGTGGGATATTCTTCGCCTCAAGCGCAAAGTGGACGCGGGTGCGCATTACGTCACCACGCAGATGTTTTTCGACAACCGGCACTTCTTCGATTTCGTGGAGCGCTGCCGCGATGTCGGTATCGATGTGCCTATTGTGCCAGGGCTAAAGATTCTTACCCGCAAGAGTCACCTGCAACTGTTGCCGAGTCGCTTCCATGTAGATATCCCCGAAGCCCTCGCCGCCGAAGTGGAAGCCGCCAAGCCCGAGCACGCCGTCGATATTGGGGTGGAGTGGGCGCGGGCGCAATGCGAGGAACTGCTGGACGCAGGCGTGCCGTGCATCCACTTCTACATTATGCAGCGCTCGCAGGTGGTGCGCCGCGTGGTGGAGCCGCTGCGGAAGATGGCGTAGAGCTCATGTCAAAAATCAACGGCGGTCAATGCGTGTGATCTCTGGATCATGTTCTGGGCAGTCACTGGGAGCGTGGCAAGGTCCTGCGGGCCTCTTCAATTTTGTGCATATAGCTTGATTTGCGAAAGCGAAGTTTGGCTCGCGACTGCGTAGCCGTCAGAATCGACGGCGTTGTTGTCTTTCTCAGGTTGTATGTTACTTTGATAGATTCTGCTTGGCACCCCTCTTTTGTTTCTCACACGCAGACTCATTCTGGTACCGTTTTGTCCAATGACCCAGGCTGGCAGGCTGAATGAGTGCATCCTTCAAATGGAACAGTGTTTGACAATCGTCCCTCATGATCACTAACATCTCTCAATCATCGCAGGTAGTACAAATGAAGCAACTTATTCGAAGCTTTCTCACCACCAGCCTGGTTCTCATCCTGTTTGCAGGATGTGGCACCGTAGATAGTAACGGTCCTGAAATGGCTGACGTGGACGACCAGGCCCTCAGTGCGTCCAAGAAGAGTGGCAGCTCGAAATATGATCAAGACAACAATGGTAGTCCCGATGCGGGCATTTATGTAAACGGTCACTACACCTCGCTCTATGCCTATGATATGGCCGGCGATTGGTACTGGGACCTTGGAGACGGGCGTATCCAGGGCACGGTAGGCTCAGTTGAGGATTTAGACGAGACCACCCTTACGACCTGCGATTATGTAAACAACTACCGGGCTGACTTCGGTAACGATCCTTTCATGGATGCCGGTTGGATTCAGAATCACATCAATTGCCAGGGTTATGACGACAATGGGCAGTACAATTACCTCATGGTACATGAGAGTGACCCGCGCTACACAGGCAATCCAGACTGGGAAATTTGGGGAACATGGGAGTATCATGTCTTGACGATTTCTGGTGAAGGCAACTGGGTTGCCAAGTCTTCAAATCCTCAGACAAACGTGAATAACTGATTCATCTTTGTCCTAGGTTAAGCGTCCCGCATGTCTCATTGATGTGCGGGGCGTTTTTTATTAGCGTCCACTGGTGGTTCAGGTGAAGCAGATTAGTTTGTTTTTTGAAGCCCTCTTCTGGAACTCGTTTGCTGAAGGTCGTATATTTCCCCAGCGCATGGGTTCTGCCGTGTGCTTCTGATTCCTGATTCTTGGCCTATGCTTGCCGCGTAAACATCGCTGCGGAGGAGGCGCTATGTCGGCGTCTTTCCGCAGGCCCATCTCTCTGGTACCCGCCGGGGCCTGCTGCGTGCAGGCCGCGCTGCTCGGGTATACCCTGCGACCGTTTACGATAGGAATCCCATGCAAACTCTTTTTGACTGGGGGTGGACTGCGGACTTGGCAGACCACTTCGACCAGCTAGCACACGACAGCCTGCTCCCCGCCCGCGTCGTGCGCCAGGACCGCCAGCAGTATCTCGTCCGAAGCTGTGCGCGGATGCATACCGCTTTTCTGTTGGGGAAAATGCAATACGCGACGTCGGACCCCTCCCGGATGCCAGCCGTCGGCGATTGGGCCGCCATTGAGGCCTTCGATGATGAGCAGGCTATCATACATGCTGTGCTGCCTCGCTTTAGCGCTTTTATGCGCAAGGAAGCCGGAGGACGAACGCGCCAGCAGGTCATCGCTGCGAACATCGACACAGTGTTTTTGGTGAGTGGTCTGGATCACGATTTCAACCTGCGCCGCATCGAGCGCTATCTGGTGCAGGCGGCTAGCAGTGGCGCTACGCCGGTAATCGTTCTGAACAAGGCAGATCTGTGTGATGATGTCGCCGCACGCCTTGCTGAGGTACAGCAGGTTGCTTCTGGCGTTGCTGTCATCGTACTGAGCGCGCAGTCCGGTGAGGGCGTGGAGCATCTACAAGCGCACATCGCGCCGGGCCAGACTATAGCCGTGCTTGGTTCCTCGGGCGTCGGGAAATCCACGCTGGTCAATCGGTTGCTTGGTGCTGATCGGCAGGTGACGGGTGCGGTGCGCGAGGATGACAGCCGAGGTCGCCATACCACGTCCCATCGGGAACTGTTTCTCCTGCCCGAAGGCGGTATCCTGATCGATACGCCAGGGTTGCGCGAGTTACAACTCTGGGCGGATGCGTCGAGCCTGGATGCCACCTTTGTCGACATTGAGGCGTTAGCGGCAGCATGTCGATTCAAGGATTGCTCGCACGAGGTAGAGCCAGGTTGTGCCGTTCAGGAAGCGCTGGCAACAGGGGACCTTGACGCCGAACGGTTTCAGAGCTACCTCAAGCTACGGCGGGAAATCCGCTACCTGGATCAGCGGCAGGATGAGGTGGCGCGTGCGCAGGCGAAACAGCGCGAGAAGCAGTTCGGGAAGCTGGTGAAAAAGATCAACCGAGAAAATCCGAAGCGGCAGTAGTTTGGAAGAAAGAAGCCGGGTAAGAAATCTCCTTTCTTCCCAGATAGCACAACGTCCCGGCCTTGCTGAAGACCGGGGCGTTGTTGTTCGTGTCAATGGTGTACGTTTTTATCGGTTCGTCGCAGTCGAGCTTTGTAGCGCTTGAGTTGCCTGCGCAAGTGCTCTACGCAACGGTCGATGGCTTCTTCGTGGGTATTGGCCGTGTCCTGAGCAGCAAGCCGCTGCCGGTAGACCCCCAGGGTGATTTCGGCGGCTTTCTCCAGCGCTTCGCTGTCGAGGATGACATGGGCATCGGTGATGCCGTCGTAGTACTTTTGCAGACGGGCCAGGCGGTCGGCGGCGTAGGTGCGCAGGGCCGGGCTGGCGCTGAAATGACGAGCCGTGATTTGTGTGTGCATACAGTACCCTCCTTCTTCACAGGATTCTACAAACGGGATCGCGCCGCGCGGGCAACGATCTGCCGATAATCATTTCTTAATCAATCCACTGTATTAATTCAATGCTCGGTTCTCTGTTTTTACATGAGATCAGATATGTTACATTCAGCAAGGGATATGCCTGGTGTGCGTCCGGATTCTTTCCAGAGCGGGTATTATCTAGATGGCAGCATAGACTCAGGTATTTAGCACTAACGGCTTATGCTACTTCTTCTCTGGGGCGCGAGTGGTTCAGGCAAGACCGCCTGTATAGAGCAGTTGCGGCAACAGTTTCCCCATCTTGCAATCCACGATTTTGATGAGGTCGACATACCACCTGCACCCGACCAGAAGTGGCGGCACCATACCACCGAGCATTGGATACAGCGTGCTGTAGCCTACCAGTCCGAGGGCCGCGACATGCTGCTCTGTGGACAGGTACCCTATGGCGAAGTGCTTGCCTGTCCTTCAGCAGTACAGTTGGATGAGATCGAGTCGTGTTTGCTCGATTGCCATGATTATGAGCGCGTTGAACGCATCCGTGGGCGCGCCACCGGTACGGCATACGCAACCCAGGATATGTTGTGCTGGGCTGCCTGGCTACGGATGCATGCGCTGGATCCACAGTGGCGGCCGGACGTCATCATAGCAAACGGGGCCCCGGAGATGCGATGGGACCGGTGGAAGGATTGGAGGCAGGGGGAAATACGCTGGTGCGTCGAGGTGATCGACACCACGGGGACGGACCTGGCGACGACGGTAGCGCGCGTGGCGGCGTGGATCGAGCAGAAACGTAGCCCTAACGAGGAACCCTAACAACCACGTCCACACGGACGCAAAACGGGACGGCGCGCTGCCGTTTGGATCAAGGGGCGGCTACCCGGCTGCGTCGAGATAGCGGTCCTCCAGGGCACGCATCGTGGCTTTCTGCGCGGGCGTGGCGTCGTCGTAGCCGAGCAGGTGCAAGAGGCCGTGGATTGCATAGCGGCAGGCTTCTTGTTCGAAGGATACGCCAAACTCGGCGTGGCGCTCGGCGGCGGTGTCGAGGTCCACATACACCTCGCCGTCAACGATGGCATCGTCCGTATCGTTGAGCGAGAAGGAGAGTACATCGGTGAGATAGTCATGCGCCAGATAATCCCTATTCAGCGCTAACACCGTGTCGTGGTCGGCCAGGATGAGGCCCAGGTATTCTATCTCAAAGCCTTCCTCTGCCGCTACCGCTCTGACCAACTCTTCCAGTGCCGCTTCGTCGAGGCGCAGGCTGGGGTGGACATGCTCAATGAGGAGATCCAAAAGGATGGTCAGGTTTACTTCGTTCGTCGCTGCACTCTTTGGCAGGTTTATCAGGTCATAGGTTTGCAGGTTGGGACGCTAATAAAGAAACCTGTAACCTGAAGCTGAGCGGAGCGAAATAACCTGCCAACCTGTAACCACTTTACCCGAGGTCGTTGAAGAGCGTCTCGGTCATCGACAGGGCTACTGTACTCATGATCAGCTCTGGCGCGAGTTGGGTGAAGTCGGTGTTGAGCAGGCGCTGGTCGCAGTTCGCAAAGAGCGAGCAGCCCGCCTCGCGTTCTACCACGAGTCCGTTGGTGACGCCGGCACGCCGGGCAAAGAAAATCACCTCGCCCATCTCTTCGCTGGCAATGAAGCCGGTGCAGCCCTGCAATTGGAGGAAAGAACTGGCCGCCATGACCGAGACGAGGTTGCCTGGTTGCTCATCTGCAACATCATCAGGCAGCGCAAGGTCACGGACAATTTCTAGCGTGATGTGGCGACCACTGTTGGTGTCCTGTAGTTTGAACCGGATGACCGCCCCTTCTGCTTGGGCGGGTGTATTGAGCACCGATGCTATACGGTCAATATCGGCGTCGGAAAAAGAAAAACCCATCTTTGGCAACCAGACTGGTACGGAATCGAAAAGAAGCGCTGTGGCCGTGTGGTCACAGCGTACCCCTCCCTGGACCCACGAGGAGGAGGTGGGAAGTTCCGTCCAAAATAGGGGCTGCGTCGCCGAAATACAACGCACCAATTAAGACAAGCGTGTCAAGAAGACGACCGATCTAGAACTGGTTGAATATCGGTCGGTCGGCCTGTTCTAGATCGTCCATGGTTGGCGTGCTGGGCAGAGCGGATTGCTGCTGGGGCTCATGCTCATGGTCTGGCTCGTCTTCGAGGAAGCTGACGTTGATCGCATGGGGGCCTTTGGGGCCATCATGGAGTTGATATTCGATCACCTGACCGGTACGCAGGGTTTTGAAACGCTTCTCCGTCTCGATCTGCGAGTAATGCACGAAAATGTCCTGGCCGCCTTGAGGGTTGACGATAAAGCCGTAGCCTTTCTTCGCGTCGAACCACTTCACGACACTACGCTGGGTAATCATAGGATGCCTCCTGCCTACTTACTTGGGGTGAATGCTGCTGCTCGTTCTGGCAGAGAACGCATGCAAAGGGTGAATGAATCTATACAATTTTCCAGGCACTGGGCCGCCGGATTATTGTTTAAGGAAGGGCTTACCTCTTTGATAATGCCTCATTTAACACCTAATATAGAGCCAACCTGACAATCTGTCAACCTTAAATTTGCCCCCAAATAAATAATAAATCTGTTTCGACAGATCAGGAAGCCATGTCCTTGCCAGCAACACAACGGAAAAATACACTATGGACTTACACAAATCAAGGGCCGTCCTGTGGCAATTCTTTTGGTGAAGGCCCGAACGTAGCGTCTTGTATAATCTCCGCGAACTCACGGCGTATTAGGGGATAGCGACGGAGCTTGGGGAGTAGCCATGCGGAGGAGCGGCTCTGTGACCCATGCGGTCCGTCAAAAGTGTGACCGATGTACCTGGTTTCTATTTATCGCTTATCACCCTCGAAACTCATGCTCAAGCCTAAAATCGTGCTGCTTGTTATTGTTTTACTCTGGAACAGTTTGACGTAGAAGGCTGGCAGAATTTCCTTGCCAAGACGGGGCTTTCCTTTGATCGCGCTACCGTGGAGCATGGAACAGCATCTATTTATCTCAGCGGCGAACTTTCCGGTCTTGCCGGTGTGTGCGACAATCCGTGCGCCAGCATCCAGATCGAAGAAACCACCTTACAATTCCCTACCGTGGACAACGTCGTCTTTTATCTCAGCGGTGAGGAAACCGACCTGACACCGGGTGAGCG
>Ga0102947_1000879_pt1 | contig 10491 bp, 10 predicted proteins | sample SalPon2A_A_D2_MG_FD_78210 | JGI IMG/M metagenome (GOLD analysis project Ga0102947, IMG submission 78210) | Soil microbial communities from South San Francisco under conditions of wetland restoration - Salt Pond MetaG R2A_A_D2_MG | ecosystem: Environmental > Terrestrial > Soil > Wetlands | place... | reverse complement strand
TGGAATTAGTTAGAGAATTATATGTTGCAGACAAACCCTTTGAGGCTCAGCCTATTCTTTTAGGAATTGTGTAATTTTTTTTCTAAATTTTAGATGAAATATTTCAATTTACCATCTAAACTTTTTCATTTCCTGATTTTCAATTTAAAATAATAAATTAAAAAATTTAAAAATAGAAAATTGAAAAAAATTATTTGGATGCAATGAAAATCACTTCAACCAAATCATTGTTACTTCTTTTTGTTACTGTGTCACGGTTTGCCTTGTGGAAATTTTGCAAATGAGATTTTCTGGTCTTTATTCCATATTGCCTACACAGCCTACAAAAATAGGTGACCTGTTTTTGGTACTTTGGCTTTCCATGGTTTTCTAAAACAACAAGCTGTTGCATTAAGAAATATTTTCGATTTTGATATTTTAATTTTGTCATAAACCTTACATTTTGTAAATAATAATGTAAATATGCAAAATATTTATTAATTGTAATGGTCATTACATATCTTCGCCAATATTCTAGTGACAGGGAGATGTTTTCTAATATGATAAAAAACCTGAACCCAGATCCATTTGCAATAATCAGGATAGTCATTTTATAATTTGGAACCAATTTATGAAAAATGTGGTTTTGCTTCAGAAAATAATTTTTGTTATTTTGGTGTCAATTAGTATTGTTGGCATTATAGGAATTCCCATGGGAGATCCACAATTTTTAGTAAATGCAGTTCTACTAGAATCTTCTTTCATTGCCCTTGCTGCAGTTTCGGTTTGGAGATTACAATACTCAGTAATTCCAAACATGGTAATTGCAATAATTGTAATTGTAGGAAACACCATATCTCCAAAGCATATAGAAATAATGACAAACTTGGTTCCTGCTGAAAATGCCGTTGTTTTAATAGTTGGAGGATATGTTTTGCAAGGACTTTTGTTAGTTACAAGTGCAATTGCATTTAAAAAAAGAAAACAGTTAGAAGCACAAATAAAATAATTTTAAAATCGCAAAAGAGTTTTGGCATATTGGTTTAGGATTCTAATGTTGTTTTTGTAAGAGAATCTTCATAAATCCAATCCATGGATTCGATCATTTTTCCTTGTTCTACAAAGTTATCAATCGTTGCAATTAGATCTCCTGATGTCAAGTCAACAACCGAAATCGTTCCAGAATTTAATCCGTCTAAATTAAGCAGATTATTTTGAACAAACATGTATCTTTCATCATTACTGAATAATACATGATGAGCACCAGCTTGTGCAGGAAGAGTTCTTATCAGTTCGGGTTGAGCAGGGTTTTCAAGACTGTATTCATTTACAACACCAGGAACTGCAAAGCTTACAAACAAATTTCCTTTTGGACCGATACTCAAATCAAGAGGCCAGGATTGTTCTCTATCTGTTCCATCATCAACTAATTGAGGAGTAAAGGAGTTTGTTTGTTCATCCCATAAAAGAGCCCAGATTGTTGAATCAAGCATTCCTGAAACGTATGCAAGGTTTTCTTCAGGATGGAACAGAACCTCAACTGGTGCACTTGGAGACGATTCATCTTTTTGGAGTTTTATCGTAGAAAGAACTTTTCCTGAACTGAATTCAATAACGGTAATGCTGCTCTGGGGATCATCAAGTGCAGGTGATACTGTCTGTGTTACAATCATTCTATCAATAGTTTCATCTGCCGATATTCCATGAGGGTACTTGGTAAAGATCTCAGGGTTTTCATCCTGATTAGAATAAATTTCATCAATCAATTGGTCAGTTTTGGCATCAAATACCAAAATATTATCAGAACCCATACATGTTAGATAGAATTTTTCGCCATCTTTGCTAAATATCATGTCCTCTCCCACCACACAGTTTTCAGTTTCTATTGGAGTGACCTCAAAAATTGTATTGTCATGGATGTTTACTTTGTATAATCCATCACCCATTAATGCAGTATTGTATAATTTTGACCGGTCAGAATTGTAAAATGGATGGTGCATTAGTACTCCTTCACCAACAGGGACGTCTTGTAATATCTCTCCAAAGGTATTTGATTCTGGATTCAAGTCAATTACTGCTAATCCATCTTTGTTGGATTCATCAAGGGCGCGATAATTGATAATTGCAGGAGTTGGTTCCTGGCTGGCAGTACTTGTCGAATCCCTATACAGTTCCTCAATAATTACTACAAAGGGATCCCCTACAGGGAACTTTTCACCTATCTGCCAAAAATAAATCACTTTGCCGTAGGTTTCATTCAAAATCGGCATCAAAGGTTCTGCCTCTCCAGCTTTGAGATCTGGCAGAGTGGCCTTTACATTTGGAAGCTCAGTTTTGTGATAGTGCCAGTATCTCTTTTCTTCTTCAGGTAATTCGGAATAAGCCTCTGCACCAATTACATATTCAATTCCATATGGTTTGTCTTGATCACCCATTCCAGTTGGAAACAAAAGACAAGCGGCTGTAAAGTCATCATAAACTTTGCAATGGTGATGTACAATCATGTCCAGAACAGAATGATCATCAGTCGGAATAAGATGATTGATTGCTTCTATGTGTAAATCATTAAACCCTAGGTGATTGGGATACTCTGTTTGCCTTGGGTTCATTGAATCATTGTATAGATTTTTTTCAAATGATTGGATTTGCTCGACAGGTTCTGCCATACCTTGGGAGTACCACTTATCAGCAGTGGAAGGTTTCAAACATGCGTATTTATCTGAATTTACTCGGTATACCAGTACCATGCCCTCTGAGCATTGAAAGTTTTCTTCTGCAAAAGAATCTAAAATAGGAAGACCAACTGAAAGTGAAAAAATCATAGCAAAAATCAGTGGTAGTTTAAATTTCAATTACATATTGCTTGTTCCTAGGCTATTTAATTTTAATTAATTCAAGGTTGTCTGAATAACTTATTGATATTTTTCTCATGTTTCCCAAAAAAATAATTTCAAATCCATTCAGATGGTTTATCTTTTGATCTCATAATACTTCACGGGATGAGTAAACTGTCTGTTGTAATCAACTTCAATCCAGAATTTTTTTCGTCAATTTTCTTTCCTTCGGCGAAGATGATTTTGAATCATTTCATAATCTTGTTTTAGTTCTTTGGAATAATTTTCAAGAAAGTTCCAACGATTTAAAAGAAAATTAACTCTTCTTTGTTGACAATGACTAAATCAAGAATGTCTCTGATGCTAATTGCATTATCTGTTACATTAATTGCATCTATCTCAATCGGTTTGTTTCAAGAAAGTGAAGCTGTCAAAGGACAAGGAACCTATCTTCCAAGAACAGGTTCGGCAAACTCTCCTGTTTGCGGTGATAGATTGTGCTCAGAGGTTGAAAAGACCGCTCCTATCCCAAAGTCTTCCCATGCAACCTCGCAGAGCCAGAGTTTATCACAAAAAATAGCTCAAACCACCTGCGATACTAGTGAAGGAACTGTACGTACCTATTACATTGCAGCAGATGAAGTAGTTTGGGATTATGCACCTGCAGGTATCAACCAAATGAAGGGACATCAATTTAATGAAGATGAAAATGTCTTTGTTGAAAATACTCCAGATAGAATTGGGAGCAAGTACATCAAAGCATTATATCGAGAGTACATTGATGACACATTTTCAGAATTAAAAACACGGACATCAGAGTGGGAACATCTCGGAACCCTTGGGCCAATAATGCATGCAGAAGTGTGCGATACTATCAAAGTTGTATTCAAAAACAACTCAGTTGAACACAATTTTTCTGTTCATCCTCACGGGGTATTTTACGAAAAAGACTCTGAAGGAGCAGAATATAATGATGGCTCCTCGGATAGTACAAAGGTAGATGGTATTGTTGAACCAGGTCAAATACATACCTATAGTTGGCCTGTTCCACCTCGAGCGGGTCCTGGTCCAAATGATCCTAGCTCAATAATTTGGATGTATCACTCGCATGTTGACTCTCCAGCAGATACAAACTCTGGCCTTGTTGGCCCAATGGTTGTAACTGCTAAAGGCATGGCAGATGAAAATGGCAGGCCTTTGGATGTTGACAGAGAATTTGTAAGCTTGTTTACGGTGAATGATGAAAACACTAGCAATTACCTTTGTGACAATCTAGAAGAGTTTACTGATGAGACTTGTGATAACGGAGAACTAGTAGAAGACGAAGACTTTGCTGAAAGCAATCTAATGCATGGAATTAACGGATATGTGTATGGTAATCTGCCAGGACAGACCATGAAAAATGGAGAACATGTACGCTGGTACCTCATTGGAATGGGAACCGAAGTGGATTTGCACACGCCACATTGGCACGGGAATACTGTCTTGTGGAATGGCAACAGAGTTGATGTGATGGAGTTAATGCCAGCTAGTTTGAAGACAGTTGACTTTATTCCAGATAATGTTGGAACTTGGATGTTTCACTGTCATGTCAATGATCACATTTCAGCAGGGATGATGTCACTGTTTACAGTAGTCTAATCTTTTTTCTTTTTTATTCCAACTATTACAATGGCAGGCGCTCCAATGTACATTCCAAAATTTAGAAGAATCAAACTAATTCCATAACCTAACACTTCAGCTTCTGAATCCATATTCACATGATTCAAAACTGAGAGGCTGGAGAGCATTGGAGTTATTGCAATCCTTACAGTTTCTCGGAATAAAGGATTTTCACGCTCAAAATCGGCAATTTCTGGGCTAAATGAATAGTAGAAATCATTGAATGATTCCATGAACGCAGACCCAAATTCTGTCTTAAGTAATTTGTTGTCACGAAGTTCCCTTAGTTGCTGTACTTTTGGTGCAAGCTCAGAGCCATAGGTTGCAGTAGCTATTAGACAACCTCCTCCATTTTGTGGCTCTTGGTCAGGTATTGGCACTTGAACTACAACGGTTCCTTGCATCCAAGGATGAAGGGTACAGAAATAATCAAAATTACCAGATTCTTCAAATGTGTGAGAGAATTTTTCGTCTAGCTTAAACATCCCAGAATCAAAAAGACCATCCGGTCCATCTGTTGGATTTCCGCTGGTGACAGTATGAAATGCCACATCTTCATTTGTCCACGTAATTTTATCGCCAACATTAATTTTCACGCCAAAAGGAATGTAACACTCATCGGTTGTTTCACAGCCTCTAACTGAAGTTCCTTCTGTAATTAAAACATCAAATTCCTCGGCAAGAATATCTGGAGCCATTCCAGTTATGACTATTGTAAATGATATCAAAATTGAGAATTTTATAAGATTCATAATTTTTGGTTCTAAAGAAATTATAAAAACTTTGGAGCCCCAATTGTCAAATTTTAGAAAAAAATTTTGTCAGTTCCCACTAGTAATCACAAATGGGTTTGTTACTTTATTTTAGATCACTAGTTTTACAGTCCGTATCTTCTTGATTATAGATTAGTGTGAGATTCTATTCTCTTTTCACTTGGTTTGTGTTTTCCTGTTACAATATAGTTAATGGCATCACTCATAAAGACTGCATGGTCGCCAATTCTTTCAAGGTATCGTAGGAGTAGGGCTTCAGCTAGCGCACATTTGGTATTGTCAGACTCTATTAGTTTTGGCAGTCTTTCCTTGTAGATTTTATCAATGAATTCCTCATCCTCTTGAATTTTGACAGCCTTTCTAACATCCAGTTCTGCAAATGATAAGACGGCCTCTTTTATCATGTGCTTTACTTTTTTTGTAATCTCAAACAAGGATGCATTTGTACATTCAGAAATATCACCAAACAAGTCTCTTACTTGAGTAATGTCGTAGGCATATCGTCCAAATCTTGAAAATGCATATGAGATTTCAGTAGAGGAGCGAATCATCCTAAAATCATCTGCCACCGGCTGATATTTCAGCAGCATATCAAAAATCAAATCCTCGACTTCAAAGTATTTGTTGCGGATTGCCTCAGATAATTCATAGACCTTGTTCATGGTATTTTTTCCATCAAGGTAGGAATCTACTGCCAAAGAAACGCTCTCAATTGCCATGTCTCCCATCTCGGCCATTATTCTTGATAGTTTTTCAAGTGAAGGATCGATTAGTCGAGTCATTATCCGAATTGTCCTTGAACGTATTTTGCAGTCAATTCATTGTGAGGGTCAGTAAAGAGTTTCTTGGTTTCCCTAAACTCAATCAAGTCACCTAGGTACATGAATCCAGTATAATCTGAAACCCTTACTGCTTGTTGCATGTTGTGAGTTACGATGATTATGGTATACTCTTTTTTCAGCTCAGTAATTGTTTCTTCAATTTTTTGAGTGGCAATAGGATCAAGGGCCGATGCAGGCTCATCCATCAATAGCACCTCCGGCTGAATTGCCAAGGCTCTTGCAATGCACAATCTCTGCTGCTGTCCTCCCGATAATTCAATTGCAGATTTTTTTAAATCATTTTTTACCTCGTCCCAAAGGTATGCCATTTTTAATGAATCCTCTACAATTTCATTAAGAATTTTCTTATCCCTTACACCATTAAGTTTTAGACCAGCAGTTACGTTATCATAAATTGACATCGTAGGAAATGGATTTGGTTTTTGAAATACCATTCCCACTTTTCTTCTGTGATAAATTGGGTCAATGGATTTATCATAAAGATCAATATTGTCAATCATTACTTTTCCTTCAACTTTTGCACCTTTTGTCATATCATGCATTCTGTTAAGACATCTTAGAAATGTGGTCTTTCCACATCCAGAAGGTCCGATCAGAGCAGTGACAGATTTTTCAGGAAATTTCATTGTGATGTTTTTAACGGCAGGAAAATCACCATAACTGATTGTGACATTTTCTGCAATCATTTTGTATTTTTTTTCTATTTCCGTGGGAGGAGGTATTGGTTTTGAAATAGAAGAATTATTCAAAGTTGGAGGGTTGGATACCAATGCCGTCATTTTTTATTCGATGCCCCTTTTTTAATAAATTGCCCTAAAATGCCATTTCCTTTTTTGCTAGCAAAGTAATATCTCACTCCAAGGTTTATTCCCAGAATAATAATTATCAGAACCATTGCAGAACCCCAACCTTGGAGCTGGGCACTATCATACGGCAATAGGGATAATCGCCAAATTCGGAGAGGTAAGGCATCCATGGGCACATCCATACTGCTAAAGAATTGACTACTTCCAAGAATGGTCATGATTAAAGGTGCAGTCTCACCTCCAATTCTAGAAACTGAAAGTAAGATTCCGGTAATCATTCCACTTTTTGCTGCAGAAATTACAATTCGAAAGGTAATAACCCATTTTTTGAGCCCTAAAGCAGTTCCTGCTTCACGATAAGTAACAGGAACCATCTTCAAAGATTCTTCAGTAGTCCTAGCTACAATTGGGAACATGATTAAAGACAAGGCAAATGCTCCGGCCCATACAGAAAAGTGACCCAATATCAAGACTATCATCAAAAATGCAAAAATACCCAATACAATCGAAGGAAATTCCATAAAGACATCATTGAAAAATCTAATACTTTTTGCAAGTTTATTATCACCATATTCGGAGAGGTAAATTCCAGACATTACGCCAATTGGAACTCCAATTAGACTTGATAATCCAATAATTATCAAGGTACCTTGAATTGCAGGGCCGATTCCCCCTTCACCAGAACCAATTGAACCAGGGACTTCTGTTAAGAATTCATAGCTTATAGCTGCTGCCCCATTTTTGAAAACCTCAACCAAAATACTTCCAAGAGGTATGATTGCAACAATCACACAGGCAAAAACAATAATCCTAACTGCCTTGTCAACAACTAGTCTCTTTGAAACATTTTGTTTGAATAGAGCTCTATACTCTTGTCTTCTCTCTTGTGTGGTACTCAATTATTAATTGCACCCTCCTTTACTTTGAGCATCCTAGTTACAAGTATGTGAGCTACAACATTGATGGCAATTGCAATCAGTAAAAGGACCAATGCAACGCCAATTAATGCAGGTAGATGTAAGGAAGCAGGTGATGCCTCAACAAATTCATTTGCAATAATGCTAGACATGGTTTGACTGGGTTTGAACAAAGACGAAGGGATGGCACTAATACCAGTTGCATTTCCAATTAACATAGTAACTGCCATAGTTTCCCCAACTGCCCTCCCTAAACCAAGTATAGATGCACCAATTAAACCAGTTTTAGAATATGGAAATACCGCAAGCTTGAACATCTCCCATTTGGTTGCTCCAAGCATGTATGCAGCCTCTTTTTGTTGTTGGGGCACTGCTCGCATAACTTCGCGAGATACAGCAGAAACTGTTGGAATAATCATTATTGCTAAAATTACACTTGCGGTAAGAATATCCAGTCCAAAGGGAGTTCCAGAAAAGAGCCAAATATTATCTCCAAATGCGTTATGCAGGGGTTTTTCTATCCAATCAACAAAATAGACTCTAAAAACAAAGAGGCCCCATAGTCCATAAATTACGCTTGGAACGGCTGCCAATAATTCTACCAGAAAACCTAATGGCCCTCCGATTTTTGCGGGTGCATCTGAAATAAACATTGCAATCCCGATACTAAGAGGCACTCCTATTGCCATTGCCAAAGCAGATGTTACTAAGGTTCCAAAAATGTAAGGCAGTACACCAAAATCTTCACGTCCTTCGACTGCATTCCATTCGGTTTTTGTGATAAAGGATAAGCCATTTTCTTCCCATATTGGGTAAGATTCAGAAACTAATTGAAAAGCTAAAAACACAATCATTACTAGGACATAAACGCCTGCAGCAGTTGCACCTATTTTGAAAATCTTATCAGAAATTAATCGACTTCCAGTTTTTGGAGGAGGAAGTTTTACTTTGCCCACAGTTAGTCGAAATCAAAGTAAGGATATGTAGGATCTCACTATATTTTATAAAATGATCATAGTTCTATATAGATCATTAACAGTATTGTAATTAGTAAACATTAGATAAGTTAAATCAATTGGAAACCGTTGGTAACCTCAAACAAACAAGAAAGATGCAATTGAGTGGGGGTTCTACATATATCGTTTCTTTACCAAAAAATTGGATAGATGAATTAAACATCAAAGTTGGAGATAATGTAACTGTTGTAAAAAATTCTAATCAGTCATTAACACTTTACCCAAGGGAACAAGAAACCCAAATGAAGACGAGCACTGCCATTATCACATCAAGCCAAAAAGATTCAGGAGATTCAATTAAAAGAAAAATCATTGCAACTTATCTTTCGGGTTATAAGACAATCAAAATCAAAACAAAAGGAATGAGAATTCCACCTGAACAAACTAGAAGCATTCGGGATTTGGTTCGATCTTCTATGATTGGGACGGAAATTGTTGAATCAAGTTCAGAGACAATGGTTATTCAAATTTTGACCAGGCTTCCAGAGCTTTCATTTGCCACAGCTCTGACAAGAATGTACTTGATGGCAAATAATATGATAATAGAAGCAATAGAATCCCTAGAAGAGATGGATGTAGACCATGGAGACGAAGTTGCAAAAATGGATGATGAGGTGGATAGATTCAGCCTTTACATGAGACGAAACCTCGTCTTGGCAATTGGAAATGAGAATTTTTTACAAGATATGGGGTTGCAAAAACCATCTGATTGCCTGGGATACAGGACAATTGTAAGTAGAATTGAAAGGGTGGCTGACCATGCAAGTTTAATTGCAAAGAGGGTAAAATTTATTGAAAGCAAAATAGACTCAAAAATATTAATTAAAATTAAAAACATTTCTGAAAAATCACTTGAAGTTTTTGAAAAATCAATTACAGCAGTACAAGAGCATGATTTTGAAAAAGCAGAGAAAGTTGCTGAGAAAGTTAGCCAGATTGTTGATGAAGAAAAAAAAATTATGGCAAATATAAAAGAGACTGAAAAAAATTCAACTGTTATAAGATTTGCACTAGAAGACTTGAGAAGAATAGCTGAATACTCTACAGATATTGCCGAGGTAGCGATTGATGAAAATATTCAAAGTATTATTTTAGAGGAATAACCAATATTTTAAAAAAAAGAAAAATAAAAAATAAATCTATTCTACGTAGAATCCAGGTTCCCAGTCATCAGTGTTTCTTAGATCATTTGAACTAATAGCAGATGATTTAATGTTTGATTTGAACATCATGTCATACAAAGGATTGTTTGGATGGTATCCTTGGCACTCAAATTCAAAGGTGTTTTCTAGAGAAAATTGTGCTTTGATATAATTTTCTTCACTGTTCATAGCAGAACCAACATCATAGTCTATTACACGACAGTTAGAATAATTAAATCCCCTAATTGTTTCTCCGTTGACAATATTTACATCAACATCAAAAAGCTCAGTCATGAGGTTTGAACCAGAAACACTTTGAATTTTTAGATTATCATCTACTCGTTTGTAAAGTAAAGGGTAATCTCCTACAATTCCTTCTAATTCAAATGTTGGATTTGACTTTGAGAGAACATTCCCTTGTTTGAAGATCGGAAATTCCAAATCTGAAATACCATTGTTAAACGTGAAGGTAGTCATTATCCTAACATTGTCAGCCATTTGTAAATTATTGTTGGGTTGT
>Ga0102947_1000878_pt1 | contig 10495 bp, 9 predicted proteins | sample SalPon2A_A_D2_MG_FD_78210 | JGI IMG/M metagenome (GOLD analysis project Ga0102947, IMG submission 78210) | Soil microbial communities from South San Francisco under conditions of wetland restoration - Salt Pond MetaG R2A_A_D2_MG | ecosystem: Environmental > Terrestrial > Soil > Wetlands | place... | reverse complement strand
TGGTGAGATCCGGCGTGATCCCGTAGAGCTCCTGCGCGCCGCCGCGCGCGAGCCGCAGCCCCGTCATCACCTCGTCGAAGATCAGGAGCGCGCCTTCCCGGGTGCAGGTGTCGCGGAGCGACTCCAGGAAACCGGGGTCCGGCGGGATGCAGCCGGAGTTGCCCACCACCGGCTCCACGATCACGCAGGCGACGCGGCCCGGATTCGCCGCGAAGACGGCGGCCACGGAGTCCGCGTCGTTGAAACGCGCGTTCCGCGTGTCCGCCGCCACCCCGTCCGGGACGCCCGGGCTGGTCGGCGCGCCGAACGTCGCCGGACCGGATCCCGCCTTGATCAGGAACGAGTCCGCGTGCCCGTGATAGCAGCCCTCGAACTTCAGCACGATCGGCCGGCCGGTCGCCGCGCGGGCCAGGCGCACCGCGCTCATCGTGGCCTCGGTGCCGGAGCTGACGAAGCGCACGCTCTCCACGGACGGCACGCGCTCCACGATCCGCTCCGCCAGGAGCACCTCGCGCGCGCACGGAGCGCCGAAGCTCGTGCCGCCGAGCGCCGCTTCCCGCACCGCTTCCACGATTCCGGGGTGCGCGTGTCCGAGCAGCGTCGGTCCCCACGACCCGACGCAGTCCAGCAGTTCCTGCCCGTCCTCCGTCACGATCCGGGCGCCGCGCGCCTCCTTCACGAAGTAGGGATCGCCCCCGACCGCCTTCCAGGCCCGTACCGGCGAGCTGACCCCGCCGGGCATCACGCGCCGCGCGCGCTCGTGCAGCGTCATCGTCTCTTCCGTCACCCGAGCCATCTCGCCACGTCCTTCGCGTGATAGGTGAGCAGGATCTTGGCCCCGGCGCGACGCATGGACCCCAACGTCTCCAGCACCGTTGCCTTCTCGTCCAACGCGCCGGCGGCCGCGGCCGCCTTGATCATGGAGTACTCGCCGGAAACGTTGTAGACGGCCAGCGGCACGTCCACCGCTTCGTAAGCGGCGCGCACCACGTCCAGGTACGCGAGCGCCGGCTTCACCATGATGATGTCGGCGCCCTCGGCGACGTCCATCTCGATTTCGCGCAGGGCTTCCTGGGCGTTCGCGGAGTCCATCTGATAGGACCGGCGGTCGCCGAATGCGGGGGTGGACCCGGCCGCGTCACGGAACGGCCCGTAGTAGGCCGACGCGAACTTCGCCGCGTAGGACACCACCACCGTGTCCGTCCGGTCGATCGAGTCGAGCGCCGCGCGAATCGCCCCGATGCGCCCGTCCATCATGTCGGAGGGGCAGACCGCGTCCGCGCCGGACTCCGCGTACACGCACGCGGCCCGGGCCAGGAGCTCCACGGTGGGATCGTTGAGAACCTCTCCGTCGTGCACCAGGCCGCAGTGGCCGTGACTCGTGTACTCGCAAAGGCAGACGTCGGCCCAGGCCAGCAGCTTCGGCACCTCCTTCTTGAGGGCGCGGAGCGCGCGGGGGACGATGCCCTGCGGGTCGTAGCCGGCGGAGCCCTTCTCGTCCTTCTCGTCGGGGATCCCGAACAGGATCACGCCGGGAATGCCGAGCGCGTGCGCCTCCGCGCACTCCTTCACCAGCTCGTCGATGCTGAGACGGAAGCACCCGGGCATGGAGGCGATGGGCTCGCGAACCCCTTCGCCCTCGCGCACGAAGAGGGGCAGGATCAGGTCGTCCACGGAAAGCTGCGTCTCGCGGACGAGGCGTCGCCAGCCGGGACCGGCCCGGAGGCGGCGCGGGCGATGGGGAAGGTCCAGGCTCACTCGGATGCTCCCGTTTCGAAGTTCCGCGCCAGCGCATCCGCCAGCGCGACGAAGCCGGGCGTGCCGGCGACGATCAGTTGCGCGAACCCCAGCGTCTCCGCGACGCGCGCCGTCGTGGCGCCGATCACGGCGGCCACGGGCGGAAGCGCGTGCTGCGGGCAGGCTTCGCGGAAGGCCTCCACCGCCGAGGGGCTGGTGAACGTCACCGCGTCCACGGCCTCGGAGCGCAGGGCCTCCGCCAGCCGCGCCGCCGCGTCCTCCCGAAGGACCGTGCGGTAGGCCGTGACCCGCCGCACGACCGCCCCGGCCCTCTCCAGAGCGACCACCGTTTCCGGCCGCGCCCGGTCCGCCGTCGGGAAGAGTACGCGCTTCCCGCGCAACGCGCCCCCGGAACCGGCCAGCTCCCGGGCGAGATCCTCGCCGCCCTCGCTTCCCGTTGCGGCCGCCGCGAGTCCGTGCTTCCGGAGGCGCTCGGCGGTGGCGGCGCCCACCGCCGCGAAGCGGACGGAGGAGGGCCGCCCTGAAGGGGCGACGGCCGCCAGCGCGTCCACGGCGCGGGCGCTGGTCACCACCACCCAGTCGAAGTCCGCGAGCCTCTCCGCCTCCCGGGTCAGCGCCTCCGGGTCTTCGGGCGGCAGCGTCTCCAGCAGCGGCACCGGAAGCGCGCGCGCGTCGTGTTCCTTGAGTGCGCAGGCCAGAGCGCCGTTTTCCGCTTCGTCCCGGGTGACCAGGACGGTGCGTCCCGCCATCCGTCCGCCGCCCAGCGCGCGCCGCACGAAAGACCACAGCGCGTCCGCCTCAGCCTCGGCGGGGCGCGGGCGCGCGTCGATACAACGCTGCACCGTGGTTCCCACCGCGCCCAGGATCAGGTCCGCATCGCGTCCCGCCTGCGCCTCCGTGCGCCCGGCGGAAAGGATCAATCGCCTGAGCGTCTCGCGGAGCTCGCCCCGACGGCCGGACGGCTGTCCGTTGTCCGGGGCCGGACCGACGCGCCGCTGCATCCGGAACCAGTCGGCCGCGTCCACCTGGATGCGGAAGGCCACGTCCACGGCCCGGCGAAGCCGCGTCCACGCGTCGCCGGACCGCGACGCCTCGCCTCGGAGACCTTCCAGCAGGCGGTCCAACCGGCTGTCCAGCAGCTTCCGCACCATGTCGTCCTTGGAAGGGAAGTAGGTGTAGAGCGTTCCCTTCGCGACGCCGGCCCGCCGCGCCACTTCCTCCATGGTCACGAGCTCGGGCGAACGCTCGCCGAACAGCGACACCGCCGCGTCCAGGATCTTTCGCTCGCGCTCGCCGCCCGCGATCACGTGAGGGCCCCCCTCGCTCGCATGCCTTGGGCGATCTCCGCCGCGAGGCGCATCGGATCGGAGCCCGAGCGCTCGTCCGTGAGCGCGCCGCCGCCGTCCAGGTAGAGGACCGCGCTGACCTTCCAGCCGTCGCCCTCCGGAACCGCGTGGACTCCGAGCGGCAGCGAGCATCCGCCGCCCAGCCCCGCCAGCACCGCGCGCTCCGCATCCACGGCCTGCCGGGTGGGCGCGTGGTCCAGTTCCTTCACGATCTCCGTTGCGGAAGATCCGTGCTTCACGACGACGCCGAGCGCGCCCTGCCCCGGAGCGGGGAGGAGGTCCGTCAGCGTCTCCGTGATCGCCGCCTCGAATCCCAGCCGGACGAGCCCGGCCCGGGCCAGCATGGTGGCGTCCAGCTCGCCGGACTCCACCTTGCCGAGGCGCGTCGGAACGTTGCCGCGCAGATCGGTCAGCACGACGTCGGGGCGCACCGACCGGATGAAGGCGGCGCGACGCGGGCTGGACGTCCCGACGACAGCCCCCGGTCGCAGCTCCTTCAGCGGCTTCCGGTCGTGGGAGACCAGCGCGTCCGTGGCGGGGCCGCGCTCCGGGATGGCGACCAGCTCCAGATCCTCGGGCTGCTCGATGGGAAGATCCTTCAGGCTGTGCACGGCGATCTCCGCGTCGCCTTCGCGCAGAGCCCGGTCCACCTCCAGCGTGAAGAGGCCCTCGCCGCCCAGGTGGGCGAGCGGTCCGCCCTCCCGATCGCCGCGAGTGGAGAACGTCTTCACGGTGACTTCGATCTCGGGGTGCAGCGATCTCAGGCGCGCCGCCACGTGATCGGCTTGCCACCGGGCCAGGTCGCTCGCCCGGCTGGCGATTCGAAGCTTCATCGTTTCTCCCCCCGGCGCCGGTGGTGTCCCGGGCCATCCTCGCCATCCAGGCCGAACATCCGCTGCGCCCAGTGGAGACCGCGCAGCCCCTCGTACGTCTGCGGATCGCAGCTCCGGACCGCCACGGTGGGCCCGTGCATCAGCTTCTTCACGAGCCCGTCCGAGAAGCGCTCCAGGAGCGCGCGTTCCTCGGCGCTCAGCCCCTTGCCGAACCGCTCCAGCGTTTCGCGCCGGATGCGCTCGCCTTCGTCCCGCAGCGCGACGACGACCGGCGTGGTCTGCAGCGAGAGCATCCACTTCTCGAACCGCGCGGTTTCCTCGGCGACGATCGCCTCCACCGCCGGGATTTCGCGGCGGCGCTTGCCCAGGTTGAGCTCCACGAGCTCCTGGAGATCGTCGACCGAATAGAGGAACACGCTCTGGATCTTGGCCACGGCGCGCTCGACGTTCCGGGGCACGCCCAGGTCGAGCACCAGCAGCGGGCCGCGCCGCCGGCCGTCCGTCGCCCGCTTCACGGCATCGGCGCTCACCACCGGATCGCGCGTGGACACCGCGGTGACGACGATGTCCGTGTCCGCCACGGCGGCTTCCAGATCGGCGAAGTCGGCCACGGTGCCGCCGTGCAGCGCCGCCAGCTCCTCGGCCTTCGAGCGCGTTCGATTCGCGAAGCGCACCCGCCCGATTCCGTTCTCGCGGAGCAGCGTGGCCACGCGCTCGCCGGAGTCGCCCGCGCCCACCACCAGCGCCGTCCTCGTCCCGAGATCCCCGAACACCTTCTGCGCCAGCTGCACCGACGACTTCTCCAGCGACGAGGCGCCGCGGCCGATCTCGGTCTCGGTGCGCGAGCGCTTTCCGACGTGCAGCGCCGCGTCGAACAGCCGCGAGAAGATCGGGCCGACGGCGTCGCCCGCGGTGGCGGCTTCGTAAGCCGTCTTCACCTGGCCGAGGATGGCGGCCTCGCCCAGCACCATGGAGTCCAGGCCGCTCGCCACCCGGAAGAGGTGCTCCACGCTGTCTCGTTGGATGCGCACGTAGGTGAGGCCGGGCTCGCCCAGGTCCACGCTCTTCGTGCGCCGCACGAGATCCTGCTGCTTGCGCACCGCCGCTTCCGGGTCGGAGGCCACCGCGTAGAACTCGGTGCGATTGCACGTGGAGAGCACGGTGAGCTCTCCGATGTCGTCGCCCCGGAGCTCCGCCAGCGCCCCGGCGAGCTCGTCCGGGTGGAAGGCCACCTTCTCGCGCACGTCGAGCGGCGCGGTGCGGTGGTTCAGCCCGTGCACGACGATCTGCATCAGAGCAGCTCCTTCACGTCGTGCGCGGAGCGAAGGAACGCCGGCACCAGCCAGGAGGAGAGAACCATCAATACGAACGCGGCCAGCGTGATCCCGATGCTCCGAATGCCGCGCCACCCGGTGAAGCGATGGAGCGTGAGCGCGATCCCGTAAACGATCCACACCAGCAGGGAGCTCATCACCTTGGGGTCTTCCAGCATGGAGTGGTCCAGCTCGCGGACCCAGCCGAACGCGCCGACGACGATCGCCAGTGTGAGGAAGCCGAAGCCGAGCGCGGCCGTGCGGATGGCCATGCCGGAGAGCACCTCCAGCGACGGCACGCGCTCGTACACGAAGCCGAACCGCCGCCGCTTGAGGTCGCCGTAGAGAAGAAGGAAGAGCGTGGCGTAGACCGCACCGACTGCGAACGCCGTGTAGCCCAGGATGGCGGTCAGGACGTGGACGCCGAACCACGGCATCCCGAGGAGCTTGTTGACCTCGGTTCCGGCGGGCGGAGCCACCACGCCGATGGCCTGGAACGCCGCCGCGACGAGCAGCAGCAGGAACCCCGTGGAGTGCTCGCCGTGGAGGAACTCCAGGAGCGCGTAGACGATCGCCACGGACAGGGCGATCGTCGTGAACGCTTCCCCGGGACCGGCGAGCGGCGGCCGCCCCAGCACCTGCAGGAAGATGCCGAACCGGACCAGGCCGAGGCCCAGGGTCCCGGCCAGGAAGAACCGGGCGGCCGGAATCCGCTGCCCCGGGCCCCGGAGGAACTCCATGAAATAGACCGCGGCCGTCGCCCCGAAGGCGAGGGCCAGGAGTGGGTTCAGGATCGGCAGCAGGTTCATTTCAGGAGGCCTCCCGGACTGAACTGACCAGTCAGTCAACAATCCGCCCCGAGCCGGGCACGGTCAAGGGGCGCGCTCCTCAAGCAGGCCCTCCCAGGGGTCGATTTGACGGAGAAGCCCGCCCCCGCCGTGCCGGAGGGACCTGATGGATACCTGCGCTCTCTGCCAGGAAGAGGTCACGCCCAAGATGATTCGGGAGGGATCGGCCCTGACCCGCGGGGCCGATCTCTACCACCGCAAGTGCCACCGCGAGGTCCGGGGACGGGCTCCGATGGCGGCCCCGCTGCCGGCGCCGGCCGGCGCCGCCGGGCCGGTGGACACGTCGTTCCCCGACATCTCCGTGGGGCTGGAGCCTTCCGGGTTCTGGCGGCGGGTGGGGGCCCACGTCATCGACGGCTTCATCATGAACGTGTTCGTGTTCTTCGCCGCTTTCGTGATGGGAATCATGGCCGGGGCGACGGGGACCGAGCCGGGCGGGGCGGCGTTCGTGGGCGGCGTCCTCGGACTGGTGCTTCCGATGCTGTATTGCGTGTCCTTCTGGGTGAAGAAGGGCGCCACGCCGGGCAAGATGATGCTGGGGATCCGGGTCATGCGGGAAGACGGCGGCGAGCTCACCGCGGGCCAGTCGATCATCCGCTACCTGGGGTACATCCCGTCCAGCCTGTTCTTCTGTCTGGGGTACTTCTGGATGCTCTTCGACAGCGAGAAGCGCTGCTGGCACGACATGATGGCCGGGACCCGCGTCTTCCGCGTCTGATCCCGGAGGGCCCCGTGCGGCGTGGCCGGGCGGCGGTTCCGCCGCCTGGTCGCCGGCTGATCCGGGGGTTCCCAAGGCCCCCCGGATCGGCTATCTTCCCCGGGCTCCGAAGCACTTCTGTGCCGAAGTGGTGAAACTGGTAGACGCGCACGGTTCAGGGCCGTGTGGGGGAAACCCCGTGTGGGTTCGAATCCCACCTTCGGCACCAATCGCTCCGGGAGGGCGCACGTCCCTGCGAGGATTCCCATGGACGGTTTCGCCTCGCGCGCCATCCCGGTGCTCGTAGGGCTTTTCGCCTTCTTCACCCCATTCAGCATCGCGGGCGCGCACTCCAGCCTGGGCGCTGCCGTTTTCGTGCTTCTGCTCTCGCCCGACGGACGGCGTCGCTCCGCGGAGCTCGTGCGGCACCCGCTGGCGCTTCCTCTGGGGGCCTGGTGTCTCGTCAGCGTCGCGGCGGTCGTGTTCGCGGTGCACCCCGATCAGTCCTTTTCCAAGTTGAAGAAGCTGCTGCTGATCTCGCTCCTGCCCCTCGGCACCCTGCCGGCGGTTCGCCGGGCGGTGCGCCCGATCGTCCTGGCGCTGATCGCCTCCACGGCGATCGTGGCGCTGTGGGGACTGGTGGCGTTCTTCCTGGCCGGTGGCGGACTGGACGCCCGGATTCGCGGCATCTCCGGGTTCTACATGACGGTCGCCGGCATTCTGATGCTCGTGGGGCTGGTGACGCTGTCCGAGCTGGTCGCGGCGCTCCGGGACCCCAACCCGCGGCGCCTCGCGTTCCTGATCGTGGCGGAGGTGGCGATCCTTGCCGCGCTGCTGGGCACGTACACGCGGGGAAGCTGGATCGGATTCGTGGCCGGGGCGGCGTGGCTGTTCCGCAAGCGGCGAGCGGCGCTGCTCTCCGTCGTGGTGGCGGCCGTCCTCGCGGTGGTCCTGGGACCGTCGGACCTGCGCGAACGCTCCGTAGGGCTGTTCCTCCCGGATCATCCGCGCAACGTGGAGCGCGTCGTGATCTGGGAGCACGGGCTCGGCCTGATCGCCGAGAAGCCGCTCACCGGCTACGGGCTCGTGATCCCCAAGGAGATCATGGACCACGAGGTGGAGACTCCGTACGGGACCGCGCGCGTGCACAGTCACATGCACAACGTCTACCTGCAGATCGCGGTGTCCATGGGCGTTCCCGCGCTCATCGTCTTCGGCTGGTTGATCTTCGCGCTGTTCCGCATGGCGCGGCGCGCGGAGCGGGCCGTGGTCTGGAACCTGTGGGAGCAGGGGCTCGTGGCGGCGTTGCCCGCCTGCCTCATCGCAATGCTGGCGAACGGGTTCTTCGAGTGGAACTTCGGTGACTCGGAGATCCTGGGGCTGCTCTATCTCCTGGTGGGACTGACGCTCGGCGTGGAGAAGGGGACGGAGACCTGAGCTCCGCTGCGGACCCCTCCGGGGACGCCGCGCAGCGCTCCTCGATGAGTCTCGCGCCGTGGCCGGCGGCGGTCTGGGTGGCGGTCGGGGTCGGCTTGCGGCTGCTGTGGCCGCGGGCGTTCCTGTTCCGCCTGGACGAGGCCGTGCACATGGAATGGGCGGCGCGGATCGCGCGCGACGGCGAGTGGATCACGCACGCGTGGCCGTCCAGCGTGGGCGTTCCCAACGGCCCGGTGTTCGCCTACTGGCTGGGACTCTTCGCCAAGCTCTCGCTGTCACCGCTGGTGGGGAACCTGTCCGTCGTGCTGGCGAACGGCCTGGCGCTGGCGATGTCGGTGCCTCTCTTCCGTCGCCTGCTCCCGGAGCGCCGCATGGCCGACACGGCGGTCGCGTTGCTGGCCACGTCGCCGGTAGCGATCTGGTTCTCACGCAAGATCTGGGATCCGTGCCTGCTCGCGCTGTTCCTGGTCCCCGCGCTGTGGCTGGCGCTGCGCGTGCTGCAATCGTCCGGGCGATCGGCGGCGATCGCCGGGATTCCCGTGGTGCTCGCGCTTGCGGTGCAGGTCCACCAGTCGGCGATCTTCTTCGGCATCGTCCTGCTGGCGATCGTGGCGAGCGCGCCGCGGCGGATCGCGTGGGGGTGGCTGTCGGCGGGGACGGTGGCCGGCGCGGCGCTGCTGGCGCCGTACCTGTCGCACGTGATTCCGCTGGCGATGGACGGGGCGCTTCGCACGGACGGGGGATCGCCCTGGCCCGACGTCGACGTGATCACGAACCTCCTGCTGGACGCGTCGGGGCACAACATCATCCAGTCCGCGGGGCCGGAGACGGCGCGGCTGCTGCTGTGGCCGGTGCCGCCGCTGTGGCTTCTGGTGCAGCTGGCGGCGATTCCCTTTTACGTGTACCTGTTCGCCGGATTCGCCGAGGCGTGGCGGCCGCGCGGCCCGCTGCCGGAGGGCGCGCGACGGCTGATCCTGGGCGGGGCGCTGGGGCTGCCGGCGCTCTACCTGGTGCTCCGGGTGCGGGGGGTGCCGCACTACTTCCTGGCCGTGCTGCCGCTGCTGTTCGCGCTGATCGTGCTGGGGGCGAGACGGCTGGGGGCCCGGCGGCCGCGCTGGGTGTTGCCCCTTCCCGTGCTGCTGGGAGTCAACGCGCTGTCGTGGATGGGCTTCCAGAGCTACATGAGCTGGAACCGGGGAAGTGAATACTACGGTTTGCCTTACGGCGACGTGGCGAAGGTGGCCGCCGAAGTGGCGGAGGAGGCCCGCGCGATCGGCCGGGGGGGGGAGGGCGGACCGTTCCGGCTCCACGTGGACGTGCCCCGCGACCGCGGCGACGTGCCCGAGCAGTACCGGTATCTGCTGGAGCGGCGACTCGGCGTGGACGTGGAGCCCGTGCCGGCGGACGGGCAGTGGGACCTGTCCGTGAAGATCCGCTGGCCGCGCCCTCCGGGCGGCGAGCCATGGGCGCTCGTCCCCGCGCCGCCGGGAGGACGGAAGATCGGCGGCTACCACTCGAACCTCGGCTATTTGGAGTGAGCGGCGCCACGCGCCGGCCCCGAACCCGGACAAGGCGATCCGGGTCAGGGGTGCTATTCTCCGGCACCTCATGAGGGAGATCCGATGTCGTCCGAGGGCACGAAGCTCATCACCAGCAACCGCAAGGCGCGGCACGACTACCACATCCTGGAGACCGTGGAGGCCGGCATGGTGCTGACCGGCACCGAGGTCAAGTCGCTCCGGGACGGGAAGGCGAGCCTGGCGGAGGCGTACGCCCGCGTCGAGAACGACGAGGTGTGGCTGGTGAGCGCGCACATCCCCGAGTACACCCACGGGAACCGGACGAACCACGAGCCGACGCGCGCGCGCAAGCTCCTGCTCCACCGCAAGGAGATCGAGCGGATCCGGGGGAAGACCCAGGAAAAGGGGCTGACCGTCGTGCCGCTCCGACTCTACTGGCGGCGCGGCCGCGCGAAGATCGAGCTGGCGCTGGTCAAGGGCAAGCGCGAGTACGACCGCCGCGAGGACGTCGCCAAGCGCGAGGCGAACCGCGAGATGGACCGGGCGCTGTCCCGCCGCGCGAAGGGGAACGATTGAGCGGGCCCGCGCTCCGCCGCCGGCTGAGAACCGTCGTCGCGGCGGCCGCGCTTCTGGCGACGGCGGCCGCCTCGGCGCCGGGCCCCGCCCGCGCGGAGAACGTGCAGCGCACCACGGCCACGGTCCGCACTCCGGACGAGCCGCGGCCGCGCCGCGTGGACGCGTGG
>Ga0102947_1000877_pt1 | contig 10496 bp, 10 predicted proteins | sample SalPon2A_A_D2_MG_FD_78210 | JGI IMG/M metagenome (GOLD analysis project Ga0102947, IMG submission 78210) | Soil microbial communities from South San Francisco under conditions of wetland restoration - Salt Pond MetaG R2A_A_D2_MG | ecosystem: Environmental > Terrestrial > Soil > Wetlands | place... | reverse complement strand
GAGCGGGCACATTGGAATACCTTATTTTTTCACGAATGGCGGCAATCGCCAAAATGGCCAGAAACCAGCCAATTCCCGAACTTACCCCGTAGTTAAAAGCCAGGGCGAGCGTAGGGATCTCCCGGGCCTGCATAAATAAAGAGCCTCCCAGGATAGCACAGTTTACAGCGATCAGCGGCAGGAATATGCCAAGGGAATTGTAGAGCGCCGGCGAAAACTTCTCCACCACAATTTCCACTAATTGTACCATGGTGGCAATGGTCGCTATAAAAAGGATAAAGGATAAAAAACTTAAATTATATTCCGCGTATTCGGGACCTAACCATGATAATGCTCCGTCCTGAAGCAGATAAGTGTCGAGCAGCCAGTTTAAAGGTACGGTCACGGCCAGGACAAAAATCACCGCCGCGCCTAATCCAACCGCCGTTGCCACTTTCTTGGAAACAGCCAGATACGAACACATTCCCAGGAATACGGCAAACACCATATTGTCTATGAAAATGGATTTAAAAAATAATTCTATATGTTCTAACATAATTTCTTCCTATTTCACCAATTAATGTTCTTCGATCAAAGCTCTGTTCCGGGAACGTTGCACCCAAATGATGATCCCTACAACGATCAATGCCGCGGGCGGAATGATCATAAAGCCGTTATTCTCGTATCCTGTGGCATAAAGTCCGGTCTTCTCAATAGGATTTCCCAGGACAGGAAAACCAAAGAGCGTGCCCGACCCCAGTAGTTCTCTGAAAAAGCCAACGATAATCAGGATAACACCATACCCTAAGGAATTGCCAATACCGTCCAGAAAGGACCGCCAGGGGCCGTTACCAAGGGCAAATGCTTCAAAGCGACCCATAATGATGCAATTGGTAATGATCAGGCCCACAAAAACGGCAAGCGTCTTGCTCAATTCATAGGCAAATGCCTTGAGTACCTGATCTACAATGATCACTAAAGTTGCCACCACGATCAGCTGCACTATGATCCGGATCTTGGAGGGGATAATATTCCGCAACAGGGAGATAACAACATTCCCCAGACCCAATACGAACATTACGGAAATGGCCATAACCACGGAAGCCTTCAGTTCTGCGGTAATGGCAAGGGCGGAACAGATACCGAGGACCTGGATGGTAATTGGATTGTTATCCGCCAGGGGATCCAGTATAAGATTTGCATCTTTTTTTGTAAGTAGTGCCATATTATTGTGCTCTGATAGTTTCTAAATAGTCCTTGTACAGATGAACGCTTTCCCGAATCATTGCAGATACCCCGTTCCCCGTGATGGTAGCTCCGGCCAGGGCGTCCACTTCGTTGTCGTCCTTTATTAAATTCAACGGATCATTATTGCCTTTGGCCACTTTAATGCCGGCATACCTGGTGCCGTCGAGAATTGACTCTCCGGCAAAATCATCCATAAAATAACGCTGCTTAATATTTGCCCCCAGCCCGGGAGTTTCCCCTTTATGATCAAAATAGACCCCTTGCACTATGAGTTCGCTGTCCAGGGCGATAAAGCCCGAGATAGCATCCCACAGGCCTTTCCCATACATGGGTATGATATAGAATTTCTTACCGTCCTTCTCTCCTATAAAAAGCGGTAGTTGGGGTGTTTCTCCAGCCTTGGCAGCGGCGAGTTGTTTCTTCAGGTCAATAAGATAGGCTTCATCGTTGTTCGTGATCTGCTCTCCGCTGATCACCAGTTGCTCCGTAATGTATTTGGAAAACTCATTTTCCACTTTATCCGTAGGGACAAAATTTACATTGCTTTCATCCACATTCTCATTGACCCCCATGGAATACAGAATGTTCTGCTGCTTTTCAAATCGTTCGTTCTCCTTAATCCGGTCGTTTAGCGCGGAAGCCAGGAAAGCCAGTACAGATCCGACAATGATGACCATGATCGTGGCAAAGACGACCGTATATACGTTTTTTTCTGTATTGAGTGCCATGATTAAACCCTTTCTACTTTTAATTCTTCTGCCGCACCACCCGTCCTTTTCGGCAGTATGGTGGCAGTTTTTAATCGTTTCATTCTGCGCCTTACATTCCCTTTGATCACGTAGTGGTCTATCGTTGGTGCAAATACGTTCATCAGGAGGATGGCCAGGAATACGCCTTCCGGATAGGCGGGATTGAACACGCGGATCATCACGGACATAAATCCGATCAGGAAGCCATAGATCCATTTGCCCCTGTTCGTTTGGGAACCGGTAACCGGGTCGGTGGCCATGTACACAATGCCAAAGGCAAGTCCGCCCACCAACAAATGTTTCCAAAATGTGAAACTCATCAGGCCGTAGAAATTGCTTGTTTCTGATATCCAGCCCGCATCGGCCACGCCGTTGAAGATAAGGCCCATCACCAAAGAACCAATTACAGCACTCAGCATAATGCGCCAACTGGCGATCTTACTGAAAACCAGAAAAAGTCCTCCCAGCAGAATAAGGAATGCTGAGGTCTCCCCAACCGAACCGGGGATAAATCCAAAGAACATATCCCAGGTAGAATAGGCATATTGTTCTGCGCCGTTCTGTGCCAGGTACCCCAAGATAGTTTCTCCCGAAATTGCATCCGGCGTTCCAGCCCTGTCTACAGCCCCATGGACCCATACCTTGTCCCCACTCATCCAGGTGGGATACGCGAAGAACAAAAATGCCCTGATCGTCAATGCCGGGTTAAGGATGTTCATCCCGGTGCCGCCAAAAACTTCTTTCCCGATAACCACCCCAAAAACAATGGCAACGGCCAGCATCCAAAGCGGGGTGTCCACAGGGACGATCAGGGGAACAAGCATCCCCGTGACCAGGTAACCTTCCTCCACTTCATGCCCTTTGATCACCGCAAAAATAAACTCAATGAGCAACCCAACGCCATAGGAAACTATGACCAGCGGAATAACCAGCTTAAAGCCCAGCCAGAAATTCTCCCAGGTCAGAAAATTGCTCCAGAGGGACAGCTCTCTAGGGACACCCGAAGCAGCATCAATGGCTGCATAGTGCTGATAACCCGTGTTGAAAAATGAAAAAAGCAATACGGGGACCAGGGCCATGATCACCGTATTCATAGTACGCTTCAGGTCGTCAGCTGCCCGTACATGGGAGCCTGAATGTGTCGTTTCATTCGGTGAATATAAAAAGGTATGAAATGCGTTGAAGGCAGGTGCCAGTTTTTTATCCCGGTAATGATGTTTAAGAATATGTAATCTTTTCTTAAAGGTCAGTCTCTTGTCGCTCATTTCTATCCTATTTCTTGATGTAGTAAATCCAACCCTTCGCGAATAATCTGCTGGTGTGGTTGTTTGGATATGCAAATAAATTCAGTAAGTGAAAAATCCTCGGGAATCACTTCATACAGTCCCAGTTGTTCCATTTCATCCAGATCCCTGACCATGCAGGCCTTTAGCAACTGCAGCGGGTAAATGTCCATCGGAAACACTTTTTCATACATCCCTGTCACCACAAAGGCACGGTGTTCCCCATTGGTATTCGTAGTGAGGTCGTATTTTTTGTTGGGCTGCATCCATGAAAAGGTGAGTGCCCTGGTGGATGATATTTTATTGAATACCGGCTTGTTCCAGCCAAATAACTCGTAATCATCGCCTTCCGGAATGGCCGTAACCGTATTGTTATAAAATCCCAGATGCCCGTCCTGGCCGGATTTTGAGCCTGTGAGCACATCGCCATTGATCACCCTGAAATTCTTGGTGTTTACCCCACTGGCATACAGGAAGGTAGATATTTCAGCGCCAATCCTGGTAATGTAGTAACGGGGTGATTTTACGGACGAGCCAACCAGGGCAACGGTGCGAACCGGATTGAATTTTCCGGTGAGAAGGGTCTCCCCTATTATTACCAGGTCCTGGGGTGAAAGGGTCCACACCAATTCTCCTTTGTTAATGGGATCTATTTTGTTTATCTGGGTACCCACGAGACCTGCAGGGTGGGGTCCGGAAACCCTGTGCAAATCAATTCCGTTCATGGCTTCGAGGGGGGAATCTCCTGATTTTCCCACGGAGACGTGAACGTTACCCGGAGTCAGTTTTCCAAGCGCTGTCAAAGCTGCCTGAAGTTCTGCTTCCCTGCCCTTTAAAACATAATTGAGGTCAGCTGCCAGCGGCGCCGTTACATAGCCGGAAATAAAAATCGCTTTAGGGGTTGTATCGGGGTCAGCAACCAGGTCATACGGCCGTTGTCTGATAAAGGGCCAGCAACCTGTTTTCAAAAGAAAGGCCCGGATATCCTCTTCCGAAGCCTTCTCCGGATCCAGGGACCCATGACTTAATTGTTCCTGAGATTTGTCCGCCAGGATCTTGAGGCTTAAAATCTTACGTCTGGCGCCCCTGGCTATTTCAATTAACTCGCCACTTACGGGTGCTACAAATAGCATCGCATCATTGCTTTTTTCGTAGAAAAGCGCTTCCCCGGTTTTCACCTCAGCGCCTTCTTTTACCAGCATTTTTGGTGTGATTCCGTGAAAATCCCGAAGGTTGATTGCGTAAACGTTGCTTAAAACAGCTTTGGAAGTAGTGTGTTCTGCGGCTCCGACAAGGTTAATGTTCAAGCCTTTTTTTATTCGGATGTCTTTGGACATATAATGTACTCCTTAGTTTCTTATAACCCTTATCGGGCGCTTAAATAAAGTTGACCGGCGCCAATGGATTTGGAGAGATCACGGCACAAAGGTCGTTGCAATTCACTACCATTTGAATATGAGCAAAAGTAGTACTTAATGGAAAGTTTTCATAATTATTATCCAGAAAATTGGGCATTATATCGATCGAAATTTTTAGGGCATGCTTTTTGTTTACCTTTGCCTGAAATTTACACGAAAAATGCGCTTTTTCCTTAAACAATTTATCTTGTTTTGTTGTGCCGTGCCCCTTTGCGCACAGGTTCAGGAAGAGATAGATCCGCCATCGAACATAAAATCTGTCATCTTCAAGGGTCCTGCCGAAGATCAGTTCCCGATCGTTCAATTAGGGGACCCTGTTTATTTGGAATTTGATGATTTATTGGCCAACGAACAGGATTATTACTATAAGATCATCCACTGTGATTATGACTGGACCCCTTCGGACCTTCTAAAATCACAATACCTCAATGGCATCGACAACCAGCGCATCATTGATTATGAGAACAGCTACAATACCTTACAGCCATACTCCAATTACCGTCTCACGATCCCCAATAACAATGTACGTATAAGAGTAAGTGGTAATTACGTCCTGGAGATTTATAATGGCACGTATGAACTGCAGTTCTCCCGAAGGTTTGTGGTCTATCAGGATCTGGTAAAAGTGGGCGCTTTGACCAAACGCTCCCGCGATTTTGACTTTTTAAATGAAAAGCAGTCCGTACAATTCTCCGTCTTCAGCGCGGGGTTTCCCCTGGTAAACCCAAAAAAGGAGGTGAAAGTGGCCATTATCCAAAACTACCACTGGCCCACAGCCATTTACAATGTACGTCCCCAGTTTACCCTGGGTGGGGAGCTGGTCTACAAATACGACGAAGAAACCAGTTTTTTCGGGGGAAATGAATATCTGAATTTTGATACCAAGGACCTAAGGGCGCCCAGTGCGGCCATCTCCCATATAGAATTCAGGGATGTGTACCATACCTTCCTTTTTACAGATCGGTATAGAAATGACCGGCCGTATACCTATTTCCCCGATATTAACGGGGACTTCCTGATCCGGACCCTCCAGGGCGAAGAGGTATCGCGGGAGGCGGAATATACCGATGTACATTTTAGCCTGCCCTATACAGAAACTATCGGACTCGACGAAGTCTATGTATTCGGTAAATTCAACAACTATAGCCTGACTGAGGAAAACAGGATGGTCTATAATGAAACAAATGCGAATATGGAAGCTACCATTCGCATGAAACAAGGGTTCTACAATTATAAATACGTACTTCAAAAAGAGGGTGGCACCATTGAACTGAATACCGTTTGCGGCAATTTTCACTTCACCGAAAACACCTATATCGTCCTGGTATACTACCGCAATTTTGGCGATCTCTACGATAGTATCATAGGGGTTGGTTCTGCAAACTCCAGAGATATCACGAATTAGCGTATCTTAGTGAATCAAGGTGAGCCCTGGAAAGTATTTGCAGTATTCCATATAAATCCGTGTAGCTGCCGGCGCAGGGCCGACGGATACTTCAGATCTGCGACCTCCGGACACCTTATTTCATTTAATGCGAGAATGACAGACAAACCAACCATAGTCCCCAAGGGCAGATTCCGGCTCAAATACCGTGGAACCGAATGTTTAAATTGCGGGCATCCATTGGATGTCAGTGATAAATATTGCCCCAATTGCTCACAGGCCAACACGACCAAAAACCTTTCTCTAAGAGATTTTTTCGACGAATTGTTTTCAAACCTTTTGTCCTATGATTCCAAGCTTTTAAAAACCCTGAAGGCACTCATCCTTCATCCGGGGCGGATTACGCTGGATTATGTCCGTGGAAAGAGGGTTACCTATACGAACCCCTTTCGCTTTATGTTGAGCCTGGGGATCGTGTATTTCTTACTCTTGAGTATTACCGGGAATTTTCGTGACCTGGACAGACTAGGCCTGACAGATCTGGGGGATTTGCCGGAAATAAATCCTTCATCGGCCCTCCCCCCGGATGTTGCTAATGAAGGGCAAAAGGCAGCTGTGCAAACTTTGGATTCCATTGGATTTATGAATCAGATAAATCAGTCGGTACGTCAAAGGGACTCCATGATTTTGCACAATCCCAAAGGCCATTTTCAATCGCATGAAGACCGTTCGTTTTTAGACCGGTATTTCCATAAGCAGAACTTTTTTCAAACGGTCATCCGGAAAGATACCATCTATACTTTTGGTGATGTGGAAGAAAAATACGGAATCCCCCGCAGCCTGGAAAACAGGATGGCATTTAATGGGGCAGGAAGCATAATCAGGGCATCAAAAGAACCCGGAAGATTTGTAAATTCCCTGGTCTCCAAACTTCCATTTGCAACTTTTTTCTTTCTGCCGGTATTTGCAATTTTCATTTCACTGGCGTACATCAGAAAAAAATATACTTATACCGATAATCTGATCTTTAGTTTCCATAATCAGACCTTATTATTTATCTTGCTGATCGTTAGTTTCTTAGTAGACAACGTATTTAATATAGACTCCTCCGGGGTATTCCTTTTGATCTTCCTTATTTACCTGTATAAGGCGATGCGAAATTTTTACCAGCAGGGGAGGTTTAAAACTATATTAAAATTTGTGTTTCTTAATACTATTTTTTTTATTTTAGCCATCGTGGCGGCACTTTTGCTCATATTAGGCAGTGCCTTTACATATTAGGACCGAACTATGATCACGCAAGTAACCAAAGGGATTAAAATTTCCGTAGACACCAGTTTTGAGGGGACGTTCTTCAAAAACTACAAAATGCACTTTGCCTTTGGTTATACCATCACTATTGAAAACCAAAGTAAAGATTCGGTCCAGCTTACGTCAAGGCATTGGCAAATCTACGACTCGTTAAATGATTTTGAAGTGCTGGACGGCGAAGGGGTCATTGGTAAAAAGCCTGTAATAAAGCCTGGTGAGTCCCACACGTACAGTTCCGGTTGCCTTTTGGCTTCCCCCATAGGAGCCATGAAAGGGCATTATAATATGGTCAATTTCACCTCCACTGAGAAGTTTCGTGTGTACGTCCCCACTTTTAAATTCAGCGCACCTTTTGCACTGAATTAAACGAAGTTTTTTAAAAACACCTTCCCCGTTATTTCTAAAATTACCCCGCCATGATTGTGACAGTACTCCTGGCGACGTGGCCAGCAAGGCCTTTTGTGAGGTAGTTTCGGTGGAAGAAAACAACAAAACAATCCATTAATACCTCTTTGATACAAGACTTCACGGGCATGCTCCTTTCTGGCCTTTTGTTCAACTGAGAATTCCCTGGATACATTGGGTACAATCACTTCAAATATCTGTATTTTTGCAGGACTTTCTAATTTAAAACGAGAAACATGGGAAAAGGTTTTTTTCAGGTCCCGACCGCTGTAAATGAACCCATAAGAAGTTACGCACCGGGCACGCCCGAACGCGAAGCCGTACTGAAGCAGTACAGGGAGTATTACGATGGCAAGGTAGAGGTACCCCTCTATATAGGCAATGATGAAATCACCACCGGGAACAGAATGCCAATGTCCCCTCCGCATGATCACAAACACATTGTTGGATACTACCATATAGCTGATAAAAAACATGTTACAGAAGCTATTAATAGTTGTTTAAAAGCCAGAACGGCCTGGGCCGATCTGGCCTGGGAAGCACGTGCGGGCATATTTTTAAAAGCAGCGGAACTTTTGGCCGGGCCTTACAGGGCAAAGATCAATGCAGCTACCATGATTGCACAATCAAAAACCATACACCAGGCAGAAATAGATTCGGCTTGCGAATTGATCGATTTCCTCAGGTTCAATGTGGCGTTTATGTCCCAAATCTATGAGGAGCAGCCCTATTCCGAAGGGGGTGTATGGAACAGGGTGGAATACCGCCCACTGGAAGGTTTTGTGTACGCCATCACCCCATTTAACTTTACGGCCATTGCCGGAAATCTTCCGGCCAGTGCTGCCATGATGGGCAACGTGGTCGTATGGAAACCCAGTGACAGCCAGATATTTTCAGCCAAGGTCATCGTGGATGTATTCAGGGAGGCAGGGGTGCCGGATGGAGTGATCAACGTGGTGTACGGAGATCCGGTGATGATCACAGAAACCTTATTGACCAGTCCCGATTTTAGCGGTATCCATTTTACAGGGTCTACCCAGGTCTTTAAGTCCTTGTGGAAACAAATTGGCGACAACATAGACCGATATAAAACCTACCCCAGAATTGTGGGGGAAACTGGAGGTAAGGATTTCATCGTTGCCCACCCAACGGCAAAACCTCGGCAAGTAGCCACCGCCATCACCCGGGGCGCCTTTGAATTCCAGGGACAGAAATGCAGTGGTGTCTCCAGGGTGTATTGGCCAAAATCAACATCGGGGGAAATACTTGAATTTGTAAAAAAAGATCTGAAATCCATGAACCCCCCCGGCTCCCCGGAAGACATGAGTAACTTTATTACCGCCGTGATCCACGAAGCATCCTTTGACAAATTGGCCCGCTATATCGACCAGGCTAAAAATGACAAAGATGCAACCGTTGTGGCCGGTGGTGGCCACGATAAATCGAAGGGTTATTTCATTGAGCCTACAGTGATCGTAACGACCGACCCACACTATACCACCATGGAAACCGAATTGTTTGGCCCGGTTGTTACGGTGTATATCTACGAGGATGACGATTGGGCAAAAACCCTGAAGTTGGTGGATACCACCTCGGAATACGCTTTAACCGGAGCCGTCCTGGCCACCGACCGTTATGCGATAGCCCAGGCGACAAAAGCCCTTCAGAATTGTGCCGGAAATTTTTATATCAATGACAAACCCACGGGAGCCGTGGTCGGGCAACAGCCTTTCGGGGGAGCCAGGGCTTCGGGAACGAACGACAAGGCAGGATCAGCGCAGAATTTAATGCGTTGGATATCCCCCAGATTGATCAAAGAGACTTTTGTGTCTCCGGAGGATTACCGCTACCCGTTTTTAGGGGAGTAGGTTCTTAGAAGTATCCCGAAATTTTAAATGTAAAATAAGTGCCTCCCCACCACCCCCGGAGGGGCGTTTTTTCCTGGATTGGTGCGATTTCCCATATTTGTCCGGCACAACCTTCTTTCAGGCCCACTGGTCTCTTTTATTAAAAATAATTTGTGTAACCAAATGATTACACTTATATTTGTAACCGATTAGTTACATAAATAAATGAGAAGAGATGTATTTCAGGCCATCGCAGACCCCATCCGACGGGATATCATAAAACTGTTATCGGAACAATCCCTGACGGTCAGCGCCGTGGCAGATAAATTTGACATTAGCCGTCCTGCTATTTCAAAACATTTAAAGATCCTGAAAGAATGCGGAATTATAGGCATACACCAGGAAGGCAGGGAGCGCTATTGTCACATTCAGCCCGTCAACCTTATCCCTGCATTCCTGTGGATCGATCAATACCGCCGTTTGTGGGAGGAAAAAATCGATTCTTTTGAACAGTATCTGAACCAATTACAAACCGGCCAGCCATCCCTGCGGCCTAAACGGAAAAAAGATGAATAATACAAACAACCCGGAACATCGCACATTAACCATACAAAGAACCTTCAAGGTCCCGGTCCGACTGGTATGGGAAGCCTGGACACAGCCCGAACACATTGCACGGTGGTGGGGACCCAAAGGGATGGAAACCAGGATCATTGAACATAATTTTGTGGTTGGGGGTGCGTGGAAGTATGCCATGTTGATGCCGGACGGAAAGGAATTTATAGGGGAAGGGACCTATTCCGAAATCATACAGTACAAAAAAATTGTAACCTCAGCCAACTTCAAACCCATGACCGTAGGTGTGGAATTAG
>Ga0102947_1000876_pt1 | contig 10511 bp, 9 predicted proteins | sample SalPon2A_A_D2_MG_FD_78210 | JGI IMG/M metagenome (GOLD analysis project Ga0102947, IMG submission 78210) | Soil microbial communities from South San Francisco under conditions of wetland restoration - Salt Pond MetaG R2A_A_D2_MG | ecosystem: Environmental > Terrestrial > Soil > Wetlands | place... | reverse complement strand
AGGTGGCTTTCACCGCATCAGCACGGTTGAGATCGTCGAGCCGAAGTTCGACACCGGAAACGCCATGGCCCAGACGAAACAGGCGGCGGGCCTCGTCGAGGCTGATAAAAACATGGCTTTCGTCGTACGCATCTTCGAGTTGAAACAGGCCACGCACGTTGAACCGTGCAAGGGGCGGCGCGCCAAAGACCTGCGTCAGCATCCGTTCGATGCCAGGGGCCGAGAGCAAGGCTACCCCGCTGCTTTCTTCCGTGCCGGGCACAATGGCGAGGCGCTGCGCCAGACTCATGCCCATCACGAGGCCCGGCTCACCGTCGTTGCGCGCCAGATCGAAGGAGCCGTAGCCGGTTTTCTCCACTACATCGCTCACGCCTTGTAGCGTTTCAGGATCGACACCGCGCACGATGACAACCTTATTCGCCTCGCCACTGCCTTCGTGCATGAGCAGGGCCTTGCCCTCCACATAGGCCGAGGCATGTTCGACGTGCTCTACCTCCAATGCCACCGCCATCAGCGAGTCGGCTCCAGGCAGCCCTCCGGCTTCAGCACTCGTGATGCGGACGTGCGGATCGAGCGAGACGAGCAGGTCGCGCACGATGTCGTAAAAGCCGTTCATCACTGAAAGCACCACGATCAGGGCTGCCACACCAAGTGCCACGCCGGAAATCGAGATGCCCGTAATGACGGAGATCAGCGTGACCTGCTTGCGGCTCGCCAGGTACCGACGGGCGATGCGAAGACGAAAATCTTTCAAGGGCAGATTTCGGATTGCGGAGTTTGGAAGGGCAAGCCCTCAATCAACCCGAAGGCTTTGCCAGGGATCCGAATGTAATTCCATCCCAGTCGCCGATAGCGCTTTCAATCGTAAATCCAAAATCGACCATCGAAAATCCCTACATCCGTGGATTGGGATCGGTAAAGAGGTCAGCAGGCAGATCGGTGGGGGTCTCGATCTGATAGGTCAGGAGGGCCCCGTTGCCGCCAGCGGCTTCTTTGCGGGTGGCAAAGTGGAGCGGCCCGGCGGGCGTGTCGTGGGTTTCGTAGCCCGTCCAGGTGAAGCGTCCGTCGCGGTCGCTTTGCAGATGGTAAGCCCACTCTTCCACCTGTCCGGTCTCCTTGTCCATAAAGATCCAGTACTCATCGCCTGGGGTGAGGCCCACATCGGCGAAGCTCAGATGGATCACATCGCGTTCGGCATTAGAAGAATCAGGCATATAGGTGCGGGTGACGCCAGGGTCGAACAATTTGAAGGGCATCAGCAACCAGTACGTGTCGTTGATGAAGCGACCATAGGCCTGCTCCAGGCGCTGGGCGTTCTGCGTCGAGTCGAGCGCGGTGCCGTTCAGGTAGGCCTGCCCTTCACGGGTGTTGACGTTGAACAGCATCACATAGGTCGAATCCTCGCCGCCGGGCATCTCGATGCGGTAATCTCCTGTACGGCGGTTCCACAGGTGCTTGATGCCTGGCCGGGCCTCGCCCTCACGCTCTCCTGCAAATTCGAAGCGTAGATACGGCAGGGCCGCCCACGCCGCAGGGCCACCGGCGGCTTCATAGGCGTGCATCGCCATGGTGTCGGCTTTGGTGGCGAGGGTAGGCATCTCTACCTGGGGAGCGGGATTGTCTGGCGGTGTCGTTTCGGAGGGTTCGCAGCCCATAAGGAGCAGCAAAAGGCAGGGCAAAAAGAGATGACGGCGCATGGGAGTCTGTGTTTTATTGAGCAGCCCGTTGTATGCTTAAAATAGGCTTTTCCGAGAACAAAGCCTTGTGCCTTCGGTTGAGCCTTAATAATAGACTGTAGCCTGCCCGGTGCCACGATGGATCACCTCGCATCCTGTTACTCGCTTTGCCTGCTGGCTGCGCTTGGCCTGCTGCTGGGCGCACTCCCGGTGTATGCGCAGGATGCACCTCCCACCGCCGAGGAGGACGAAGAGAAAACATATGGCACTGGCATAGGGCTGGAGGTGCTCCTCACCAACAGTGGGTTTGCCCTGGGTGGCTACTACCAACGCGAAGTCGGGGAGGTCACTTCTTTGGTGATAGAGGCCAACCTGGGGGCCGGCAAAAACGAGCGGGAGTATAAATATTATAGCCGCTTTGGCAATGGGTTCGTCCCCAACAAACGCAACTACCTGCTCCTCCTGCCGATCCATCTGGGCGCACAGCAACGGCTCTTTGCAGAAGTCATAGAGGATAACTTCCGCCCCTACGTCCACTTCACCGCCGGACCGACTCTGGGCTGGGTCTATCCTTACTTCAACGACCGTGACGGAAATGAGCGCTACGACGAAGACATCGACCGGCGCTACGACATCTTCTCTGCTTTCCCTAAAGGTAAGGCGCGCCTCGGCGTGGGCGGGATGATCGCGGTAGGAGCCAACTTTGGTCTGAGCCGCAAGGTGACGCAGGGCATCCGCTTTGGCTATGCGTTCCACTATTTCTTCGACGGGATCCAACTCTTGGAACCGGACATCACCGAGGCCCAGCAGCGCTTTGGCACCCCCGTCATCAGCATCACCTTCGGGCGGCTTTATTGAACAGCGCTGCAAAAGTACATCAAGGACATTGCGACGGTCATTGGCTCACTGCGTTCGCGTCATTGGTCACTGGATTGCGCGTGCTTATCAATGACCAATGACGCGCCGCATGTGCAATTGACAGCGAAGCTAATCATCCTTCACTGTTGCTGACCGAGGCAATAGCACAGGCCATCCGGCGCACGCACGAAAAAGACGCGGTAGGCATCGCCGCCGTGCTGATCCGTGCGGATCTCCGTGAGGTCGAGGTTCTGGCTTTGCAACTCGGCATAAGCTGCCTCAATGTCGCTGACCTCAATGTAGCAACTCGCCTGCTCTGGATCACCGCCATTCTCCACCAACCTTATGACAGCTTGGTCGCGCCGCAGCCGGGCCGATGGGTATGGATCCTTTTTGCGCGCTTCTACGGCGAAGCCGAGATAGGCATAGTAGGGCAGCGCGGCTTCGAGATCGCGGACGGGCAGGTTGGCCGGATCCGTGTCGCCGATGGCATAGACGCCTTTGTAGCGGGCGAGCTTCTTCATGATGGTTGGGGTATAGGTGAGCAGAACGCACCCTCCTAAGAAAACCCCACCCGGTGCCGACGCTATGTCAGCACATCACACGTTGAAGCGAAAAAGCATCACATCGCCATCGGCAACGACATATTCCTTGCCCTCCGAGCGCATCACGCCAGCGTCGCGGGCGGCGGCTTCGGAGCCGTGCTGGTCGAAGTCGATGAAGGCAATGGTCTCGGCCCGGATGAAACCGCGTTCGAAGTCGGTGTGGATGGTGCCTGCCGCCTGCGGAGCTTTCGTGCCTTTGCGGATGGTCCAGGCGCGGCTTTCTTTGGGACCGGTGGTGAAATAGGTGATGAGACCCAGCAGATCGTAGGCGGCCCGGATGAGCCGTTCGAGGCCGGAACGTTCGAGCCCCATCTCTTCGAGAAAAATCTGGCGCTCGTCTTCTTCCAACTCGGCAATTTGTGCTTCGAGGTCGGCGCAGATGACTACAACCCGGGCCTCTTCACCCGCTGCAATCTCCCGCACCTGCTCGACGTAGGCGTTGCCCTCAGGTACATCATCTTCCGAAACGTTGGCGGCATAGAGAATCGGCTTCGACGTGAGCAGAAACAGCGACTTCATCCATGGTGCTTCCTCACTGCGCAGCTCAAAAGCCCGCGCCGGATTGCCATCGCTGAGGAAAGTCTGTAGCCGCTCGTAAAAAGCGACTTCATCCTTTGCTTTCTTGTCACCGCTTTTGGCCACTTTGGCCGTCCGTTCGATGCGTTTTTCGACGGTATCGAGGTCTTTGAGCAACAGTTCAGTGTCGATGATCTCGACGTCGCGCACAGGATCGACAGAGCCAGAGACATGCACCACGTTGTCGTTCTCGAAGCAACGCACCACATGCACGATAGCATCCACCTCGCGGATATGCCCGAGGAACTGGTTGCCCAACCCCTCGCCCTTCGACGCCCCTGCTACCAGCCCGGCGATGTCCACAAACTCAATGGTCGCCGGCAGCTTGCGTTGTGAATCCGAGAGGTCCGCGAGTCGATCCAGGCGATCGTCGGGCACGGGGACCACGCCTACATTCGGCTCAATGGTGCAAAAAGGGTAGTTGGCCGACTCGGCCCCGGCATTGCTCAGGGCGTTAAACAAGGTGGACTTTCCGACATTTGGAAGTCCTACAATTCCGCAACGAAGCGCCATCTTTTCTATCTTGTCGTGAATGCGTTATCCAACGGGCCTTAAACCCGCCCGCCGCTTATCAAAACGCGGTTTGATTGTTCCACTGGAGCAGTTAACACGCCGTGAAGCCGCTGGTTGTCTCTATGAAACCTATCTGCCTCTTCTTCACTTTTCTCTTTGCCCTTTGCCTGCCAAAACCTGGCGCGGCGCAGTCGGGTGCGGCGGGCGGCGCGTTCGTGCAGACGGGGCTTGCGGTGCTGCCGGGCGTGGGGCTGGAGGTGGGCTACGTAGGGCCCAAGACAATTTTCACTGTTGAAGGGCTCTTATATATAGAGAGTACGCCCACCTTCCTCGGCGGTCCGGGCGATGCCAAGTTTACGCTCGGCCTCGGCGGTGCCGTTCGCCCCCTCGGCGTCATCCGCATCATCGGCGAAACGGATTATACGTACGATGTGGATATCGGCATCCGGTTTGGCCCCAGTCTTTTCTTTGCCAACAATGCCACGCGGGCTGACAAGAACCAGCAGTTCAGTCTGTTTCTCGAACCCTTCGTCCGCTTTGCCACGCGCCTCGGCAATGGCCGCATCGTCTTTGCCGAAACAGGTACCCAGCGCCCCTTCCTCCGTCTCGGCCTCTGGCTAGAACTTTAGGATTTTGGATTTTCGATTGGGGATTAGGGGTTGCGTTGAGCACATTGTCATTTATCAATCCAAAATCTAAAACCAGAAATCGACTATCCTGCGTAGTCCACCATCACAAACTCGCGTTCCGGTAGGCGGACAGCGGTGAGGCGGCCCATCTTGGGATGCATGTAATAGACGCAGCCCGTGTCAATGTCGATGAGCTTTTCTTCGTTGATGGGTTCAGGCCGGGGGGTGTGTCCGCACACAACGGGTTTTTCCCAGGCCAGATGGTCGGCTTCCAGGTGCTCGCGTTCCCACAGAAAAACCTGCTCGCCGCTCTGCCTCAGGTTTTCAGCAACGGTTAGATGCGGACGCAGCCCGGCGTGGACGAAGAAGAAATCGGGCGTGTCGTGGTAGAGTTTGGTCTCTTGGACGAAGGCGATGTGCTCGGCTGGAATGTGGACGCGGCGGTCGTCGTCGGAATAGCTTTGCAGCGTAGCGACGCCGCCATTCATGCCCCAGAGCTGAAAATCGTTGTTCTGGAGGTATTCCAGCATGAAGGTCTCGTGGTTGCCACGCAGAAAGGTGCAGGCATGCGAGGTGCGGAGGTCAAGGAGCCAGTCGATGACGCCTTTGGAATCCGGGTCCCGGTCAATATAATCACCGATGAAAACGAGATGGTCCTCGCCATTGGGAGCCAGCCGATCCAGAAGCAGATCCAGGGTGTCGGCGCAGCCGTGAATATCTCCGATGGCGATAAAACCCATAAATAATACGTGCTGAATGGAAAGGATCAGGACGATGAGGCGTCACTGATGATCGACTGCATCCCTACCAGACCTCGTCCCGATTTTTTCAGCCGTCCCTTTTTCTGCAATTCGAGCACCACGGCATCAAGGATGCCATTGACGAACTTGCCGCTGTTGTCCGTGCTGTAGCTCTTTGCGATGTCGATGGCTTCGTTGATGGTCACCTTGGGCGGAATGTCTTCGAACGTTAGAAACTCGCAGACGGCCATGCGCAGCACAATCCTATCGACGAGGGCGATACGGGCAAGGTCCCAGTTATCAGCGTGGCGGCCGATGATGGCATCTCCTTCTTCGGTGAGGTCGAGGGTGCGTAAAAAGAGCTTTTCGGCAAACCGGAAGCTGGTGGGATCATCGGCGAGGTCGTGCTTGAGGATGGTTTTTGTGATATGCTGCACACTCCCCCCACCCAGTTCAAACGCATACAGGGCCTGCATCACCCGTTCTCGGGCCTCTCGTCTGCTGCTCATATCACTTCTACCTGGAACATGTGGTTCTTTTATATGCGCGAAAAACACTGAAAACAGGTCATGGCCTGTTGTGAATTTTGCTATCGGTCTTATTCTCGGTGAAAAGACAAGTTCTTAGGTCTGCTCTGGTTTCACCCCCTATTCGCACAGCCCGGACCGAAACTATGAAAACGCTTCCGTTCTGTCCAGCCAATATCGCCCTCCGCTCTTGCCTGCATAAACACCACGCCTTTATTGTCTTATATTTGGCATACTGTTACAAATTGTTCGACGTATGCTGCCCGACTCTTCCATCCAATGGCGTGCCTACCCGGCCTTGCTGCTAGCCGGGTGCCTCGCTGTGGGCATCGTCTTGGCCCACGCCCTGCCTTTCGTCTCTATTTTCTATTCGCTGGCGTTAATGGGGGTAGGCATAGTGTTGCGTGTCTTGAGCTATCGGATGGAGCAGCGCAGGCTCATTACGCCCGCTCCATTCATGCGTGTGCTGGCTGCCGTCTTTTTTATGCTGGCGCTCGGCGGTGTGCATTCCATGGTGGAAAAGGCGCTTCCCCAAGGCCACATTGCCCAGCTTATTTACAGCGAGCCCCTTTCTGACGAGGGCAGACTCGTCACAGGTCACCTCCTCGATACCCCGGTAGCTCGCCGGTCTGGTCTGCGCTTTACGCTTGCTGCGACGATGCTGGATAGCATGAAGGTCAATGGCCGGGTGCAGGTAACACTGGCCCGCTCTCGCTGGCAACCGGATGCGACGTTCCCTGATGTGCAGGCGGGGGATGTGGTCCAGATCCATAGTCGTGTGCGCCCGGTGCCGCGCCGCCGCAATCCTACCGACTTTGACTATGGGCAACACCTCCAACGGCGCGGCATCTATGTGACCATGTTCGTCTACGAGCCGGTCGATGTGGTCGTGCTGGGGCATGAATCGACCTGGCAGAGCCGCTTGATTGCACCGCTTCAGGCAGGCATTCAGCACCTTCTCCATCGCTTCGTAAGGACGGAGGAAGCCCGTGCCGTACAGCATGCCCTCATCCTCGGCGACCGCAGCCGCCTCGAAGAGGCCACGCTCGACCGCTTTGCCCGCACAGGCCTGATGCATCTGCTTGCTGTTTCTGGTCTGCACGTGCTGATGGTGGGCATGGTGCTCTACCAGTTCCTGGGTCCGTTCTTTACACGATTAGGGTTTAGCTGGCGACGCATGCAGCTTCTTCGCTCGGTGGCAACGGTGCTGGTGTTGGTGGTCTACCTCTTCATCTCCGGTGGCAGTCCGTCGGTGGTGCGGGCGGTGGTGATGGCGGCGCTGTTTATCGGGGCAGGGGTTTTCCAACGACCCGCGCACCCACTTAACACGCTAGGCGTCGCAGCCATTGTGTTGCTGCTGATACGACCGAGCCACCTGTTTGAGGCCGGGTTTCAGCTTTCCTTTGCTGCCGTCACAGCCATCGTCACGCTCCACCCGCGTTTTATGGATGCCTTGCCGGAGCGCTGGACCAGCCGACCGTGGCTTCGCTCGCTGGCTTCAATGACGGTGGTTTCGCTGGCTGCTACGCTGGGCACGATGCCCGTCTTGCTTTACCATTTCGGACGGGTGGCGCTGGCGGGGCTCGTGCTCAACCTCATTGCCATTCCGCTCACCTTTTTGGTGCTCGCTGCCGGCATTTTCACGCTGCTCTTCGGCGGGTGGCTCCCTTTTCTCGGTGAAATCATGGGCGCGGCGGCCGATGGGCTGGCCCGGCTACTCATTGGGCTGGCGGAGGTGGGGGATGTGTGGCTCGGCTGGGCCGCGGTTGCTTCGTACGTGCAGAATGGCTGGTACCTGCTGGCTATGGTGGCAGCACTGATCATGCTGGTGCAATGGCCGCGTCCCCGCCTGCGCTGGAGATGGGGGGCTGCTGTTTTGCTTTTCGCGGGCGCGGGCGTCTGGGTGGGCGTGCTCAATGGCTCATACAAACCAACGCTCGACATATTATTCTTTGATGTCGGGCATGGCGACGCGGCGCTGATCTCGTTGCCGAATGGTCGCCATGTGCTGATTGACACCGGTGAGCGCGACCCATATGCAGACCAGGGCCTGCGAACCATCTTGCCCCACCTGGAGCGCTATGGCATTGCACGCCTGGATGCCGTGGTGATCTCGCACCCGCACAACGACCACCTGGGCGGTCTGCCTGCGCTTCTGCGGTCCATACCCGTACGCCGGGTGCTGCACAATGGACAGACGTATCCGTCTGTGCTCTACAAAGAAACAATGCACCTGCTCGACAGCCTAGATATCTCCAACCAACCGCTGCATGCCGGTGATACCCTGCAACTCGATCCCTCTGTGCTGATGCAGGTATTGGCCCCTGAGTCCGGTGCTATAAATGGTGAGGCAAATGAAGCCTCTGTCGTGATCAGGCTGGTCTATGGCGATACTTCATTCCTCTTCACGGGCGACGCCGAGGCCGATGCAGAAGCGGGCATGGTCGCCCGCTACGATACGCTGCTGCATAGCGACGTGGTGAAGGTGGGCCACCACGGGTCGCGCACGAGCAGCACCGCACCTTTCGTCATGCACGCCATGCCCGACACCAGTGGGACCAACCTTGCCGTGGTGAGCGTGGGATCGCACACCCGTTTCGGTCTGCCCGACGAAGAGGTGATTGCACGCTGGCGTGCGCACGGTGCCACGGTGTGGATCACCAACGGACAAGGAGCCCTCTGGCTTCGCAGCGATGGTAAACAGATCAGCCGGGTAGATTGGCGTTGATCACAACCGGATTCACTCCTTAATTGTCCAGGAAGAGCGGCAGTTCGCACTTTTCAAGGAGGCTGGCCGTGGTCGATCCAAAAGCCAGCTTGCGCCACATCGAAACGGAGTGTGCCCCGGCTACCAGCAGGTCTGCCTCAAAGTGTTCGGCAAAGTCGAAGATTTCCTTGGCCGCATTGGAGCCTTGCAGACTGGTCGCATGGGGTTCGTAGCCATGAACGTTCAGGTAACCCTTCGCCATTTCCAGCGCCAGCCGTGACCCCTCGCTTTCCTTTCCGCTGTGGACGTTGAGGATCTCCACCTGCACGTCGGTGCCAAATGGTTGGAGATGAGCAAACCTCCGCATGGCTCGTGCCGAGGCGGTGCTGCCGTCATATGTGATGAGCACCCGCTCGATAGCCCGATAGGTATCCGGCACCACCAGCGTCGGCGCAATGGTGTCACGGACGACGCGAACGAGGGTCTTGGTAGAAGTCTCGGGATGGCTGTAAAAGAAGTGAGGATCCCGGCCTACGATCAGAAGATCTTGGTACTTCATGTCCTCTACGATCCGCTCGAAGGGGGCTCCTTCGGCTACCTCGACATGGTATGTCACGCCTGAATTCGCCATGGCCTCGTCGAACTGCTTCGTCAGGTCGCGGGCCCGCTGGCGGGCTTCCTCCGTCAGTTCCTTCTGTACCTTCTCCATGAGGTACATACTGCCGATGCCACCACCACGCGAGCTAGCCTCTATGCTGCCCATGTCTACCACGGCAAGGCCGGTCACTGCTGCATCATACCGCTGGGCGATCTGTTGGGCATAGCGGGTGGCAACAGGCGTATCGGTATCAGGGTCGAGCGCAACGAGAATCTTCTTAATCATCAGAAAAACAGGCTGGATGGAGGCAAGCGGTGGTTCGTAAGGTACAGCATGAAAAGGGCCGTAACAACCCTGCAGCGCGCTAAATCATATTATATTCCTTTTTAGGAATGTGTACAAACGCTTCTGATCAATTTGATATCCTGTCGTATATCGGTTTTGGGTAATCCGATTAGCCGAAGTTCTCCACAGCTTACTAGTAGTATAAAAGATTTATATATAAGATCATTGAAATACTAGTAGGGGCTGTGGAAATGTGGATAGCGCAGATCTGCACAATGAAGCGGCGCGATGTGTACAAGAAGGCCCCTTCATCCCCAAAACTGTCCACATCCAGATGACCGCTGCAAGTCACGAACGGGGTCTTTGGGGTGATGTTCGAGATGTTGTCCACGAATCCACGGCTATCCACAAAATCTCAGTCGAATTTGTCCTGATGTTGTACACACTCATCCACAATGTGGACAGTGGGGGACACGGCGTTGACGAGCAGGTGGATTCTCCACAGCTATCCACAGTGTGGGTAACTTCGTCCGGTTGTGCAGAGCTTTTCCCACGGTTTTCCACGGGTTGTTAACGTTGTGGAAAACTGCGTGATCGGACTGAAAAGGCGGTTTATTCTGGATCAATCAGATCGTTGATATGCTTTGCGATGCCAGCCAGAAGTTACAATTCAAGGCTTGCCGAGTAGCTTGAACATGGCCCGTTTGTAGGCTTCCACGCCGGGCTGGTCGAAAGGATTGACGCCGAGCAAGTACCCGCTGACGGCGACGGCATGCTCAAAGAAATAGATTAGCTCT
>Ga0102947_1000875_pt1 | contig 10512 bp, 8 predicted proteins | sample SalPon2A_A_D2_MG_FD_78210 | JGI IMG/M metagenome (GOLD analysis project Ga0102947, IMG submission 78210) | Soil microbial communities from South San Francisco under conditions of wetland restoration - Salt Pond MetaG R2A_A_D2_MG | ecosystem: Environmental > Terrestrial > Soil > Wetlands | place... | reverse complement strand
GGGCCCCCCCCCCCCCCCCCCACCCCACCCCACCCCACCTATAATCTGTGAATCCTGTTCACAGTTGACCTGGGTACAGATTTCACGTACCATGTGAAAATGACACAGCAGAACGCAGCGCGATCGCTCCCGCTCCCTGTCGCTTCAACGCGACCTCGTCATCGCAGCCTCCACCTGGTTGCTCCGGCTAGGACTGCAAGAGAACCGTGGGTCCCACCCGGCCGAAGCCTCCATCTGGTAAACATCGAAAACCTCATGAGCAGCCCTCGGGGTCCGCGAAAAGGCGTTGACGATGTGGTGGTCCAATATCAGCGTGCGGCCGGCATGCGGCCCCATGATCACGCCCTGATCTCATGCCACCCACGACTCGCCGTCGCGGTGTCCCAAGCATGGAAAGGAACTCCGCGACTTCGAGTCACTGGCGACCCGAGCAGTGCCGACGAGACCTTACTGCGAGAACTGAGGAACCCCGACTGGGTAGCACCCCGCTATGATCGGCTTGTGATCGGGTCCGGTGACTCGATCTTCGCCGCCAAAGCCAGTACGTTGCGCAAACTAGGAGTGCGAGTCGGGGTGATCTCACAAGCGCCAGCGCTCTCACACCTGCTCGCCGAGTCCGCTGACTTCATCCGCTACATTCCCGACTTCTGAGGGAGCCAGCTTGAGCAAGCCCAAATCTGACAATCTAGTCACCGTGGGAGAGATCGCGAAGATCGCGGCGTTCGGTCCCTCCACGGTTTCCAATTGGCGGAAACGCCATGAGGATTTTCCGGTGCCCTCGAAGTCAACCCCTGCTGGGGACCTGTTTGTTCTTGGTGAAGTGCTCGCCTGGCTCGAAACCCATGGCAAGACCTATGAGCTTCCCAGAAATTCTCTATCAGAGGAGCTTGCGAAGATCTTCTGGTACCTGTCGGACACGCTTCGAGACAGACACCGGCCGGAGTTCTTGCTTGAGATTTTCCTTCAGCTTGTCTACGTGCAGACCCACCCGCCTCAGAAAGCTCGGGGCTCGCAGAGCAGCAGCCCCTGGGATCAGTTCCGGTCCGACCTCGTTAACGACCCCAAGGCTGCACTGATGAGCCTTGCCGACCAATACGACCCACCCGTATCGACTGTCTTGAGGCCAAGATGGGGAGACCAGGGTATGCCGGGCAAGGCTTTAGCCCGCGTCTGCCGAGACCTCGAAGCGCTACCTCTGGACGAGGGACTTGACGCAGCCATTTCCAAGCTGATTCGGGGCACGGAGGATCGGCTCAGCGGCGAGCACACCACCCCACCCGCCATCAGAAAGCTCTTTGCAAGCCTACTCTCTCCCCTTGAAGGAAGCCTCTACGATCCCGCCTGCGGAACGGGCCTGCTTCTCGCGGAGCTCTGGTCATCTGCCAGGGATCAGGGTGTCAGATTGTATGGTCAAGATATTAACGCTGCTTCTTGGCGCCTAGCAGTCCTTCACCTTGCCATCATTGACGCTAAGTTTGACCTGGGTGATAGTCCTGCGGACATTTTCCAACACGACCAACATTCCGAACTACGCGCGGACAGAATCGCTCTGGACCCACCTCTAAGAATGTCCTTAAAACACACTGAGAGGCTTCAAGCCGACCCACGTTGGGTCTACGGGCTTCCTCCAAAGAACTCCGGCGACCTGGGTTGGATGCAACACCTCGTCTGGCATCTCGACGACCAAGGGCTCGGCGCGATGCTATGTCCGCCTTCGGCCCTGCTCGGGGGCGGCGTAGAAAAATCGATTCGTCAAAACCTGGTGGAGTCAGGGGTACTGGAGGCTGTCGTACAGTTGCCCGCGGGCCTCTTGTCTAGAACAACTATTCAGTTGACCCTACTTACTTTCAATAAGTCGAGATCTACTTCCTCAATCTTATTCATCGACGCCCGGAATATGGGCAATAAAGTCCGCGGCAATCCTCTTGACCTCAACGATACAGAAATTGGACGGCTGGTAGATGCTGTCAGAGAATGGAGAGCCGGCACCTTCAAAGATGAGCCTGCTTTTTCTACCTCGGCCACCGCGGACGAAATCCTAGATCTTGATAGCGATCTCACACCGGCCCATTACATCGATTACCTTGAAGGCCAAGCGAAAATCGACGGAAAACCCGTCCTAGAAATTCTTGATGCCTTGCGCTCAGAATTAGTTCATGATGTCGCCAACGCTCGTAAGTCGTTGCAAGCAGCGGAGACAACCGTCCAGAGACTCGGTAAAAAACTATGACCGAATGGAAAACAGTCCCCCTGGGCGACTTGATAAAGGGCGCTCCCCGGACGGGGGTCAGGCAGGAAGAAGGAGAGGTAGCCGCATCAACCCCCTTCATATCAACCGGCCTAGTGAGCGCCGGCCTCCCCATCCTTGCGCAACCGCCAGAGGAATTCACAGCCATCGACCCAAAGGATCGTACTGTGCGCCGAGGGGATCTTCTACTCGTTTCAAGAGGCGTAAACTTCGAAAAACCCACCAGATGTTCCAAAGTCGAGTTCGACGAGTGCGCCGCCTACTCTGAATCCCTCGTTCGCCTCAGGATCAAGCCTGAAATAGCAGATCCCGACTATGTGAGACTCTTTCTGACCTCAAGGCTGGGGAGGTTGTCGCTCGGGGCAATAGCGACCGGATCGGTCATCACCAACCTCCCATATAGATCACTGGTTCGAGCCCAGATTCGAGTACCGGACCTGAATCACCAACGAGAAATCGTCACGGTCATGAGAGATATTGAGCAGGCCGAGATAGATCTTGAGACGTTGATCAGCACTGTGTCTCGGACGCGGGACGCACTTCAGGAAGCGCTGATCCGCGATCTCCTTCAGCCTACTTCTGCCAAGGTTGGTCAATAGAAACTGTCGCTGATGAGTTCGACCACCGAAAAGATCCTCTTCGCTCTCTGACCAATAGCTACAAGAGCGGTGCAGGCGGACTCCGGCAGTTTTGCCAAGCCCTCCAAGCTGTCCGGCCGAGCCTCGCGGCCCTGGATGATCAGCCCCCCACGCCCTCGCCACCTTGACTTTGACGAAGCGGCTAGGGAGCGTCGACGCCACAATGGCGCCCGAATTGGAGGAAACAACACCACCAGAAGGAGGGTACCCGACTCCTGCATCAGCCACGGGCGCTCATCCGCAGCGCTTCGCGTCCGAGATCATTGGGCCCATTCTTGTCCTCCTCCAAGGCCGAGCGACAGCAGTAAGGTTAAGGAAGAAAGCAGCCCGATTTTCCGCTAGGAGGGACCATGACGACCCGATCCCGACTCCGCTCCCGATTCACGCCGCTACGTTCGGCTGCGATCTTGATCCTGATCATAGCCCTTGCCCTTGCCGTCGGATCCTGCTCCGTCCAACCGCGCTACAACAGCCTTGACCTCGATCTACTGCCATGTGAGCAAGGCGACTCGCCCGTGTTCTTCCAACCAGTGGAGTTCGACAAGATTGGCAACTTGAAGTTTCCCGAGCAACGCCACCACCTCCTGGAGCGTCTCCGGCAGCAACAGGTTCGCTCGGTCAACGGTCGGGAATCGGCCCCGGTCACCGATCTCATCTTCTTCGTCCACGGGTGGAACAAGAACCCGGCCAGCGCCGAGGTCGACTACCAGAACTTCATCTGCCGGCTGCACGGGCGTCTCCGCCAAGCCATCGGCGAACGGAAAGATCAAGGGGGCTTGCTGGTCATCGGTGTGTTTTGGCCCTCGACCATCACCAACCGGCCCCAGGAACCGCTGCTGGTCAAGCCGGCCTCCTACTTCCGAATTCGCCGGCAGGCGGACCACATCGCCAAAGAAGGTCTGGCCCCGTTGCTCCAGGACGTCTCCCAGGACATCGCGCCCAGTACCCGGGGAGGCCGAAGGCTCCAACTGCACTTGATCGGCCACAGTTTTGGCGGGCGAATGCTGGTCGAGTCCATGCACAAGTTGGACGAAGAGGAGGACCTGGTTGAGTTCCTGAGCGCCCCCGACTCGGTCAACGTCCTCCTCCTGAACCCGGCCATCGCACCCGAGAGCTTCGCCTGGATCGGGGACGCGGTTTCTCGTTCCCGGGCCAAGGGCGAACGGGCCCGCTTCACCGACGACACCGGTTCCTACCTGTTCAACGTGCACTCGCGCCACGACTCGGCCAACCGGATCCTGTTTCGGTTGGCGTCACTCTTCAATGATGACCCGGCGAACTGCGCCGCAGGCGCCTGCGGCGTGCCGTGTTACCCATCAGCCCGCGTTAATGAGAGCGGTGGGCTCGACTCCAGGCGGCCCCGAGACTCGTCCGACATCAACGCCTGGAACATCGACGCCACTCCCATCGTCTTCGGGCACTCCGACATCTACAAAGGCCGGGTCGCCTCCCTGGTGGCCAATCTCCTTTACGACGCTGAGGTCCGGGCCAGCCTGCCATCGGAATTGCCCTCCGACGGCTGTAACGACTGACCCACGCTGCGCGACACCGCCCCGGCCACCACCCCCCCGGGCGGCCCACCCCACCACCCCCCCGTGCCCTCCTCCACCGCCCACCCTGACGTGGCGGGCCGTCCGGGGCGCCGCCACAATGGTGGGCAGGTTCTGATAGCGACTACTACCAGCGGGAGGGCACCCGATGCCGGCGAACGATTCCTGGTTCCTCGACGAGTTGAACCGAAGGGGGGTGTCGCGGCGCGACTTCCTGGGGTTCTGTGGCACGGTGGCGGCGGTGCTGGCCATGCCGAAGCGGGTGGGGGCACAGATCGCCGAGGCCATCGAGACGAAGGAGAAGCCGTCGCTGGTCTGGCTGGAGTTCCAGGACTGCGCCGGCAACACCGAGTCGTTCCTGCGCGCCGCCCGGCCGACGGTGGCGGACGTGATCCTGGACACCCTGTCGGTGGACTACCAGGAGACCATCATGGCCGCCGCCGGCCACCGGGCCGAGGAGGCCCGCAGCCGGGTCATCGAGGAGAACAAGGGCAAGTACATCGCGGTGGTGGAGGGCTCCATCCCGGTGGGCGACGGCGAGGTCTACTGCACCATCGGCGGGCGCTCGGCCCTGGACATCGCCCAGGAGGTCTGCGGCAACGCGGCGGCGACCATCGCCATCGGCACCTGCGCCGCTTACGGCGGCATCCCTGCGGCGGCCCCGAACCCCACCGGGGCCCGCTCGGTGAGCGAGGCGCTGCCCGGCGTCGGACCCATCATCAACCTCCCCGCCTGCCCCGCCAACGCCGAGAACCTGACCGCAACGGTCATCCACTACCTGACCTTCGGCCGCTGGCCGGCGCTGGACCGCCTGGGGCGGCCTCTGTTTGCCTACGGCAAGCTGATCCACGACAACTGCGAGCGCCGCGGCCACTACGACGCCGGCCAGTACGTGGAGCAGTGGGGCGACGCCGGGCACCGCAAGGGCTACTGCCTCTACAAGGTCGGCTGCAAGGGGCCGGTGACCTACCAGAACTGCCCCGAGGTGCAGTGGAACTCCCACACCAACTGGCCCATCGGCTGCGGTCACCCCTGCATCGGCTGCGCCGAGCCCAATTTCTGGGACCGCATGACGCCCTTCTACCGCCACCTCGACGGCGTCCCCGGCTTCGGGGTCCACTCCAACGTCGATGAGATCGGCCTGTGGGCCACCGCCGGCGTCGGTGCCGCCTTCGCCGCCCACGGCCTGGTGCAGATCGGCAAGCGGGTGGTCCAAGGCCCGGCCGGTGACCCACCCGGCGAGACCGAAGCTCACACGGAGGAGAAGTCATGACCCACGTCGTCGTCGATCCGGTCACCCGCATCGAAGGGCACCTGCGCATCGAGGCCGAGGTGGCCGGCGGCGAGGTCACCGACGCCTGGTCGTCGTCCACCATGTTCCGGGGCATCGAGCTGATCCTGAAAGGCCGCGACCCGCGGGACGCCTGGGCCTTCACCCAACGCCTGTGCGGGGTGTGCACGACGGTCCACGCCATCGCTTCCATCCGGGCGGTGGAGGACGCCATCGGCGCCCGGCCGCCGGCCAACGCCCGCATCCTGCGCAACCTGGTCATGGCCTCCCAGATGGTCCACGACCACGTCATCCACTTCTACCACCTCCACGCCCTGGACTGGGTGGACCTGGTGTCGGCGCTGTCGGCCGACCCGGCGGCCACTTCCCAGCTCGCCGAGTCCATCTCCGAGTGGCCGAAGTCGAGCAACAACTACTTCCGCGGCGTCCAGTCCCGCATCCAGAACTTCGTCGACCGCGGCCAGCTCGGCCCGTTCGCCAACGCCTACTGGGGCCACCCGTCCTACAAGCTGCCGCCGGAGGCCAACCTGATGGCGGTGGCCCACTACCTGGAGGCGCTGGACTGGCAGCGCAACTTCGCCCGCATCCACGCCATCCTGGGCGGCAAGAACCCCCACCTCCAGAGCTTCCTGGTGGGCGGCATGGCAACGCCGGTGGACCCGGACGAGCAGGCCGCCATCAACGTCCACTCCCTGGCCCAGATGCGCGGCATGGTGGCCGAGGCGAAGCAGTTCGTGGAGCAGGTGTACGTGCCGGACCTGCTGGCCATCGCCGGTTTCTACAAGGAGTGGGCGGGCCACGGCGCCGGCGTCGGCAACTTCATGGTCTACGGCGAGTACCCGCTGGACGACAGCGCCACGCCGAACCTGTTCTACCCCTCCGGCGTCATCCGCAACCGGGACCTCTCCCGGGTCGAGGACCTGGACCCGTCGCTCATCACCGAGCACATCCGCCACTCCTGGTACGACTACGAGGCGGGCGACGGCAAGGGGCTCCACCCGTCCCAGGGCGAGACCAACCCCAACTACACCGGCCCCAAGCCCCCCTTCGAGCGCCTGGACACGGACGAGAAATACAGTTGGCTGAAAGCCCCGCGCTACGCCGACACGCCGATGGAGGTGGGCCCCCTGGCACGCATGCTGGTGGGCTACGTCCGCGGCCACACCGGCATCCAGGAGAACGTCAACGCCACCCTGGAGGCGCTGGGGGTGGGGCCGGAGGCGCTGTTTTCCACCCTCGGCCGCACCGCCGCCCGGGGCATCGAGACCAAGATCCTGGTCAACACCCTGGACGGCTGGCTGGACGAGCTGGCGGACAACATGGACCGCGGCGACCTGGCGATCTGCGACACCTCCAAGTGGGAGCCCGAGACCTGGCCCCAGGAGGCGATGGGCGCCGGCTTCCACGAAGCGCCCCGCGGCGCCCTGGGCCACTGGGTCCACATCCGCGACGGCGAGATCGTCAACTACCAGTGCGTCGTCCCCAGCACCTGGAACGCCGGCCCCCGGGACGCCATGGGCCAGCGCGGACCCTACGAGGCGGCGCTGGTGGGAACCCCCATGGTGGACCCGGAACAACCCATCGAGATCCTGCGCACGGTCCACTCCTTCGACCCCTGCATGGCCTGCGGGGTCCACGTCCTCGACGCCAGCGGCCGCGAGCTGGTGCAGGTGAAGGTCCTTTGAGGAGGGGGGAGCGATGAACGTGCGCCAAGGCGTCCTCGAACCACAGGTGAAAGCGCGGCCCCGCAAGCCGCCGGCCGACCCTGGCCCGGCGGACCGGTCCTTCCACCGCGCCTACCCGGAGCACCTGGTGCGGGTCTACGTCTGGGAGATCCCGGTGCGCCTGTGCCACTGGCTGATCTTCTTCTCCATCATGACCCTGGCCGCCACCGGCTTCTACATCGGCACCCCGTTCATCAGCGTCCCCGGCGAGGCCGGCGACCACTTCGTCATGGGCACGGTGAAGGTGGTCCACTCCTACGCCGCCATCGTCTTCGCCCTGGCGGTCCTGGTGCGCATCGTCTGGATGTTCATGGGCAACCGCTTCGCCCTGTGGGACAAGTTCCTGCCGGTGCGGGAGCGGCGCTGGAAGGGCCTGTGGCCGACGGTGAAGTTCTACCTCTTCGCCCGCAGGAAGCCCCCCGGCTTCGTCGGCCACAACCCGGTGGCGGGGCTCGCCTACCTGCTGATCTACGGCCTCTGCCTGCTGGAGATCGCCACCGGCCTGGCGCTCTACCAGGCCAACGCGGAGATCGGCTCGTGGACCAAGGCGTTTGAGTTCCTCGTGCCGCTGTTGGGCGGCCTCCAGGGGGCGCGGTGGATCCACCACGTCATCATGTGGCTGCTGCTGGGGTTCTTCCTGCACCACGTCTACAGCGCGCTGCTGATGTCCCAGATCGAGCAGAATGCCACCATGGAGTCCATCTTCTCCGGCTACAAGTTCGTGCCTGAGGAGGATCTGCTGTACTCCGGCTACCGATTCCGGCCGCGCACCGGCCGGGTCACCAAGGTGCGCCGGAGCGACACGGCCGAGGAGGCCCCCACCCAGGGGGTCGCCGAGGGCCGATCCTCCCCCACCGGGGCCGCCGATCGTCCGGCGGCCCCGGTGGACGGCACGCCGGGAGAGGGCTGAATGACCCACCCCAGTCCTACCCACCGCAGTTCGAAAAGCCGCCGCCTCACCGTGCTCGGCCTGGGCAACGTCCTGTGCTCCGACGACGGCGTCGGCCCGGCCGCCATCGGCCAACTCTGGCGCGGCTGGAAACCACCGGCCAGCGCTTCGGTGATGGATGGCGGTACCCTGGGCATGGCCCTGGTGCCGACCCTTGAATCGGCGGACGACGCCATCCTGGTGGACGCGGTCTTCCTCGACGACGAGCCCCCCGGCGCCCCGGTGCGGCTGGAGGGCGACGACATCCCCCAGGCCGTCCTGCACCGCCTCTCGCCCCACCAGATCGGCGTCGCCGACCTGCTCGACAGTCTCCGCCTGCTGGGGCGCACGCCGCCCCGGCTGATCCTGGTCGGCCTGGTGCCGGCCAGCCTCAGCCTGGGGGTGGAGCTCACCCCCAGGGTCGCCGCCGCCATGCCCTCCCTGGTGGAGTGCATCGTGGCCGAAGCCGACCGCCTGGGCCACACCTTCCAACGCCGGAGCCCCGATGAGATCACCGACCCCCTGGCCACAAATCCTGCTGCTGCTCTCGGCGTGTTTCATGGCCTTGGCGTGTGAGCGCCCGGCGCCCCGGCCCGCCGGGGAGGTGGAGTTGACCCGGGAGGCCTTGGCCTCGCCGGAGGTCATCGACCGGGGGCGGACGCTGTTTTCCCACCAGTGCGCCGTCTGCCACGGCGATGGCCGGGGCAACGGCCCCCGGGCGGCGCGCCTGGCCAGCCGGCCGGCGGACCTGACCGGCCCGACCTGGCAGCGGGGCCTTGCGCCGCGGGACGTCTACCGCATCATCCGGGACGGCGTGCCGGGCACCGACATGCCCTCCTGGACGGCGATGCGGCCCGAAGACCTGGCCGCGCTGACCGCCTTCGTGCTGTCGCTGGACGGCTCCCCCGGGGTGGCCGACATCGACGCCGGGGCGCAGCCTGAACCACCTCCCGAACCAACCCCGGAACCAACCCGAGAACCAACCCAGGAGACCACACCATGACCGGCCGCCGCATCCACGTCGAGGGCGTCGTCCAGGGCGTCGGCTTCCGCCCCTGGGTCTACCGCCTGGCCCGGGAGGAGGGGATCGCCGGCGAAGTGAGAAACGGCGACCACGGCGTCACCATCGAGGCGTTCGGCAGCGACGCCGCCCTGGCCACCTTCGTCCAGCGACTGCGCACCGCCCCGCCGCCCGCCGCCGCCATCCGCAGCCTCGACTGGCAGAGCCTGGAAGACGCCGGCCCGGAGGACTTCCACATCGGCGCCAGCGCACCACCCCGGGCGCTGGCCAGCGGCGCGGCCCACGAGAGCCCCAACCGCAAGCTCTCCATCCCCGCCGACCTGGCCACCTGCGAGAACTGCCTGGAAGAGGTCTTCGACCCGGCGGACCGGCGCTACCGCTACCCCTTCACCAACTGCACCGACTGCGGGCCGCGCTACACCATCGCCCTCGGCCAGCCCTACGACCGGCCCGCCACCACCATGGCCGCCTTTCCCATGTGCGAGGCGTGCCGCCGCGAGTACGAGGATCCGGGGGACCGCCGCTTCCACGCCCAACCCAACGCCTGCCCGGAGTGCGGGCCGCGGCTGACGCTGCTGACCCCGGACGGGCAGCGCCTCGATGGTGCGGACGCCGGCGACGCCCTGGATCTCGCCGCCGAGGCCCTGGCCGACAACCGCATCGTCGCCGTCCACGGCCTGGGCGGCTTCCACCTCGCCTGCCGGGCCACCTCGGCGGAGACGGTGGCCCGCCTGCGACAGCGCAAACGCCGCCTGGCCAAGCCGCTGGCGGTGATGGTGCCGGACCTGGCCGCCGTCCGCCGCCTGGCCCTGCCCGGCCCCGCCGAGGAGGCGCTGCTGACCTCGGTGGAGCGGCCCATCGTCCTGGTGCGGCGCCGCGACGACGAAGAGCGCGGCCCGCTGGCCGACGAGGTGGCGCCGGGCAGCCCGCTGATCGGCCTGATGCTGCCCTACACGCCGCTCCACCACCTGCTCCTGGAGGCGGCCGGCGAGCCGCTGGTGATGACCTCCGGCAACCGCTCCGGCGAGCCCATCGCCCACGACGTCGGCCAGGCGCTGGAACGCCTCGGCGGCATCGCCGACCTGTTCCTGGCCCACGACCGGGAGATCGCC
>Ga0102947_1000874_pt1 | contig 10543 bp, 9 predicted proteins | sample SalPon2A_A_D2_MG_FD_78210 | JGI IMG/M metagenome (GOLD analysis project Ga0102947, IMG submission 78210) | Soil microbial communities from South San Francisco under conditions of wetland restoration - Salt Pond MetaG R2A_A_D2_MG | ecosystem: Environmental > Terrestrial > Soil > Wetlands | place... | reverse complement strand
GGAACTGGCAACGGCGCTCTTCCAGCTTTCCTTTGTAAAGGAAGTTTTTATGGATGAGAATTATGTTTCCATCACCAAGTACGAAATGAAAGAATGGAATGAGATCACCATGGAATTGCGCGAATTGATCCGGGATTTTATAGCTGAGGGAAAAGTGGCAGTATCTGCTGATAGTGTGGCGTTACAAAAAGAGCAACAGCGCGCTGCCTTTGCAAGTAACGAAGAGTTGGATGATACCACCAGGGAAATCATCGACATCCTGGAGGAATATGTAAAACCGGCTGTGGCCAGTGATGGCGGAAATATTCTCTTCAAGTCCTATGAGGCCGAAAGCAAAACAGTACAGGTAATCCTGCAGGGAGCTTGCAGCGGTTGCCCATCCTCCACCTTTACGCTTAAAAATGGCATTGAAAATATGTTAAAAAATATGATGGGCGACAAGGTACGGGAAGTGGTGGCTCTTAACGGTTAAACCAGGGCATTTTCTTGGACGTTCAGTTTTTATTTGTTACATTAATCAAAATCTAAAAACACAAGTAATATGGCAGTTTTAAAAGTAATAGAGCTATTGGCAAATTCGGACAAGAGTTGGGAAGATGCAGCAAAAAAAGCGGTTGCCCAGGCCTCAAAATCCGTAGATAATATCCGATCCGTTTATATCAAAGAGCAAAGCGCGACTGTCAGTGGCGGGGAGATTAACAATTATAGGGTGAATGTGAAAATTACCTTTGAAGTAAAATAACACACAGGTCAGCCAGGATCTGAAAGCGCCCTTGAGGCGCTTTTTTTTTGCCTTCAATCCACCTATCTTTGGGGATCATGAAACGCCTTCTTATCTGTTTAATTTTTCTCCTTCCGCTAAGGGGCAGTACCCAAAAAACTGAACCCATGTCACACAAATATACCAATGCACTGATTCAGGAAACCAGTCCTTATCTCTTACAACATGCACACAACCCAGTGAACTGGGAAGCCTGGCGTCCGGAGGTACTTGCCAGGGCCAGGAAAGAAAACAAATTGATCCTTGTTAGCATTGGGTATGCGGCCTGCCATTGGTGCCATGTAATGGAAAAGGAGTGTTTTGAAGACGAGGAGGTGGCTGAGATTATGAACGCCCATTTTATCAATATCAAAATCGATAGGGAAGAACGGCCCGATATAGACCATATTTACATGGATGCCCTGCAGATGATGACAGGCAGCGGAGGCTGGCCTTTGAATATTGTTGCCCTGCCAGATGGCCGTCCCTTCTGGGGGGCTACTTATGTGCAGAAAGCAGCCTGGATGAAAGTGTTGGACCAACTTCAAGAATTATATCAAAATGACCCCGAAAAAGTAATGGGGTATGCCCAAAGTCTGGAAGAAGGGATCAAAGCCGTCAACCTGGTGGAACTACCAAAGGATGCCCCTGAAATGACCCGGGAAAATTTGGAAGTCGCCCTGAATAAATGGTCTCAATATTTTGACCACAGATTAGGAGGTTATAACCGTGCTCCAAAATTTATGATGCCTGCCAATTTGAATTTTCTCCTGCATTATGGCACGGCATTGAAGGATGAGAAGGTGCTTGACTACGTAAACACAACCTTGACAAAAATGGCCTACGGTGGAGTTTTTGATCATATTGGCGGTGGATTTTCAAGATATTCCGTAGACACCAAATGGCATATTCCTCATTTTGAGAAGATGTTATATGACAACGGCCAATTGGTCAGCCTGTATGCCGAAGCATATGCCGCAACGGGAAATCCTTTGTACAGAAATGTCGTGGAAGAGACTATTGCATTTGTACAAACAGAGTTGATGGACACCAGTTATGGCTTTTACTCTTCCCTGGACGCCGATAGTTTAAATGAATTGTCGGAACTGCAGGAAGGAGCCTATTATGTATGGCAGCAAGAGGAATTGCAACAATTACTCGGCGATTCTTACGACGTATTTAAATCGTATTACAATATCAATAACTATGGGTTATGGGAACACGGGAATTACGTATTGATTCGCGATGCCACGGATGAGGAAATAGCCAAAAAACACAACATGGCCGTCGAAGCCCTGGAGACGCTCATTAAAGATTCCAAAAATCTTTTATACGCGGTCAGGGCCAAACGAAACAAACCGAGATTGGATGATAAAATTCTGACTTCCTGGAATGGCCTGATGCTCTCGGGATTGCTCGATGCCCACATGTATCTGGGCGAAGCGGGCTACCTGGACCTGGCCTTAAAAAATGCCGAATTTATTCAGAAACACCTCATAAGTGAAAATGGAAGCATCTATCACAACCATAAAAACGGGGAAAGTACGATCAATGGATTTTTAGAGGATTATGTCTCAGTTGCAGAGGCTTTTCTTAAGTTGTACGAAGTAACCATGGACGACAGGTGGTTATTTAGTTCAAAGGAATTGCTCGATGTTTGCATAAAGGATTTTCTGGATCCTAACAGTGGATTGTTTTATTTTACGTCCAGTCACGACGATTATATTATAAGGAGGACCATTGAAAAGGCAGACAATGTCATTCCGGCATCCAATTCAATTCTCGCCAAAACCCTGTTTAAAATGTCCAGATTTTTTCCGGATGAAGGCTATGAAGAGCGCTCCCGTAAAATGTTCCTGGCCATTCGGGAACCCGCCCTTGAAAGTGCGCAGAATTATGCCAATTGGTTACATCTGGCTCTGTATCTGAACCGCCCTTTTTACGAAGTAGCCATCGTTGGAGAAGCTTTTAAGGAAAAGGCCCAAACACTGCAGCGGAATTACCTTCCCAACAGTATATTTGCCGGGACCGATTCTGAAAGCCAACTCTCATTACTTCAAAACCGGTATGTGGAAGGCAATACCCTGATCTATGTTTGCCAGCACGGCTCATGCAAGCTACCGGTATCTGAAGAACAGGAAGTATTGGAGCAATTGATCCCGGAAAAAGGAGATAAACAATAGCTAACCCCCTATTTTTTGACTCTGGGGTAAATTTTTACTTTTTTTGCATCCTAAACATCAGATATGGAAGAGTTATCAAACTATCAGGACTACGTAAATACGGCAATTGAGTGGGCCTGGGAAATATTTCCAAGTATTATCACCGCTATCATTATTCTTATCCTCGGAATATGGATCATAAGGTTCATTAACCGTTTGATGCGAAGATTTTTCGAGAAGAAGGACTACGATCTGGCGTTAGAATCCTTCCTTCAAAGCTTTATCAGCATAGCGCTTAAAGTTCTGCTATTTGTCCTTGTGGTGACGCAGTTGGGCGTAAAATCCTCATCCCTGGTTGCCATGCTGGGAGCAGCGGGGCTTGCCATAGGCCTTGCCCTTCAGGGATCATTGGCTAATTTTGCCGGAGGGGTACTGATACTGATATTCAAACCTTTTAAGGTGGGCGATTTTATTTCGGCCCAGGGAGCCGAGGGTACCGTCAAGGAAATTTCAATATTTACCACCAAGCTAAATACCTTTGGTAACCAGGTTGCGATTATCCCCAACGGTCAAATTTCCAACAACAACATAATTAATTTCAATGCGGAAAAAACGCGAAGGGATAAAATTGATGTTGGCATTGGCTATGGTTCTAATATAAAGGAGGCCAAGGACATCTTATTACAAATATGTGCCACCTGTGAAAAGATCCTGAAAGAGCCGGTCCCGGAAGTCTATGTGGGGCAGCTTGGCGATAGTTCCGTGAATCTTACCCTCCGGTTTTGGGCGAATAATGAAGATTTCTGGGCGGCCCACTTTCATGTATTGGAAGAATTAAAATATAAATTTGACGAGGCAGGAATTGAAATTCCCTTCCCACAACGCGTGGTACATCAGGGCACTTAAACTTGCAAATTGTATGATTATTTTGTACCTTTTAGGGTACAAATACCCGTAGGGTACAAATACACGCTGTTATGAAAAATATTGTCCTCTCTTTCTTCTGTATTTCCTCACTTTCCTTTGGTCAAATGCAAGGACTGGGAATTGCACAGGAATCCAGTCCCGGTTATGATGCTCAGGTGGGTATTTTATATAATGATGTCCCTATCCTGGGAACCCCCTACCTCGATGAACTCTATAAAGTTGGGAATACGGTCGTCAACGGTAAAGAAGTGAAGTTATTAATGCGTTTCAACGCCTTCGACGATCAAATTGAGTTAAAAGACAGAAAACAGCATTCCTTCAATATGCAAAGGCGTAGTGATCTGGAGGCCAGTTTTGGCGGCAAACGATATGTTTTTATGAAATACAGGGAGGGTGAAACCACCAGAGAAGGGTATTTCAATCCATTGAATACCGGAAAGGCCGTGTTGTACTTTAAACCCAGGAAAATTTTTCGACAGGCAGAAAAACCAGACCATGGCTATGACGTTTACGACCCCCCTACCTATAAAGATATATCTTCTTACCACATAAAAATAGGAAATCAACCACTGACACCCGTACGTTTGGCCAAAGGTCCGCTTCTGAAAGTACTAAAGGACAAATCTTCAGCACTTAAGAAGTATATATCGACGTACCAGCTGAAGATCAAGGATGAAAAAGACGCTTTAAAATTGATCAACTATTACAATACACTTAGATAGAAGAACCTGTTCTTTTACCCTTCAAAATAAAATCCTTCAGGTAAAATGGTTCAAAATAGGCCAGGTCCTCTAAATCTCCATGTTCGAATTTCCTGTGGGAAAGCAAACACATTTCAGCTGCTGAAGGTACCAGGTCATGATCATATTTGAAGTTGGGATGATTGAAAAGTTCCTCGCATTTAGCCGCACCACTGCCTATAATATAAACGCTTCCTTTTTGTGCCAGTTCCAGAAAAGATCCGGCACTGACAATTTCGGCCCTGGTTTCCCTAGTCATTTTATGGTTTTGGTCAAATACGCATGAATACACCTCCATTCGCCGTGCATCCAGAACGGGGATGATAACACCTTCATTTATTTTAATTTGATGTGCCATGCTCTCCAGGGTAGGAACAGAAATTAGTGGGAGATCCAGGGAAAAACACAGTCCCTTGGCAGCAGAAACTCCAATTCTAAGCCCCGTATAGGATCCGGGGCCCTTGCTCACGGCGATCCCGTCCAGGTTTTCAATGGCTACCCTTGCTTCCTCCAATGTCGTCTTTATGAAATGGTGTAGCTGTTCGGAGTGCGAATAATTTGCCGAGTTATGTTCCTTCAATGCCAGAAGCGTACCATTTTTGGCAACACTTACGGAACAATTGGTGGTAGCCGTCTCCAGATTTAAAATAGTAGCCATAATGGCCGCAAAGATAATGAAAAGACCCGCAGGCAATCAACATGCTGGCGGGTCATTTAAGCGAGTGCAATGCCTTTAACGTACTTAGTTCAATGTGATCGGAATCCCAAAATAAAACTCAAGGATCTTTAGCCTGAAAATATAATCGTATTTGGTCCTGACCAGATCAGCCTCCGCATTGTCGACCCTGGACTGTGCCTGGCTAAAATCGAAGGCATTCATAAGTCCAACATCAAACCGTTCCTTGGAGTATTCATAGGCCAATCTTCTTGCTTCCAGCGTTTTTTCCGCAGCCTCATAGGCCGCACCAAAGCTTTTAACATCAACATATGCCTGGTTAATGTTGGTTTCCAGATCCAACTTATCCTGCTCCAGCTGCAGTCTTGCTTTTTCAACATCGATTTTGGAACGGGCAATCCCATTGCGTACACTGAAGCCATTAAAAATTGGAATGTTGAGTTGGGCCCCGTATGAAATACCGTCATTGACCCATAGTTGATCCTTAAACCCGATTTTCTGACCGGTAACGGGATCCCTGGTTTGGTCTGAATACCTGTTGTTGTAGTTAAAAAAGGCTCCCAGCGTTGGATACCTGGCTCCTTTGGATATATCCAGGTCCTTTTCGGCCAATGCTACATTGGATTGTGAAAATTTGATGTCGTTCCTATAAGTCAATGCCTTTTGGAAAATTGATTTGGGTGAATTATCAAGAATATCCGATGTTGGTATGTCAAATTCCTCATCTGCAATGTCGAAATTCTCATAGTCCGTAATTTGAAGCAATTGAGCGAGATTGATACGGGATATCAGGACAAGGCTTTCTGTATTTATTATCTGCTGTTGCTGATTAGCGGCTGTTGCCTCAATTTCCAGCTGGTCACCACGTGGCACCACCCCGGCTTCCACCAGTTCCCTGGTTCGTTTTAAATCCTGTTCAGTGACCGCATACTGGGCCCGGAATACTTTTAAGGTTTCCTTATTGGAGAGGATTTGCAGGTAGGCATTGGCTACCGATAGCTTAATGTCATCTTTAAGGTCATCAAGGCGGTACTGACTGGCAATAGCATTCAGTTTAGCCCGATTAATTCGATGCAAATTCCGCAACCCGTCAAACAAGGTCACCGATGAGGTTAGGTCGTTGGAGGCAGAAAAGATCGTTGCCGAAATCAGATTGTTGGTCGTTGGATCCAAGACCAAACCTGTACTTCCCGAAGCCCGGGTTTGTACGTTCAAATCGGGTAGCATATTGCCCACAGCATCCGATTTGTCAATTCGGGTATCTTCCAAATCCAGTTCAAATTGTTCAATGGTAATGTTATTTTCGAGTGCGTATGTAACGCATTCCTGCAGCGTCCATTTTTTTTGCTGCGCTGATAGTGTTACCGTAGAGAACAGGAGTAACAATACTATGATATTTAATTTCATCGGTCGTTTTTTGATTTGATTTTCGCTATTGGCTATCTTGATTTATGAACTTTTATGCCTCGTCTTCTTCCTCTTCATCAGTGCCTTTCTTTATGGGTTCTGTTTTATTCCATATCTTAACTTCGTCATCCTCCGAGATCCCCGATATGATCTCCACATTTACCCCGTCCGAAATACCGATCTCCACATCCTTCCTTTCAAATTTCTGATCGCCAACTTCCACTTCCACATAGGGTTTATCCGTGGTCTTATCAAATTGAAGCAATGCCTCCGGAATCACCATAACACTGTCCTTCCTTTCCAAAACCAGGGAAGCATTTGCACTGTAGCCGGCCCTAATCACAAAAGCGGTATCCACTTCAACATCCCCTTCTATCTTAAACTGCACCGCGCCGGATTCCTCCACCCCTTTTGGGGCGATAAATTTCAATTTGGCATCAAACTCCTTGTCCTCAATAGCTCCCAGGCTAATTTTTAAGGGCATCCCAACTTTTAATTTACCTACTTCGCCTTCATCTACCTTGCCTTCAAAGATCATCTTACTCAAATCGGCAATGGATGCGATCGTGGTCCCGTCATTGAAGTTGTTGCTTTGAATTACCTGATCCCCTTCTTCCACGGGTATTTCCAAAATCGTTCCGGTTACCGTTGCCCTGATGTTGGTATTGGCACTGGAAGAGCCCCCGGCCGATCCCTTGCGTATAATCTGATAGTCGGCCTGGGCATTCTGTAACTCCTGTTCTGCCTGATCATATTGCAATTGCAAGTCGTTAAAATCCTGGCTTGAGATGACCCCTTTATCGAACAGGGCTTTGTTTCTTGTGTATTCGATCCTGATATTGCTAAGTGCTATTTCGGCATTTCGCACCCTTCCCCGAGCCTGGTTCAATGCCTGTTCGTTGGGCACCACCTTGATACGGGCGATCAGATCACCCGCCCTTACCTGCTGCCCTTCCTCCATAAAGATCTTTTCAATGATCCCTGAGATCTGAGGCTTAATTTCAATCTCGTCCTCCGGAATAACCTTTCCCGTCGCCACCGTTTTCTTTTCAACACTGGAGGTAAAGGGTTTTTTGGTTTCGAAGGTAACCGCCCCTTTGCTGTTGGATTTTACGAAAAAAGCTGCCGCCCATAGTGCTCCTAAAACGAGGAGTCCTATTAGACTATACTTTACAATTTTGTTCATTTTATATAAGTTGGATTTATCTTTTATTTCTTTTAATGTTTATTCCTCTCTCAACGCATCTATGGGTTTAATACTGACCGCGCGTTGTGCCGGTATCAATCCAATTAACGTCCCGAGTACTACCATAATAAACAGTGCCCCGACGACATACGGAATGGGCAGTGTTGGGTTGGTAAACGGAAAGGTGTCGTTATCTTTGGTTAAGAAATTAAGGAGGCTCAGTACGCCGGCACCCAATATGATCCCCACGATTCCCGCCAGCATTGTTAAGAAAACGGACTCCAGGATGATTTGCAAACGGACTTCCTTTGGAGTGGCCCCGAGGGCTCTCCTTACGCCAAGCTCCTTCGTGCGCTCCTTCACGGAAATCAACAGGATATTGCCAATGCCTATCACCCCGGCAATTATTGTGGCAAGGCCAACGATCAGGGAAAGGAATGTAATGCCATTCGCAAAACCCATTATTCTGTTAAAGATCTCGCCCAGGTTAAACGCCCCAAATGCACGCTCATCTTCAGGATGAACCCGGTGGCTTTTCTTTAAGACGGCTTTTACGTCCTCCTCAACCTGAACTACATCGGCGTCATCGTAGGCAGCAATGGAAAAGAACGATACTGCTTCCCCGGTGTTATACAATCTTTTATACGTTGAAAAAGGAATAAAAATATCGCCGTCGGATTCGAAGGGTGTCGTCTGGGTAAATTTATGTACCCCGATTACCTGGAAATAAACATCATCGACCCGGACATATTCTCCCACGGGATCAACGTCTTTTTCAAACAACTCTTGTTTTGTGCGCTCCCCGATAATACATACTTTTCTGGCCTTATCTATATCCTCATCATTGAAAAACCGGCCATTGTCATAGATCTTTTTTGTCGCGATTTTTGCATACACCGGATAGTACCCGAAAATGACATAATTACCGGACTTATCCCCATTAATGACCATTGCCGGCTCATCACCGAATACCCCACGGACCTGAATTGGCGCTATATATTTTATTTCCGGGATTTTGTTTTGCAATACGGTGGCATCGCTAACTTTTAATTGTAACTGCCTCCCCGTTTTAAAACCATCATAAGGCATGCTGGTACTTTGGGACCAGGCGAACATGCTGTTTTTGGCAACGGTTTCAAAAGCCTTTTCAAAGCCATTATCCATTCCTTTAGCGGCGCCCGAAAGCGCAATGTATATGAATATCCCCCATAATACACCGATGACCGTTATCACGGTTCTTGTCTTGTTTTTACTAATAGAACCGAAGATTTCCTGCCAGGTGTCCTTATCAAATATAAATCTCATATCATTCGTCTCTTAAGGCTACAATTGGTTTAATGCGCGCTGCCCGTCTGGCGGGAACGTATCCTGCTACGGCTCCAAAAAATATCAGCACGAGTGTGGCCCCAATGGCCATAGTGGTATTCAGGTACGGGTTCGTAATAAAAAATTCCACAAGTTTCTTCCCCAGGGAATTTAGCAATACGATTCCTAAAAACATCCCGATAAAGCCAGAGATGGTTGTAATAAATGCGGATTCAAGGAGGATGGTACTCACCACGATTCTGGGAGTCGCTCCCAAAGCCTTCCGGATGCCTAATTCCTTGGTTCGCTCTTTTACCGTAAAAACCATTATGTTGCTAATTCCAATAATTCCGGCAATGATGGTCCCGAAGGCTACAAAGCCAACAATGATCTGCAGGACCCTTGCAAAATCCTGGTTTTGTTTTAACTGATCCGCTATATTCCTAATAAAAATCCCGTTTTGATCCTCGGGGCTTATATACTTCTTTGATTTAAAAAACTTATTAAGGGTCTTTTCAAAGGCCATCGCCCCGACATATCCTATTTCGGGCCTGAAGGCAACTATAAACTGATCTATTTTGTCCGTGTTCTTTTCAATCAATTGTCGGGTGGTATATGGAAGGTAGATAAGTCGTTCCTGATTGTCTCCCCCTTCATCCTGAAATACGCCAATAACTTTAAAAGCGCTTCCGGCAATATCAATATACTCACCGATAGCGTCTTCCGTTCCAAACAAATCCCTTTCCACCAGCCTGCCAATCACCACATGTTTGGTCTTATGTTTTATATCCTCCACGTTTAAATACCGTCCCTTCATCATAATGGTCTTTTCTGCAAATTGATGAGGCGGGGATACAGCCTGAGTGGTATAATTGTTGAATTCCTGCTTGTATTTTACCAAACTGTTTCTGGTAATACGCGGGGTTACATAGTCGAGGAAAATGGCAAAGTTCTTTTCAATATCCCGGAGGTCACTATTCTCAAACTCTATTTGCCTGTTGGCCTTGTACCCCTTGTAGGGAATGGAGGTTCTCCCTGGGAAAAAGAACAAAACATTGGTGGCATCATCCCCGAAAAAATCGTTAAAGGTATTGAGCAAACCATTTCCCAAACCGAACAACACCACGAAGATAAATATCCCCAGGGCCACCGTAAACCCGGACAAAAAGGTCCGTAATTTGTTTTTCCGGATGGTCTCAAATATTTCTTTCCAAGTGTCCCTGCTAAACATATGCGGTAGCTCTTACCTGCTTTACTTTTTCGTCTTTCTCAATTATGCCATCTTTGAGATGTATAATCCGCTTGCACATATGTGCAATATCTTCCTCGTGGGTGACCACCAGGATGGTATTGCCAAGGTCATTTATTTTTTGGATTAGC
>Ga0102947_1000873_pt1 | contig 10548 bp, 10 predicted proteins | sample SalPon2A_A_D2_MG_FD_78210 | JGI IMG/M metagenome (GOLD analysis project Ga0102947, IMG submission 78210) | Soil microbial communities from South San Francisco under conditions of wetland restoration - Salt Pond MetaG R2A_A_D2_MG | ecosystem: Environmental > Terrestrial > Soil > Wetlands | place... | reverse complement strand
TTCATAGCTTCCCAAAAACGTCTTGTAAATAACCACTGCCTGTCTGCAAAAGAAAGGTATCGGCAATTCCAATCATCTTATCCTGAATTGAATCAACGTGTACCCCAGTATCTGGTCGCCTCCTATCTGGGTATTACCAAGGAGTTTTTAAGCAAGATTAAATCCCAACTGATTTCGGAAGAGAAACGTACTTCTTAAACTGGATTAACCTCATTTAATAAACCAGTTTATTTTACTTCTTATGCTGCGTTTCGAATTTTGCAATTATTAATCAAAATTTTCAACAGATGAAAGAGTTACAAAAAAAGGTTAGTGACCTGAATTCCCTGATTCTTGAAGGGCGCTCAATGGATGCATTTGAAAAATATTACCATGAAGACGTGGTCATGCAGGAAAATGATCAACTACCAACGGTTGGTAGGCAGCCAATCGCTTAAGAGAAGAAAAATTCTTTGCGGCCGTTACAGAATTCCGGTTGGCAGAGGTCAGGAAAACGGCCGTGGGAGAAAACATTTCCATGGTTGAATGGCACTTTGATTACACGCATAATGAGTGGGGAGAAAGAAATTATTCCCAAATAGCCGTTCAGGAATGGCGCGATAGTAAAATAAAAAAGGAAACTTTTTATTATGGAAACTAACATATCGCGAATCAACAGGGCCGCCAACGACAAATTAAATGAATGGGTGCCTTTATTATTAAGAATACCTCTTGCAATAGTTGTGTTCCCACATGGTGCACAAAAACTTTTCGGTTGGTTCGGAGATTATGGATTCGATGGAACGATGAAGTATTTTACTGACATTGTTGGAATGCCATGGATCGTAGGGCTGCTTGTCATCCTTATGGAGACCGTTGGGGCATTTCTTCTGGCCGGCGGACTTGCAACAAGAATTATGGCACTTAGCTATACGCTGCTTGGTTTTGGTATAATGAGTACTTCACTCCTGAAAAATGGCTTCTTTATGAATTGGTATGGAAACCAGGAGGGGGAAGGGATTGAGTATTTTATTCTGTGGTTTGGAATATCTATTGCCTTGTTTATTAGTGGGGGAGGAAAATATTCTTTGGACAGCGCTATCAAAAATGGGAAAAGTTCATAAACCAACTGGGATCAATATTATAGAAGTACGGTCAATTTGATTGAATGAGTTTGCCAGCGTACCGGCCGGCGCCTCACTGTAAAAGACCCTTGGGATCTTTTACGAGCGTTCGCCCCTCTATTTAAAGGACAGGCCAAGCTCCGTTCCACGAACACAGGGCGCTAACTCAGGGGTGCCACCGGTAAAATCAAGGCTTCACAGCAATTGGGTTGTGAAGCCCGTTCAATTTGCAAGCACCCCACAATCATGCTTCAACCCCTGGCCGGCATCGGAAAATAAAATTTTCTAAATAATCCTGTTTTACGGGAACCATATAATCTCTGGAATTTTGTGAATGGGAATGGCCGAATGGTGGTCCCGGGATTCCAAAGGTTAAGCATGGCAAGTTTGTCTGATTCCCCGAACCTATCCGGTCTGGACCTCCTTGGCAATCAGCCGGTCCATACGCCCGAAGTTGCGTTTCAGCCTCATTGCAGCGACTAAGATCCTGGTCAGGGGACGACGCAACCAACCAGGCCATTTATGGTCCAGCTTCATGTTCCATTGGAGCCGAATCCCTTCGGAAACAGGCTGTAGCTCACTGGTGATCTTCAGTGCGAAGATCCATTTTTTAAGGCGTACGGTATAGTAATCGAACGGGCGCCAGTCCAGGATGTATTCGATAAAACCGGCATTGGCACAATGGTTTTGCGCGGCAGGCATCGTTCGGCCCGAGGGCCGTTCTTTCTCCTCCCAGGCTGAGCCCGTGGTCCAGAGTGACCGCTTATGAGGGTCATTTAACCAGTCCCATAGTACCGGGGCAGATACCCGAAATATGTGAGACTCCACCATATCCGCTTCTTGCTCCCTGACCAGATCCCGGTGCCCCTCAACCAGTTCCTGGTAACGGATATCCAGGTTGGTACTGATTGTTTGTACATCGCCAAGGTGTGGATAGGTCTCCTTACCGCGGTGCGCATCAATTGGGGCAATGCTCATTTGCTTCATACACACATCCGTAAAGAGGGCATAGCCATCCCAACCCGTTTCCTTTTCAACCTTGTTTTTCAGGAGCCGGTGTGCCAGGTTTACGCTGGTACCTACCGGTTTCTTTTTCCCTGCCACCTGCTGTACCGCAAAATCGCCATAATGTGCTATAAACTTCAGCCCCAGCCTGGAAATGGATCGGCACGCCCTGCAGGGACAGGTAGCATTATGCTCCATAGATCGCTGGCGATCCTTAAAGGCCCCATAGGCAGATTCAATAAGTTCCAACAATAATTCGCCCCGGGAAATACGCGAAGCAGGGGCAAAGACAAAGACGGCATCACCCTCCACCTCGGCAAGCCGGAGAGCGGGTGTGAGTTGTTCAATAATTAGGGTGATCAGATTATGTACGATATTAGGCCCATGATCGAGCTCGGTATCCTGCATAAAGGATGTATATCCCGAAATATCGGCTAAGACGAGATAACCATGTTCAATAGAGGACCCCATAACCCAAAAATGTAACTCATAGCTTTGGCCACCTGGAAAAGAATTGGCAATTGGTTCCTAAGATCGAGTTTCCTGGAAACCACTGCCGATGGGAGCCTAACGAAGATACGAATATATTGTAAACAGTACTTAATTAGAATTTACAAATTCATCAGGGGTTGATGTTATTAAAACCTGGGGTTTGGTATTTGGGATTTCTTCAATAGGGCAGCCCAACGTCAATCCCCAAAATCTATCAGCTCTGACAGGGATTCAAACCCATACTCCGGCTCCGAAGTAGTTGTACTGCTGCGGGACTTTGTTAATTTAATACAGAAATCAGGACTGAATATTTGTTTCCGGGGGTGCCTGTAAATTGCAGAATCGAACCGGGCGTCAAACATACGATAAAGACAAATGGATCTTACTTTCTAACATTGACCATTGTAGGTTGGGCTGATGTTTTTACAAGAAGAAATAATAAACAGACCATTATCAATGTAATGCATTACTGCATTGCGAACAAGGGGTTGAATGTTTATGCCTCTTGTTTAATGACTAATCATTTCCATTTGATAACCAATTGCGATGAACCCTTCCAATTCCCTGACGTCATAAGGGATATTCAACGCGATTCCGCCAGGACGGTTATTAAGCAAATAATAAACGAACCGGAATCAAGGAGAGCGAAATTTGTGCCCATCTTTAAAAATACACCCCACAAAACTTCTGCAAAAAGCACTTATAAGTTCCGGAAGACCGGGAATCATGCCATAGCAGTGTACTCCGAAAAGTTTCTATGGAACAAAATTGATTACATACATATCAATCCGGTAGTTGAAAATTATGTAAGCAAACCACAACATTGGTTGTATTCCTCTGCATCAATTTACCCTGAAGAACCTTCCGTGCTTCCATAGGCAATTGTTGTGGCTCAAATAATGAAAACGGTGAATTAAATAGAATGATGCCGCAGCAGTGTAACTACGGCGGAGCAGATGTTTAATTGATGAAGGTGAGGCCTATTGGGTAATGAAGTCGTAGTTCCATGTATAGGGTGGTAAAGAATAGGGAGGATCCTGTCATTGTATACCACGTGCGACCATTTCCTGATAGAGGTCTTTCTCACGTCCGTTTGCGCGGCGAACGAACCCAGCTTGCCCGTCCGTATCCACCAAAGGCGGAGAAGGCGGGGTGAGGCCACTTCAGCAAATACAGGGCTTCCGAGAGATCGGGAGCTGTTGGTTTTTAGACAAGTATAATATAAGTAGGAGAATTTCTTCCCTTATATTCCTTCCAAGGCATCGTATTAGGCCCTTTGAAGAAATTCTACCGTTCCGTTGCACAATGGAACCGCAATGAACGTCAGGCTTCCTAATTAATCATGATATTTATAAATAAGGCCCCCTCATAATTTAGAACCATCGTCTCTTATGTTGCGCCCTTTGAAACAAAACAGTCGTGATCAACATTTTCTTGAGGAACTCAGGCAACTGGTGCTGGACAACCTTACCAATGAACAGTTCAGTGTGGAACAACTAGCCGATACACACGGAACAAGCCGCTCATATTTACACAAACGTCTCAAAAAACTGGAGCAAAAATCGGTCAGTCAGTTTATTCGCGAAATCAGGCTGAAAGAGGCTATGAAAATGCTTCAGCAAGACCTGGCAACCGCATCTGAAATTGCCTACCGGGTGGGGTCTAGCAGTCCTACCTATTTTAATACGTGTTTTAAGGACTATTTTGGATGTCCCCCGGGGGAGGTGAAATTCAGGCTTCCGGCAGAAGAAAAGGAAATATCAGATCTTAGAGATTCCGAATATACAATATCCCCTGAGGCGCGGGACGGAAGAACCGCTGTAGGTAAGAAGGGGGTCCGGGAAAAGGATCTATTCAATGCTCGCTTTAGGTGCTGCCCTGGGGATTGCGATTATTCTGTTCATTGTTTTCAGGACAGAAGACCAATCAATGCTAAACCTGTCCGCGGCCCCCTCTATTGTTACGTCCATTGCCGTGCTGCCGTTTGAGGACGTTAGTTCGGAAAAAAACCAGGAAGCGTTTACCAATGCCATGGTCATTGAAATTAGCGATCAACTGGTGAAAATTGAGGACTTACAGGTACTCTCCAGGGCCTCCACGCAGATGTATGCGGGAAGTAAAAAATCCACCAGGGAAATAGCCTCCGAGCTTGGGTCCGCCAACATTTTGATGGGGAGTGTCCAGAAAGAAGGAGACAACGTCAGGATTACCGTTCAGTTGGTGGACGGAGGAACCGATGCATTTTTATGGTCGGAGGCGTACGACGGGAAACTTGAGGGTATTTTTGATATGCAGCGCACGATTGCCCACAGCGTTGCTGAGGCATTGAAGGTACAGATCAGCCCGCATGTCAAACAAAGAATTTCAAAGGTCCCCACTGAAAACATGCAGGCATATTCTAATTATCTTGAGGCTTTGGGGTCCTTCGGGAACACAGAAAAAAACATCCCCCTGCTGGAGGAAGCTATTCAACTCGACCCGGGATTTGCAGATGCCTATGTGCAATTGGCTACTGAGAAAATGCACGAGTTATCCGTCAGCGAGGCGTCACCGGAAAACTTTAAAAATCGTGCTGAACAAATTAAGGCCATGCTGCACCAAGCGCTGTCCCTGGATCCGGATAATGCAAGAGGCCATTTTATGTTAGGGAGTTGTTCCTATACTTACGATTGGGACTTTGAGAAGGCAGCATTTTATCACCGACGTGCACTCGAACTGCAACCGGCTGCAATCAATAATACGTATCCCATGTATTTGCTGGCTGCTGAAAGACCCGAAGATGCCCTTCAATACAACACCTTCCGGGTTCTTGCCACAACTCCAAATCACTCAGGTGTCTGGCTGCTCCAGGCCTTGTGCTATACCTACCTAAATAATCAGGAATTGGCCTCCGAGTCTCTGGAAAAGGCCAAAAAATTGGGTGGCCAAAGTGTCTTAAAGCATACAGGCCTGGCATGGATCCTCTGTTTACATGGAAAATATGATGAAATCCTGGCAAATTGGGAATTGTTAACCGGGGAAGATTACAAAGCCCCAAGGCACTCAGCCATGGCCGTCGCTTATGCAAAAACAGGGCAGCCGGAAGCTTGTAAAACAATCGTTGACCAACTAAAACAGGTAAGTAATAAATCTCCTGTGGGTAGCCCGGCTTATTTTACAGCTTTGATATATGCGCAAACAAAAGAATAAGACCTGGCCTTCGAAAGGTTGGAATTTGCATACCATAACCATGAAACCGCCGTGCATTGGCTAAAGTCGGAACGTCTGTTTGAACCTATTCACGACGATACCCGATGGACAAAACTGCTCAATAAAGTAGGTTTTAACAAGGAATAAAATCTCCGGGCAAAACGTTGCCATGTTGGTTGCGCAACTACACAAATCATCCAGTTTCAACATGAGTGGAACCCTTGTAAACATACCTTAAAAACTTTAAAAAAAACTTGTAAAAGAGGGAAACATAGCTGCTAGGCACTGCCTCACCTACTGTTACATCTTTGTGGTATCAATTGTTTATTAACGTTTTAAAAACAGATGTCATGAAAAAAGTAGTATTAGGCATGTTTGTATTAGGCCTTACCAGCCTGGCATTTTCACAGGAAACCGGGGAATCGTTTTCTACAGTAGAGCTAAAAGATGTCACCGTATCAGCTGCCAATTTGCATTATTTGAATTCCGTACGGGATCAATATACCCCGGAGGTAGTGAAGGAACTGCAGGAAAAAGCAGCATCTTACGATGTAACTTCAAATGCCGGATTTGATAAAAAAACAAAGGATTCATTTGAGGTTGTTTTTAAAGCATCTAACGGGGATATCATCACCTATTACAACAGAAGCGGAAAAATCCTTTCTGCCCGTGAGAATTTCAATAATGTGGTCCTTCCGATGAAAGTGCGGAAAAAAGCATTTCAGGATAATGACGGTTGGGTAATGAGCGGCAACCGCTATTTTAGCCTGTATCATAATGATGATATTATAAACAAGGTTTACAGGATCAAATTAAGGAATGGAAATCTTCAAAAAAATCTGGTTATCGATATGTTGAATAGCGAATAACCCGATACTAAGTTTAGTTAATTGCTGAAAATCCCGGGAGTCTTCCCGGGATTTTTTGCAGCGAATTCAGCGTTATAACCCACGTTGGACCACCATTCAATTTAAGTCATTACATCGAAAGCAATGTGAAGCCTTTTATATTTCCAACACAAACCAGAACCGGATATGGGCTATATCATTCAGGTCAACGTATTTATGTTAAGACAAATTAGCAGGATTATAAATTACGATAGTGTTCCATTTCCCCACTCCATTTAAAACAACTAAATTGTCAGCCGGTTTCTCCCAAAAGGGATATTATCCTTTTAGCATCCCTGTCATTCACCTGATGATTGGGGACAATTTCTTTAGAGTAACAGAATAATGGGATCATTTTTTAAACGGGTTATACAAAAGATCTGGAAGTTGCTCCTTCCCTTTTTGCGGGTGCTAAGGGGGAAATACCGTCGGTATGTGCTGGTGCCGGACAGGCGGGTTTTGGGACCCAACATCCCCCTTGCGATGATTACAGGGACCAAAGGAAAAACCACGACCACCCGGATGCTTGCACACATCCTTACCAAAGCCGGCCATGTGGTCGGATTCGCCACTACTGACGGCGTCGTGGTTAACGGGGAGTATATTAACCACAGTGATGCTTCGGACTATTACGGCGCGCACACCGTGCTCACCCATCCGTCCGTTACGGCGGCGGTACTGGAAACTGCCCGCGGGGGATTGCTGAAATTTGGGTTATACAGGGACCGCTGTAACGTGGCCGCCCTGTTGAATGTTGGGAAAGAGCAGATTGGCATTGAGGGGATCGATACTTTGGAACAAATGGCCGCCCTGAAACAACGCGTCATCAACGCGGCAAGGGAGGCAGTGGTATTGAATGCAGACGACGCACTTTGCGTTGGGATGATCGGGCAATACCGGAAACTCCGCGTCATCCTTTTTTCAATGGACCCGCAAAATCAGATCGTCCACGAACATCTTCAGAACGGAGGGACCGCCTATGTGCTGAATAAATCAAAGGAGGAGGAATGCATTGAGCGTTGGGACCAGAATTCAAAAGAACCTTTTATATCCATCTCCGAATTGCCAACAGCCGCAAACGGGATGTTTCCCCAAAACATCGCCAACGCCATGGCAGCCGCAGCCCTGGCTGAAGGAATGGGCATTCCATTGGAAACAATCAAAGAAGGGCTGCATTCCTTCAGGAACAGCTTAGAACAATCGGGAGGCCGTTTACATTTTATTGAAGGCTACACCCAGACGATCCTTTTAGACTTTTTGGCAACCGTACCCGCCAGCATCGCTTTGGCGGAGAGCCTGGAACGTATTGAAGTCCGGGGACGCAGGATATGCATGTGCACTACGCCCGGAGACCGTCAGCACTGGCACTATACAGAAATCGGAGAAGCGCTGGGATCCCATTTCGACCATTTTATCTGCTTTGATGTCGCACATTACAGAAGGGGTCGTGCCCCCGGCGAGATCTCAGACCTGCTGAAAAGCGCCTTTGTCACTGCCGGAGTCTCCCCGGAATGCATTGACACAGCCCGGGAATATACCGATGCGACTAAACAACTTTCCCGTGTTGTTGGAAAGAATGACCTGGTGGTAATCCTCATGCCAAGCACTCATAAATTTATGCCCGTATTCCGTGAGCATTTCGCCATGCATAAGATTACTTAAGCACCAATGACCGCTGCTATACCTCAATTTGGGATTTGGGATTTAGAATTTATAAGCTGCCTTGCAGATCTGCGATTAATTGGCAGATACATCCTTTGAGGTATTCCTTACATCTTTTTCATTGGCCTCCAGGAATTCATACTTCTTTTCCAGAAACTCCAGATAGGACTGTCCCCTGGCAAAATCGATATTGTCGCCATAAAGAACCAGGATGCCCTCTAAAGGTTCTTTGTAAGGGTTGTAGATGACATGTTTTACATAGGGCCCAATAAATACACTCATCCCGGGCTCTATATCGAATTCCTCTTCCCCGAAAAGTCCCTTCCCCTTCCCTTTTGTAAAGATCATGAGGTTGGGAACCTGCCCTTTTTCCAGGCGCTGGTCTGCATTGGCGGCCTCATCCGTGCCCAGGCTGAACCAACCTATGCGTTTGTCCTTCATGGTATAGAGTGACACCAATTCTGCCCCATGGCTGGGGAGCGAATTGTCCCGGGCAAAACGGGTGATCTCTATGGCATCCTTCTTCCAGAAATGCTCCAGGACCTGGTAAGAGATGGCGTCGGTTTTCGCCGTAAATTGAAATCCGTCCATGGCAAGGATGTCCAGGGCCACTTCATCGGCCGGAGTGGAACGGGCATTGGCGGTGCTCGCGGTCCAGGATTTCGAATCAATTTTTTCCAGGACCGAGGCATCCGCAAACTTAAAATACCAGGTGGGTGTCTCTGGTTTTCCTTTATGAAGGCTTACCTGATGCGGGCCGTAATTATGAAAGGTATACTGTTTCTCCTTGCCAACTTTGTACCCCTCCTCTTTTCGCTCCGTAACCACATACCACCAGTCCTCCCCCAGGGCAACCCCGAAGGTGGCAGACATAGCCATGGGATCGATCCTGTAACTCGCTGCAAAAGTTTGTAAAATCGCGTGGGTTTGATCATTGTTTTCCTGTGATTGTACCGGGTTGAGCAGCAGACAAAATAGGCCGCTTAGAAGAGTTGATGTGAATAGTTGCTTCCTGGTTTTCATTGTTGTTTTCATAAGATGTATGATTTAATGATTGATGATGGAGCGAATATAATGGCTGTGAAGGGCGGGCACCGGGATTTTCCCCTTTTTGTGGTTAAATGGGAGTATTTGGGGTAAATGACGGCCCTATTGGAAATGCTTGTATTTTTTTAACCCTTCCAAGGTACCATCCACATAGGTCCTGGAAACGGGGATCGTCTCTTCCGCATGGCTCATGGTGATCCTGAGATCGTTCCGGTTCCCTTTGATGGAAGCCACATTGTAAAGGTTCACCATATAGGAGCGGTGGCAACGGACCAGGAAATCATACTCCAGGGAATCATACATAGCTGTCATGGAGCAACGGATAAGGAACCTAGACAATTGTCCGTTTTTCAGGAAGTATAATTCAACATAGTTGTCCTGGGTCCTCGCATACAAAAAGTCTGCTACCGTGACAGAGATTTTATCCTTTGTACCCTGGCCGGTGAAACGGATCATTTGCCGGTCATCGATACTACGCTCAATATTGGTCAGGAAACCATCAAATTTTTCCTGCAGGGCCCTATACCTGAAATAGACGAAGGTCCCTGCCATAGGAAAAACAAGGATCTTAGACACGTCGGCCACAAAGCCGATCGCACTACTGAGTTTCCAGTCGTGCCAATCACCCAGGTAATTATAGGTAATGAAGATAACCAGGCCTAGTAAAACAAAGCTCCAGAGCGTCCAGCCGATAATAAAACCATAGGACAGATGCTTTTTAAATAAGGATTTAATACCAAATTCATTAAAAAGCGAGATTAGGCTGGTAATAGGAATAAAATAGCCCAGTTCAAATAGGAATTCTAAGCTGTAGCTGTGGTTCGGGTTGTAATTGTCGACGCCAAAAGGCAGGAAGGCAAGTAAGAATATATAAAGGAACAGGCCGATGACAAAGCTCAGTACCAGTTTGTACCGGGGGGTGTGAAAAAATACCAGTTCATGGGGCATAGTATCACAAATATAGATTTTTCCCAGCGCTCCGGTTTATCTGCGATGCACGGTTTCAGATAGCGTCTTCACATTTTTTAAACTCGTTCAGGATAGGGGACGATGGACATTTAAATACCAGGTACCAAACCGCTTTATATGATTGATTTGTTCGGACAACGATTATGAACAGTTGGGAAATTTACACGCAAAAGCACGCGTCGGACTAAAAAAGC
>Ga0102947_1000872_pt1 | contig 10561 bp, 10 predicted proteins | sample SalPon2A_A_D2_MG_FD_78210 | JGI IMG/M metagenome (GOLD analysis project Ga0102947, IMG submission 78210) | Soil microbial communities from South San Francisco under conditions of wetland restoration - Salt Pond MetaG R2A_A_D2_MG | ecosystem: Environmental > Terrestrial > Soil > Wetlands | place... | reverse complement strand
CAAATTGCTGCTAAAGGGCATACACATTTTAAAGTTTACAAAGAAGATGTTGATGATATAACGAGAACAAGTTTAACAAAATTAAACCATGATGAACGCATTGTAGAAATTGCGCAAATGTTGAGTGGTGTTGAACTTTCAGATTCAGCAATTATTCACGCTAAACAATTATTGAATTAATAGTATCTTTGAACTTTCTTATATATTAATAAAAATCAACAGTAAAACTAACTAAACATGTCATACAACTTATTAAAAGGAAAAAAAGGAATCATTTTTGGAGCACTGGATGCTAATTCTATTGCTTGGAAAACTGCAGAAAGAGTACATGAAGAAGGAGGAGAGTTTGTACTCACAAACGCTCCAATTGCCATGAGAATGGGTCAAATTAATGAACTGGCTGAAAAAACTGGCTCACAAATTATTCCAGCTGATGCAACCTCTATAGAAGATTTAGAAAATCTTGTTGAAAAATCAATAGAAATTCTAGGAGGCAAACTGGATTTTGTTTTGCATTCAATCGGAATGTCTGTAAACGTAAGAAAAGGAAGAGCATACACAGATCAAAATTATGACTGGACCCAAAAGGGTACAGATGTTTCTGCTATGTCTTTTCATAAAGTGATGCAAACACTCTATAAAAAAGAGGCTATGAATGAATGGGGAAGTATTGTTGCTTTAACCTATATGGCTGCACAACGTGTTTTTCCAGATTATAATGATATGGCAGACAATAAAGCATACCTAGAAAGTATTGCTCGTAGCTTTGGTTATTTCTTCGGAAGAGATAAAAATGTTCGTGTCAATACTATTTCACAATCACCAACACCAACTACTGCAGGTCAAGGTGTTAAAGGTTTTGATGGCTTTATTGCTTATGCAGATAAGATGTCACCTTTAGGAAATGCAACTGCTTTAGATTGTGCTAATTATACAGTGACCTTATTTAGCGATTTAACAAAGCGTGTTACTTTACAAAATTTATTCAATGACGGAGGCTTTAGTAATATGGGAGTGAGTAATGAAGTTATGGAAGCTTTTATGAAAGAAGAATAACATACATTTTTATATAATAAATTAAGCCATCTCTTTAAGGTGGCTTTTGTTTTTTGTTTAAGTAACTTTGGAAGGTATGGAAGCTCAAGATTTTTCTTTTATTATTCCTGTTTATAACAGACCTGAAGAGGTAAAAGAACTTCTTGAGAGTTTTGTTGACTTAAATACCGATAAATTATTTGAAATTGTGATTGTTGAGGATGGTTCAACTATTTCTTCAAAAAGTAGTGTTGAAGTTTATCAATCAAAACTCAATATTTCTTATTATTTCAAAGAAAATTCTGGTCCTGGAGATTCTAGAAATTTTGGAATGCAAAAAGCTAAAGGCAATTACTTTATCATTTTGGATTCCGATTGCATTCTTCCAAAAGAATACTTAAACAATGTTATTTCTGCATTAAACGAACATTATGTAGATTGTTTTGGAGGACCTGATGCTGCACATAGCTCATTTACTAATCTTCAAAAGGCTATAAACTTTGCGATGACCTCTTTTATAAGTACTGGTGGTGTAAGAGGAAGTAGACAAAGCGTGAATGAGTTTCAACCAAGAAGTTTTAATATGGGAATTTCAAAAGCTGCATTTGAAGCCTCCAAAGGATTTGGACGTATTCATCCAGGAGAAGACCCGGATTTATCCATTAGACTTAAGAAGTTAGGTTTTAAAACCAAACTCATTCCAAATGCAATTGTATTTCATAAAAGAAGAATTTCATGGTCTAAATTTTATAAACAAGTTTATAAATTTGGTTTGGCAAGAGGAATATTGAACAAATGGCATCCCGAAACAAAAAAAATCACCTACTGGTTTCCAAGTGTATTTTTTATAATGTTTATGATATCTTTAGTTTGCTGGCTATTAAATTTTAAATGGTTGTTGATTGGTTTTGCTATTTATTTTGTGACGGCATTCACTATTTCATTAATTTCAAACAAGAATATAATTGTTGCACTATTGTCTGTTATTGCAATAGGAATCCAATTTTTAGGTTATGGATATGGTTTTTTAAAATCTACATTCTTTGTTGGAGTGTTGAATAATAATCCAGAAGAACAGTTTCCTAATTTATTTTTTAATAAATGAGCCCAATAAAATCAAAGATATTATCATTATTTAAAAGCGGAAAACTTAATGTATTCCTAACCTTTTTATTGCTTTCGTTTGTTATTTTAATTTTGGCGAAACTCTCAAAAACATATACCAATACTGTAACTTTTGATATTATTAAAAAGAATGTTCCTGAAAATCATGTGATTTTAAGTGACAACAGTACAAAATTGAATGTGACTATAAAGACATTTGGGTTTAATATGCTTCCTTATTATTTAAAAAAGCCTAAACTAGTTATTGATTTTGAGTCTAACATTGTTAGAAATGACTCCATATATATTTGGAGTAAGGACAAAGGTTTCCCAGAATTAAATTCACAATTTGACAAGCAAATAGAAATTATAAATATAAATCCAGATACTTTACGTTTTAAATACGACAAAAATTTAGTTTTAAAAGTACCTATCAAACTAAATGCAAATATTCAGTTTAGTCCTGGTTACGACATTAGGGATTCACTTGCTTTAAACCCTGATTCAATTAAAGTTATTGGGCCACAAAACGTAGTTTCTAAAATACAGAATATTCCAACGGAAGCGATTGTTCTAAAAGATGTTAAATCAAATATTTCAAAAAAAATAAATTTGAAGTTACCTGATAGCATAAAAGATATAAAGTTTTTGAAAGAGAAAATATTATTGTCTGGTATTGTTGAAAAATTTACTGAAGGACAACTTAAAATCCCTGTTGTGGTTAAAAATGTACCAGATAGTATTTCATTAAAATATTATCCCAAAGAAGTTGAGGTATCCTATTACATAGGTTTAAGTGATTTTAATTCTATTACAGTTAAAGATTTTACTGTGGAATGTGATTACAGTAAAGTGGATAAAGAGCACCAATATTTAACACCTAAAGTTACAAAAAAGCCAAAGGTTGTTAAATCTACCAGAATAGCTCAAAACAGAATTGAATTTATAATTATAGAATGATAGTTGTTGGTCTTACAGGAGGTATTGGTAGTGGTAAAACTACAGTTGCCGAAAAATTTGAAGCTTTAGGTATACCAATTTATATTGCTGACGATGAGGCCAAGAAATTAATGAATTCCTCAAAAATTATTAAACGAAAACTTTGCAGTTTATTTGGAGATGAAGCTTATTTAAAAAATGAATTAAATAGACCTTTTATAGCCAAAAAAATATTTGATAATAAAGACCTTTTATACAAAATGAATGCTATTGTGCATCCAAAAGTTGGCAAGCATTTTGAACGCTGGTTAAATAAACAAGAATCTCCATACGTTATTAAAGAAACTGCTATTTTATTTGAAAATAATTTACAGGAGCAATGTGATTTTATCATTTTGGTCACTGCTCCAAAAAGTTTGCGAATAAGTAGGCTATTAGAACGAGATGATACAACTAAAGAAAAAATTGAAGCTATAATGAATAATCAATTAAGTGATGAAGAGAAAGGAAAACTTTCAGATTTTGTCATTACAAATACTACTTTAGAAAGTACTTATAACCAAGTTGAAACCATACATGAAAAGCTCCTTAAAAACATTAAAAAACAAAAATTTTAACATTTTTGTTAATGTAAGGTTAAATGCTAAGATAAGTAAATGTTAAAATGTTAATTTTGATTGATGAGCAAAAGAATATTCATCCTATTGGTGCTATTAATGAGTTTGTCACTTATAGGCATCATATTTGTTCAAGCGTATTATATTAATAATTCTGTACAAAACAAAGAAGAACAATTTACGTACAATGTAAAGCGTATTTTAATAGATGTTTCAAACGATATTGAAGAAAGGGAATATACAGAATACGTCTATAAATTTCAGGATTTAATAAAAAGAGGTGTCAAGGTAGACACTACAGCAATCAAGAATTTGTACGTTGTTCAGGATGATCAAGATTCAAACGAAACGCTCATATACAGAAACGGTATTTTAGAGGAAAACTATAAATTATCGTCATCGCTCTTTGACATAGGTTTAGATAGTATTAATATAAAACGGGTACTTAACGAACGAGAGACTAAAATTTTTAAAAGTTCTGATATTGAAAACAGTTCAGGTTTTAGCCCTGAAGAACGCCTTTTATTAACTGAAAAAATTTCTAGAAGTGATGAGATTGTTTTTGAAACAACGTATAAAGATATTGCTTATAGAACACCACTTCATAAAAGGGTTTCCAAAGATGAGATTGAAGAACTTTTATACAGAAAACTTCGTCAGGTAGACATTGATATTGATTATGAATTTGCTATTTATGCGAATGACTTGGCAACAAAAGTACAAAGCGAAGCATTTGAGCTTCAAAAGGCATCAACGTATAGTGTTCCAATTTTTTATAATGAAAATAACATTAGCAATTATAATCTGTTAGTAAATTTTCCGGAACGGAATAAATTTATATTATCATCAATTATAGGAATGACTTTATTGTCTGTCATTTTTACACTCATTATTATAATAGCTTATACCAGTGCTTTGTATCAACTCATTAAACAGCGTAAAATATCTGAAATAAAAACAGATTTCATCAATAATATGACGCATGAGTTTAAAACTCCTATTGCAACAATCAATTTGGCTTTGGACTCAATAAAAAACCCAAAAGTCATAGATGACAAAGAAAAGGTGAAACGATACCTAACTATGATTAAGGATGAAAATAAACGTATGCATGCACAGGTAGAAAATGTATTAAGAATATCTAAACTTGAAAAAAACGAACTAAACATTAGTAAGGATAGGGTAAAATTGCACGACCTAATATTAGATGCTATTACGCATGTAGAATTAATAGTTGAAAATAAAAACGGGTATATAAAAACTCAATTGGATGCCGATAAATCTTCGGTTCTTGCAAACGAATCCCATTTTACTAATGTCATTGTTAATATTCTGGACAATGCAATAAAGTATTCACCAGAAGCACCAAAGATTGAAGTTTCAACAGAAAATGTTGGAACCAATATCTTATTAAAAATAAAAGACCATGGCAGTGGTATGAGTAAAGCTGCCCAAAAAAGAGTGTTCGAAAAATTTTATAGAGAGCACACAGGAAACATACACAATGTAAAGGGACATGGATTAGGATTGGCGTATGTTAAAAGAATAGTAGATGACCATCAAGGTTATGTTTCAGTAGAAAGTGAAAAAGGAAAAGGAAGTACATTTATTATAAAACTTCCATTAATATCATAAATTATGGACGAACAAAACAAGAAAATTTTATTAGTAGAAGACGACCCAAATTTCGGAACAGTACTTAAAGACTATCTTATGATGAACGACTATGAGGTTGTTCATGCAAAAAATGGGATGGAAGGCTTCGAAAAATTTAAAAAAGATGATTTCGATCTTTGCATACTTGATGTCATGATGCCTTATAAAGATGGGTTTACATTGGCTAAAGAAATTAGAGAAAAAAATACCGATGTACCTATCATATTCTTAACTGCAAAAGCAATGAAAGAAGATGTGCTTAAAGGTTATAAGGTAGGAGCAGACGATTATTTAAATAAACCATTTGATAGCGAGGTGCTTTTAATGAAAATTAAGGCAATAATTGCCAGAAAGGCTTCAGATTCTATTACAGATAGCAAACAGTTTGAATTTACAATTGGTGATTTTCATTTGAATTCTAAACTACGCTTTTTGCGTTTTAGAGGAGGTGATCCAATAAAATTATCACCTAAAGAGTGTGAACTTCTACGCTTATTGGCTTTACATGAAAATGACCTGATGCCACGTGAATTGGCCCTTACTAAAATTTGGAGAGACGATAATTATTTCACATCAAGAAGTATGGATGTTTATATTGCCAAATTGCGTAAATATTTGAAACCTGATGAAAAAGTGGAAATTTTAAATATTCATGGAGAGGGATTTAGACTAGTAGTCAATACAAGTGCTTAATAATAAATAGTGTAAATAAAAAGCCAGCTCTTATGCTGGCTTTTTTTATTTGTATTTATCATAATCATCCAATGCGAAAGCACTATTATATGAAGTTTCGTTTATGGTATTATTTTCTGAAGAATCATAATCAATCATAATTTTCCAAACCAAATCTACTTTTTTTAAGACCACGTGAAATTTTCCAAAATATGACTTCTCATTATCCGTATTTGGGTCTTTTGTTAATTTATAGATTCCACGTTCAGATGCAATACTGTCATTACAGATACGCTCTAAAAACCTAAAAGAAATAGTTTGATCTATTAATGTATTTTGCCACCTTTGTTTATAACCACTTATATAATTTTCTTTATCTCTAATGTTCTTGCTATCTCCTCCAATTCTTAAAAAGTCTTCTGAATGCAGATTCTCAAACAGTTCATAATCCAGTGTTTCAAAAGCTTTGGTGAAATTATTCCAAACCTGCTGATTTATATCTTTTAAATTATCATTACTTTGAGCACTAACACAAAAGCATAATATCATAAATACGCAGCATAAGTATTTTTGCTTCATTTTTTATAAATTTTATTGCTAAAAAGAAAATTACAAAAACAACTAGATTCTTTGTGTTAACCAATCCTTAAATTCGTAAAAATTTTGTGGAGCAACGCCATGACCAACAGGAAATTCTGAATACTGATGTTTAATATGTAATGATTTTAAAAAAGGTGAGTTTTTTCGAGCCCAATCCACAGGTATAACTTGATCTACACTGCCATGTGAACAGTAAAAATCCAAATGTGAATAATCTTTGTCGTCAAAATTTTCTGGTAAAATGTCCTGATGGATATAACCACTTAATGCAATTATATTTTTCACTTTTTCGGGATAGGTTAATGCAACAGCATAGCTTAAAATTGTACCTTGACTAAAGCCTAAAAGACTTACATTATTTTTAGAAACAGGATAGGTAGCAACAACTTCATCAATAAAAGTAGCAATTAAATCTCTTGATTTTAAAGCTTGTTCATTATCGTTCCATTTGCCTTTTCCAGCATCAAAATTAATAGCATACCATGCGTTTCCAAAGGGCATCATACTGTAAGGTGCTCTGGCAGAAACAATAAAAAGTTCTTTGGGTAACTCACTTGCAAAAGAAAACAAGTCGTTTTCGTCACTGCCATAACCATGAAGCATGACCAAGACAGGCGCATTTTCTTTTAAACAGGATTCTCTAACAATATGTATTAATGAAAGATTGTTACTCATTTTTTAATTTCCAAAACTGGAAAACCATTTTTGATAATATTCACCTAAAAGTGGCACAGGTTGAGCCTTTCCTGAAAGCGCATTGGCAAAACCATAAATGAAAAGAACCGCGAAAAATATATAAAATCCTATGGAAGCTAGCCAACTATCAAACTGACTAACCAATAAACCTATTGCTGCATAAGTTAACCATAGTCCAAGAGCTTGCCTTAAATGAAAACCTGCAAAAGTGTTTTTTTTCTCAACATTCATAAAGTAGGCTATTAAAGTTCCTATGATGGTTAGATAACTTACAATTGCGGTTGATTTTCCATCTTTTATGTCTTGTTCTGTCATATAAAATTAATTTAAAACCACTTTTCTATTTGAAATAATACCATAAACTTGTCCTTTTAATGAGATATTTTCAAATATGGAGTTTTGTGATTTGGAGACGATATTTTCATCAGAAAAAATATACCTTGTTTCTGGGTTAAAAAGTGTCAAATTCACTTTATTTCCAATATTTATTGAATTGTTTTCCAATCCAAAACGTTCTTTTCCACAGGTTAATAAGTTAATCGCTTTTTTTAAAGTGAATAAAGAGTTTAAAGCTCCAAAGGCACTTTCTAATCCAATAGTGCCGTAATCTGCATGGTCAAATTCAATTTTCTTTCTTTCAATATCTAACGGATTATGATCACTGGTTACCATATCTATGGTTCCGTCTTTTAGTCCTTTTCTTAAAGCGTTTATATCTTCTTGTGTTCTTAATGGAGGTAATACCTTAAAGTTTGTGTTGAAATCTGTTAAATCATTATCTGAAAACCATAGATTATGGATAGCAACACTACAGGTGATATCTAGTTTTTTTTGTTTGGCATCTCGAATTAATTCAACCGATTTTGCTGTAGAAATGGTTGGAATATGAAGTTTGCCTTGCGTGTATTCCAATATAAATAAATCTCTTGCAATTTGTAATTCTTCAGCTAAAGCAGGATTGCCTTTAAGACCTAACAAAGTACTTGTTATTCCTTCATTCATTACACCTGGACCTGCTATTTTGTTCTCTTGGGCAAAAGAGCAAACCAAGCCATCAAAACTACTAGCATATTGCAGAGCGATTTTTAGCAGGTTCGGATTTGTTATGGCTTTTTTATAATCATAAAATGCTGATGCTCCAGCATTTTTCATATCGAAGAGTTCAGCTAAATCCTGTCCTTTACTTCCTTTGGTTAAAGCACCAATGGGAACTAAAGTAGTCGCATTATTATCAGCTTTGGATTTAATAAACGCAACATCAGCATTAGTATCTATTACTGGATTTGTATTTGAGTTCATAGCTACTGCTGTAAACCCTGATTTTGCAGCAGTTCTTAATCCATTTTCAATGGTTTCACGTTCTTCAAATCCAGGTTCTCCAAAACAAACACTACTATCAAACCAACCTTGTGAGATATGCAAATTCTCTAAATTGATTTCACGATAATTATTTTGGGTTTTAATTGATCTTGCAATTTTTGAAATGATTCCTTTCTCTATTAAAATATCTTGTTTTGTGTTATGAAAATCACTTTTAGGATCTATTATGGTAGCAGATTTTATGAGTAGATTCATTTCAAATATTTTAATATAAGCACCTCAATAATTAAGAAAAGCAATGCAAAAATAACAAACCATTTCCATAGCTCGTTAACTTTACCGTCACTTTTTAAGGTTTCAAAAACATTAATTATAGAATTACTTATGGTTACATTATCATTTTCTAGAGATATGTTGTCATAAACCAATTTGCTTTCATCACGATTGTAATTATAGCTTACATGCATTAGAGCTTGGTCTTTATCATTTACAGTATATATACCAGATTTATCAGGTATATCTGTTGTGGTTATGGATATTTTAGTATTAAAATATTGTTGCTGTGGAATAATACTTTCGGTTTCTGAAGCTAAAGTTAATATATGATCTTGTTGCAGTTGGACATTGACATCAAAAGTGTTTTGACTTCCAATAGTGTAATATAAACGAGGCGTTTTTAAGCTTAATCGTCCAATATTATAAAGCGTTGGCACTATTAAAGGTGAATTTTTGAAATTTGAATTTTCAATGTTTAATGCTGACGAAAAAACAAAAATGCTTGACGCTTGAGAAAGAAACGGATTACTATCTTCATATTCTAAAATAGTTGATGGATTGTTAGTATTTAAATTATAAAAACTATTCACTTTAGGATACTGGAAATTACTGACTTGCTTTTCAAAAACACCATTGCTGTACAATGGATGAGCGTAATTTATGGTTGTAATTCGTTTCTCGTTGTCAATTTTATCCAATAAGCCAGTTGTATTATAGTTGATAAGAAAGTTATTATACGATTGCAAATTAATTTGTTCCGAAGGAATAACAACAACAAAACCACCATTATTGGTGAATGATTTTAAAACCGAAGTCAACGAGGTTGGTATATTGTCCAGTTCATTCAAAACAATCAAATTTTGACTTTCTATACTATTATAATTTAATTGTTCTAATGAGGTTGAGGTATAATTAAATTCGTCATTTGTAAAAATATTGCTTAAAAACCCATCATCCGACGCTGAAACAGTAAGCACATTAATTTTTTCAATTGGGTTAACACTAAAAAACAGCTCATTGTCAAATTGTAAACTTATATCGTCAACGGTTATTTTTCCTTTTAATGCAGTATTTACAGGAAGCAAAAAGCTGGCACTTGATTCTTTATCTAGAGTAACCGAAGTTTTTGCAAGCAGGTTTTCTCCATCATAGAGAGAGACAGGGAGATTGTCAATAGGATTACCACTATTCTTTAAATTAACTGTTATTTCAAAATTGCTAGGTGTATTTTTAGAAATAAAAATGCTATCTATAGAAACATTATTAGTGTTTACAGGATTTAATTTAATAAGTTGATAATTTATAATAGAATCGTTTTCTAAACTGAACAGTTCATTTTGCTGCTGAAAGTCTGAAATGAATACAATGTTCTTTAAGCCATCATTGGAATGTTTAAACAAGTGTTTTGCTTTAAGTAATGCCGAATTATATGTGAGTTGATTTGGTGAATAATCAAGTTGCAATAAATCGTTTTTAATGGCTTTTAAAGTCGTGTTCCTGTAGGTTTCATTATTTGTGATGACTGAAATTTCCTTGTCTTCATCTATAGCATTCATGATATCTTGAACGGCTCTTTTTAAGAGTTCACCGGAAGGACCTTTAGCTTGCATACTAAATGAATTATCAAGATATATTACGGTTTGGTT
>Ga0102947_1000871_pt1 | contig 10572 bp, 7 predicted proteins | sample SalPon2A_A_D2_MG_FD_78210 | JGI IMG/M metagenome (GOLD analysis project Ga0102947, IMG submission 78210) | Soil microbial communities from South San Francisco under conditions of wetland restoration - Salt Pond MetaG R2A_A_D2_MG | ecosystem: Environmental > Terrestrial > Soil > Wetlands | place... | reverse complement strand
AGTTTATTACATGATCCAAAGGCGACGGTAAACAGTGATGACCCTGCCTTTTCCCTCCCCCTTGTCCGGCCGGTCTTGCAAGCGACCACACCCGTTATAAGCAGGAGTGTCAGTCCAATATTTTTCATCATTTACGGTTGCTGAAACATACAAAAATAACCCTTTGAAATGAAGTCTTTGGTATATTATTGTATCTTTGCGCGCATGAATTTAGAGGATGTAAGAGCCCTTGAAGACCTTTTATCAAAAAGGCAGAAAATAATTATAGTACCCCACAAAAATCCCGATGGCGATGCCATCGGATCCTCTTTGGGCCTGTACCATTATCTGAACCTCTCGGGACATGATACCGTGGTGATAAGCCCCAATGACTTTCCGAAATTCCTGAAATGGATGCCGGGAAATGAACTCGTCGTAAATTTTGAAAAGGAAAACGCTACTGCCGTTGAGCTCATCGCCTCGGCTACCCTGATTTTTACGTTGGATTTTAACCACCTGAGCAGGATTGGACAAATGCAATCCTGCCTTGAAGAGGCCTCCGGTACCTTCATTATGATCGACCATCATCAGGAACCCGGAAGTTACGCGGCTATCCGCTATTCTGATGTTGCCATGAGTTCCACATGCGAAATGGTCTATACGGTACTTGAAGCCTTGGGTGACGCGGATAAAATAACACCGGAGATCGCCCAATGCCTGTATGCCGGCATTATGACAGATACCGGTTCATTTAAGTATGCTACCACCACCAGCAGAACCCATAGGGTCATTGCAGATCTCATTGAAAAGGGAGCCAACAATACCCGGATTCATCATAATATTTATGATACAAATACCCCAAACCGATTACACCTACTGGGTTGCGCCCTCGGGAATATGGTCATTCTGAAAGATTACAACACGGCATACATAACGCTCACACAAGAGGAATTAGACGCCCATAACTACAAAAAAGGGGATACGGAAGGCTTTGTAAATTATGGCCTAACCCTGGAGGGCATCCGGTTTGCCGCCATTTTTATTGAAAATAAAGAGGAAGGTATAATCAAGATTTCTTTCAGGTCCCAGGGCAACTTTTCCGTAAATGAGTTTGCCCGGGCACATTTCAACGGTGGGGGACATACGAATGCTGCCGGCGGTAAAAGTGAGCGTTCATTGAAAGAAACTACCTTGTTTTTTACATCGCTGCTGGAAGATTTTAAAACCGGGCTGACCTCATGAAAAATTTTTGGATCATAGCAATTTGTATGGCTTTTATTACCTGTGAGGGCCCGGTACCACGAAAACCGGTTAAGGTTAAAACAGGAAGTTTTATGAAAGAATCCGCAGAACGCAGCAGGGAACTCCTTGCCCGGGAAGAGACCATGATCAAGGCGATTGTTTCCAGGGATTCCCTGAGCACCTATTATCACTCTGCCAACGGTTCCTGGTATGTTTACAACCAACGGGTGGAAGCCGATACCCCGAAACCTCAGTCCGATGACCTGGTGACCATGACCTATAATGTACTAAGTTTTGAAAATGATACGATCTACAGTGCAGAAGATATCGGTATTATTACTTACAAGGTCGATAAACAGCCTTTGTTTCCGGGTCTCAGAAGTAGTGTAAAACTTTTAAAAGAAGGGGAAACAGCTACTTTTCTTTTCCCGTCCTCCCTGGCCTACGGGTACCATGGAGACAATCAAAAAATAGGGACCAATGTTCCGGTGAAATCTAAAATTACCCTTATAAAAATTGAAAGACAGGCAGACATTAATCAAAATTAATATATAAGAAATGAAGAAAGCATATGTGTTAATGCTTACCACCGTAAGCTTACTGTTAAGTTGTAAATCGAGTAAATATACCGATCTCGGCGACGGGATCTTTGCCGATATCCAGACCACGAAGGGAGACATCATCGTGAAACTGGAACATGAAAAAACACCGGTCACCGTGGCTAATTTTGTTTCTCTTGCTGAGGGAACAAATCCGTTTGTCAGTGATAAATACAGGGAGAGAAGGTATTATGACGGAATCATTTTCCATCGCGTGATCAAGGATTTTATGATCCAGGGGGGAGATCCTGATGGTATTGGGACAGGGAATCCCGGCTATAAATTTAAAGATGAATTCCATGACTCCCTGAATCATTCTAAAAAAGGAATTTTGTCAATGGCCAATTCCGGCCCAAGGACCAATGGAAGTCAATTTTTTATAACGCATAAAGCAACCCCATTCCTCGACCACCGCCATACGGTATTTGGTGAAGTCGTGGCCGGCATGGATGTTGTGGATTCAATAGCCGGCGTTAAAACCTATCAGGAGCCCAATAGAAAAGACAAGCCTGTCTCCGAGGTGGTTATGAACAAGGTAGAGATCATCCGAAATGGAAAAGAGGCGAAAACATTTGATGCCGTTCAGGTAATGACCGATTATTTTGCTGAAGAAGCAGCGAAAGAGGAAGCTTTTAAAAATGTGAAAACCGATTTAGCTGCAGAAATTGTAGAACAAAGGGCACGGGCTGAGACGCTACCTTCCGGATTAAAAACACTGACTATAATACAAGGCGATGGCGAACAGCCAAAAATAGGACAAAAGGTATTTGTAAATTATGCAGGTTATCTTACAGACGGAACTTTGTTCGACAGTAATTACGAGGAAATAGCTGTAAAGAATAACATGTTTAATGAGCAAAGGAAACAACAAAGCGGCTATGAGCCGGTAGCGATGGACTACAGTCCGGAAGCACTTATTATTGCAGGGTTTAAGGAAGGGCTTCTGAGCATGAAAGTGGGTGACAAGATCCGTGTTTTCATCCCCCCGCATTTGGGGTACGGATCCGAGGGATACGGCCCGATCCCTCCGAATACCGAACTTGTCTTTGATCTGGAGATTACGGGGATCGCCGAATAATACTAAAGCAAGAGGATTCAGGAGGCATCCGGGCTACCCGGATTAAGATTGGACAGGGTGGCCCGTGTCGTACCAGGCAGGTATCATTGACGTGATATATGCTCCCCGGCATATCAGATAAGCGGTGAGCACCTGTATATTACCCTATGGGTCCCTCCAGTTTTGTGACTTTAATTTTACGGTAGCTTTTAAAATATCCTTCTGCGAAATCTGGCCCACTAGCTGTCCATTTTCCACAATAGGAAAACGGCGGCGTTTGTCCTGCAAAAATTTGTTGGCCGCATCAAAAATGTTCATATTGCCGTCTATTGTCTCAACATTCCTGACCATCCGGTGTTCTATGCTGTTATTCTCCATCGGCATATTGTAATACCTGCTTTCGCTGATATGTTTTATACAATCGCCTTCGGAAATAATACCGATCAACTCGTTCTTGTCATTCACTACAGGCCCCCCCGAAATTTTATAATTGATCAGGGCCTCTATCACCTCCTCGACAGACTGCTCCGGCCGGAAAGTGATCAGCTTAGTGGTCATATAATCACTTACCTTTAATGGAACCTCCTCCTTTGGCTGCCGTTTTCTCGGGCCCTGAAAACTCTTAATTCCCATAATGCTGCTGTATTTGATACCCTACTAAAGTTATCAAAATAAAGGAAGCTAACCTAATGAAATTGGTATTATTAAGTTCATAGCTGCTGTATCCGGGAAGGAGGGAAGCCTGGAAATAGTACGTCAATACGGTAAGAACACAGCAGTGGCAGGTATAAAAATCAGGACGTCCTCACCGAGATACGACTCATTGTGAAATTCTTTGTTTTCCTTCCATGCGGTCTGGAGCACAAGACCGTCGTAACCTAAACCCGTGACCCTGGAATTGTTCCCTGCAAAGCCAGATGCTACAATATACCATAGGTCGCCTGAATCTGCCATGTCGATACGCGGGGATGCTAAAAGTATTCTTTGGGAAGAAGCCCGGGCTACCGTTAAATCTCAGGTATTTCGCATAAAATGGCCTTTAAAAGGATCCAAAACTTTTGTACAGATGAGATACTGACCCGTTCATCGGGCGAATGTGCCCCCTTAATTGTGGGGCCAAAACTGATCATATCCATTTCCGGGTAGTTCCTTCCCAGAATTCCGCATTCCAGGCCGGCATGGCAGGCAACAACTTCCGGACTTGCCTTGAAAAGTTGCTCATATTGTGCTATTGCAATTTTGAGAATGGCAGAATCCGGATTGGGCGTCCATCCCGGGTAGGACCCGTCAAGAGTTACGGTGAAGCCGGCTAGCTCAAAAACCGATTTCAGGGCATGGGCCAGATCCATTTTGGCAGAGTTTACAGAGGAACGGGTCAAACACCCTATCTTGATCTGCCCGCCATTTACTTTCACCCTGGCAATATTATTCGAGGTTTCAACTAGATCCGGGATCGCCGTATTCATGGCATATACCCCGTTGTGCGCTGCATAAATGGCCTTAACCAATTTGTTCTGCCAATCGCCATCCATCATTTTGGCAGGCGAAGGTGCCGGTTTCAGATCGATCCTGAGGTCCGGTTCCGTGATCGCCAATTCCGTCCGGATGGTTTGCACCCATTCCTTCACACCGCTTTCAAAGGCAGTCTTCCGGGAATCTGGTAAAACAATCAAAGCCATACTCTCTCTGGGTATGGCATTGCGCAGACTACCGCCATCTATAGTGGCAATGCATATCCCATGGTCCCGTATCCCATGGTACAAGAGTCGGTTCATAATTTTATTGGCGTTGCCAAAACCACGGTGAATATCTGTACCGCTGTGCCCTCCCTGTAAACCTTTAACAGAAATGTAATAGGCGACCGTTTTCCCGGGAACCACAACCTCCTGATAATCGGCCAGGGCCGTTACATCAATGCCCCCGGCACAACCAATATCGATCTCCGCGTCCTCTTCCGTGTCCAGATTCAGGAGTATTTCGCCCTGCAGAGCGCCCCCTTTAAGACCCATCGCCCCAGTCATACCGGTTTCTTCATCAATCGTGAAAAGTGCTTCCAGGGGAGGATGCGGGATATCAGTACTTTCCAAAAGGGTCATAATTGCCGCGACCCCCAAACCATTATCAGCTCCCAGGGTAGTACCCATCGCTTTCACCCAGTCTCCGTCCACAGTCATCCGGATGCCCTGACTTGAAAAGTCGAATTGGGTCCCCGAATTTTTTTGATGCACCATATCCAGATGGGACTGAAGTGTAATAGTCTTTCGGGCTTCCATCCCGGACGTTGCCGGTTTTCTGATGATCACATTGCCTACCGAATCGCGGATCGTCTCCAATGCAAGGGATCTGCCAAAATCCTCCATAAACCGGATCACCCGTTCTTCTTTCTTCGATGGCCTTGGTATCGCATTCAGGTCGGCAAAATTCTTCCAGATGGCCACAGGCTGTAGTGTCCTTATTTCCTCATTCATAGTATTTACAATTGTTTCAAAAATACAAAATGCGAATAGACCCTGAGATATATTTGGTTATTTTTGGTAAGATGAACGATCGATTAAAAAACGGTATTGCCTTGTCCCTCATCCCCCAAATTATCGTCGTAAAGTGGCTGGGCAGTTACCCGGAAATCATTGAGCGGTATTACAGTCATGGCCTATACCCTGTCTTTAGCTGGTTTTTTAGAACACTTTTCGGCTGGATTCCATTTTCAGTGGGCGACCTTATCTATGCCTGCCTTTTTTTACTGGCCATTTGGTATATCCTGGTCAGAAAAAAGCACATTTTGCAGCGCCCGAAAATATTTTTGAGAAATATCGTCCTGGTCCTCTCCGTCGCCTACTTTACCTTTCACCTGCTTTGGGGATTTAACTACTACCGACAGCCTTTGACCTCGTCACTTGGATTAAAAGAGACCTATACAAGGGACGACCTTCTCGTATTAACTAAAAAACTCATCGAGGTAACCAATCAACTTCAATGGCAAATAAACAAGGATACGCTCAACAGGGTCGAAATCCCATTTTCACATAGCGAAATATTCAAAAAGACGGTGCAGGGTTATCAGGACCTGCACCGGCAATTCCCATTCCTCAGGTATTCCAGACCAAGTGTAAAAACATCCCTGTTCAGTACCCTCCTCACCTATATGGGTTATGGCGGGTATTTAAACCCTTTTACCAACGAAGCACAGGTGAACCGCAAAATTCCCAATTTCCGGTTTCCGATCGTAGCAGGTCATGAAATGGCGCATCAATTGGGGTATTCTGCCGAGAACGAAACCAATTTTGTGGGATACCTGGTGACTTTGAACAATGATGACACCTATTTTAAATATGCAGCGACCGCCTATGCCCTTGGCTACTGCCTGATTGAAATTCGAAAAACAGATGAAGCAGGTTTCAAAAAATTATACGCGGATCTGAATGCAGGTGTTGTCAGGAATTTTGAAGAAATGAAGGACTTCTGGAAGGCATATGAAAATCCCATGGAACCAGTTTTCAAATCCGTTTTCAGCACATTTTTAAAGGCCAACAACCAGGAAGAGGGTATTGACAGTTATAATCGGATTGTCTCCCTCCTGGTAACTTACCACGAGAAATATCCCTTGAGTCAGCCATAGATCCGTACGCATGGTCTACTCCGGTTCAATGTTAAAATACAGGAATGCCCTCTTAATTATTCAAACTTCTTTTACATTTAGACCACTAAATAGCTAATTCAGTATCCTATGAAATCAAGACTTCTGGTACTCGCCATGCTTTGGTGTGCAGGTACCGTCTTTCCTCAAGATTATTTTCCCGAAAATGACGGAGTAAAAGCCGAAAACAATAACTACAGTGCATTTATCAACGCCAAAATTTATGTAACACCCTCCCAGGTTATAGAGAACGGGGTCCTTCTCATCCATAAAGGAAAGGTGGTTCAGGTTGGCAAGTCGGTTAATATCCCGGCGAACACCGTTGAAATAGATTTAAAAGGAAAATCAATCTATCCGTCGTTTATTGATGTGTTCTCGGATTTTGGGGTGGAAAAACCCAAAAAAGCACAGGGAGAGGGAAGATCAACCCTCTACAACCCTATGCGCGAGGGATATTATTGGAATGATCATATTATGCCTGAAAATGATGCGATTTCAAAATTCAAATTTGATGACAAAGTTGCTGTGGAATTGCGGGAGGCTGGTTTTGGAGTGGTCAATTCTCACATCCAGGATGGAATTGCCAGGGGTACCGGGGTTTTAGTTGCCTTAATTTCTGACGGAAGTGATGCGGAACGGATACTCGATGATCGTTCAGCCCAATACTTTTCCTTTGAAAAGAGTATAGCGTCCAGGCAATCATACCCAACTTCCCTCATGGGTGCGATGGCATTGCTGCGGCAAATGTACTATGATGCGGACTGGTACGCAAAAGGCCATGTGGACACCAGGGACAGATCGCTGGAAGCGTTAAACCGGAATACCGGGCTTGTACAGATATTCGAGGCAAAGAATAAAGGGAATGTAATGCGGGCCGATGGGATCGGTGACCTGTTTGGTATTCAATACACTATTCTTGCGGGGGGAGATGAGTATGAACGGATTTCGGATATTAAAAATACCAGGGCCAGACTTATTGTACCGCTCAATTTCCCGGAAGCCTACGAGGTATCTGACCCGTACCAGGCAGAATACGTTACGCTGGCTGTCATGCTGCACTGGAACCAGGCGCCCTCCAACCCAAAAGTCCTTGCTGAAAATGGTGCCACATTTTGCTTTACATTGAACGATCTAAAATCTCCTGCAAAATTCAAAGCCCAATTGCTGAAAGCCATTAAGTACGGCCTGCCTAAATCCAGAGCACTCGAAGCGTTGACAACCACACCTGCTCAAATTCTCGGAAAAGACGACCAGATAGGTTCCCTGCAGCCCGGACGTTATGCCAATTTCCTGATAAGCTCAGGGGATCTGTTTGAAAAGGGTTCCACGCTTCATGAAAATTGGGTCCGGGGGTACCGGAATATTATTCATGATATGGACCATAAGGATATCCGGGGAAGCTATGACCTTTCTGCCGGGGGCACAAACTACAAGGTATCGATTGGGGGGGAAAGGGATGATCCTAAGACAGAAATAAAACGGGACACTGCAAAACTCAAATCAAAAATATCCTATAAAAATGGATGGTTAGACCTGACCTTTTTTACCGGAAAGGATGATAAATTCCATAGGTTGACCGGGCGTGTAACCCCCGAAAGTAACGATCTTAGCGGCCGGTTAGTGCTCCCCAATGGTGAGGAAACAACCTACAGAGCAATTAAAACAACGGATTTTGCCAGGGAGGAGCGTGAGAATAATACGGAAAACACCCCGCAGCTCGTCCCGGTTACTTATCCCAATATCGGGTTTGGTTATGAACAGATCCCCGAATCTGAAAACCTATTGTTTAAAAATGCAACGGTATGGACAGGAGAGGAGGCCGGAATATTGGAAAATTCCGATGTCCTGATAAAAAATGGGAAAATAGCCGGGATCGGGAGCAATTTAAGTGCGGGTGGCGCCAGGGTCATCGACGCGACCGAAAAACACCTCACCGCCGGTATTATAGATGAACACAGCCATATAGCTGGAGTAGCCATCAATGAAGCAGGTCATAATTCATCTGCAGAGGTTAAAATGACCGATGTAATTGATCCCGAAGATATCAATATCTATAGAAATCTGGCGGGAGGGGTCACTTCGATTCAATTACTCCACGGTTCTGCCAATCCCATTGGCGGGCGCTCAGCAATCATCAAACTCAAGTGGGGAAATACCGCCGAAGGAATGATCTATCAGAACATGCCCAGGTTTATCAAATTTGCGCTCGGTGAGAATGTTAAACAAAGTAATTGGCAAAGTTTTGACCGTTTTCCACAAACCAGGATGGGTGTGGAACAGGTATTCCAAGACTATTTTCAAAGGGCAAAGGAATACGACGCCTTTAAAAAAACCGGGCAACCCCACAGGTATGACGAAGAAATGGAGACCCTTGCCGAAATATTGAATGGGGAGCGGTTTATCAGCTGTCATTCCTATGTGCAAAGCGAGATCAATATGCTCATGAAGGTTGCGGAGAAATTCGGTATTAAAGTAAACACGTTCACCCATATTCTCGAAGGCTATAAAGTCGCGGATAAGATGTTTGAACACGGGGTGGGAGGCTCCACCTTCAGCGACTGGTGGGCCTATAAATTCGAAGTCAATGACGCCATTCCATACAATGCCGCCATTATGCACAGTCAGGGGGTAACTGTAGCGATCAACAGCGATGATGCGGAAATGTCCAGAAGATTAAACCAGGAGGCTGCCAAGACGATCAAATACGGCGGAATGAGTGAGGAGGAAGCCTGGAAAATGGTGACCATAAATCCGGCCAGGTTATTGCATCTGGAGAACCGTGTGGGAAGTATCAGGGTAGGCAAGGATGCCGATCTGGTCCTGTGGAGCGGCCCTCCCCTGTCAGTATATTCAAAAGCGGAAAAAACCTTGATCGAAGGAGTGACCTTTTTCGACCTTGAGAAAGATAGACAAAAGCGTAAACAGATAAAACAGGAGCGGAACCAGCTGATCCAGATGATGTTGAAGGAAAAGGAAAACGGTGCCGAGACCCAGGCTCCGAAACAATCCAAAAAGGAACTGTTTCACTGTGAAAGCCTCTGAGAACAGGGCGTTCACTTCTCTTCCCCGGGGAACGCTTTGAATGGTTAGTGCACTGCAGTCAGCCGGCAGACGGCAATGTTAAATAATGATCATAATGCAAAATACGATTTAAAAAAATGAAAAATTCGGTAGTCCTTTCGATCCTTTTGACAGTAATATTGGCCTTTAACGGGTTTCCTCAACAGGTGCCCGCACCGGCACAAAATGAAGCGGTCACCATTACCGGTGCCACGGCACATATAGGAGACGGTAGTATTATTGAAAACTGCAGCCTGGTTTTTGAAGGTGGTAAAATAACCGCTCTCGGATCTGAGGTGACTTCAAAGGGAACGATAATCAATGCCGTTGGAAAGCATCTTTATCCCGGATTTATTGCACCAGGCAAATCACTTGGCCTTATTGAGGTGAATGCTGTAAGAGCCAGTAACGATCAGGATGAAATTGGCCTTTTAATTCCCCATGTCCGCAGTATCATAGCGTATAATGCCGAATCTAAAGTGGTAGAAAGCATGCGGCCCAATGGTGTGCTACTGGGCCAGGTCACACCCAAGGGAGGAAGAATTTCCGGAACCTCTTCCATCGTGCAATTTGATGCATGGAATTGGGAGGACGCCGCTGTAAAATTAGATGATGGTATCCACCTCAACTGGCCAATGTTCCTAAAACAAGGCAATGTGTCGCACGGGGAGTCCAAAGGATACCATCCGGACAAGGACTATGCAAAAAATACAGCGGAAATTGAAAGTTTTATGAAGCATTCCCTGGCCTACGGAAAAGTTGAGCCCAGGGAAATAAATCCGGCATTTGCTGCCATGCAAGGTGTCTTTGATGGTTCTCAAAATTTATATGTATACGCTCACGGGGAGCGCGAAATCATAGATGCCGTGACCGCACTGAAAAAAGCAGGTGTTAAAAACCTGGTCCTCGTAGGAGGCTACCAAAGCTATAAGATCACCGATTTCTTGATGGATAACAACATTCCCGTACTGGTAGAGTTTACCCATAGTTTACCAGTATTT
>Ga0102947_1000870_pt1 | contig 10598 bp, 9 predicted proteins | sample SalPon2A_A_D2_MG_FD_78210 | JGI IMG/M metagenome (GOLD analysis project Ga0102947, IMG submission 78210) | Soil microbial communities from South San Francisco under conditions of wetland restoration - Salt Pond MetaG R2A_A_D2_MG | ecosystem: Environmental > Terrestrial > Soil > Wetlands | place... | reverse complement strand
CGGCTGGTTCGACGAGGCGAAGGAGAGGGAGGTCAACGACGCCAACGCCGTGGCGCTCGCCACGGTGGGCGAGGACGGCATGCCGTCGCTCCGAATGGTCTTGCTGAAGGATTTCGATGCGGCGGGGTTCGTGTTCTACACGAACTACGAAAGTCGCAAGGGCCGGCAACTTCTGGCGCAGCCCAAGGCGGCGATGCTGTTTCACTGGAAGTCCCTGCGCCGCCAGGTCCGGCTGGAGGGCCCGGTGACCCAGGTGGACGACGCGGAGGCCGACGCCTACTTTGCGAGCCGGCCGCGCCAAAGCCGCATCGGCGCCTGGGCGAGCGATCAATCCCGGCCCATGGAAGGTCGCTTCGAGCTGGAGCGGCGGGTCGCCCGCTGTACCGCCAAGTATGCCGTGGGCACCATTCCCCGGCCGCCGCACTGGTCCGGTTTTTGCCTGCAGCCGCGCATGATCGAGTTCTGGCAAGACGGCGCCTTCCGGCTGCACGACCGCCTGGTCTACCATCGCCGGGGCGAAGATCGCACGGGAGACGATTGCGTGGGCGAAGACTGGCGGACCGAGCGCTTGTTCCCCTAAGTGCGGTGTTCGTCATCCTTTTAGGTCGGCCCGCGGCGCAGAGAGGCGCTGCCGGTCAAGAGGCGGTTCGATGGCAGTAGACGATAGCGTAAAGGTTCGACAGGCGTTGTCGCCGCGGGTGGCGCGCTTGATGCGCTTGGGCACCTATGCCTCGGTGGCCACCGCGGCTTTGCTGATCGCCGTCAAGCTCGTCGCCTGGCAGATCACCGATGCGGTGAGCCTGCTCGCAACCCTGATCGACTCGGTGCTGGATGCCGCCGCGTCCCTGGTCAATCTCCTGGCGGTCCGCCATGCGCTGTCGCCGCCCGATGCCGAGCATCGCTTCGGGCACGGCAAGGCGGAGCCGCTGGCCGCCCTCGGGCAATCGACCTTCATCGCCGGCTCGGCGGTCTTTCTGGTGATCGAAAGCGTTCGCCGTTTTGTCTCGCCGGAAGCCGTCGAACACGGCTGGGTGGGCATCGCGGTCATGGTCTTTTCTGTGGTGGCGACCGCCGTGTTGGTCCTCTTCCAGCGCTATGTCGTCCGCGAAACCCAGTCGCTGGCGATCACTGCGGATTCCATTCACTACCGCAGCGACCTCCTGATGAACCTGGCGGTCATCGTCGCCTTGATTCTGGCGACCGAGTTCGGCTGGCCGATCGCCGACCCGCTGTTCGCTCTGGCGATCGCCGGCTACATTATTTTCACCGCCTGGCAAATCGGCGCCTCGGCCTGGCAGATGCTGATGGACCGCGAGTTGCCCGAGGAAGAGCGTGCGCGTATCGGTGAAATCATCATGGCCAACAAGGAGGTGCTGGGGCTGCACGATCTGCGAACCCGCAGCTCCGGACCGCAGGTCTTTATACAGGTGCACATCGAAATGGAGGGGTCCAAGCCCCTGCATGCGGCCCACGACGTGGCGGACCGCGTCGAGCAGCAGCTGCGCGATGCCTTTCAGGGAGCCGAGGTCATTATCCATCAGGACCCCTTTTTGGGTGTGCAGTCGCCGTCGTAGAAGCCATGTCGCGGTGGCGCGCCGAGGGGCTGACGGCGCGGATTTTCTGTTGATCTGCGTCAAGACGCCATTGCCGCGGGGCGGGTAGTTTTGGAAAGGGCGCGGTGCGGGGCGGGAAGGGCTGCTCCTGCGCCAAGCAAAGACGGGAAAGCGGGAGGCGGAGCCAATGTCCTATGCAACCATTCTGGCCGTGATCGACGGCCGCGGCGGCAGCGAAAACGTTGCCCAGGTTTCTCTGGACCTGGGGCGCCGCTTCAAGGCGGCGGTGACCTGGCTGCATGTCATAGAGGACCCGACGGATGCCTTGGTATCCATCGCGGACGGTATGACCGGGGCCGTGACGGAACAGATCTTGGAACAGATGGAAGCGGTCGAGAACGAACGCGCCCAGAAGGCGCGGGCGCTCTACGACCGCCTCTGCCGCGATGCCGGCATCGAGCTGGCGGTGCCGGACAATATCCCGGAAGCGGGCCGCTTCACCGTCGCCTACCTCGCAAAGCAAGGCGACGAAGCGGTGGAGGTGGAGCGGCAAGGCCGCCTGGTCGACTTGATCGTCGCAGCCCGCCCTGGCCCAGATGGGGAGGCGGCCTCGTCCCAGACCTTTCACGCGACGGTCATGGAGACGGGCCGGCCGGTGCTCAGCCTGCCGGCGGAGGGCGGCTTCGATCTGTCGCGCATCGCCGTGGCTTGGGACGGCTCGCGGGAGTCGGCCAAGGCGGTCAGCTCGGCCTTGCCCCTGCTTCGGGAGGCCGAGAAGGTTGAGATCGTCACCGCGCGGGAGGGCTCCAAAGGCGCGCAACCCTCGCAGTTGCAGGGCTATCTTGCGGCCCATGGCGTTCGAGCGGAAACCTGGGCCTTCGCGCCGGCCAAGGGCAGCCTCGGCGAATCCATCCTGGAGCAATGCGAACGCGCGCGCTGCGGTCTCCTTGTGATGGGCGCCTACGGCCACAGCCCGATTCGCGAGATGTTTTTGGGCGGGGTGAGCCGCGACGTGATGAAGCTGGCGACAATTCCGGTGTTGGTCACCCATTAGCGCGCTTTCCTTCGCCACTGGCGCTCACTACAATCCCGGCCATGGCGGACGATCCGAAAACCGTAATTCTCACCGGCGCCAGCCGGGGCATCGGCCACGCGACCGTTAAGCGCTTCAGCCAGGAGGGCTGGCGCATCATCACCTGTTCGCGCGAAGCGGTGCCGGAGGCCTGCCAGCGCGACCCCAACTGGACCCGGCACATCACCGTCGACCTCGCCGTGCCGGGCGAGGCGGAGCGCTTCGTCGCGGAAGGCAACGACCTCTTAGGCAACGACCCCTTGCACGCGCTTGTGAACAATGCAGCGGTTTCCCCCAAGACGCCTTTTAAGGAACGTCTCGGCTGTCTGAACGGAAATCTGGGCCAATGGCGCGAGGTTTTCGAGCTGAACTTCTTCGCGCCCCTGGCGCTGGGGCGCGGTTTCGCGGCGGCTTTGGGCCGCGGGGGCGGGGCGATCGTCAACATCACCTCCATCGCCGGTCACGAGTTCCATCCCTTCGCCGGTTCGGCCTACTCGACCTCGAAGGCGGCGCTCTCGGCGCTGACCCGGGAAATGGCGGTGGAACTGGCCGGCGTCGGCGTCCGCGTCAATGCCGTGGCGCCGGGCGAGATCGAGACCGAAATGGTGAGCGAAGAGTACGACGCGCTGATCCCGCGCATACCCATGCACCGCATGGGGCGGCCCGACGAGGTGGCCTCGGCGGTCTATTCTCTCTGCACGGCGAATTTCGGGTATGTCACAGGGACCGAGGTCTTCGTCACCGGCGGCCAGCACCTGGTATAGGGCGCCTCAGTCGAGTCTTTCCCGGTACCAGGCCAAGCGCTCGGCAGCCTGTGCGGTCTCCTGCGCCAACCAGGAGGTGAGCAGACCCGCCGCATCCTCGAGATTGGCACTGAGATCGGTGAGGCGGGCCAGTTCGCGCTCGCTCATCTCCACCAGGAGCTCGAGCTGCAAGCGCTGCTCGTCCGCGCTCAAGAGGTGGAGGAAACGCATCTTGAGGGCGATGATCAGCTTGTTGAGCTCGGTCACGGGTGCGCGCACGCCGCTGGTCAGCAAGCGGCGCATCTCCGCCTTGCCGGCCTCGGTGATGGCGAGGGGGCCATCCTCGCCGTCCCGGCCGGGACACGCGGCGATCAAGCCTTCGACCTTCAAGAGCTCGAGCGGCGTGCCCACCAGATCCAGCGAGGGGCCGACGATGCGGCCGCTGAAATGGCGCACGTCTGTTGCCAGATCGCTGTAGCTGCGCGGGCCATCGGCGAGAATGCCAAGCGCCAGGAGCCGAATGGCTTCGGAGGGCAGCAAGGTGTTGTCGCGGTACATCGCTTGGAACCTTCTCTCGTAAGCCTCGCCCTTAAGGGACGAGAAGGGCCGTGCCGGACGACAGCCTTTCGGCAATCACTGCACCAGCATGATGCCCAAAGGAAAAGGTAGTGTTAAGACCGGCCCTTGTCCAGATGCCTTGGTCGAGGCGCAAATGATGCACGCACTCCGCAGCTATTGTGGTGTCACGCCGCGCAGTCGTTCGGAGCGCCGCCGCAAGAGCTCGACCGTGGTCAAGAGGCAGATGGAGAAGGCGACCAGTAGGGTTGCCACTGCGAGAATGGTCGGCGAGATCTGCTCGCGTATGCCGGAGAACATCTGCCAGGGAATGGTCCGTTGTTCGAAACTGCCGACGAAGAGCACCACGACCACTTCGTCGAAGGAGGTGACGAAGGCGAAGAGCGCGCCGGAAATCATGCCCGGCAAAATCAGCGGCACGATCACCTTGAAGAACACCCGGACCGGCGAAGCGCCGCACATGAGCCCTGCCCGTATCAGCGAGTTGTCGAATCCGACGAGCGTGGCGGTCACCGTGATCACCACGAAAGGCGTGCCGAGAGCCGTGTGCGCCAAGATGATGCCGAGATGGGTCGAGGCAAGACCGATGCGCGTGTAGAAAAAGTACATGCCGGCGGCCGAGATGATCAACGGCACCACCATGGGTGAGATCAGAAGCGCCATGATGGCGGTTTTATAAGGCATCTCCGGCCGGCTCAGCCCAAGGGCAGCGATGGTGCCGAGGGCCGTCGCCAGGATGGTGGCAAAAAAGGCGATGATCACGGAGTTCTCCACCGCGCCTTGCCAATTGAGACTACCGAAGAACTCCGCATACCACTTTGTCGAATAGCCTGCGGGGTCGAGGGCCAGCATCTCCGGCGTAAAGGTGAAGAAGGGCACAGCGTTGAAGCTCAACGGAATGATCACCACGATTGGGGCAATCAAAAAGAAGAAAATCAGGCCGCAGATGACACGGAAACTGTAGTACCAGGTCCGCTCCATGGGCGTTGCGTAGGCGGGTGCTGCCATGATCTTTTCCTTAACCCAGCTTCATGTTGTCGATACCGACGATCTTGTCGTAGAGCAAATAGAGCACCAACACCAAGCCCAGCAGAATAGCGCCCAGTGCCGCAGCCAGACCCCAGTTCAACGACACCGACATGTGGTAGGCGATGAAGTTACTGATCAGGGTGCCGGTGGTGCCGCCCACCAGGGCCGGCGTGATGTAGTAGCCGATGGCGATGATGAAACAGAGGATGCCGCCGGCACCTATTCCTGGCACCGTTTGAGGCACGTAAATTCGCACAAAAGCGAGAAACGGATTGGCGCCCAACGACCGGGCGGCGCGCATGTAGCTGGGCGGGATGGTCTTCATCACGCTAAAGAGCGGCAGCACCATAAAGGGCAAAAGAATATGAGTCATAGCCACCACGGTACCGATCTGGTTGTGAACCAACTCCAGTCGGTTGTTGTCGCCGACCAGACCGGTCCAGACCAGCAGATCGTTGATGACACCCTCTTGCTGCAGCAAAGCTATCCAGGCGGTTGTGCGCACCAGCAGCGATGTCCAGAAGGGCAGCAGCACCAAAATCATTAGAAGATTGCTCGTGCGCGTCGGCACGGTGGCCAAAATAAAAGAGATCGGATAGCCGAGCACCAGGCAAAGGAACGTGATGAGGGCGCTCAGCCAGAGTGTTCGGACAAAGAGTTTAACGTAAATCTGACGATTTTCCGGCTGTGACACGATGGCGCCGTTGGGATCTTGCGTCATATCGATGGCGGCCAGGAAATACGAGGGGGTAAAGCGACCGCTTTCCCGCTTGATCAGCTTCCAGGTGTCGATGTCGCCCCACGCATCGTTGGTTTTGATAACCGCGTCCTTATAAGGGGGCTCAGTGATCTTGCCCATCTTACGTGGCGCTGAGCGGAAGGCGCTGGACATGCCCGACAGTTCGTAATTGAGGCGCGTGCCCACTTTGCCGATGGTGTTGTTTTCTTTGCCTTCCAGGATGTCCTGCACCAGGGCTTGATAAACCTCGTCCGGCGGCAATTCGCCGCTCGTCTCATCCCATTGCTGCAGCATGGGAACGGTGCGGTAAAGGACATCGCCCACGATCTCGTTTTCGACACTGCGGAAGATCATGTCGAAAATCGGCACCAGAAAGGTGATGCCGAGAAAGGTGAGCAATGGCAGGACCAGTAAGAATGCGCGTATTTTATTGCGCCGTTGGGCCCGCCGAAGACTTGTCTTGAGCGGCGTACCGTCCGCCGTCGTTAGAGGCGCTTCCGTTGCGCTTGTCGTCGCTACCATTGCTCTGTCCTTTGGCGTTTCGTCCTTGGGACGCTCTCTCCGTTACGAGTGCACTTAAGGCGTGAAGCCTACCGTATCGGTTGCCATAATATTGCGGCTATAGGGTCACCCGATTGGGGGGCAGGTTAGAGCCCACCCCCCCAACGGCGTCGTGCACTACTGTGCCAGCCAGGCCTGGAAACGTTCCTCCAACTCGTCCTGGTGGTCCGCCCACCAGACATAGTTGAAGAGCAGCGTGTTTTTGGCGTTGGCCGGATTCGTCGGCATGTGTGGTGCCATGTCGATCCCGAGATCGGCGTGTTTGCCGACCAGCGGGGCCGAAGACTTACGGGCCGGGCCATAGGAGATGTACTTCGCTTGATCGGCCAGGCGCTGCGTATCCGTCGCCCACTTGACGTATTCTTTCACCAATTCGACGTTCTTGCCGTCGGCGGGGATCGTCCAACCGTCAAGATCGAACACCTGATAATCCCACAGCATAGAAATGGGCTGCTTGGCTTCTTCGATTGCCGAGAAAAGGCGACCGTTATAGGCCGAAGCCATCACAACTTCGCCATCCGCCAGCAACTGGGCAGGTACGGCGCCCTTGGTCCACCAGACCACGTCGTCCTTGATGGTGTCGAGCTTGGCGAAGGCCCGGTCGACGCCCTCAGGCGTGCTCAGGACATCGTAAACCTGATCCGCAGGAACCCCATCGGCGATGAGAGCCCATTCGAGGTTGTTAATGGCTTTCTTTTCCAAACTGCGCTTGCCGGGAAACTTCTCGAGATCGAAGACATCCGCAATGGTCGAGGGTTGCTCGCCCTCAAACTCGTCGTTCCGGTAGCCAAACGTGGTCGAATAGACGATCTGCGGAATGAAGCAGTTGCTTCCGCCGGGGGTCAGCGAGCCTTCGATAAAATCCTCGGAGGCGGGCGTGCCGTCAGGCGCGGCGGCCAGGTCGGCGTCCGGATCGATTTCGATGACCATTCCCTCATCGCAAGCGATAATGGCGTTGGCTGCGGTCATATCCACCAAGTCCCAGGTGACGTTACCGGCTTCCACCTGCGCCCGCAGCTTTGCTAGGCCCTCGGAGGCGGAATCGTCGTTCAGGATTTTGATGTCCGAATGCATTTCCATGTAGGGCTCGTGATAGGCCTTTTGCTGGCTGGCGGTGTAGGCGCCGCCCCAGGAGACGACCACGAGGTCGGTTTCCGCCTGCGCAGGCGCCGTCTGGACCGCGCCGAAGGCGACGGCACCGGCAACGGCGAAGCAGGTGTATTTCAAGATTGATTTCATAGTCTTAGGATCTCCCTGTGAAGCGATAAGGTTGCAAATCATGTCCGATCCGCCCGCAAGGGGCCGGTTTCGGCTGGAGGTCTTCCCTCTGGCCCATTTTTTTTATCGTGCCGCGTCGCCGATCGCGCGTTTCCGTTTTCATCTCGGAAATCGATCAGGCGTCGAGGGCCCGGCAGTCTTCGGCATGCCAACCCAGGTTGACGTTGTCACCTGCGGAAAGGTGGACGTGGCCTGCCGAATTCGGTGTTTTCACGACAAAGTCGTCGCTTCCACAAATACTAAATCGCGTGCGCATATGGTCGCCGAGGTAGATCAGTTCCTCGACCTTCGCCGACAAGATGTTCGGCAGCGATCCCTCGGCCGGCGACAAGACGACCCGTTCCGGCCGCAAGGACAGCGTCGACTTGCTGCCGACACCGCCGTGATTGACCGAGAGCGCCTTGATCACCGAGTCTTGAACCTTGACGCTGCAGAGCTCGCCGTCGACCTCCACCACTTCGCCGACCAGCTTGTTGTTCTCGCCGATAAAGGCCGCAACGAAGGCATTCTGCGGCAGCTCGTAGAGATCGTTCGGGCTCGCCAGCTGTTGGATGATCCCGTCGTCGAAAACCGCGATCCGGTTCGACATGGTCAAGGCTTCGGTCTGGTCGTGGGTCACGTAGACCATGGAGATGCCGAGCTGATCGTGAATGTGCTTGATCTCGTACTGCATCTCTTCGCGCAGGTTTTTGTCCAGGGCGCCGAGCGGCTCGTCCATCAGCACCAGCACCGGCTCGAAAACCAGGGCGCGGGCCACGGCGACACGCTGCTGCTGGCCACCGGAGAGCTGGGCCGGGCGCCGATTGCCGAAGCCGCCGAGGCGCACCATGTCCAGTGCGCGGTTGACCTTCTCTTCAATGTCGGCCTTGCTCATCTTGCGCACTTCCAGAGGGAAGGCGAGGTTCTCGGCCACGGTCATATGGGGGAACAGCGCGTAGTTCTGAAACACCATGCCGATGCCGCGCTTGTTCGGCGGGACGTAGTTGATCGGCGTGCCTTCCAGGAGAATGTCGCCGTGGGTCGGCACCTCAAAGCCGGCGAGCATCATCAAAACGGTGGTCTTGCCCGAACCCGAGGGGCCGAGCATGGTCAAGAACTCACCGCGCTCGACATTCAAATTCAGGTCTTTAACGACCAGAATCTCACCGTCATAACTTTTCTGAACGCCAACGAATTTAACGATATGATCTTCGGTTCCGGCTGTTGCCACCTTCAGCTTCCCTGTGTTCTTGACCCCCGAAGCAGTCCGGCTCGCGCATTTTTCGCGCTTTTCAAACCGGCTGCCCTTTAAATCTTAGGCCAAACCATAACTCAAAATTGCCAATGAGCAAATCCTCATTGGCCAAGTGAAATTTTTGATTTTATGTCAATGCGTTACAGGCGAACTTGAAAAAGGTGTCTGCCCAATATTTAGGCAGCGCGTCTGAGATCGAGTTCCTGCCAGACCGCCGTCAGGGCGCTCAGGAGCGCGTCCATTTCCGCGTCGCTGTGCAACGGCGTCGGGGTCAAGCGCAGCCGCTCTGTGCCCTTGGGAACGGTCGGGTAGTTGATCGGCTGGACATAGATGCCGTGGTCCTCCAGCAGGCGGTCGGTGACCGCCCGGCAGAGCCTGGCATCGCCGACCAAGAGCGGCACGATATGGCTGTCCGAGGGCATCAGGGGCAAACCGGCCGCGGTGAGGCGTGCCTTCAAGTTGGCCACCCGCTCGCGCTGGGCCAGCCGTTCGGCCGGGCTTTCCTTTAGGTGACGCACCGATGCCAGCGCGCCGGCGGCGATCGCCGGGGGGAGGGCGGTGGTGAAGATGAAACCCGAGCCATAGGACCTGATGAAATCCACCAAGGCACGGCTTGCGGTGATGTACCCGCCCATCACGCCGAAGGCCTTGGCCAGCGTGCCTTCGATCACCGTCACCCGTTCCATCACGCCCTCGCGTTCGGCGATGCCGCCGCCGCGCGGGCCGTAGAGGCCGACCGCATGGACCTCGTCCAGATAAGTGATGGCCCCGTGCCGCTCGGCGACGTCGCAGAACTCGTCGATCGGCGCGATGTCGCCGTCCATGGAATAGACCGATTCGAAGGCCACCAGCTTGGCCCGCTCGCGCGGCTGGTCGGCCAGCAAGCGGTCCAGGTCCGCCGGGTCGTTGTGCTTGAAAACGCGCCGTTCCGCCTTGCTGTGGCGGATGCCTTCGATCATCGAGGCATGGTTCATGGCGTCGGACAAAACCAGGCAATTGGGCAAGCGTGCCGCCAAGGTGCTCAGGGCCGTCCAATTGGAGACATAGCCGGAGGTGAAGAGCAGGGCGGCTTCTTTGCGGTGCAGGTCGGCGAGTTCGTCTTCCAGCAGCACGTGATAGTGATTGGTGCCGGCGATATTGCGCGTGCCGCCGGCCCCGGCGCCGCATTTCGTGATGGCGTCCTTCATGGCCGCGATCACCTTGGGGTTCTGTCCCATGCCCAAATAGTCGTTGGAGCACCACACGGTCACGGGGGCCGCGTCCAAACCATGATGCCGGGCCTTGGGAAAATGGCCCGCCTGACGTTCGAGGTCGGCGAAGATCCGGTAGTTGCCCTCTGCCTTCAGCTGCCCCAGCGCCTCGGCGAAAAATTGATTGTAGTCCATTACCGCAAACCCTCGATCCGTCGGTTCCTGCCGTCTCAGCCGCGCCCTGCGCCGATCTGCGCCTAAAGGATCCGCCATCTCGCCGGCGCGGACGCCGTTGGATCCAGATCGATTAGCGCCTTGGTGCAACCACATAGTTTTAAGGCTCGTTCGACAAATGTCGATTCAAAATGTCGGCACCCTTGCCCTGCACCGCGTGCCGCCGTTCCGTTTGCCGCCTCGGCGTTTCGTCACCGACGGCGGCTCGGCCGGCCGCGCTCATCACCTCGGCAATTGCCATCCCACTGCGGCGGGTCCAAGATCGCTTTCTCGGACTTGAAGCCGATGCTGGCGGCCTTTGTTGCCGAGGGAGATCATCCCCGCGGACGGCGAACCTGCATTGACCCAGATCAAGTCTTGGCGCGAAAAAGCGAGGAGAGACGACCGAT
>Ga0102947_1000869_pt1 | contig 10611 bp, 8 predicted proteins | sample SalPon2A_A_D2_MG_FD_78210 | JGI IMG/M metagenome (GOLD analysis project Ga0102947, IMG submission 78210) | Soil microbial communities from South San Francisco under conditions of wetland restoration - Salt Pond MetaG R2A_A_D2_MG | ecosystem: Environmental > Terrestrial > Soil > Wetlands | place... | reverse complement strand
ACTCTACCGTGGCGCCATCCGGCCGCGGGTCCTCCGGCGTAGGGTCCAAGGTCAGGTCGAAGTGCGCCGCCACGGGTCGGCCGCCGTCCGTCAACAGAAGGAGCCTGCTGGCGCCGCTGGCCACCACCCGCTGGTAGCCTGGGTCGAAGTGGTACCCGTCCAGGACCACCACGGCGCCCTCGTTGGCGGCCCGGCGGGCCAGAGCCTCGGCATCGGCCGGCTCGCCGATCTCGGTGTCCACCCGCGCTACCCGGAAGCCTTCTGCGCCGAGTCGGTCTTCCAGGGCCGCCGGGAGGGCGGCAGCGACGAAGCTCGCCCTTCCCCCCTTCCCGCGCCAGGCTTGGGCCAGGGCCAAGCTACGCATGACGTGGCCGATGCCGATGCCCGCGCCGGCATCGCAACGCAGCAGTAGCGGAGGCGGCACGCTCATCCCCGCTCTAGCTCTTTCTGCGCCACGCCGGAGTTGATTGCACGCAGCTCGGGATCCTCCTCTACCAGCCGCAGGACCTCGAGCCAGCCGAAGGGCCGCTCACCAAGCCGCTCGTAGACGGCACGTACCAGCGCCAGATCCTCGGCAGTGTCGACGGTCCAACGGTGCCCGCTGTGGTCTTCCGAGTGTCGCACGCCGACTAAGCGAAACCTCTCGGGCCGCCGGTAAAGGTAAGGTGTGACGTGGGCCCTTTCCCACGCCTCGGTGGCCTCGGCGGCGGCTCTTCGTAGCGCCGGCGCAGCCACCACCTCGACGTCCAGGCCCCGGGGGTAGGAGCGCTCCAGAGTGTTGCTTGCGTAGTCCGCCCCGCTGGCATGGAAGCGCTCGACGACCCGGTCCACCACGGTCGGGTCGAGAAGGGGGCAGTCGGCGGTGATCCGAACCACGGCGTCGGAGCCGGACCATTCCAGGGCACCGGCGTAACGGGCCAGCACGTCGTTTTCGCTGCCCCGGAAGACCGGCGTTCCCCAGGTCTCGCAGGCCTCGGCGATGGCGTCGTCGCAGCGGTGTAGGGAGGTTGCCACCAGCACGCCGTCCAGGCTCTGGCATGGTGCCAGGCGGTCCAGGACCCGCTGCAGCATCGGTCGGCCAGCCACCTCCAAAAGAACTTTTCCCGGCAGTCGGGAGCTGCCTATCCGCGCCTGGATGATGGCCACCGTAGTCATGGCAGCAGTGACGTCGCCTCCCCCAGGGCTGCCACCACCCGGTCGATGTCGGCGTCCTCCATGGACGGAAACAGGGGCAGGGTCAACAGGCGCTGGTAGACTGCCTCGGCCACCGGGCAGTCGCCGGGGCCGGTACCGAGATGCCGCCGGTAGTAAGGGTGGAGATGAACCGGCACGTAGTGGACGTTGGCGCCGATTCCCGCTTCCCGCAGGTGTTGGAAGACTGTTTCTCGGTGGTCGGCCGCAGGCCCGTCCAGGCGAACCACATAGAGGTGGTAGGCGTGCTCCACGTGGTCTGCTACGGACAGCGGGCGCACCGCCGGGTCGCCCGCGAAGGCGGCGTCGTAGCGGGCTGCCAGGGCTCGGCGGCGCTCGAGCCAAACCGGTAGCTTGCGCAACTGGCTGAGGGCGAGGGCACTGTGGATGTCGGACAGGCGGTAGTTGAAGCCCAGGTCCTCCATCTCATAGAACCACGCACCCTGTTCGGCGCGCTGGCGGTGGTCGGTGGTGATCCCGTGATTGCGGAACCTGCGCATGATTGCCGCCAGCTCCCGGTCGTCGGTGGTAACCATTCCGCCTTCGCCGGCGGCGATGTGCTTGACTGGGTGAAAGCTGAAAGTGCTGAGCCGGGCCAGAGAGCCCACCGGCCGGCCGCGGTGGACGGCGCCCAAGGCATGGCAGGCATCGGCAACCAGGGACAGGTCGTGGGTGGCGCAAAGGACGGCAAGCTGGTCGTAACGTGACGGGTGGCCCGCGTAGTCCATCGTCACCACTGCGCGGGTTCTGGGGGTCAGGCGGGCCTCTACGGCGGCGGGGTCAAGGAGCAGGTTGTCGCCGGTGACATCGGCGAAAACCGGTGTCGCGCCCTCGTAGAGCACCGCGTTGGCAGTGGCGGCGAAGGTCAGCGGTGGTACCACGACCTCGTCCCCAGCCTTCAGGCCGAGGGCGCGCATAGCGGCGTGGAGCGCCGCCGTTCCGCTGCTCACCGCCACCCCCTCCTGGGCTCCCACCCTGGAGGCCACCCTGCGTTCCAACTCGTCAACAGCCGGCCCGGTGGTCAGCCAATCCGAGCGCAGCACCGCGGTGACGGCAGCAACGTCGTCCTCGTCGATCTGGTGGCGACCATAGGGGAGGATGCTCATCCGCCCTCATCGACCAGCTTGCCCAGTTCCGCATCCGTGAGCCAGCGGTCATTCTCGTCGCTCTGGTACCGGAACCCGTCCTCTAGCTCGCTGCCGGCCTCGCGCTCCATCTCCCCCCACCACGGCTGGGTTGGCTGAATGATGAACATGTCTTCCAACTCCAGGGCGTTGCGGGCCTCGTCTTCGGAAACCAGCACCTCGTGGAGCTTCTCCCCCGGCCGGATGCCGATCTCTTCCACGGGGCAGCCCGGGGCGATGGCGGCGGCCAGATCCATGACGTTCATACTGGGGATCTTGGGCACGAAGACCTCGCCGCCCCGCATTTGTTCAATGCAACGGATGACGAAGCGCACCCCCTGATCCAGAGTGATCCAGAAACGGGTCATGCGCGGGTCGGTGACGGTGACCCGGCCCTGTTTCCGCTGGCGTTCGAACAGGGGAATGACGCTGCCGCGGCTGCCCACGACGTTACCGTAGCGGACACAACTGAAGCGGGTGGGCCTTTTGCCGCGGTAAGCATTGGCTTGGACAAAAAGTTTCTCCGCCACCAACTTCGTGGCTCCGTAGAGATTGACGGGGTTGACCGCCTTGTCTGTAGAGAGGGCGAGCACCCGTTCCACCTCGCAGTCGAGGGCGGCGTCGATGACATTGACGCTGCCATCGACATTGGTACGCACTGCTTCGATGGGGTTGTACTCGCACGCCGGAACCTGCTTCAAGGCGGCGGCGTGGACCGCCACGGTCACTTCCTCCATGGCCCGGCGCAGCCGGCCGACATCGCGCACGTCGCCGATGAAGTAGCGGAGGTTGGGAGCATCGAAGCCCTGGATCCGCATGTCGTGCTGCTTGAGTTCGTCGCGGCTGAAGATGATGAGTTTCCTGGGCGGGTGTTCCCGCTGGAGGATCTCAACGAATTTCTTGCCGAAAGAGCCCGTGCCACCGGTTACGAGCACGACCTGGTCCGACCAGTTGATAGTGGAAGACATGGATTCCAAAAGGGAAGGTGTGGACAGGGATCGTCGGGCGGAGGCGGCTGAGGCTCCCGATTATAGGTCAAGCAGGTGGCTCGGACCTACCTTCGCCGACGGCGGGATCGGCCAAACTGCGAAATTCGGGGCTGACCGACAGTAGCTCCTCGTAGGGCCCCTGGGCCACCACCTCGCCTCCTGCCAGCAGGAAGATGCGGTCGCTCTTGCGCACTGTGGCCAGGCGGTGGGCGATCATGATCACTGTGCGTTCCTCGGCGATTTCCTGAATCGCCCGCAGCACCCGATCTTCCGTGACACCGTCCAGGGCGCTGGTGGCCTCGTCGAAGATCAACACCTGCGGGTCGTGGTAAAGCGCGCGGGCGATGCCCACCCGCTGGCGTTGGCCGCCGGAGAGCCGGATGCCCCGCTCGCCCACCAAAGTGTCGTAGCCGTCGGGCATCTCGCGGCGGATGAAGTCGTCGATCTGGGCCGCCCGGGCGGCGCGCCTCACCGCCTCGCCGTCGATCTCCTCATCGGATAGGCCGAAGGCGATGTTGCGGGCCACGGTGTCGTCGGCGAGGAAGATGGACTGGGGCACGTAGCCCAGGTTGCGCTGCCAGCGGCGCACCGTCTCCGGATCGTCCAGCGCCACGCCGTCCACCTCAACCGCGCCGCTGTCGGGCTGCAGCAGTCCGAGGAGCAGGTCCGCGGCGGTGCTCTTGCCGGCGCCGGTTGCGCCGACGAAGGCGACGGAAGAGCCGGCCGGGATCTGCAGGTCGAGGTCTTGGAAGAGGGGCCGGGCGGCTGTGGGGAATCGGAAGCCCACGCCGCGGAAGCGGATCTCCTGGCGTAACGGCAGCGGTTCCCCGTCGCCCCGGGCGGGGAGCCCGGGAGAGTCGGCGGAGAGATCGGCCAGAAGGGTCTCCAGGGCCGCGGCATTGAAGCGGATGGTGGTCAGGCCGTGGAACACCTGCTGAAGCGATGGCATCAGCCGGTAGCCGGCGAAGGTGTAGAGACCGACGATGGGGATGATGGTACCTAGGTCCTGGCCGCTTTCCAGCAGGTAAAGGACCATTAGGACGATGCCGCCGAAGGCGACCGCTTCCAAGGCGAAGCGGGGGAGCTGGGCGGCGACGGCGTTGCTGGCGGTGTTGGCGGCGAAGCGGTAGGACGGGCCGGCGAAGCGCCGCACCACCGCCCGTTCCCGCCCCAGCAGCTTGACCTCCTTGATGCCACCGAAGGCTTCGGCGAGGGTTTCGAAGCGGTTCTGGTTGGCGCGCAGCCGCTCCTGCCCCAGGCGGCGCTGGCGGCGCCTGATGGCGAGAAAGATCAGCCCGTACGCGCCGCCCAGGACCGTCGCCGTGATCAGTGCCAGCAGCGGCTCGATGAAGAAGAGCATGGCCAGCACCGCCACGGCCGCCACCCCCCGGGCGGCGATGCGCATGCTGGGCACCAGGGTGCCGGCGACCGCCTGTTGGACCTCGGCCAGCAGGTTCTTGCCCAGGTCGGCACTGTGGCGCTCGAGGAAGAACAGGTAGGGTTTGCCGAGGTAATCACGGAGGAGGCGCATGGCTATGGTGTGGTTGCGCATCCATGAGAAGCGCAGCACCGCCCAGGTGTTGAGAGCGGTCAGGGCGTTGCTACCGACGATGAAGAGGAACATCAGGATCCCGACGGCGACCAGGAAGCTGCGCTCGTCGGCGAACCCCCCCATCTCGTAGAAGTGGCTCAGCCAACGGTTCTCGTGGGCCACCGCCGGGTCCGCCACCAGGGCCATGAAGGGCAGGATGGAGGCGACGCCCAGGACCTCCACCAGGGCGGTGAAGGCCAGCAGCGGTACCAGCAGCAGCACTTGCCGCCGCTCGTGGAGTGACAGCAGGCGTACCAGGTTGCGGATGATCTGCAAGGCTTCTTCGTTTCGGTCGTGGACGGGACGGGCTGCGACCCCGGCAGCTTACCCCCTCCGGCGCTCAGCGCGTTTCAGGCGCCGACCACCCCGGGGGTGCCGTCGGGAAGCCGAGGACCTGGAGGCCCCGTTCAGCGAAGGCCCGCAGGCAGGCGCGGGTCGCCCGGGAAGAAACGGGTCATGCGCCAGATCGCCATCCGCTTCCCGTCCTCGGTGAAGACGGGGTTGGCGAAGGCCCAGACGCGGTCGCCGGCCGGGGTGACCTCGAAGACGTAGCCGGTGTCGGACTCGGTGATCAGGGTGTTGCCGTTGGGCAGGCGCTGGGCGCTGCCGCGCTCGCGGGAGAAGAAGTCGTCGGCGTTATAGCGCCACACCACCTCGTAGGTGAGCGGATCGACCTCCACCACCTCGGAGCGGTCGATGCCGTTGTCGAAGATCAGCAGGTGACCGTCGTCCAGCAGCGTGGGGTGGTGCTGGAAGGTGAGGTTGCCGGGACCCCAGGCCCAGACGATTTCCTCCGCCTGGGGGTCGAGGATGAGGACGGTGCTGATGGTGCGCAGGGAGAGGAGCAGGTTGCCGGCCCGGTAGATCGGCGACAGGTGGGCCAGCCGGCCGTCGAAAACCTCGACGTGGTTGGTGTGGAGAACGTCGAAGAGGGGCTCGGTGAGCTGGAAGTCCCGGTGCCCCAGGCGGGGGAGGAGAAAGGCGTAGGGGGATTCCTGGAGCAGGTCGAGGATGGAGATCTCCCCCAGCGGCTCGCCCTCGGGGGAGAGGATGGTCACCAGATCGACGACGGTCTCGGAGCTGGGGTGGAACTCAGGGCGCACCTCGTTCCGCCGGTTGAGGGCGTAGATCCGCCCGTCGCCGGCGACCGAGAAGTCGTGGTGGTAGCCGCTGTGGTGGCGCCACTGGACCTTCGATTCCGGGTCCAGGCGCATCATGCCCCCGTGGCGGATCATCACCAGCAGGTCGCCGCCGGGCAGCAGCTCCACATGCTGCCACTCACCGCTGTCGGCCCGCCACCGGTGGACCACCTCCTGGTCCATGCCGAGGAGGAAAGCCTGGGACCGCAAGAGGGGGGTGAAGAGGTTCCAGCCCTGGAAGGCGCGGTCTTCCCGGTGGAGGTACACGCCGGAGCGCTCCGACCGCGGATCCATCGTGCCCGACACGTAGGGCAGGCTGTTGACCGCGGCGTGGGGATCCGCGCTCCTACGCACCAGGTGGTTGTCCAGGCGAGGCGGGGCCACCAGGTCGGCCTGAACCGCCAGGTTGAGCAACAGGTGATAAGGGAACACCTGGTCCCGATGCACGAAGTAGCCCCAGACGAAGCAGCCGGCGAGGGTGGCGGTGAAGAGGGTGGCCACAACCAGCAGGGTCAGAGGGCGGCGCAGGGTTGCGAGCTTGGCCATTTGAGCCTGACCCTATCGCAATGGCGCCATTGCATCGCGGGATTTCCGCCGCCGCCCTGCTGCTTTTCGGCTAGGCCTTGACCACGCCCTCATCGCCGCGCCGGAACAGCCCCCGGGTATCGACGATCAACGCCGCGTTGTCCGAGACCAGATCGAAGTCGATCGCCGAGTGGTCGGTGACCACCAGCACGGCGTCCTGCGCCGCCAGCACCTCGGTCGTCAACTCCACCGAACGCAACTCCGGCAGGTCCGGCCAGTTGCGCATCGCCGGTGCTTCCGGGACGTGGGGGTCGTGGTAGCTGACCTCCGCCCCCAGGCCCAGCAGGAGGTCCAGGATCTCGAAGGCGGGGCTTTCCCGGGGATCGGCGACGTCTTTTTTGTAGGCCAGGCCGAGGATGAAGACCTTGGCGTCCTTGACCGCCTTGCCGCGCTGGTTCAAGGCGCCCTGGAGCTTGCCCACCACGTAGCGCGGCATGGCGACGTTGATCTCGCCGGCAAGCTCGACGAAGCGCGCCGAGACGCCGTGCTCCCGCGCCTTCCACGACAGGTAAAACGGGTCCACCGGGATGCAGTGGCCGCCCCAGCCCGGGCCCGGGTTGAAGCGCATGAAGCCGAACGGCTTGGTTTCCGCCGCGTCCAACACCTCCCAGACGTCGATGCCCATGCTGTCGTAGACCATCTTCAACTCGTTGACCAGGGCGATGTTCACCCCCCGGAAGATGTTCTCGGTGAGCTTGGCGGCCTCGGCGGCCCGGGCCGAGGAGACGCGCACCGTCCCCCCTGTCAGCGCCGCGTCGTAGAGGGCGGCGGCCAGGTCGCCGGAGAGCGGATCGACGCCGCCCACCACCTTGGGGATGTTGGAGGTGGAAAAATCCGGGTTGCCCGGGTCTTCGCGCTCCGGCGAGTAGGCGAGGAAGAAGTCCTCGCCACAGGTCAGGCCACCCTCTTCCAGCATCCCCCGCAGCAGGTCGTCGGTGGTGCCCGGGTAGGTGGTCGACTCCAGGACCACGAGCTGGCCGGGCCGCAGGCGGTCGGCCACCTGGCGGGCGGTGGCGGCGACGAAGGACATGTCCGGCTCGCGCTGTGGGGTCAGCGGCGTCGGCACGCAGAGGAGGATGGCGTCGGCTTCCGGCAGGCGGTCGAAGTCGGAGGTGGCGGAGAGGGTGCCCGCTTCCACCAGGGCCGCGACCCGGCCCGGTTCGACGTGGTCGATGTAGCTACCACCGGCGTTGAGGGTCTCCACTTTGTTCCCATCGACGTCGAAGCCGAGGACCGGGAGGCCCCGTTCGGCGAAGGTCAGGGCCAGCGGTAGGCCAACGTAGCCCAGGCCGACGATGCCGACGGTGGCGGTGTGCTCGGCGATGGCGCGGCGCAATGCGTCCGCCGGGTTGTGGGCCCTGCTGTCGTCGTCATCGCTCATCGTTTGCTGTGACTCCTAGGTCCGTGTCGCGAGTTTCAATGCCCGCAAGCCTACCCGGCGAACATCCTGGTCAGCTTACCCATCAGCTCCGGGCCGGCGGCGACGAAGCCGGGCAGCTTCGGGTTGGCCTGGTTGAAGCGGCGCACGGTGCCATCGGGCAACCGCACCTCGCCGCCGGCGGCGAGGACCAGGGCGGCGCCGGCGGCCACGTCCCACTCGCTCTTCGGCGTCAGGGTCCAGGTGGCGTCGGCGCGGCCGGCGGCCACCAGGGCCAGCTTGTAGGCCACCGAGCCGGTGGCCACCACGTCGCAGCCGACGTCGCTCCAGCGCTGCCATTCGCCGCGGCGGATCTCGCTGCGGCTGGCCAGCACCCGGGCGCCCTCGACGCTGGTGTGGCCGGTGAGGGCGGCGGCCTCGCCGCCGTAGGTGACGCCGAGACCCACCGCCCCCAGCACACGGTCTCCCGCCACCGGGTTGTAGATCCCACCGGCCACCGGCTGGCCGTCCTCCACCAGGGCGATGGAGACGCACCACTCGGGGACGCCGGCGATGAACTCCTTGGTGCCGTCCAGCGGATCGACCACCCACACCCGGCGGCAGTCCAGCCGCGCCGGGTCGTCCACCGTCTCCTCCGACAGCCAGCCCTCCCCCTCCCGGGGCAGCATCTCCTTCAGCAGGTCGTCGGCGGCGCGGTCGGCCTCGGTCACCGGGTGGCCGGGCTCCTTGTGTTCGACGTCGAGGTCGCGGCGGGCAAACCCGGCCAGCAGGTCGCCGGCCCGCTCCATCGCCTCGCTGATCCGCGCCAGGTCGTCACGGCGGCGGTCGCCTCCGGGCTCGCTCACCCGGCTCCCTCACCGGGGCCGATGTAGCCCTCCCGCTCCAGGTGGAGGAGGACCATCTGGGCCGCCTCTTCCGGCGACAGGTCGGAGGTGTCCAGCACCACCTCGGCGTCCTCCGGCTCCTCGTAGGGGTCGGAGATGCCGGTGAACTCCTTGATGATGCCGGCCCGGGCCTTGGCGTAGAGCCCCTTGCGGTCACGCTCCTCGCAGACCTCCAGCGGCGTGGCGACGTGGACCAGGATGAAACCGCCGCCGGCGCTCACCTCGTCCCGCACCTGCTTGCGGGTGTGGTCGTAGGGCGCGATGGGGGCGCACAGGGCGATGCCGCCGTTCTTGGTGATCTCGGAGGCGACGAAGCCGATGCGCTGGATGTTCAAGTCCCGGTGCTCCTTGGAGAAGCCGAGCTCGGAGGAGAGGTTCTTGCGCACGATGTCGCCATCGAGCAGCGTCACCGGCCGGCCACCCATCTCCAGCAGCTTGGTCAGGACGACGTTGGCGACGGTGGACTTACCGGAGCCGGACAGGCCGGTGAAGAAGACGGTGAAGCCCTGGCGGTGGCGCGGCGGGTGGGTGCGGCGCAGCTCCTCGGCCACCTCGGGGAAGGTGAACCAGTCCGGGATCTCCCGGCCGTCGGCCAGGCGGCTGCGCAGCTCGGTGCCGGAGATGGACAGTGTCCGGGTGCCCTCCTCGACCTCGTCGATGGGCAGGTAGTCGTCCTGGTCGGCGGCGTAGACCATGAGGCGGAAGGGCACCATCTTCATGCCCAGCTCCTCCTCGTGCTCGCGGAACAGCTCCTGGGCGTCGTAGGGGCCGTAGAACGGCTTGCCGTCGGAGCCGACCCCGGGGCCGGCGTGGTCGCGGCCGATGATCAGGTGGGTGCAGCCGAAGTTCTTGCGGATGATGCCGTGCCACAGCGCCTCCCGCGGCCCCCCCATGCGCATCGCCAGCGGCAGCAGGGCCAGGTCCACGGTGTGCTGCGGGTAGTGGGGCAGCAGCGCCTGGTAGCAGCGCACCCGGGTGTAGTGGTCCACGTCCCCCGGCTTGGTGAGGCCGACGGCGGGGTGGATCAGCAGGCTCGCCTCCAATTCCCGGGCGGCGCGCAGGGTGAGCTCGAAATGGGCCCGGTGCATCGGGTTTCTGGTCTGGAAGGCCACGACCTTGCGCCAGCCCAGGCGGGTGAAGCGCTCGCGCAGCTCCGCGGGGCTGCGGCGCAGGGTTGGGAAGTCGTAGTGGGCCGGGAGCTGGATCCCCTCCAACCGGCCGCCCACCGCGTAGTTGTTGGTGCGCTGGAAGACGTGGGCGACGCCCGGGTGGGCCTGGTCGAGGGTGCCGAAGACCGCCTCGGCCTTGGCTTCGCGGTCGATCTTCCAGACGTCCTCGACGTGGAGGACGGCCAGCGGCACGCCCTCCGGGTCGCGCAGCACCAGCGGCTTGCCATCGACCTGCTTCGCCACCTCCTCGGTGACGTCCAAGGTGATGGGGATTGGCCACAGGGTGCCGTCGGCGAGGCGCATGTTCTGCGCCACCGCGTCGAAGTCGGCGCGGCCCAGGAAGCCGGTCAGCGGCGAGAAGGCGCCGTTGAGCAGCAGTTCCAGGTCACAGATCTGGCGTGGGGTGAGATCCCAGGACGGCCACTCTTTGGCCTCCTTGCGGATCTCGTTGGCGCGCTCGGGGACGGCCAACAGGTTGACGAGGGTTCCTCCGTGGGGGGTGTTCATGACGTGGTAACTCCTGGGGATCAGCGGCCTCGATCAGACGGGTGAGAGGCCCTT